>JGI24705J35276_12238343_pt1 | contig 19602 bp, 22 predicted proteins | sample TergutNt197P4_FD_35276 | JGI IMG/M metagenome (IMG submission 35276) | reverse complement strand
TTCACCGACGATCCGCATCCGCGCAACACCTATTGGGAGATGTGGGGCCTGCCGATGTTCGATCTCTCGGACGCAGCCGGCGTGATGATGGAACTCGCCGAATGCCGCAGAGTGTACGGTGACCGCTACATCCGCATCAGCGGCTTCGACGCCAGCCCGGGCTGGGAGTCGGTACGGATCTCGTTCCTTGTCAACCGGCCGCCACAGGAGGCTGAATTCGAGCTTGTGCGTCAGGAAGTCGCCGGACGGTCGGTGCGCTACGCCACTGTGCGGCGGGCGCCGCAGTAGGACCTTCGCTTCCGCTGGGAGCTCCTTCCCCGCTCCAGACCACAGCGGATGATGCTTCGCCGGGCACGGCCGGCGAAGCTTTTCTATTCAGAAGCCTTTCTATCCAAGAGAGAGCCGATGCTTGATCTGCCACCCGCAAAATGCCCTGAGACAAGCGAGCGCGAAGCTGCACCTCCTTCGAGCTTTGATCTGAGGAAGGAAGCTGAAGCGGCAGGGATCACCGAGACGCTTCAGAAACTCGATGAAGAGTTGATCGGCCTGGCCCCAGTCAAGAGCAGAGTGCGGCAGATCGCCTCTTTGCTGCTGATCGAGCGCATCAGGCAGCAGGCGGGGCTGGTCACATCCCCGCCGACGCTGCATATGTCGTTCACCGGCAATCCCGGCACCGGCAAGACCACGGTTGCCTTGCGCATGGCGAAAATCCTGCACGGCCTCGGTTTTGTGCGGCGGGGACAGGTGATCTCGGTGACGCGCGACGACCTTGTCGGGCAATATATCGGTCACACCGCGCCGAAGACCAAGGAGATTCTCAAGAAAGCGATGGGCGGGGTGCTGTTTATCGATGAAGCGTATTACCTGTATCGGCCCGACAATGAACGCGACTACGGCCAGGAGGCGATCGAGATCCTGTTGCAAGTGATGGAGAACCAGCGCGAGGACCTCGTTGTCATCCTTGCCGGCTATGGCGAACGGATGACAAGCTTCTTTGCGAGCAACCCCGGTTTTCGTTCGCGCATCGCCCACCACATCGACTTCCCCGACTATTCTGAGCAGGAGCTGCTCCTGATCGCCGAATTGATGCTCAGGGAACGTAGCTATTGTTTCTCAGCGGCCGGGCGCGAAGCGTTCGTCAAATACATCGCGTTGCGCCGGACACAGCCATTCTTCTCCAACGCGCGCTCGATCCGCAATGCGCTCGATCGCATCCGGCTCAGGCAGGCCGATCGCCTGGTATCCGATCTTGACCGTCTGCTTGACGTCGCGGACTTGGAAACAATCGACGCTGCCGACGTCCTGGCGAGCCGCGTTTTCGGCGATGGGGCCGTTAGCGCCGACCAGCGGGCCAGCGAGACGAAATGACGGCAAACAAAGGTTGGCTTCGCGCGTTTGCGCTGGGATCACGCCCCAACAAAGAGGTAGGCGTGACACGATTCAGTCTGATCGCGTCACGCTCTAAGGCTGGCGCTAGTGCGACATCAACGTAGGAACAGTCATGCTCTGCAGCATGGCGCGCGTGACACCACCGAGGAAATTTTCCTGCAGTCGCGAATGCCCATAGCCGCCCATGACCAGGAGGTCGAAGTTTTCATCCGCTGCCAGTGACAAGATCGTCGGTTGGATATCCGACCGTGCTGCCGTTAGAGCAATGACCCTGGCCGACAGTCCCGCCCGTTCGAGACGCTTAACGAGGCTCTCAGCCGACCCCTCGTCAATGGCTGTGTCCGCATGGTTTACGGTTACGATGGAGATCGATTCGGCTCGCGGCAGGAAGGGCGCAGCGTCGCGCAACGCGCGCGCTGCAACGCGGCTGCCGTCCCAGCAGATGCCGATCCGGCGCCCCTCGAAAGTGCCCCTGTGAACATGCGGCAGAAACAACACCGGACCGCCTGAATAGAACAGGACCTCCCGAGGAATATCGTTATCAAACGTGCTTTGCTCCGGATCTGGTTGCAGCACGATGTTGAGGTCAAAGAGACGCGCTATTGCGCTGACCTTTTTACCGGCGTCTGAAGCGGTTTCGCCCATTGGCCGACAAGCATAGGAAATGCCTGCCTTCTTCGCCTCACTCTCAAATTCTGCAAGTACCGTCTCGGCCCGTTTCACCGCACGCTCACGCTCCGCCTCGAACATGCTCGCGACCGCAGCCCCTATCATGTAGGCGACGTTGGTTGTGACATAGCCGGCTGAGACCGCTTCGAGATGGGCGTTAAGGCCCGCCGCGAGCGAAACGGAGCCATCGATGATCGGACGCGCCGGCCGCTCAGTGGGGATGTGGACGAGAATATCTTTGAACACTTGCAGCTCCTTCGGCGGCCATCGAGTCATGAGCAGGTAATCTCGCATTACCGTTAAAATCCTCGTTGACCTGCATCAAAAGTTGACCAGGGAACTTGCAGCCAGGCCTCTTATCCCTTTGTTTAAGCGTGATTTTTTTGCAGACCCACTTTTGCGGATCGCGCTCCAATCGTGTCCCGTGACGACAGGAATTGCCCGACTTGGCCGCTTATGTCGGTCGTTGTTGGCTCCCTTGCCAAAGATTAATCACGCGGACGGGACACCGTAATGTCCTTGGCTCATGTTGGTAGCAGGCAGACACTTCACCCACATGGACATTTCGACATGAATGATCACATCAACAACAAATCTCGCACCATCTTGAAACCCCGCCGCCTCGTGCTGCTGGGATCGGTGGCAGCGCTCGGCGTGGCCGTTCTTGCCGCCGCGCCCCGCGGCTATCCGTCGTTCAATGCTTCCGTCGTTTCGCCAGCACAGGCTGCGGAAGTAAGCCAGGCTCCGACAGGCTTTGCCGATATCGTGGCCAAGGTGAAGCCTGCCGTGATCTCGGTGCGAGTCAAGATCGACCAGGATGACAATGACAAGAACGCGATGTTCCAGAAGAACCGAATGGATTCGGATGAGAACTCACCGTTCGATCAGTTCTCGAAAAAATTCGAATTCCGTCTCCCCTTTGGCATGCAGCAACTCCCCAACGGCGCGCCGCAGCGCCATGTGATTGCCGGTGAGGGTTCAGGCTTCTTCATCTCGGCGGACGGCTATGCTGTCACCAACAACCACGTCGTCGATCATGCCGAATCCGTGCAGGTCACGACGGACGATGGCTCCATCTATAAGGCGAAGGTAGTCGGCACTGATCCGAAGACCGATCTCGCCTTGATCAAGGTCGATGGCAAGAAGGATTTTCCCTTTGTCAAGTTTTCCGACAAGCAGCCGCGCATTGGAGATTGGGTGGTCGCAGTCGGAAATCCCTTCGGTCTCGGCGGCACCGTGACGGCGGGAATAGTTTCGGCGCGCGGTCGTGACATCGGCGCTGGTCCTTATGATGACTACATCCAGATCGACGCTCCGATCAACAAGGGTAATTCGGGAGGTCCGGCCTTCGATGTGAGTGGCGATGTCATCGGCGTGAACACCGCGATCTTCTCGCCGTCCGGCGGCTCAGTTGGCATTGGCTTCGACATTCCCGCGGCAACCGCCAAGCTCGTCGTCGCTCAACTGAAGGACAAGGGCGAGGTGACACGCGGCTGGCTTGGCGTCCAGGTGCAACCGGTGACGGCAGATATTGCCGACAGCCTCGGCCTGAAGGACGCCAAGGGTGCGATAGTTGACACTCCCCAGGCGAATAGCCCCGCGGAAAAAGCCGGCATCGAGGCAGGCGACGTCATCACCGCGGTCAACGGCACAGCGGTCAAGGATTCGCGCGATCTCGCTCGCACCGTCGGTGCGATGGAGCCGGGAAGCTCGGTCAAGCTCGACGTCTGGCATAAGGGCGCAACCAAGACGGTAACGCTGAGCCTCGGCAAATTGCCGAATGAACACCAAGCCAACAACAAGGCGGATGAAGGACGGGCGCAGCCGAGCGAGGCGACGCCACGCCTGGGCCTTGGCCTTGCCCCCGCCAGCGAGGTGCAGGGAGCCGGTGAGAAGGGTGTGGTGGTCACGTCCATCGATCCGGACGGACCTGCGGCGCTGCACGGCATCCAGACTGGCGACGTTATTCTCAACGTCGGCGGCAAGGCGGTGGCTAGTGCGGGCGAAGTTCGCTCAGAGTTGAAGCAGGCCAAGTCCGATGGAAAGCACAGCGTGTTGTTGCGGGTGAAGTCCGCTGATACGACGAAATTCGTCGCGGTGCCGTTCGCGTAAGGCAGGACTGCGAGTTCACGAGACAAAAGAGGCGACCGCACGTCGCCTCTTTTTTTGTCGATCGGACTGGAGCTTTCTGGGCCAGCTGTGTCGCATATGCTGCAGAGGCGACCGGTCCGCTTTCCGGTCACATCGATAACATTCGTGTTACAGGCCTTTCCGACAGGCTTCGGCCCCAAAAGCGGCGTTGACTAGAGGCGAACGCGGGCCTTGTTTGCTGCGGCACGCGGGTGGGCAGGTTGTTGAGGTGGAACTTCGGTTGGATGACCGCTTTATCGAAGTTCGTCATGGATCGGTGCCAATGATGGATCGATTGAAGGCCTTACGCTCGCGTGCGCTGCTCATCGTGCTGCTTACACTCTGCGCCCAGAGCGCCTTGGGCCGCGACGACGGACGCTATTCGAATTCGCCCCTCAAACCATGGTTTGACAGCCTTCGGAGCCACCTCGGTCCGTGCTGCTCGGACGCAGACGGTGTCACCATTGCTGATCCCGATTGGGAGTCTCATGAAGGACACTACCGCGTGCGGCTTGACGGCCAGTGGGTCGACGTGCCTGACGACGCTGTGATTACCGAGCCCAATCGAGCCGGCCGCACCATCGTATGGCCGGTCAAGACAGCGTTCGGGATTTCCATTCGCTGCTTCCTGCCCGGCAGCATGACCTGACGTCTTCACTCTGGACACGGTCGTGCAGTTCTGATGCCGCTGGCATCAGAACGAGTTGGCCAGCGCGATTTCCGCCTCGAGAGCCGCGATCCGTCGTGCCGCCTCATCGAAAGTCAGGTCTCTAGCATATTGGGCCGGCTGATAGGCCTCTGCGCTCAGCCGTTTCAACCGCAGGACCTGGGCTCGCGTCATTTGACCAATGAGGGAAGCGTCAAAAGGCCTGGCTTCGAAAGGCTTGGCACTAAATCCACCGTCCACCCGCATCTCTGTTCTCCTTTCTGCAAATCGTGACTTGACTATATGTTCTTATTTTGTTCTAACAAGGTATGGATCATAAGATCAATGAAATTCGACGCAAGATCAGCGTGTTGAGGTTGGAGATGACCGATCTGGAGGCATCCGTCCGCTCCCAAATCGACCGCGATCTCGATTGCAGCAGGTGCGCGCTTCAGCTGATAAGCTTGCGCCGGGAACTGAAACTCCTGGTCGGTGAGTGGAAGGCGGCTGGTGGGGGTGATCGCCTCCCGAATGTCGGCGCGGGCCTCCGCCCACTCAAGAAGGAGGGCAAGCCGCTACGCATGGTCCTGTCTGGCTGAAAATTCGCCCGCGCAGCAGTTCCCGGTGTTGCTTGGCGAGATGAGGCCAATTGCGCCGCGTGATATCTTTAGTCAGATTTTTTCATTAAAAAGCCCCGCGCAATCGCGGGGCCTTTTCGGATTTCCTGAGTCCGGTAATGCTTACTTCGACTTGGTGTTGGAAGGCATATTTCCAGTCCCGGTGGTATTGGAGCTGGCATTGCCTTGCGCAGATGACTTGCCGCTGTGCGACTTCATATTGGAGCCGGTGGTGGTTGATGAATATGTCGATTCGTGCTTGGTCTTTTGCGACTTCGCTGTCGCAGCGAAGGGCGCTGCGGCGAGACCGGTTGCTGCAAGTACGGCAAGTGCGAGCTGGGTTTTCTTCATGCACGGAACTCCTTGGATTGTCTGATTGACACGTCATTCCAAACCGTGGCGGGCCGCAGGAGTTCCGAACGCGCATCTGGACGCGCTCTCACGTTCTCTTCAAGAATCCTTGTCCTCGGTGAGGATAAACACGGCTCCCGTAAGCGCCGCACCGATTGAAAAGGTTGTTACCAAGGCGATGACGAATACAACGCTCGCCGAGCCTCCGCCATGCTCAAGAAGCGTGGCCACGGTTGGGTTTAGCAGAATGAGAGTTAGACCAAAGACGAGTCCCAACGCGGCTCCCATCATGGCATGCGTCATTAGTTTAACGATGCCTGCTGCAGAGATCAGGCCTTGAGATTTTTTGGCGCGCATGGAGCTTACCCACCCGGTGAAATTGCCTGCAAACGCGCGGCGAGATCGTTGGTTCCATGCGCGGGGAACTCTTATGAAAAATTTGCGCCTGCCGCCTTCATCCAACGTTCATGAGCGGGCTGGAAGGATGGTTATGGTCAACCCCGGGGAAAACATGATCATGGGAAAGGTTGTCTTCCTGTATCGGTCGCTCGCCTATCGTAACGCGGCGGTTGAGATGCTGCGCAAGGCGCGGAAGCTCCCGCTTGGACCCGAGCGACGTGCTGCGTGTCGCTATGCGATGGCATTGCGCGAACTGGCAAAAACCGAAGCCTGGCTGGAAGGGCGCATCACCGATGCGCCTCAGCCGGTGGAGGCAAGCGTGCGTCTCCGGCGTTAGAGCAGATGAGAGACTGGCCGCAAAAGAGGCCGGCAATTGCGCGAGACCACAATAGCTCTTCTTGTCTTGCCGCATTTTGTTGCGCCAAACCGGTGTCCACTTGGGCGCAAAATACTCTAATCTCGCACACAGCGCCGTGGATTGACTGACAATCGCGCGGCCGTTCTTGGCGGGAGGCGGACTTTGTCGAAGCGAAATGCTACAGCTGCTATCATCGGAGCGGGCGACTACATCGGTGCCGCGATCGCCAAGAAATTTGCAGCCAAAGGCTTCACGATTTTTGCCGGCCGCCGCAGCGGCTCCAAGCTGGAGCCTCTGGTGCGGGAGATCAAGGCCACAGGCGGCGAGATCCACGCCCGCTCTCTTGATGCACGTAAGGAGGACGAGATCATCTCCTTCCTTGAGGATGCGAACAGGTACGCTCCCCTGGAGGTCTGCATCTTCAACGTCGGCGCCAACGTCAACTTCCCCATTCTCGAGACCACCGAGCGCGTGTTTCGCAAGGTGTGGGAGATGGCTTGTTATTCCGGCTTCCTCGCCGGCCGCGAGGCCGCGCGGCTGATGCTGCCACGAGGCAAGGGCAATATCTTCTTCACCGGCGCAACCGCATCCTTACGCGGCGGCAGCGGCTTTGCCGCCTTTGCCAGTGCAAAATTCGGCCTGCGTGCAGTGGCCCAGGCGATGGCGCGCGAACTTGGTCCGAAGAACATTCATGTCGCCCATCTCATCATCGATGCCGGCGTCGACACGGAATGGGTGCGGCAACGTCGCCTTGAGTCACTCGGACCAGATGCGCTGAACAGTCCGGACCTGTTGATGCCTCCCGCTGCGATCGCGGATACGTATTGGCAGCTCTATCAGCAGCCAAAGAGTGCCTGGACCTTCGAGATGGAGATCCGACCCTTTGGCGAGAAATGGTGAGCGTGGCGAAAGACCGCGCTTAGAGCATTTTGCGCCGAAGTGGAAACCGGATCGACGTAACAAAATGCGACAAGACGAGATCGGCAAGCGCTGTAGAGTGCCGATGTACAGCACCCAGCCACAAAGCAGGATTCAGGAGGCTCTCACGTGAAGACCGCGATCACCAAACTGTTCGGCATCGAGCACCCGATCATTCAGGGAGGCATGCATTTTGTCGGCTTTGCAGAACTGGCCTCTGCCGTCTCCAATGCGGGCGGGCTTGGCATCATCACCGCCCTCACCCAGAAGACACCGGAACTGCTGACCAAGGAGATCGCGCGCTGCCGCGACATGACCGACAGGCCGTTTGGCGTGAACCTCACCTTCCTGCCGGCCTTCGCGGCGCCACCCTATCCGGAATATATCGCGGCCATCGTTGAGGGCGGGGTTAAGGTTGTCGAGACGGCGGGCCGCAGTCCCGAACAATACATGCCGGCGATGAAGGCTCATGGCATCAAGGTCATCCACAAATGTACCTCGGTCCGCCACTCGCTGAAAGCTGAGCGGATCGGCTGCGATGCTGTCAGTGTTGATGGTTTTGAGTGCGGTGGCCATCCCGGCGAGGACGATATTCCCAATATGATTCTGCTGCCGCGTGCGGCTGAGGAGTTGAGGATTCCATTCGTTGCCTCGGGCGGTATGGCCGATGGGCGGAGCCTTGTTGCCGCGCTGTCGCTGGGCGCAGCCGGCATGAACATGGGTACCCGCTTCATCGCGACCAAAGAGGCGCCGGTGCATCAGAACGTGAAGGATGCTCTCGTGGCGGCGAGTGAACTCGATACTCGTCTGATCATGCGCGCGCTTCGCAACACAGAGCGCGTGCTGAGAAATGCCAATGTCGAGCGGCTTCTCGCGGTTGAGCGTGAAAAGGGGGACAAGCTCACGATTGGCGACATCTACGAACAAGTCGCGGGTGTCTATCCCAAGATCATGATCGAGGGTCAGATGGATGCCGGCGCCTGGAGCTGTGGCATGGTAGCAGGTCTCATCCACGACATCCCATCCGTTAAGGAATTGATCGATCGCATCATGAGCGAGGCGGAGGAAATCATCCACAGCCGCCTGATGGGCTTTCTGGAAGGAAGGCAAGCCACGCGCGAGCTCGCCTGAGAGCCAACTTCCGGCGCATCGGATGGGAACCGCATGGGAATTGCGTTTCCCATCATTGCCATGGTGTGCTCTTGCAGCTTCAAAACGCTGGACTTCTATGAGGTGCCGAAGCAAGCGATCGACTTTACGCAACGCACGACCAAAGCGACCGAGGATGTGATCAGTTCCACTCTGGCGGCGCAGATCGTGACCAACGGTGAAGATCAATCAGAAGCAAATTCATTCAAGCTGAGTAGATTAAAAGTAGTTTTCATTCTAAAGCGACTTGCTCAAAGCGAACCGATTTCCCGCTCAGCCTCGCGCCTTAGTTGCTATTAAGATGCAGAAGCGGGCCGCAGACGAGGAAATCAGCGAGCCGTGTCGATCGCCCTGCGGCGAAAGCGAAAATCGTAGAGTTGTTTGATCCGCGACAATGAAGCCGGCCTGTCCGTAAGGAGGAATGAGATTTCGGGAGGTAATCGTGGATAGGTCAATGCTTGATGAAGTAATCGATTTCGCGGGCGAAGTGTTGCCCGGTAGCAATGCCGCGCCGCCTTGTTCCGAAACCAAATTCCTGGCGGAACTTGGTGAACGTGTGCGCTCCTCGCGCATGCGCTGTGACCTATCGCGCCGGGAACTCGCCCGAAAATCCGGAATTTCCGAGCGTTATATTGCTCAGATCGAGGCCGGGAAAGGTAACGTATCAATCGTCTTGTTGCTCCGGCTCGCCTCCGCGATTCACAATAGCCAACCTCAAGCGGCCTGAAGCTTTTCGAGACCGGCAGCTTCTTTGGCTGCCGGGAGAGCCGTCACTAAGCAACTCCACGATCGCTTTCTGTCAGCCAGTGGCGAACGGGTGAACGTGGAGTTTGATGTTGATGCATAGTCTCCCGCACAACTACGTGCTGGCCTTCCGCCGGATCCGCAATCCCACCAGTCCCCCGGTTGTTGCCCCCAGCTGGCGCGCTGTTCAACTCGCCTCGGTTGGCTGTGCCTTCTCGAAAAATTTGTGCACGAGCCAGGATGCAATCGTCGCTGGAACGAAACCGACCAGGCCGTACAGGATGAATTGCAGCACACCACTGCCTGGCTCGCGTGAGCCATAAGTCAGCGCGGCCGCGATGAAGGCGAAGAGACCAACCAACAGCATGCGCGGAACTGGCCCGAGCCACTTGATGTGGAGGAGGATGTCGTCCACCGCGCCGATCATCAGCGACGGCAGGAGACCAAACAGGTAGCTGTACTGGAGAGTCATGAAAAAGATGGTGAACAGTTTGCCAGCTGCGTCATTCCGGGTCCAATAGCCGGACTCATAGGTGCTCGTCAGCAGAAGCAGGAACCCTGCGAGAAACGGTCCCACCAGCGCGAAAACCAAATAGCGTTTCATCACACTCCCTGGGCTCGCCGCACATCATCGCAGCGCGATGTGGATAAGGCATAACGCGATCGCGGGCCGACTTGAACCCGGGAACAAGTAGCAGGAAGATGAGTTCTCTGAACTGCTCGAAAGTTTCCGTGCACTAGCAAGGATTGGATCGGTCGATGCGTTACATCACCCTGTTGGCAACGATCATTGGAGCAGCTACCAGCCTCGCGAATATGCCGGTCTTCGCACAAGATCACGCCGGCACTGCGCAGGAGCAGCAGGCGTGCTCGCGCGATGCATCGCGCTTCTGCCGCAAGCAATTGGGTGACGACGAGGCGGTGCAGGCCTGCCTCCAAGCCCATCGGAGCCGATTGTCGTCGGCTTGCCGCAAGGTGTTTGAAAGCCGCGGTATGTAGGGCCACACGGCCGCAACGCAGAATTTCAACCCGCATTTCCACAACGCGCTGATTGCGAATGCCTCCGTCTTGATCTCGCCGGAGAACATGCGTACGAATCGTCGGGGAGGTCCGTTCCGACGATGAATGCCGCGCGCACGGTCGTGCTTCTCCCGGGACTCGACGGCACGGGGCTCCTTCTCCAGGACCTCAAGGCCGCGCTTCAACGCTTCTGTACGGTCAAGCTTATCACCTATCCTGTCGATGATCCGCTTTCCTATGATCAGCTGCTGCCTCTGATAAGGGCCGGGCTGCCCACCGGTGATTTCATCGTCGTTGGAGAATCCTTCTCAGGACCGCTGGCGTTGCGCCTGGCCTTGGATGCGCCGCCAAGCCTGAGAGGTGTCGTGCTTGGCGCCTCCTTCGCCCGCCTTGATCTACCACTGAAGTCGGTCCTGGCGGGCCTGACGAAGTTCGTTCCCGCTCACCGCATTCCGAGCCATTTGCTGGCGTTTGTCCTGTTCGGACGCTGGGCCACGCCCGACCGCCGTTCACAGCTCGCCGCGGCGCTGTCCCGGGTTTCTTCCGAGGTCTTGGCTGCACGGGCGAAGGCCGCGCTCAACATCGATCTCGTGAAACATGCACGCCGCCTCACCCTTCCACTCCTTTATCTCAGAGCGTCAGCCGACCGGTTGATCCCTCCTTCCGCCGCACGATCGGTAGCCAGCATTGCGCCGATCATGACCGTTCAAGAAATCGCCGCACCCCATTTTCTCTTTCAAACAGCCCCCGAGACTTGCGCGAACGCCATATGGCGCTTTGCCGAAAGCCTATGCACCGTAAAAAATTGAATGTTTTTAAGAGTTTCGCGCTCTTCGAGGTGGCGAATGGCAACAGAAGGGCCGGCTCAATAAATCGTCGGCATGCTGCCACCAGTTTCGAACAACAGAACTTGCACAGTCAAAATAGGCCGCACCTACTTATCGTATCATTTTTGCAACAGAGCCCAGAAGGATGATCCGCACCCCCTTAAACGCGGGATGTTGCAACGCGCGCCGCGGCCGTAAGAAGAATTCTCTCAGACGATGGAGGATTAGTCGGGAGCGATACTCGGGTAAACTTCTCTGTGGCACGTTGACTTCAGCCCGGCTTCGTGCCGGGCTCTTTTTTGTCATGGGCTTGGCCTCGTTTCAACTGCGGGGAAAGAGACCGTGTAAACGTGCCACTGAGCCGAAGCTCCTTTCGCCGACTGGACCAGGCGCTATCCCTTGGGCACCGATTACTCTCGGCAGTTGGCAGATGCGAAATTGAGCGTAGTGTGGCGTCCGTCACAGCGTTTCGGCACGCGGCCAGAACGCGCAAGCCTCACTGCCCCCACTCCGTGAAGGCTTCCTCGAACGCACGCTGCCCGGGAGCGCCCTTTTCGATCGTGATAACAGCTTGGTGCTGGTCGGCAAATACGATCGCGATGTCGAACCAGGGGCGTTCCTTCAGGAGCTGAAGATTACGCGAGAGCCCCTTGTCGGTGTTCGAGAGGGCGGCAAGAAAGTAGCGGTCGTTGACTTTAATGGCTCCACCATCAAGAGCCATGCCGCGCACCGTCTCACTCGACTTCATCATGATACCCACCAGGCTGCTGATGCCGCCGCCCTGGAAATCCGGCGGAAAGTCGAAGTTCAGGTCTACGGTGTGGCTCGCCGGCAGTTTTGGATCGGTGTTGCGTTGGAACGACATCGTCATCTTGAACTTGCGATCAGGAATCTCGACATCCGCACGCACGGTGATATCAGATGCTTGGTTATCCGACCCATTGGCCGGCACAATGCGCCAAACCACCGTGCCGACCGTGACAGTTGGCTGATCGGACGATCCCTGTTCATAGAGTCCAGCGCGTTGCGCCACGGGGGCGACTTGGTTGAACGATGATGGGGGGTCGCCAAGCCGATCGCGGATCTTCCCCTTCCCCGGCACCAACGGATCCTTCGGCGTCTCCACCACCTGCGCGGGGGACGACTTCCACAGCCCGCTTACGATCTCTGCTGCCCGCTCGTGCCAGACTATGCCAATGCCAACCAGGATGCACGCGATGCCGATGACGATCAGTAACGGGAAACGGGAGCGCTTTCTTGCCTTGTTGTCGCGCTCCAATTCCTCCGTTTCCGCCAGTACTGAGAGATGATGTTGTGCAGGCTCTACGGGCGCATTGCGCTCGGCCTCCTCCATCGATTCATCTGTGGAACCTCTGCCGCGCCTCTCCTGGCGAGGCCCGGGCTGGTCGGATTCCGAGGGCGGTGGCACATTGGCGTAAGTCCGGCGCGCAGTGCGATTGGCCGGGGCGGGAGAGCGGCCGAGATTATCGGGTGCCGCAACATCACGATAACCGCGAACATTTGGTGCCTGTGGGGGCTGAGACGACGGCTCCGGCACCCGCTTTGACGCAGAATGATCGCGCGCCCCCAGGGACGACTCCGGCGGCGGCGCATGCGGCGCCTGCTGCGGACGCGGCGGTGCCTGTTGCGAACGCGGCGGAGGCGCCTGCTGCGGACGTGGCGGGGGCGCCTGCTGCGGACGTGGCGGCGGAGGCGAGGCAGGCCGCTGCGAGGCCGACGGCCGCGACGTTGCAGATGGGGCGCCTTGGGGCGGGCGGGCGCCAGCCTGGCGGATGGCATCCCCCGCGCTGGAACGAGGGGCGCCTTGGTGCAAGGCATCGCCAGCGCCGGGACGAGGGGAGCCTTGGGAGCCCTGAGGGGAGCCGCCCTGAGAGGAGCCACCCTGAGAGGAGCCTTGGCGTGCATCGCGGGCGCGCTGGGCAGCCTCCGCTTCGACCTTGCGCACGGCTTCTTCCAAAGCAAGCCGTTCGCGTGTGATCTCGGATTCGGAAAGCGGCGGCTGCACGCTGCGAAGCTGCGCGATCAGCGCTGTGCGCGCCCGCTCATAGAGCGCACGACGGCTTTCGCCTGGAGCATTGGGATCCAGGGCAGCGACAGCTTTGGCGATCAGCGGATGGTAATCGGCCATTTCAATTCAGACTTTATGCGCCCATCGCGGTAAGATTTCGTCAAGCCTCAAACGGATTTTGCACCAGAATAGTATCTTCGCGTTCCGGGCTCGTGGAAAGCAGAGCCACCGGACAACCCACCAGTTCCTCGATCCGGCGGACATATTTGATGGCCTGCGCTGGCAGGTCCGCCCAGGACCGTGCATTGGCGGTCGGTTCCTTCCAGCCCTCGATCGTCTCATAGATGGGCTCAGCGCGAGCCTGCGCGCCCTCTCCGGCCGGGAAATGATCGATTTCCTTGCCGTCAAGCCGATAGCCGGTGCAGACCTCGATCGAATCAAAGCCATCAAGGATGTCGAGCTTTGTCAGCGCCAGACCCGTGATACCGCATGTGCGCACTGCCTGACGCACCAGAACGGCGTCGAACCAGCCACAGCGACGCTTACGCCCGGTATTGACCCCGAATTCCTTGCCCCGCCGCCCGATCTCCTCGCCGATCTCGTTCAGCAGCTCGGTCGGGAACGGCCCTTGGCCGACCCGGGTCGTATAGGCCTTGCAGATGCCGAGCACATAATTGATGGCGTTCGGCCCCAAACCGGTTCCGGTCGCAGCCTGCGCCGCCACGGTGTTGGACGAGGTAACGTAGGGATACGTGCCGTGATCAACATCGAGCAGCGCGCCCTGGGCGCCCTCGAACAGCATCCGCTTGCCCTCGCGCCGCTTGATGTCCAGGAGCCGCCACACCGTTTCGGCATAGGGCAACAGCCGCGGCGCCAACGCCTTCAGGTCGCGCAGGATTGCCGCTCCGTCGAATTGTTCCAGATTGAGGCCGCGGCGGAGCACATTGTGGTGGGCCAACAGACGATCAATCTTGTGCGGCAAGGTATCGAGGTCGGCCAGATCCATCAGGCGGATGGCACGCCGGCCGACCTTATCCTCATAGGCCGGGCCGATGCCGCGCCGGGTGGTGCCGATCGCGGTGGCTGCGTTGGTCGTTTCTCGCAAGGCGTCGAGTTCGCGATGCAGCGGCAGGATCAGAGTGACATTCTCGGCAACCCGCAGATTGTCCGGCCCAACAGCCACGCCCTGCGCCTGCAACCTGGAGACCTCATCCAGGAAAGCCTGCGGGTCGAACACCACTCCATTACCGACAACCGACAGTTTTGTTGGCCGCAGCACACCCGAGGGCAATAGCGCGAGCTTATAGGTCTGACCGTTGATGACCAGGGTATGACCGGCATTGTGGCCGCCCTGGAAACGCACGACGATGTCGGCCTGCTCCGACAACCAGTCGACGATCTTGCCTTTTCCCTCGTCACCCCACTGGGCGCCGACGACGACAACATTGGTCATTTCGCGGATATTCCCTCTGCTCGTCTCCACATGGGCATGATCACATGGCGGAAAATCGGCAGGCAGCCCCGATTAGCATTCGAGGGCATGCTTTTTCCAGCATCATGCCACCCCCAGCCCACTTCACGGCCGGAGCCGCTCTGCATGCGAGGCAATTTTACCGGATAAAGGAAGCGGCCCCTCGAAGCAAGCAAGAAGGGGAATTTTTCAGGGTTCGGAGGTCGCTTCAAGCCCTTGATATCCCCTGAAAATCCGCTTGTCACGGTTTGCCGGCTTCTTCGACGACGCGGCGCACCATGGCATTCTTGCGACTGGTGTTTGCACAAGGACTGGCCGCACCCGTGGCCCGCAGCGGTTGGAACCGATCATACTGTTATTGGTCGGGTGACCGCCGACTCCGGTTGGGGCGCCACGGCTCTTCCGTCCAGCCCTGGTGTGCAGCGAGAAATAACGAGAAATAAATTGGGTGAGCTTATGCGACGTTCCGCTGGCGAACCGTAATGCGCCACGCTCGTTACCCTACCAGCTGACCACGAATTATTCACCCGGCGATGTTCGCGTCCTCCGGGCCGTTGTCCAAAGTGCCGTCCACCATGATGGCGTGCCCCCAGAACAAATCATCGTCGCCGAAACAGAATTCGAAGCAGCCTTCTTCATTCATGCTGATCGATTGCAGTTCGATGCGCTGTTTGAAGGCGTCGGCAGTAACGGGTTCTTCGTCGTCATCGAGCCAGCTGTCGTTCTTCAATTCCAGTAGGCTATCCGCCGCGCAATCGAGCACGCGAGCGTGCCATCGCGCCTGATCGCGCCACAGCGCGCGCGCCTGCTCCAGCACCAGCGGCAAGGTTTTGAGCGTACCCGACTGTAAATAGACCTTGATGTTGCCGCCATTCCATGCCGCTTGCGCCTTGAAACATTCGATCTGCCTGTCCAGCGTGCAGGGGCCGAAGAATGCATCCTCATGGATCACGGGCGCCTGCAGTTGCGCCGCTTGCCCCGCCAGCTCCGCGTCCTCGATCACTTCTGGGATTTCTTCCAGCCACGCCTCCGGACCGGCAAAACCAGTCTCCATCACCAGACGCGCCTTGAGACGCACCAGAGGATAATCGCCGCGCGCGGCGAGTTGGTAGCGTTTCAGTTCAGCGTCATCGACCTTCCGGGTCAAACGCAATGGCTGGCTTTGCAGTGCCCCACCCTGCAAGCGCCAGACCTCCAGCGTCATGTTGATGCTCCATAACGTTTCGGGCCCGGCCTTCCCTGCACTCACGCCATTCGGACCCACTACGCCCTCGATCACCGCCATCGGCGCAGCTTGCAATTGCGCTTCCAGTTTCTTTCTGCGCGCTGCGAGTTCTTCGAATGATTCGGCCGTCACGTTACTTCCTCTTTGCCACTTCTCGTATCAAATCGTCTGTATTCCACCAAACCGATCCGCACTCACCACAGCCCCAAAAATGTTCTCCGTCAGCATCGACCTCTACTACCCTGCCATCGCAGCGAGCAATCGGACATTTCCAAGTTTTCTCGGGTCCCTCGGTTCTATATGGTTTCAGTCGAACGCCAATGCCCAAAGAGCAGTTTGGGCACTGGATCATTGCTAGCTCGGCCCCTTTCTCCTTCAAACTATCAATGAGTTGCCTTTGAGCCTGATCTGGCTCGAAACTCTTTGAGCAAAAAGCGCATTTCATGCGCCCTCCAGGCAATACCAACACGTCTCCCGGACCTCTCTTGGAAGGCGCAGCCTTCGGTGCCGCTTTCTTCCCGGTCTTCCTTGCCGATTTCCTCGCAGCCTTCCTTGCCGCCTTCGTTACTCTCTTCCTGGCTGCCTTTGGCAGCGTGGCCTTCTTCACCGACTTCTTGCTGGACTTCCTTGCCCGTGTTTTCCTGACAACCTTCTTCGCGGCCTTCTTTGCCGCTACAACCTTCCCGGCCTTTCCGCTTCTCTTCTTCGTCGCTTTCGCCATCGTGGCTCTCTGGTTGCCAGCAGACAAATGGCCGGCACAATCCGCCCGTGTGCAAGTGACGACGCTTATACCATGGACGTGAATCGATCCGCAGCGGACATCATGCATCATCCAATCGGCACCCGCAGGCTGCCGTTGCCTCCAGCCAGAGCTTTTCCCAATCTTCCACGCGATAATAGTTATATGAGTTCCTCCCGGCCTTCTGCGCCTCCGACGTGAATTTCCGCGCTTCCGACAATGCAGCGCAGAGGGAGGGGGCGGCCAGATCACGGGCAGCTTCCAAGAGATGGCTCGTGACCCGCGTCCTTAACTCTCGAACCAGTATCGGCAGAACCGTTCCGTCTTTACGCCGCGCGAGACCTCGGATCGCCTCGTCTTTTACAAACTCCCAGGAGTCGTCGAGGCGCGCATGGAGGGCTACCCGGATCTGAGCTGTGTCCTCAGCAACCACCTGACCAAGGCCAAACGTTGCCCAGTCACGAACTTGATAATCGTCATCGGATGACAGATTGACCAATTCATCTATGTCTAATGGACATCCGCAGGCTGTCATTGCCTCCAGCCATTGGTGGTGCCAGAGGAGCGTCTGAGGCTCCGCTTCCAGTAGTTTTCGAGCTTCCAATAACGCGGTGCAAAGGGGAGACGAGGCCAATTCATGGGCAGCATCCAGGGGAGGCATGCCGCCTTGCTCCCGCAACGCCCGAACCAGGGCCGGCAAGACTGTCTTGTCTTTACGTCGTGCGAGGCCTTCGATGGCCTCGATCATGACTTGGCCATCACCGTCCGTAAGGCGCGCGTAAAGGGCGGTTCGGATCGCAACAGTATCAGCGGTGACTTGCTTCCCGAGACCGGACGTCGCCCAGTCACGAACCTGGACATCTTCGTCGGTCGAGAGCTTGATTAATCCGGCTATCGCGGCTTCTTCCTGCGGGCTGTCTGAACCTCCTGCAATGCAGCCTATCAGCGCCATGACGACATCGAAACGGACGTGTCTGTTGGGATGATCGATAAGCTTCAACACAATCGGAACGGCGCGGCGATCTTTCAGATGCCCGAATGCACTGCAAACAGAGGCAAGAACCCCAGGGTTCGCCACGGTCGACATCTCAGTCAGCAGAAGCTCTTCCAGAGCCCTGTACCGCTCTTCCCGAAACACGCCACCGGGAGTATCCCTGGTATGGCCAAGCTGCGCCAGAACCATCGCTCCGACCCGCCTGCGCTTGTCGTCCGCGCTCTTGCACAATTCCACCGCGGCGGCCAGCGTAGCTACGTCAGCGCGACCGCGTAGCGCGTGCACGGCGTCCCACCCGACGGGGTAATCCGGTTTATCATACTCAACATCATTCATGTCATCGTCGTAACGCAGGACCGCTGCGTCGATTCAGATCGCGGGAAGGCTCGTCAGTCATGGATCGCGCTCATGGCGACAGGTTGAACAGCTTCATGCAGGAGTCACAAAGCGTTGTGCCCACCGACTTTTCTGCAATGGCAACGCTGAAGGCGGGCACGGCGCATTCCGCGCCTCTTGCCCACCCCACAAGCTGCAAAGCTAAACAAATCTATTCAAAATGAATACGTATTTCGTTCGCTCCAAAACCCGAGTCCCCAATGCGCAATTGCGCATTGGGGACTCGGGAGGTGTGGCGGCGAAATGTGTGGATGCGGCAGCCACCTGCGGGGGCTGACACGAACAGAATTTGAAAAGCCGATATCCGAACAGACGAGCCTAAGCCGCGATAGCTTCAGCAACCTTGGCTTCGACGGGCTCAGGCTCATGGTACACCTGCGACTCGGTCAGGTCCTGCTGCTTGAACCACCTGACAAAGACGTCGAGGCCGTCGGTCGAGAGCCAATGACTGCGCTGCGGATAGGCAATTCGGATGTTGCCGTCATCACCAATCTGCACCTCGCGGCATCTCGCCCACCGTTTGACAAGATTTTCAAGTTCACCTTCGGCCAGTAGCCCCTTGACGACTGCGATCTCGCTGCGGACCGTCATTTGCACCTCCTCCTCGGCTGGTCTTCGACGAAATTAGCCCCGCGCAATTTAACCAAGCCCTATCCTAGCGAGGTTCGCGGCTGAAATCGCCGAGCATCGGTCGGCGTGCTTGATGCTGATCTAACTGGTTGCGTCAAATTGATTTCGATTTGTCGCAACCCCTCGGGCAGGTAAGCGATGAGAGCGAAGTCCAGTCAGATTGGATCTAATGACGCCTTCGACACCGCCGTCATTGCCGGGCTTGACCGGTCAAGCCCGGCAATGACGAGCCAATTCCCGACGCAACAAAGACAGACCAGAGAGCGATATGAACCAACCGGACCGGACCACGCTCTCATCGTCGTCCGCCTTCCGGGCAGTATCGCAGGCGACACTTCAAGTCCCGCCAACGGTCTGCGCATGGTCGCGATGCATCTTGCCCCATTGATGCGGAACGAATTTCCGTGTGTGTGGGTTGGCTGGGCAGGGATTCGGCCCGGAATCAGCAGGGCCGGAAGGCTCGGCGCGTCAACCGACCTGTTACCATCAATCTGCTGCCATCAAGAATGTCCGCTCCCAGTCAAGCCACAGATGCTGCCGCTCATCACTGGATCGCCAACCAGCCTTATCTGCTCCTCACCATCACTGCGCTGTGCTGGGCCGGGAACGCCATTGCCGGCCGGCTGGCTGCCGGACACATACCGCCGGTGACGCTCGCGTTCCTGCGCTGGTCGCTCGCGTTTCTGCTGGTGCTGCCGTTGGCCTGGAAACACCTCAAGCAGGATTGGCCCGCAATCCGCGGCAAGCTTGCCGTGATGATCGTGCTCTCGGTCATCGGCATCGGCGCCTACAACACGCTGCAATATTGGGCGCTGGAGTACACCCAGGCGCTCAACGTGCTGCTGCTGAATTCGGCCATGCCGCTGATTGTGGCTGTATGGTCGTTGATCATCCTGCGGAT
>JGI24705J35276_12238344_pt1 | contig 19622 bp, 19 predicted proteins | sample TergutNt197P4_FD_35276 | JGI IMG/M metagenome (IMG submission 35276) | reverse complement strand
CATTACATGGTGGCCATGGCCGGCGGCGATTCAATCCGCTGCGCCTCCTATGCCACCTTCGGCACCCAGGCCCTGTCCGAGACGGTGATCGAGGCGCTCCGCGACCGGTCCGCGGCCCTGATGGCCCATCACGGCATGGTTTGTTACGGGGCTGACCTTGATCGAGTTCTGTCCCTGGCCATCGAGGTGGAGACCCTGGCCCGGATTTATCTCCAGGCCCTGGCCGTGGGCGAACCGCCGGTGCTGCCGGCCGGGGAAATGGCCGAGATCCTGCACCGGTTCAAGGACTACCGGCCGTAAGTTTTTGTTCTTTCAGCGCAGGTAGAGCAGGGCGCCTATCTGGTAGATCGCCACGGCCAGAGTAAAGGCGAAAAGGGTGTTGAAGAGTATGGAAAACGCCGCCCATTTCCAGGAACCTGATTCCTTGGCAATGCAGATCACGGTGACGAAACAGGGCGAATAGAACATGATGAACGCCAGCACCGCCAGGGCCACCACCGGGTTCCAGTCGGGATCTTTGCTCAGCCGTTCCTTGAGCGAGGTGGCCTCTTTCGGATCGACTTGACCCAGCGAATAGGCGGTGCCGAGGGTCGAGACGATCACTTCTTTGGCGGCAAAACCGCCGATCAGGGCAATATTGGTCCGCCAGTCAATGCCCGCATATTGGCTGACCTTCTCCATGGCGATGCCGATCCTTCCCCCGAGGGAGTGGCGCAGCCTTTCCTGTGCCTCTTCCGTTTTGATCCTTGCCAGTGCCGCAGTCTGCCCCGCTTCGTCCTCGGCCATGGTCCGCAGGGCCTCCTGCCGCAGGCTTTCGTAATGGGAGGCGCGGGTCTCCGGCAGTTGGGGATAGGTCATCATGGCCCAGACCAGAATGGAAATGCCCAAGATGACCGTGCCCGCCTTTTTCATGTATTGCCAGGTGCGTTCCCAGGTGTGAATGACCAACCCCTTCAGGGTCGGGAAACGGTAGGGCGGCAGTTCCATGACAAAGGGGGTGGAGGCGCCCCTGAGCACGGTCAGGCGCAGGATTTTGGCGATACACAGGGCGATGAACCATGCGGCCAGGGTGGAAAGGAACATGTAGCGGGCCTGATGGGCGGAGAAAAAGGCGCCGATCAGCAGGGTGAGGATCGGCAGTTTGGCCCCGCAGTTCATGAAGGGCACGGTCAGCAGCGTGGCCATCCGCTCCTTGGGGGAGCGCAGGGTGCGGCTGGCCATCACCCCGGGCACGGCACAGCCGCCGGCGATGCCGCCGGAGATGATGAACGGCATCACCGAGGAACCGTGCAGGCCGAAAAAGTGGAAGATGCGGTCCATCATAAAGGCGACCCGGGCCAGGTAGCCCGAGTCTTCGAGCACGGCGATGCCGAAAAACATGAACATGATGATCGGCACGAAGCCGAAGACCCCGCCAACCCCGTCGACCACCCCCGAGATGACCATCGACTTGAACGGCCCGTCGGGCAAGAGCAGGTCGACTCCTTTACTGATCAGGGCAAATAATCTGGCCAGCCATTCAACCGGCACGGAACTGTAACTGAAGGTGAAGGTGTATAAACAGAATAGAACCCCGGCCATGATCAGTGGGCCGAGCAGACGGTGGGTGACTACCTTGTCGATCTTGTCCGAGGTGTACAGCCGGTCGGCGACAAATTTGCGGGTGACCACCCCCTGGTGGGTGATCGATTTGATGTAGCCGTAGCGATGATCGGCGATCACCGCCTCCGGGTACACCCCGAGGGTCTGCTGGAGGTGCTGGCCGATGGTCTCGCCGCGGGCGATCAGTCTTCTACCAACCTCCGGATAGGTCTCCAGGGTCTTGCCGACGATCTGTTCGTCGTTTTCCAGCAGCTTGACCCCGAGCCAGCGTTGGGGATAGACCGCGGTCAGCTCCACACAGGCCGCGAGATCGGGCATCATGTCGTCCAGGGCCTGGTTGAGGTCCGCACCGTAGCTCAGAAACACGGGCTGCGGCTGGAGGTTGGTTGTGGCAACCGTCAGGACCGCGTCGAGCAGTTGGTCAACCCCTTTGCCCGACCGGGCGATGATCGGCACCACCGGCACCCCGAGCCGGACGCTCAACGCTGAGGCATCGATGGTCACCCCCCGCTTTTCCGCCACATCGATCATATTGAGGGCAATCACCAACGGCACGCCCAATTCCAGAAATTGGCAGCTGAGATAGAGGTTGCGCTCCAGGTTGGAGGCGTCGACCACGTCGACCACCACGTCGGGTCGTTGGTTGATGAGAAAATCCCGGGCCACCAGTTCCTCGACCGAGTAGGCGGTGAGCGAGTAGGTCCCCGGCAGATCGACCACCCGAACACCCTTGCCCTGGTGCAGGCAACAGCCTTCCTTTTGTTCGACCGTGATGCCAGGGTAATTGCCCACATGCTGGCGGGCGCCGGTGAGGTGGTTGAACAGGGTGGTTTTGCCGGCGTTGGGGTTGCCGGCCAGGGCGATGGTGAGGACTGGTTCCATAATGGGCGAGGGAAGTGTGGTGTTCGGGGGCCAAGCCAAAAGAAGGTCAGGGCCTGCCCGGGGCAATGATGCGGGGCAGGTCAAAAGCGGTGTTCATGGTTTGTGCATGGGCAAAGGCTTGTTTGTTGTCCGGGATGAGGAGGTGTCGCCGCAGCCGGAACAACCGCAACCGCAGGAGCCGGTTCCGGAATTGCGCCATGAGCGCCACAGCCGCCATCCAGTGAAAAACGCCGCCAAGGTTATGGTGAGAATGACCAGAAAATGTTGCATGGTCTACGCTCCAAGCGTGCCGGGCTCCTGATTGGGGCCAGACCCGGGTATCGTCTATCCCTTTAGAGCATTTTGACATTGATGTTGTTATTTCGACCGCAAGGAAGAGATTTCTCCTCGCTCCGCTCGTCGGAATGACAAAAATTCAGACTGATTGAATCGTATGGATATGTACAATCTTAAAAATAAAATGCTCTAAATTCGTCAAAAACAAAAACAAACGAAACGCTCAGACCGGGGCGACCAGGATGGAGGCGGCGGTTGGCGCGTCCAGGCTGATGGTGCCGCCGTTGACTTTGATCATGCACTGTTCACCGCTTCCCTTGCAGAGCAGTTCCAGCTCAGATCCAGGAAGGACCCCCAGAGTGGCCATGTGGGCGCAGGTTTGCCGGTCGCCGGTGACGGCGCAAACCCGCATGCGGCCGTTGCAGCACGATTCAGGCAAGGGGGTCGCCGTTGGCTGCGCCTGCTTTCCACGCCGGTCGCACCGCTTACACAGCCTTTGGATATCGCTGAGGAGGCGAGAGGAAGCTTCGGGTTGATCCTTGCTCATGGGCGTGCCGAATACCGGTAAAAAAACACTCAGGCCTTTAGGGTCATTTTCGCGGAAAAATTCCGTGAAACCATGCTGATTGAAGAACATCCGTTCAAGATTAGGTACACCAAACAATAAGTGCTGTCAACAGCTTTGCCAAGGCAAAAGGACAAGGATGTTTTTTTCTGGGCCAGGGGCGAAAAGGACGGTCAATCAGCGGGAAAAGGCGGGAAAAATAAAAAATATTTCCCGCCTCCTTGATCTAGAAAAAGGGATTACTGGACCAGTGAGTCGAGGGATCAGGGGGAGATCTCCACCTCGATGTAATCGGCCTCGTTGTTGCGCAGGGTCAGGGTGCCGCCCATGATCCTGAGTGCCACCGGGTCGTTCAAAGGTGCCCGTTGCTTGACCGTGATTTCCATGCCTGGAATCAGGCCCATTTCGCGGATGCGGCGGCCGAGCTCGCCGCCCACCTTGACGGCGACGATGGTGCCGCTTTGATTGATGCCCATTTTACGCAGGTTGATGATCGCCATCTCACTCGGCCTCGTTCTGCTTGGCCCAGCTGTCGCGTAGGGTGACGATCCGGTTGAACACCGGAGCATTCGGGGCGCTTGCCACCGGGTCGAAACAAAAATAACCCTGGCGCTCGAATTGAAAGCGGTCGTCCGGGCCAGCTTCGGCCAGGCCCGGCTCCAGCATGCAATCGCTGAGGATGGAGAGCGAGTCCGGGTTGAGGAAGTCCATGAAGCTTCTGGTTTTATCGGCATCCGGGTATTCAACGGTGAACAGCCGGTCGTAGAGCCGCACCTCGGCCCGCTGGGCATGGGGTGCGGAAACCCAGTGGATGGTGCCCTTGACCTTGCGGCCATCCGGGGCAGATCCCCCCTTGGTGGCCGGATCATAGGTACAGCGCAGCTCCATGATTTGTCCCTGGGCGTCTTTGATCACCTCCTGACAGGTGATCAGATAGGCGTAGCGCAGGCGCACCTCCTTTCTTACACTGAGGCGGAAAAATTTTTTCGGCGCCTGCTCCATGAAATCGGAGCGTTCAATGTAGAGTTCACGGGAAAAGGGCAGGGCGCGGGTGCCCATCTCCGGATTTTGCGGGTGGTTCTGGGCGATGAGCTCTTCGGTGACCTTTTCCGGATAGTTGGTGAGCACGACCTTGAGCGGGTCGAGCACCCCGAAAACTCTGCGGGCGTGCAGGTTGAGATCGTCGCGGACGGCGTTTTCCAGTACGCCCATGTCGATCCAGGATTCGCGGCGGCCAATGCCGACCGTGGCGCAGAAGTCGCGAATGGCGGCCGGAGTATAGCCCCGGCGGCGCAGGCCGGAGATGGTGAGCATCCGGGGATCGTCCCAGCCGGTGACCTGCCCCTCGGTCACCAGTTGCAGCAGCTTGCGTTTGCTGGTCACCGTGTAGTTGATGTTGAGCCGGGCAAACTCGATCTGGCGGGGGTGGTTGGCGGTTTGCAGGGTGTCGAGCACCCAGTCGTAGAGGGCGCGGTTGTTCTCGAATTCAAGGGTGCACAGCGAGTGGGTGATGGTCTCCAGCATGTCGGAGAGGCAGTGGGTGAAGTCATACATCGGGTAGATGCGCCACTTGTCGCCGGTACGGTGGTGGTTCGACTTGAGGATACGGTAGAGCACCGGATCGCGCATGACGATGTTGGGCGAGCCCATGTCGATCTTGGCCCGGAGCACGCAGGCGCCCTCGTCGAATTCACCGTTCTGCATACGGGTGAACAGATCGAGATTCTCTTCGATTGACCGGTTGCGGTACGGGCTCTCTTTGCCCGGTTCGGTCAAGGTGCCGCGGTATTCCCGGATCTGGTCGCCGCTTAAGTGGCAGACATAGGCCTTGCCCATTTTGATCAGCTTGATTGCGTGGTCGAACAACTGGTCGAAATAGTCGGAGGCGTAATAGAGATGCGGGCCCCAGTCAAATCCCAGCCAGCGCACGTCTTGCTTGATCGATTCGACGTAGTCGGTGGATTCTTTGTCGGGATTGGTGTCGTCGAAGCGCAGGTGGCAGACCGAACCATTTTCTGCGGCGATGCCGAAATTGAGGCAGATCGACTTGGCGTGGCCGATGTGGAGGAAGCCGTTGGGTTCGGGCGGAAAGCGGGTGATTGGCGCGTGGTGCTTTCCTGTGGTCAGATCATCGGCCACGATCTGACGGATGAAGTCGAGCGGCTTGGTGAAGGAATCTTTTTCAGTGGTCATGAATCGTATGCTCCGGGACAGCGTTATGCGGCGGCAAACAGGTCGCGGGTCCTCCGCAGCCGGGCAACGACCTTTTCTTTGCCCAAGGTGGTGACGATCTCAAACATCGAAGGTCCGGCCAGTTGCCCGGTGAGCACGGTACGCATGGCATTGATCAGCACCCCTGGCTTCACCGCCAATTCATCGGCCAGTTCCCGGCAGGTCCGCTCGGTCGCCTCGGCGCTGAAATCGGTCAGGGCAGTGTAGCGCTCGGCCAGTTGCGGCAGCCAGAGCGCCAGCTCCGGCTGTTTGAGTACGTTTTTGGCCAGCGGTTTGGGGTCGATGTCGTATTGATCCGAAAAATAGGCACGGCCGGCGGTGACGAAATCCTTGAGGGTGTGGAAGCGGTCGCGGATCAGGGTGAGCGTGGCCAGATACCAGTCGCGGCGACTGGTCTCAAAGGCAGGATCCCAGAGCTGCGCCGCCTCAAGCTCGCTGCGGACCAGTTGGCCCAGCTCAACCGGATCTAAGGAGCGGAGATAGTGCTCGTTGATGGCAATCAGTTTGGGATCGGTGAAGAATTTGGCGTCACCCGGCTTGAAGTTGAACACCGAGTTGGTCCGGCTGATCCGGGCAAGGCTGAAGGCCTCGACCATCTCCTCGCGGGAGAAGAACTCCCGGTCATTGCCCGGGTTCCAGCCCAATAAACACAAAAAATTGCACAGCGCCCAGGGGATGAAGCCCATGTCGCGGTAAAACTGAACCGCCACCACTTCGCCGTGGCTACGTTTGGAGATTTTGCGTTTCTGCAAATCCAGGGTGAGCGGCATGTGGGCGAACACCGGCAGTTTGGCCGAAAGCGCCTCATACAACAAAACCTGGCGGGTGGTGTTGGTCATGTGGTCCTGGCCGCGGATCACGTGGGTGATCCGGTCGCGGATGTCGTCGACCACATTGCACAGCAGGTAGAGCGGCTTGCCGTTGGAGCGGACGATGACAAAATCCTCTATCTCGCTATACGCCCGTTCAATTCGTCCCAGAACCTCATCGTCGTAGAAGAGGTTGCCCGGCCGCCTGGGCACCTTGAAACGAATGGTGGCCGGGATGCCTCGGGTCTCCAGATCGCGGACCTGTTCAGCGCTGAGCAGGCGGCAGGTGCCGTCGTAGCCGACCTCGGATTTTTTCTCGGCCATGGCGGTCTCGCGTTTTTGCTCCAGCTCCTCCTTGGTGCAGAAGCACTTATAGGCGTGGCCTGAGGCAAGCAGCCGTTGGGCAGCGGCAACATGGTCGGCGGCGAAATCGGTCTGGAAATAGGGTCCTTCGCCCCAGTCGATGTTCAGCCACTGCAAGCCGTCGATGATGCCGTCGATCGAGGCCTGGGTGGAGCGCTCCTCGTCGGTGTCCTCGATGCGCAGGATCAGTGTGCCGTTATGTTGCTTGGCGAAAAGCCAGTTGAACAGGGCTGTTCTCGCCCCTCCAATATGCAGATAGCCGGTGGGGCTGGGGGGAAAGCGAACGCGAACTCCTTCCATGGGCCACTCCTTGTTTAATGCCTGAGATGCCGCCGCAGGTTTCGGTGCGACAAATTTTTACTATATAGCGTTTTGCCGTATCATTTCAAGGGGAAGCTGAGTGGCGCCTTGAGAATATGGACCAAGGCGGGTAAAGCGGCGGGCAAACCGCTCTACTTTCCCATTGTGGCTCGATTTGAATGCCGGTATAGTCGAGCCGTTGGCGCTCTAGGTTCTGTTTTAGTTCGGCATTCCGTGGTGCGGCATGCCGGCATTGTATTCCGGCATTTTTCCCTTCCGCCTCCTTTTTTGGGGCGGGTCGATGGCCGGGAGGGACCAATGGCGCAAGAGGGAGGGCGGCGACGGGTGGCCACTATGCTGCGCCTGGAATCAGATGAGTCTGGAACAATGAGTGAATTGCCATGAGTGAAAATCTTGCCCAGTGCGACGAATGTCCGGAGGGACAGGTCAGGGATGCGACCGGCAGGTGTGCCATGCCGGAGGTGACCTTCCCCTCCTTTATCCTTTCCCTGAACACCTCGGCACTCTACCATATGGGAGAACTCCCGCATCCGGAGACGGGCCAGCGGCTGATTGATCGCGAATTGGCCAAGCACACCATCGACACCTTGATTTTGTTAGCCGATAAAACCAAGGGCAACCTCTCCTTTGACGAAAACGAACTGCTGACCCGCGTATTGTATGAATTGAAGATGCGGTTCATCAAGCTGAGTTAAGGACCATTGGTTGGCATGCAACCGGCTCGGGTGACTGTTCGGGCTCCGGCCAAGATCAACCTGTTTCTCCGGATAACCGGCCGCCGTTCCGACGGCTATCACCTGCTTTCCACCTGGATGCACAAGGTGGATCTCTGCGATACCATCGAATTGACCGCCTGCGGAGAGGCTGTTCGCCTTTGGTGTTCAGACGGTCAGATCCCCGCAGACCAGGGCAACCTCGTCCATCGGGCAGCGGACCTTTTTCTGGGGGCGGCCCGCGGGCGGCCAGGTGTGCCTGGCCTGGGCGTTACCATCCGGTTGACCAAGCACATTCCGGTGGCGGCCGGCCTGGGAGGCGGGAGCAGCGATGCCGCCGCGACCCTGAAGGCGATGAATGGGTTATTTGCCGGCGTCCTGACCCAGGATGAACTGGTCGAGTTGGGCCTGCGTCTGGGGGCGGACGTGCCCTTTTTTCTCGCCGACAGCCCTGCGGCCCTTGCCACCGGGATCGGCGAGATTTTGCAGCCAGTGCCCCCCTTGCAGGGGTATACGCTCCTGCTGGTGAATCCCGGATTTTCCGTCTCAACTCGTTGGGCGTACCAGACTTTTGCATTGACAAAAAATGAAGACGCAAGTATGCTGCAAAATTTGCAAGAATGCGTTGTTGAGGGTGCGCATTGGCAAGGAGACCAGGCGACGATCAGCCCGGATATGCCTTTGGTCAATGACCTTGAAACGGTGACCATCGCCCGGTATCCGCTCCTCGAACGGCTCAAGGGCGAACTGCTCCGGTGTGGAGCGCATCGGGCGTTGATGTCGGGCTCCGGACCCACGGTGTTCGGCCTCTTTGCCGACCGCCATAAGGCGGAAGCCTGTTACGCCGCGTGCAAACTCCGGTTTGCCGCGACCTACTTGGTTGCTCCGCTCGCGGAGCAGCAATGAATTCATGGCCCGTTTTGTTCGTCAGGTGATGGGCTGGGGTGTCGTCAAGCGGTAAGACACAAGGTTTTGATCCTTGCATTCGGGGGTTCGAATCCTCCCGCCCCAGCCATTTCTTTCGCAAGCAGTGGGAAAGAAGATTATGCCCAGCAAACAAATGAAGATTTTTACCGGCAACGCCAATCCGGCCATCGCCCAGGAAATCTGCGAATATCTGGGGGCGCCCCTTGGCGCGGCCGAGGTCAAGCAGTTTTCCGACGGCGAGATCGCGGTCGAAATCGGTGAAAATGTTCGTGGTGCCGACGTCTTTATTGTCCAGCCCACCTGTACCCCGGTCAATGATCATTTGATGGAGCTGTTGATCATGATTGATGCCCTGCGTCGCGCCTCTGCCCGCAGGATCACTGCGGTCATGCCCTATTATGGCTATGCGCGCCAGGACCGCAAGGTTCGGCCCCGGGTCCCGATTACCGCCAAGGCGGTTGCGGAGATGCTGATGGTGGTCGGAACCCGCAGGGTGCTGTGCATGGATCTGCATGCCGGCCAGATCCAGGGGTTTTTCAATATCCCTGTCGACCACCTGTACGCGGCCCCCATTATTCTCCAATCTATCCGCGAACGATTCACCGATGTGGTGATGGTGTCACCTGACGCAGGCGGAGTGGAGCGGACCAGGGCCTTTGCCAAGCGGCTCAACGCTGATCTGGCCATTATCGATAAACGCCGCGAGCGGGCCAACGAGTGCGAGGCCATGCGGGTCATCGGCGATGTCGCCGGCAAGACGGCCATCCTCTTGGATGACATGGTGGATACCGCCGGCACCCTGTGCAATGGCGCTGAAATGCTGAAGAAAATGGGGGCGAAAGAGGTCCATGCCTGCTGCTCCCACGGGGTGCTTTCCGGTCCGGCGGTCGAGCGGATCACCAATTCCTGTTTGAAATCCCTGTTGGTGACCAATTCCATCCCGCTCAAAGAAGAGGCCAGGAAGTGCGAAAAAATCACGGTCCTGTCCGTGGGTTCCTTGCTGGGTGAGGCAATCAGCAGGATTCACAATGAGGATTCGGTCAGCTATTTATTTGTTTAACTTCGATTTCTACTAACGAGTAGCTCAAGTCCCGGAGAAAGGGGGAGGTTTATATGTTACAGGTACGTATGGATTCCAAGGTGCGCACGGTTTTTGGCAAGGGTCCGATGCGGCAATTGCGGATGCGTGAGATTACCCCCGCCAATTTGTACAGCGGCGGCAACACCCCGGTTTCCCTGCAATTCGAGACATCGAAGTTGTACAAAGATCTTTTGTTCATCCAAGGCCGGAACGCGGTTGTCAGTCTGCAGGTCGAAGGCGATAGCTCGGGTGAGCGGCACGTGCTGGTTCAGGAAATCCAGAAAGACCCGACCAGCGGCCATTTGCTCCATGTCGATTTTCTTGAGATTGATCTGCAGAAGGCCGCCAGGTTTACCGTGCCGATCGAGTACGTCGGCACCGCCAAGGGCGTCGATTTGGGCGGTGAGTTGCATGTCTATAAAAACACAGTGCAATTGCGCGGTTGCCCGCTTGATATTCCCGATGTCATCAAGGTCGATGTCACCCCGCTCGAACAAGGAGGCGCAGGCTTGACCTACGGCGATCTGCCTCTTCCGGCCAATGTCGAAATGCTGGAAAAATCAAGCGCAATCTGTGTGGCGGTCCAATAACGGACACGGTTGTCTTTTCCCTAAGACAGCGGCCCGCCGCTGTCCGTGTTGCCAACGAGCCGAAGGAATTCGGCTCGTTTTTTTATTTCTTTCTGTGCAGCCATGACGGATCGTCGATTTTTGTTTGCAGGCCTCGGAAACCCAGGGCGCGAATATCAACTAACGCGGCATAATATCGGTTTTTTGTTCATCGACCATATGGCTGGCTGCCACGGCTGGCAGGTCGATTCGCTCAAGATGCAGGGGCTCTGTTGTCAGGGGCGGGCGTGGGGTGCGCAGATTTTTTTTCTGAAACCGCAAACCTACATGAACCGCTCCGGCGAATGCGTTCGTTCCTTCCTCGATTATTTCAAGATTCCTTGCGACCATCTTCTGGTGCTGCACGACGACATCGATCTGGCCGCGGGTCGGGTCAAGCTGGTGGCCCGCGGAGGTGCCGGCGGCCATAACGGTATCCGCTCTATTATCCAGCACCTCGGCACCCAGGACTTCTCCCGCATGAAGATCGGTATCGGCCGTCCCCATGCGGGATCTGAAGAGCTGGCGCCGCCGGTTGACCAATTTGTGCTTTCCCGCCTTACCGGAGACGAGCAGACCCTGTTCGATCAACGGAAATCCTTGGCATGCGAGGCCGGCGAGTTGTTTGTCCGCCAAGGGATACAGGTCTGCATGAACCAGATAAACGGACGGTAAGCGCATCCGGGTGTCTGGCGGCGGACAAAACAATCCTTGCCCCAAGAGAGACAACCTTTGCGGAAAAAGAAAAAATATGATAGTATAGTGTCTTAAGAATGCACCGGCGCTTGGCTCAATTGGTGCAGGTCTTTCTAGCGTTCGGAGGAGCATGTGTTTGCAAAAGGTGACATGGCTGTCTATCCAGCCCACGGTGTCGGGCTGATCGAGACCATAGAAACTCAGACTATTAACGGGGTCGACCAGCGATTTTACGTGATGAAAATCCTGGATAACGATATGACGATCATGATCCCGATCGCCACAAGCTCCAAATTCGGCCTGCGGGCGATCATCCCCCAGGAAGAGGTTGCCAAGGTCATCGATATCCTGAAAGAGCGCGATGTCAAGATCACGGCCCAAACCTGGAATCGCCGGTATCGCGAGTACATGGAAAAAATCAAGACAGGTTCGGTGTTTGAGGTGGCCGTGGTCTTGCGGGATCTTTTCTTGCTGAAGGAAGATAAAGAGCTCTCCTACGGTGAGCGCAAAATGCTGGATACCGCCAAAAATCTGCTGGTCAAGGAATTGTCGCTGGCCAAGCAAACGGAAGAAGCCAAAATAGAACAACAGATCGAGAAGCTCTTTTGCTGATTTTTTTTGTTGTTTGTCGCCCATGACTGGAACCGGGGAAGAGCGATTGCTGCCTGTTGACCGCGGGTCCGCTGCGGTTTTACCGATGGTCTTTGCCATCACTGCCGCCGATGCCGGGCAGCGGCTCGATCATTTTCTTGCCACCAAATATCCCGAACGCACCCGCTCCGCGCTGAACAAATTGATTGTCGCCTCCCTGGTGCTGGTCGACGGCAACCAGGTCAAGGCCGGGCACCGTTTGCGGAAAAGCGAAACGATCACGGTCATCCTGCCTCCTCCAGAGCCTGTCGGGCTCATCCCGGAAAGGGTTGAATTTTCCGTGCTGCACGAGGATGCCCATATTCTGGTCATCAATAAACCGCCCGGGCTGGTCGTGCATCCAGCCGGCGGCCATCAAAGCGGCACTCTGGTGCATGGCCTTTTGCATCGGTGCCGGGAATTACCCTCAGCCGACGCTGGCCGGCCAGGCATTGTCCACCGTCTGGACAAAGATACCTCAGGGGTGATGCTGGTGGCGAAGACCGAGATCGCCCTGCGGGTGCTGATGGCTGACTTCAAGGATCGCAATATCCACAAGACCTACCATGCCCTCCTGCTCCGGTGTCCCCGGGAAAGCGAGGGCAGGGTGAGTTCTCCGATCGGCCGCCATCCGATTGATCGCAAAAAGATGGCGGTCAGGCCTGTGCACGGGAGGCATGCGGCCACCAATTGGCGGGTGCTTGAGAGGTTTGCCAACGGCTGGTGCTGGACGGAAATTGAGATCGAGACCGGCCGGACCCATCAGATCCGGGTCCATATGGCCGCAATCAAGTCGCCGGTCGCGGGAGATACCCTCTACGGTGGGGGAGTGGATCGGCAAGCTGCGGTCAGGCCGCAGCGTCAGATGCTGCATGCCAGCACCCTGCGGTTTAAGCACCCGGTGAGCGGCGATCCATTGAAGTGCACGGCGCCCCTGGCCGATGACATTCATCAGGTGCTGGTGCATCTTCGTGGGGGCGGCCGGTGAAGCCTTTCATCTTAGGCATCACCGGCGGCATTGGTTCGGGGAAGAGCAGTGTGGGACGCTTGCTGGCCAGCTATTGCCTGGCGCCGCTCATCGATGTCGACCAGTGCTGTCGGCAGCTCCTTGAAATCGACCAGCCGGGTTGGCAGGCGCTGCGCGCGGCTTTCGGCCCGACTTTTTTTCACTCCAATGGCGAACTCGACCGGGCCGCTTTGCGCCACCACATTTTCGCGGATGCGGATATCCGCCGCCAGGTCGACGGTCTTCTGCATCCCCTGGCCCGTGAGGTGCTCCAGACCCAGATCAGCCTGCAGCGATCCCGGCTGATTCTGGTTGAGATCCCTCTGCTGTATGAGGCCGGGTGGCAAGGCCAGGTGGACGAGGTGCTGGTGGTTTATGCCCGGCGCGGCGTCCGCTGTTGCCGGATCATGCGGCGGGACGGGGTGGGGCGCCGGGAGGCGACCCGGGCCATTGCCGCCCAGATGAGTCTTGAAGAAAAAGCCGCGCGTGCCGAACAGGTGATCGACAACAGCGGTCAGTGGACGGAGAGCCGCGTGGGGGTCGTGGCCTTGGGTGACGCTCTGTCGCGCCGGATTCCTGACCGATTACCCAAAGAAAATTCTTGACAGTGGAACGGGAAACAAATAAGTAGGTGAAATCTCAGCAGGCTTAAATAAATAGAGTCTGTCGTGTTCTTGTTCTGTTATTTCACGCTGAAAATATATTTGTTTTCTTGAATCACTCCCATGCGCTGCCCGCTACGGGGGCATCAATCGGATATTTGTTTGCACTTTTCTGACCTGCCTACTCATTCGACCAAACCTGGTGCAGGCTAATCGCCTCATCACATTCGCATTGGTATTTGACCACCCCAACAGGGAACAGGAAGGTAAGTCTTGTTTGCCGCTGCTTAATTTAGAACTACAACTTCCATAATGACAAATGATACCCTTCGGCGGTTTATTGTGCTGACCACCTTGGAGGAAAGACTGGTCCATGAATCCCACTGAGCTCAAAAATAAAAAAATAAAAGATCTGGTCAGCCTCGCTGCTGCCCTCAATATCGAGGGATACAGCAACATGACCAAGCAGGAACTGATCTTCGCCATTCTCAAGGAACAGGCGGATGAGGATGGCAAGCTGCGGGGCAGCGGTGTGCTTGAGATCCTCCAGGATGGTTTCGGCTTTTTGCGGGCGCCGGATTACAATTACTTGCCCGGCCCGGACGATATTTATGTCTCGCCCTCGCAGATCCGCCGCCTGAACCTTCGCACCGGCGATACCGTGGAAGGAGAGGTGAGGGCGCCCAAGGATAATGAGCGCTATTTCGCCCTGCTCAAGGTCGACACCATCAATTATGAGTTGCCCGAGGCAGCGAAGAACAAGACCGCCTTCATCAACTTGACCCCTCTGCATCCGGATCAGTTGATCAACCTGGAAACAACGCCGGACAATCTCTCCATGCGGGTGCTGAATATCACCGCCCCGCTCGGCAAGGGACAGCGCGGGCTGATTGTGGCGCCACCCCGCACCGGCAAAACGGTGCTGATGCAGAAGATCGCCAACTCGATCGTCACCAATCACAAGGAGGTCATCCTCATTGTGCTGCTCATCGACGAGCGGCCGGAGGAGGTCACCGACATGAAGCGCAGTGTGGCCGCCGAGGTGGTCAGTTCCACCTTCGACGAGCCGCCGCAGCGCCATATCCAGGTGGCGGAGATGGTCATCCAGAAGGCGCAGCGCCTGGTGGAGCACAAGAAGGATGTGGTTATCCTGCTCGATTCCATCACCCGCCTGGCCAGAGCGTACAATACGGTCACTCCGGCCTCGGGTAAAATTCTTTCCGGTGGTGTCGAGGCCAATGCCCTGCACCGGCCGAAACGGTTTTTCGGGGCTGCCCGTAACGTCGAAGAAGGAGGGAGCCTGACCATCCTGGCCACGGCCCTGATCGATACCGGCAGCCGTATGGACGAGGTCATCTTCGAGGAATTCAAGGGCACGGGTAACATGGAGATCGTGCTTGACCGCAAGATGGCCAACCGGCGGATCTATCCCGCCATCGACATCCAGAAGTCGGGAACCCGCAAGGAAGATCTGCTCCTGCCGCCCGAGGATCTCAACCGTATCTGGATTCTGCGTAAGCTGCTCTCGCCGATGAATCCCGCCGACGCCATGGAGTTTCTCCTCGACAAAATGGGCCAGACCAAGACCAATCAGGAGTTTTTCGCCTCCATGAATCGGTAGAGCTTGTTTTTTCTTTGAAGAAACGCTGAAAAAAGATATAGTCCCACCCTTTGATTATTCTTCATCAAGGTCTTTTTTGTTTAAGGAGTGTTTGCCATGAAATCGGATATCCATCCCACCTACCATAAAATCGCCGCTGTTTGCGCCTGCGGCAACGAGATCGAACTCGGTTCCGTCATGAAAGAGATGCACGTTGAAATCTGTTCCGCCTGCCACCCCTTCTTCACTGGCAAGCAGAAACTGGTCGATACCGCCGGACGGATTGAAAAATTCAAAAAGAAATATGCCAACTTCCAGGGCGGCAAAAAGAAATAAAACGGGCATCGTCTTTTTTCTTCTCCCCTCCTGATCCCGATACTGCCAGTTGACCGCCGCCCTGAGCACCGGGACGGCGGCAGTGCCTGATGCGGCCGGGACTTGAGGGATTTTCTTTTTCCGTACTTAAAAAGTTCTTCCGGACAGGGCGGCAAAACAGCGGTACGCGCTTTGCCCTGTCTAGTTTGTGGACCAAGGTTCCTTTTTTCCCCCAAGGTTCCTGCAGGGCAGGTATGTTTGACAATCTCCGAGACATTGACGAAAAACTGGACGTCCTGGAGCGGCAGCTTTCTGACCCGTCGGTGGTGAGCGATCAGCAGCGGTACCGGGAGATAGTGCGCGAACATGCCCAGGTCGCGAAAGTAGCCGAATTGTATGCGGCCTATACCTCGGTTTTCACCCAGATTGACGAGAGCCGGGAAATGATCCGCACCGAGCAGAACGACCCCGATCTGGTGGCCCTGGCCAAGGCGGAATTGGAAGATCTGGCCCGCCAACAAGAGGAATTGGAGCAGGCGATTCGCATCCGTCTGTTGCCCAAGGACCCGAACGACGAGAAGAATACCTTCCTGGAAATCAGGGCGGGAACCGGCGGCGACGAGGCGGCCCTGTTTGTGGCCGATCTCTTTCGCATGTACAGCCGTTACGCCGAAATGCAGGGGTGGCGGGTCGAAGTGATGAGTTCCAACCCCATCGGCATCGGCGGGTTCAAGGAAATCATCGCCCTGATCAGCGGCCAGCAGGTCTATTCCCGATTGAAATACGAATCAGGGGTGCACCGGGTGCAGCGGGTTCCGGATACCGAAACCCAGGGACGCATCCACACCTCAGCGGTGACCGTCGCCATCCTGCCCGAGGCCGAAGAGGTCGATCTGCACATTGAGCCCCATGAGCTGAAATTCGATGTCTATCGTTCTTCCGGCCCCGGCGGCCAATCGGTCAACACCACCGACTCCGCCGTTCGGGTCACCCACCTGCCCACCGGCCTGGTGGTCACCTGCCAGGACGAAAAATCCCAGCACAAAAACAAGGCCAAGGCGCTGCAGGTTCTGCGGGCCCGCCTGCTCGACCGGATGGAGCAGGAGCGGCATGATCGGATTTCCGAGGAGCGGAAGAGCCAGGTCGGCTCCGGTGACCGGAGCGAGCGGATTCGTACCTACAACTTCCCCCAGGGCAGAGTCACGGATCACCGCATTAACCTGACCATCTATCGCCTGGACCAGGTGATGACCGGTATGCTCGACGATGTCATCATGCCGCTGATCACCCATTATCAGACCGAAGCTCTGAAATCGGTCCACTGATCAGTCGGGCCATGGGGATCGACACCCTCCTGGCCGAGGCCACGGCCCAACTGACCTCTGCCGGCGTCATTGATGCGGCCCTGGACGCCCGGCTGCTCCTGCAGTTTGTTACCGGGTTGAGCCGCAGCCAATTGATCCTACGTGGTGCTCAGCCGGTGGACCAGGCGAGCTTGATCCGCTATCAGGAGTTGATTGGCCGCCGTTGCCAGCGGATTCCCCTGCAGCATCTGACCGGTTGCCAGGAATTCTGGTCGCTTGATTTCGTGGTGTCGCCGGCAACGCTCATTCCCAGGCCCGAGACCGAATTTCTCCTTGAGCGGGCGCTGGCAGGGTGCAGGCAGTTGAAGGTTGCCCATGCCCTTGATCTCTGCACCGGCAGCGGGGTGATCGCGGTGGTCCTGGCCAGGGAATTGGGCTGCACAGTGGTGGCTGCCGATATTTCCGAGGCGGCCCTGCGGGTGGCACGGGAAAACAGTGCCCGGCATCTGATTGCTGATTTGGTTTGGCCGGTCTGCACTGATCTGTTTGCCGCCCTGAATTGGTGCCGCCCCTTTGACCTGATCGTCAGCAATCCGCCCTATGTCGCCGAGGAAGAGATTGACGGCCTGGAACCGGAGGTCAGCAAGGCCGAGCCCCGCCTTGCCCTGTCGGGCGGTCCGGGCGGGATGCACTGCATTACGCGGATAGCAAGGGAGGCTCAGCGCCACCTGCGTCCCGGTGGTTGGATTTTTCTGGAAATCGGCGCTGATCAAGGGGAGGCGGCGGACCGTCTTTTCCGGTCGATTGTGCCGGGATATGGTCAGGTCTGGGTCAGCAACGACCTTGCCGGCCGCCCCCGGGTTCTGCGGGCACGCCATGAACCTTAAACCATTTCTTCTTGCCAATGCAGTAAGTTACGATAGGAAGATGTTGCATTTTAGTGCAAAAAATAAGAATATTTTTTGCGCTAAAAATAGGAAATGATATTAAACCCTGACCGTGCGGCGCAATGCTCAAGCGGATCGTATAGTTTTTCTGGCTGAATACCCCTATGGATCAACTCATTATCGAGGGCGGCACGCCCCTGTACGGCTCGGTGGCCATCAGTGGCGCCAAAAACGCGGCCCTGCCTCTGATCGCCGCGACTCTGCTTGCTCCCGGCTGGCATACCTTGCACAATGTCCCGGATTTGCGCGACACCAGAACCATGCTCAATCTGCTTGAGATCCTGGGGGCGCGCTGGGAGCGGCAAGGGCAGACGGTTCGGATCAACAGCGACCAGCTCACCGGGGTGGAAGCGCCTTATGATCTGGTGAAAACCATGCGCGCCTCGGTGCTGGTGCTGGGACCATTGCTGGCCCGCTCCGGTTTTGCCCGGGTATCGCTGCCGGGCGGCTGCGCCATTGGCGCCCGGCCGATCAATTTTCACCTCAAGGGATTTGAAAAGCTGGGGGTGACCACCCGCCTGGAGCAGGGCTATGTGGAGGCGGCGGTTGAAGGGCGGATGGCGGGCGGGACGGTCTATTTCGACATCCCTTCGGTGACCGGCACCGAAAATGTGCTCATGGCCTCGGCCATGGCCAAAGGGACAACGGTGATCAAGAATGCCGCCAAGGAGCCCGAAGTCGGCAACCTAATCGACATGCTGGTGGGCATGGGTGCTGAGATCGAAGGCCAGGGCACTGATCGGCTGGTGGTCCACGGGGTCGACCGGCTTCATGCCAGCGAATCGGCCATCATCCCTGATCGGATCGAGACCGGCACCTATATGATCGCGGCGGCGGCGGCCGGCGGCAAGATTACCCTGACCGATTGCACTCCGGCCCATCTACCGGCGCTGACCGAGAAGCTGTTGCTCTGCGGGGTGGAGATCGAAACCACCGACGATTCGCTGACCGTCTCCTGCCCGGAGGTCGACGGCCGCAATATCTGCCGCCCGTGCAGCGTTGATATCACCACCTTGCCCTTCCCCGGTTTTCCCACCGATCTCCAGGCGCAGTTCATGGCCCTGATGGTTTTGGGGAACGGCACCTCCATCATCCACGAGACCATTTTTGAAAACCGGTTCATGCATGTGGCCGAACTCAAGCGCATGGGGGCAGACATCACCATCGAGGGCTCGCGGGCCGTGGTCCGGGGCATCGGGCGCGACAAGCTGTGCGGCGCGCCGGTCATGGCCACCGATCTGCGCGCTTCGGCGTCGTTGGTGATTGCCGGACTTGCCGCCAGCGGCGCCACCACGATCTCCAGGATCTATCATCTTGAGCGGGGCTACGAGAACATGGTGGAAAAGATGCAGGGCCTGGGCGCCAAAATAAACAGAATCAAGGCGTAGCCGGCGAGGGCATGGGCAGCCGCACCCGGACGATGCAGGGATAGTCGGCCGCGGCGTCGAGCTCGACCTTGCCGCCGTGGTTTTCCACGATCTGGCGGACAATGGCCAAGCCCAGACCGGTGCCGTCCGTCCGGTTGGAATAAAAGGGGGCAAAAACCTTTTCCCGCAACTCTGGCGGGATACCGGGCCCCTGGTCCCGAATCTCCATCCACAGCTCTCCCTGGCCGTCTCCGGCGCCTTCCCCGGCGGCGATCACCACCTTGCCCTGTTGCTCGGCAACCGCGTGGCAGGCGTTGTCCAGCAAATGGGTCAGGGTAGTCTGGAACTGCTGCCGATCCGCCCAAAAGGCGACATGTCCTTTGATTTCCTTGGTCACCTTGCCGGCCACCATGTCGATCGACAACTGCATCTGGGCGAGGGTTTCATCGATCAGACGGCTGATATCAAACCATTCCGGCTGGATAGCAGCCGGCCTGGCGAACTGGAGAAAATCGGTGATCGCCTTGGCCATGCGGTTGGTTTCCCGGAGAATGATCCCCAATAGGGTCCTGAAGGTCGCTGGGTCCTGGGCGTTGTTCTCGTTTGAATCCATGGCCATGATCTGGGCGGAACCGGAGATCGCGGCCAGGGGATTGCGGAAATCGTGGGCAATCAGGGCGCTCAATTCACCTATGGCCGCCATCTTTTCCGCCTCGCGGACCTGTTGTTCCATCCGTTCGATCTGGCTGATGTCCTGCAGGGTGACCACCTTCCAT
>JGI24705J35276_12238345_pt1 | contig 19650 bp, 17 predicted proteins | sample TergutNt197P4_FD_35276 | JGI IMG/M metagenome (IMG submission 35276) | reverse complement strand
GGCAGAAGACGTCCTTTCGGCGTTCGAGTCTTTTTTGAGTTCCCATGGCGTGGAAATCGTTTCGGATTTTGCTGCGGAGAGCATTACCGCAAGCAGCAGGGGCGGCTTTACCGTAAGCGGAGGGCAAAGGGAGATCACAGCAGGCAAAGCCCTGATAGCCACAGGGGGCAAAGCAGGACCCCAGTTCGGGTGCAGCGGCGATGGTTACAGGCTGGCTAGAGGCTTGGGGCACACGGTGACGAAGCTGGCGCCGGCGCTGGCGCCGGTGGAATGCGCGGGCGACTTCGGGAAACTAAAAGGCGTAAGGGCAAAAGCTGCCGTGTCGCTGCTAAAAAAAGGCGAGGTACTGAAAACCGAAAGAGGCGAGGTGCAGTTTACCGAATACGGGCTTTCTGGCATTTGCACATTCAACCTGAGCAGGCATGTTAGCTTGTCTGGGTGCGTTTTTTCCGATTACGAACTGGCTGCCGACTTTATGCCCGAAGCCAGCACGGACGACACTGTGCTTGAGCTGAAGTCCAGGATGGACGGTCTAGGCTTGCCTCCAAGCGGCATGCTCGTCTCGCTTGTGCCGGGCAGGCTGGCTGAGTACATCCTCGAAAAGGCCGGGATAAGCAGCGTGGCTTGCGAGGCAAGCGAAGGGCAGATAGAAAGCATCGCGGGTAGCCTGAAAAATTTAAGGTTCACTGTTGCTGGCGTCAAAGGGTGGAAATTTGCCCAGTGTACGTCAGGAGGCATACCTACCAGTGAAATAAACATGGGCACGATGGAATCAAAGACAGCGAAAGGCTTGTATCTCGCCGGGGAGGTCATCGACTACGACGGGCCCTGCGGCGGGTACAATTTGCACAACGCATGGGATACAGGAATAAAGGCAGGGAGGGCCATGGCAAGTGATGTACAGAATCAACGAAATAAAACTTAGGCTGGGGGAAGACAAAGGGAGCATACCGGAAAAGATAAAAGAGAAGCTGAAAACAAAAGCCGAAATAAAGTCGTACAGAATAGCGAAAGAATCAGTTGACGCGAGGGACAAAGGGGACATATTGTACGTCTACACGGTGGATTTCGATACGGATGCCGAGTTTCCAAACCTGAAGAAGGCACCAAACTCGTCGTACACCCCTCCTACGCCCGGAACGGGGCTGATGAAGGGCAGGCCTGTAATCGCAGGCTTCGGGCCTTGTGGGATGTTTGCGGCGCTAGTATTGTCCGAGCTTGGGTACGCCCCGGTTGTTTTGGAAAGAGGGAAGCAGGTTGACGAAAGGGTGAAAGACGTGGAGCGGTTCTGGAAGGACGGGATCCTAGACGAGGAGTCGAACGTCCAGTTCGGCGAGGGCGGCGCTGGCGCTTTTTCTGACGGCAAACTCACAACCGGCATCAAAGACGCAAGAGTCGGCAAAGTGCTCAGGGAACTGGTCCTTGCCGGTGCGGGCGACGACATACTGTACAAGCAGCACCCCCACGTAGGCACAGACGTCCTCCGGGGCGTCGTAAAAAACATCAGGAAGAAAATCGTTGAAAACGGTGGGGAGCTGATGTTTCAGACGCGCCTGGAGGGCATCGTTTCAAGCGAGGGCAGGCTGGAAGCCGTGAAGGCTAGCAGCCCGGCGGGCGATTTTGAGATCAAGACCCAGACTCTGATACTGGCGGTGGGGCACAGCGCAAGGGACACCATCAGGGCGCTGGGCAAAGATGGCGTGCTGATGGAGCAAAAGCCGTTTTCGATCGGGATCAGGATAGAGCACCTTCAAGAAGCCATCAACGAAGCGCAATACGGAAAAAACGCGGACAAGCGCCTCCCGCCTGCGGAGTACAAGCTGGCGCACCGGTGCAGGAACGGCAGGGGCGTGTATACGTTCTGCATGTGCCCGGGGGGAGAGGTGATAGCTGCTTCGTCGCAGAAGGGGTTCCTTGCGACAAACGGGATGAGCAACAGGGCAAGGGACGGGGAACGCGCGAACAGCGCTGTGCTGGTCGATGTGAGGGTTTCCGACTACGATTCGAGTGACCCGCTTTCAGGCATTGCTTTCCAAGAGAAGTACGAAAGCGCGGCGTATTGGATGGCGGGCGGAAGGTACCAGCCGCTGCCGACAACTTGGGGGGAGTTCGCGAATGGCGCTAAAACGGCGCAGCCAGTGATAAATTCGCTTCCGGGCTTCGCAGTTTCCGGCATCAGGGAAGCTATGCCAGTTTTCGCGAACAAGCTAAAAGGCTTTGACAATCAAGGCGCAGTCGTTTATGCTGTAGAGAGCAGGAGCAGCTCGCCTGTTAGAATAATGAGGAACAAGGACTTTCAATGCAACATTGCGGGCGTGTACCCTTGCGGCGAAGGCGCCGGATACTCCGGAGGCATCATGTCTGCCGCAGTCGACGGGATCAATGCGGCTGAAGAAATCGTCAGGAAGTTTTCGAGGAGAGAGTAAATGTTGGAAAAAGGGTACATACAGGTCTATACGGGAAACGGCAAAGGGAAAACCACAGCAGCCTTGGGCATGGCGCTGAGGGCGGTGTGCGCAGGGAACAAGGTTTTCATGGGGCAGTTCATGAAGGGGCAGGACTACAGCGAACTTAAGGCGGCAGAGTACCTGCCGGGTTTTGAAATAGAGCAGTTTGGAAGCCCAACGTTCATTTCCGGCAAACCCACAAGCGAAGACAAGGCAAACGCAAAAGCTGGCCTCGAAAGGATGAAAAACGTGCTTGCCGCTGGCAGCTGCGACGTGGTCATATTTGATGAAATAAACACGGCTCTGTACTTTGGGCTGGTTTCGGCCGAAGAAGTGCTTTCGTCGCTGGACATCAGGCAGGGCTGCACGGAAGTGGTCCTGACTGGGCGGTACGCTCCGCAGGAAATAATGGACAGGGCCGACCTGGTGACGGAGATGCGGGAAATCAAGCATTACTACACCCAAGGCGTGGGCGCCAGGGTGGGGATAGAGAATTAGGAGCGCAAATAAAAAACAAGTTAAGGAGGCTATCAGATGAAAAAGGCAGTATGGGCATTGGCGGTTTTGTTTGTTGCGGCATGGGGGGCTGCAGCTTCCTCTGCGTACGCGGAGGAGCCCGAGGGGCTTTACAGGCTCGTCAACGCAGGCAGGTACGACCAGTTCACGAATTACGTAGACGGGTACACCATGCAGGTGGACAAGGGCATGAGCGTCGACATGTCTTACTCTTCGGTATGCACAGTCCTCGAAAACGAAGAAAAGCGGATAGAAATTTACAAGCAGAACGTAAGCTCGGTCGGGATGTCTGCCTATGTAAGCTATTCAAACAGGTTTCTTGGCAACTGGATGGACCACTACCTCGATTTTGACGGCCAGCAAACCATCGGCAGCCACAACGTGCATGTCACATCATGGTCGCGGGGCAAGCTTTCGGGCATAAAGAACGACAAGAACTACTACGTGTGCCTTGAGATAGGATCGGGCAGCTACGTGTACACGATTTTCCTCAAGACGAACGCGCCGTCATACGACATCGGTGGGTATTCGTACTTGGCAGAAAATTTTTGGACGATGCCTTTAGCGATGCCTGCCTACACGAGGCGCTCAAACCCTGTGAACGTCCCCGGCCGCAGGTGGAACGACGAAACCAGGGCGTTTTACGGTGAACATTTCGGTAACGACGTAGACTTGACGTGGGGGATATTCGAACCGGGCACCGCTTTATTTGAATACAACAAGCTGAAAGAGTACGAGGAGCAGTTCGACTACGAGTTCCCGATAATCTTAAACTACAGCGAGTTTCAAAACACGTACAAGCATCCGAACCTGATGCAGAGGCTCCAGACCGCCTACAGCAACGGGAAAGCGCTGGAGCTGACGCTCCAGACTGTCGATTCGGGGTACGGCAACCAGGTGTACAGGATACTGAACGGCTATTACGACGAATTTTTGCAGGACTACGCAAAAGTCATAGCTGATTTCGGCCACCCAGTGCTGTTTCGGCTCTGCAACGAGATGAACGGGGACTGGTGCCCGTACTCGGCGTTCAACACTTCGAAAGACACAGTGGTGTTTACGGAATTCTACAAGTACGTTTACGGTTTTTTCGAAAAAGCGGGAGCGAACAAGAACACCATATGGGTGTGGAACCCAAACAGCGTGTCCTACCCAAATTTTAAGTGGAACAACGAGCTGATGTACTATCCCGGCGACGAGTACGTGGACGTAGTCGGCATGACGGCGTACAACACGGGCACCTACTACAGCAGCGTCGGCGAGAGGTGGAAAGAGTTTTACGAACTGTACAACGATATGTACTACAGGTACTGCGCGGACTTCGGGCAGCCGCTGATGATAACCGAGTTTTCATGCGCCAGCATGGGCGGCAACAAGGAACAGTGGGTCATAAACATGTTTGACGACATAGACATGTACGACAGGATCAAGGTCGCCATATGGTGGGACGGGTGCGACTGGGACGAGGAGGGCAACATAGCCCGCTCGTACTTCATAGATGAGACGCCGCTTTTGATGGACATTTTCAAAAGGAACCTCAAAGGGGATTGGACCCGCGGTGTGTTCGGGTAATTCGCTGCGTCAAAAACAGCGCAGGCCGGGTCAAAATGCTTTGACCCGGCCTGCGCTGTTTTGTATCAATGAAACTGAGCAAACGCTTATTGTGAATCGCCGTCTCCGCTTGATTCGGCCTCTATATGGCTTATGGAGTAGCGGTTTGCCCCAAACAGCCTGTTGAGGACAAACAGGGCTGCCATAAAGGCGACTGCCACCACGACTATTGGGATCAGCGGCGAACTGCCCGGCCCCAATATCCCCGACACTATAAATCCGAAGCAGGCGACTGTCGCACAGGTCACGGAATAGGGGATCTGCGTCTTGATGTGGTCGGTGTGCCTGATGTTGGACGAAGCAGACGACAAGATGGCGGTGTCAGCCAGCGGCGAACAGTGGTTGCCGAAGCCCCCGCCGCCGAGCACTGCGGTGATGCATGCGAACACGTTTGCGTCCATTGCCACCGCAAGGGGCACTGCCAGCGGGATCATGATGGCGTAGGTGCCCCATGATGCGCCGGTTGCAAAGGTCATGATGCAGGAAATTGCAAAAATTAACAGCGGCAAAACGGAGCCGGGTATGCTGCCGACCATTATGTCGACCAAGTATTCAGCAGTACCCAGTTCGTCGCTGACGCTGCCGATGCTCCACGCAAAGGTCAAGAGTATGACTACAAACAGCATGGATTTGGTGCCGACGATGAATGAAGCAAGGGAATCCGTTATTTTCGACAGCCCCTTAACAGCGTAAAAGATAATGGCAAACACGACAGCCAAGCTGATTGCGTAGGTGAGCGCCAGCATCCCGTTCATATCGTTAACGGCTTCCAGCACACTGAATGATTCAAAGAACCCTCCAGTGTAGAGCATGAAGGTCAGGGCAAGCACGATGAGCAGCAGGATTGGCGCCAGCAAATCCACAGCTTTTCCGGGCTGTGGATCGATGGAGGAAAAATCGTCCTCGTCTGCCTCGCCACCGCTGAAAGTCTTGTCGCAGAGCACGCCTGTTTCCATGGTCCTCTTCTCGGCTTTGGCCATGGGGCCAAAATCAAGCCCGAGGTAGACGACCACGATGACCATCAGGAGCGAAAGCCACGCGTAATAATTGAACGGTATGCATTGGATGAAGTAGGAGAACGAATCCCCTTCGATGCCCGCTTTTCCGAAAGCGTCCGAAATCAGCGAACATATGAAAGCGACCCAGCTTGAAAGCGGGACCACAAGGCATATCCCTACAGAGGTTGAGTCCACAATGTAGGAAAGCTTTTCCCGTGAAACCATGTACTTGTCTGAAATTGGCCTCATGACCGAGCCGTTTGTCAGGGCGTTGAAGTAGTCGTCAAAAAAGATGAGGATTCCAATGAGCCATGTGACCCCCTGCGCCCCTTTGCGGGTTTTGATCTTCCTCCCAAGAAGCTCGCCAAACGCCGCAGCGCCGCCGGAGCGGACAAGCAGGCCGATGAGCCCGCCGAGCATGACGCAAATTATGATTACTTGGACGCCCTCGGGGTCGGTCAGGCAGTCAATTATGATTCCGACCATCTCTTCCATTGCAGCCAGAGGGTTCCAGTCGGACATGATGAGGCAGCCCGTGTAGACACCGATGAACAACGACATAAGGACTTCTTTGGTTATGATAGCCAAGGCGATAGTAAGAAGTGGCGGTATAACCGACCAAAAGCCTACATCCATAATAAATAACCTCCTTTTTGGTTGTTTAATACAAATGTAAGGCGTAGATTGGGAGTATGCGCGTACCATTATTATAACCATTAAAAATATTTTTGCAATACCATTCTGTAAAATTTGTAAAAAAAAAGCAAAAAAACTTTATTCGTGGTATAATGTTCTTAGTTCAACGAGGAGGCCGACAATGGACGACCATCTGACTATTGGGAAAATGGCGCGGATCAACGGCGTCACCGAGCAGACGCTGCGCCTGTACGACAGGATCAAATTGCTTGAACCTTGTGAAATCAACGCAGAAACAGGATACCGGTACTACAACATCAAGCAGTGCGCACAGCTCGACATGATAATGTACCTGAAGGCGCTGGGCATTAGCTTGACGGAAATCAAGGAATGTTTCAAAGAAGGGAAGGTCGATAAGCTACAGAAGACGCTGGAGGAGCACAAAAGCGACATCGAGAGCCAGATGCAGGAGCTCGCGTACACGCAAAAGGCCATAGAGAGGGCGCTTGAAAACTTCAGGCGGTACAATGCGCTGCCCCAGGAGGAGACAATTGTGCAGGAGTACCAGAAGGCGCGGAGGATTTTCGTACACGACACGAAGACAAACCTCTACAGCTACGGCATGGAGTATTATGAAAAGGTGCTGCGCTCCATTAAGGAGAACTATATTTTGCACCACCTTCCGGAGAGCTATTTCTGCAACGTGGGCAGCATCATGCGCAGGGAGCACTTCGTAAAAACGGAGCTTTACGCCACAGAGGCGGTTCTTTTTGTCGATGACAGCTTCGAGGGCAAGGAAGGGATTGAAATGATCCCTGAAGCAGTGTTCCTGTGTACGTACTGCAACGGGTACCCGAAAGAGGAGGAATGCTTGGTAATGCTGATGGAATACATCAAAGCAAACGATTATGAAGTCATCGGCGACTGCATCAGTGAAATATTGATCGAATTCCCAATTTTCACACATTACGACAGGAACGCACTTTTCAAACTACAGATACCTGTAAAGGCAGGTAAGTCTTAAAATAACGCGAGAAAAAAATATTTAAAATAATCTAAAATTTGTTCTTGACTTTATATCTACAATAGGATTTAAAATGGTTTCACAAATAAATATAAAGGCGTATTGGGAGTATGTGCCTTTATTAAATTTGCATTTGAGGCCGCCGCCTCGAAGCGGCAGCCTCGGTTATGAAATGGAGGGAAAAAATGCCAAGAAAAAGTTTTGAGGAAGTGCTCAAATACACTGAGTACGCAATTGGTACGTTTGCTAAAAAATCAATGGACGACGGAGAAAAGAAACATTTTATAGCGGAAACAAGGCACAATTTTGACAACCACATCAACCCTGGCTTCCTGGAGTACAGGAAAGCCGCCGGCGCCGACGACATGGCGATGGAATGGATATCCCACGGGGACACCTTTGAGGACCTGAACGGAGACGAATACATCGACTGCCTAGGCGGGTTTGGCGCTTTCAACTGCGGCCACAGGCACCCGAAAATCGTGGAGGCTGTTACGAACCAGCTCGCCAAGCAGCCGCTTTCCAGCGCGGAGCTGGTGGACGCGAACCGCAGCCTGCTGGCTCGAATCCTTGCGGACGTAACGCCTGGTGACCTGCAGTACACCTTCTTCACATCTTCCGGCACGGAGTCTGTGGAGTGCGGCCTTAAGATGGCCACGCTGGCTACCGGGAGGCACTACTACGTGGCGTTCAAAGGCGACTTCCACGGGAAAACCATGGGGGCGCTGTCCCTGACCTCGAAAGAGCACTTCAGGGGGCCGTTCCTCCCGCTTCTGCAGGGGACGAGGCATGCGCCTTACGGGGATTTGGATTACCTGAAGAAGCTGATCGACATAATGGAATACGTGGGTGAACTGCCCGCCGCCATCATCTATGAGCCGATCCAGGGCGAAGCGGGCGTCATCGTCCCGCCTGACGATTTTATACCAGGCATCAGGGAGATTTGCGACAAATACGACATAATGATGGTTGCCGACGAAGTGCAGGCAGGCATGGGGCGCACGGGCTACCTGTTCGCTACGGACTATTCCAAAGTGGCGCCGGACATCCTCTGCCTCGGAAAGTCGATCTCCGGTTCGGTCATACCGTTGTCTGCGACAGTCTGCACTGAGAGGGCGTTTAGGGGCATGTTCCCAGACCCGCTGCTGCACAGCACCACCACTGGCGGAAACCCGATAGCGACTGCAGCAGGCATTGCCGCGTTCAACGTGATACTGAGCGAGGACCTCTGCGGGAAAGCACAGAAGGGCGAGAAGCTCTTCAAAGACGGCATGGCAGTGCTGCTAAAGAAATACCCGAAGCTCCTGACTGATTTCAGGGGCAGGGGCCTGATGCTGGCCATGGAATTCTGTGACGGCGATTTGGGATACGAAGTCGTATATGAAGCGTTCAACAGGAAGCTCCTCCTTTCCGGAAGCCTGATCAACGCAAAGACCATCCGCATCGAGCCGCCGCTCGGCATCACTGAAGAACACATATTGAAATCTATCGAAATCCTTGACGAATGCATGGGCATCGTCTACGACAAGCACTTCAAGTAACAGACATTGACTAGTTGCATCAAAGCAGTCCATACACATGTACGGTTTTCCGTACATGTGTATGGATTTTCATGCGAAAACAGCCGGCAATTCACACACATTTTCAGCTAATTCTTTGGCACAATTCTTGCTCAATAGTTAATTCGTAAAATCATGGAATCATTAAGTCGATCAATCATTTATGCGCAAAGGAGGATTGTTATGCAACTTAGCGACGTAAACGTCAGCGCCGAAAGAGTTAAGGAGCTGACAGCAAAGTACATGATAGAAACCTACGAAAGGTTTCCGTTCGTGGCAGTTAAGGCGAAAGGGATGCACCTCTATGACGAGGAAGGAGGGGCTTACCTGGATTTTTACGGCGGCGTTGCTGTAAACGGCGTCGGCTCCTGCAACGAAAAGGTCGTGGCGGCGATCCAAAGCCAGGCTGCCGAAATCATACACACGTTCAATTACCCGCACACTGTGCCGCAGGCGGTTCTAGCCGAACTGATATGCGAGACGGTCGGCATGGACAAGATATTTTTCCAGAGTTCCGGCACGGAAGCAAATGAGGCTATGATTAAAATGGCCCGAAAGTACGGGACAGAAAAATTCGGCCCGAATAAATACCATATCGTGACGGCGGTAAAGGGCTTCCACGGCAGGACCTACGGTGCGCTGTCAGCAACCGGACAGCCCGGTTCTGCGCTGCACAACGGGTTCTTGCCCCTGCTTCCCGGGTTTTCCTATGCAGAGTACAACAACCTTGAAGCGTTCAAGGCAGCCTGCACCGAGGACACCATAGGGATAATGATCGAACCGTGCCAAGGCGAGGGCGGCGTGTACCCAGCTACAAAGGAGTTCATGGCCGGGCTTAGGGAATTTTGCGACGAAAAGGGGATATTCCTGCTGCTTGACGAAATCCAGACAGGCTGGGGCCGCACAGGCGCAATCATGGACTACATGAATTACGGGATCAAGCCGGACGCGGTCAGCATGGCGAAAGGCATGGGCGGCGGCATGCCGATAGGTGCGCTGTGCGCGACGAAGGAGCTAGCCTCAGCGTTCACAGCCGGCGCCCACGGCAGCACATACGCGGGCAACCCAGTCTGCTGTGCGGCTTCCTATGCCGCGTGCAAGGAGATAATCGACAGGGAGCTGTCTGAAAACGCGAACGAAGTCGGCGACTATTTCGCAAAGATATGCGAAAGCCTGCCACACGTCAAAGATGTAAGGCATGCAGGGCTCCTCGTCGGAGTGGAGTTCGACTTCCCGGGGGCTGCAGACATCAAGCATTCGTGCGTCGACAGGAAGCTGCTTGTGACTGCTATCGGCACAAGCGTCATACGCATGGCGCCGCCGCTTGTTGCAACTAAAGAGGACTGCGACAAAGCGAAAGATATTTTAGGGGCGGCTTGCCTTGACGCCGCCGCCAAACAGTAGAGTTAACGAAAAAACGTCAGGAGGAAAAAAATGGCAGTAGTTGATTACATTCAGGAGCTGGTTGACAGCGCCAGGAAAGCGCAGGCTGTGTTTGCAGCCTGCAGCCAAGAGCAGGTGGACGCTGCGGTCCGGGCGATTGGGAAAGCTGTATACGACAATGGCGAAGCGCTTGCCCGCCTCGCCGTGGACGAGACAAAGATGGGGAGATACGAGGACAAAGTCTTAAAGAACAAAGGCAAGTCGATGGCAGTGTGGAACCACCTAAAAGACAAGAAGAGCGTGGGGATAATAGGCTACGTGGAGGACAAAGGGCTGGTGGAAGTGGCGAAACCGATGGGCGTGGTGGGCGCAATAATGCCTGTGACGAACCCGACGATGACGCCGATGCACAATTCCATGATCGCGCTGAAAGGCGGCAACGCCATCATAGTCGCGCCGCACCCGGCGGGCAAAAAGTCTGGGGCGGCGACGGTTGACGCAATGAGAGGGGGGCTTAAGGAAATCGGAATGCCGGAAGACCTGGTCCAGTGCGTGGACGTAGAGGCCGGCGACGCGATTGCGGCTTCCGGTGCTCTCATGTCCCTGGCAGACGTTGTCGTAGCCACCGGGGGCCCCGGCATGGTCAAGGCGGCGTACAGCGCCGGGAAGCCGGCCTTTGGCGTGGGGCCGGGCAACATGCAGTGCCTGGTCGACATGGACGCTGACATAAAGGACGCTGTCCCCAAGATCATAAAAGGCCGCACCTACGACAACGGTGTGCTTTGCACCTGCGAGCAGACCGTCATCTGCCCTGAAAGCCGGTTTGACGAGATCATAGCGGAGTTTGAAAAGAACGGCGCCTATTACGTCAGGGAGAAGGATGACGTGGACAAGCTCAGGGAAACCTTGTTCCCGGAAGGGAAGCTCAATAAAAAAGCCGTAGGGCTTGCGGCGACTGCCCTAGCAGAGATGGCGGGGCTTGCAGCCCCCGAAGGGACGGTCGTCCTGGTCGCGAAGGCTGAGGGCAGCGGAAGCAAGGACACGTTCAGCAAGGAGAAACTGTTCCCGGTTTTGGCAGCTTACACGTACCAGACATGGGAAGAGGCCGTAAGCATTGCAGTGGACAACTTGGAACTGGAAGGCAAAGGGCACAGCACCGTGGTCCATTCGTTCACGAAGGAGAACATCGAGTACGCCGGCACAAGGCTCCCCGTTTCGAGGCTTTTGGTCAACGGCATCGGCTCGCTGGGAGTAGGCGGCGCCTACACAAACGGGTTTGCGCCGACGGGGACGCTGGGCTGCGGGTCATGGGGCAACAACAGCATCAGCGAAAACCTGGACTACAAGCACCTGATCAACGTCAGCAGGATCGGTTACACGAACCCGAACGCCCACATCCCGACGCCAGACGAGATATGGGGCTAAAATAAGTTAATTTATAAGTTAATTCATAGGTTAACTAAAATGTTAACAGGGTTGCGGGCGGCAGTCCGCGTTAGGAGGTAAAAAAATGATTGAAGTACTGAGCCCGGTGGCGGGCAGGATACTGGAAGTGAACGTAAAAGCTGGGCAGATTGTCACAGACGACGACGAGCTGTTCATCGTTGAGGCCATGAAGATGGAAAACGCCGTGTACGGCGACCCCGGCGTGGTAAAGGAAATCCTCGTAAAAGAAGGGGATCACGTCGAAGAGGACCAAGTTCTGGCAGTCATAGAATAGGAGATAGCAAAATGGATTTTGGATTAACAGAAGAACAAACCATGGTGCAGGAAATGGCGAAGAGCTTCGCCGAGCAGGAAATCGCGCCTTATGTCGAAGAAGACGAAGAGAACCATTACTACCGCAGGGAGATACTGACGAAGATGGGCGAGCTCGGGCTTTTGGGGTGGAGCATCCCGGAAGAGTACGGCGGCAACGGGATGGGATGGCTGGAAGGGGTTACGGCGCTTTATGAGATAGCAAAGGTCCACACTTCATGGAGGCTTTCGATCAGCGGGAACTGCTGGGGCCCTGCCTTGACGATCAACCAATGGGGGACGGAAGAGCAGAAGCAAAAGTTCATCCCTGACCTGGTCAGCGGCAAGGCGGTGGGGAGCTTCGCGATGACGGAGGCGAACACCGGGTCTGACGTGGGGAGCATGAAGACCTTCGCGGCGGACAAGGGCGACCACTTCGTCATGAACGGGTCGAAGATGTGGATATCAGGCGGGCACGCCAGCGACACCGGCCTGGTTTACGCAGTGACTAAGGAAGGCGGCGGCCCCAAGGGGCTTTCGTGCTTCATAGTCGACTACAACAACACGCCCGGCGTCGAGAAGATACCCATCACCAAGAAAGTCGGGATGTGGACGGCGCCAACGTCGGAGCTGGTCTTTGAGAACGCAGTGATCCCAAAGGAGAACCTGCTCGGCGAGCTGAACAAGGGTTTTCAGATATGCATGTGGATGCTGAACAACACCAGGATGGGCTGCGCCACCGGCGCGGCGGCTCTGTCTGCGGCTTGCCTTGAGGGATCTGTGAACTACGCAAACGAGCGGACCCAGTTCGGCCAGCAGATCGGCAAATTCCAGATGATCCAGCAGCAGATCGCGGAGATGAAGATGGAAGACGAAGCAGCCAAGCAACTCGTGTACAGGGCGGCCTGGCTGAAAGAGAACAAGATGCCGAGCCAGCAGGAGACGTCTTTGGCAAAGCTGTTCGCCTGCAACGCGGCAGTGCATGCAGCCAACGTGGCCATGAAGATATACGGGTCCTACGGCTATTCGACGGAGTACCCCTGCGGCAGGTGGCTTCGGGACGCAAAACAGTTCGAGACGCTGGAAGGGACGTCAAACATCCACATGGGCATTATAGCGGGCATCGAGCTTGGTTACCAGCCAAACAGGTAACGGGAAGCAATATTAAGACAGGAGCAAATGCAAATGAATTTTGATTTGAACGAAGACCATCTCATGATGAGGGAGATGGTGCGCAACTTTGCGGAGCAGGAGATTGCGCCGGGCATTGAAGAGCGGGACGAGCTTGAAGAATTCCCGGAAGAGCTTTGGAAGAAGTGCGGCGAGCTGGGGCTTGCCGGAGTCACGTTCCCCGAAGAATACGGCGGGGTCGGGGCAGACTACATTTCATACGGCATAACCATCGAAGAGATATCCAGAGTGGACGCCTCCCTTGGCGTTACGGTATCGGCGCATTCAAGCCTCTGCGCCAACCCTATCAACATATTCGGGACTGACGAACAGAAGAAGAAGTTCCTGACCCCGCTTGCGACGGGGGAAAAGCTGGGCGCACTGGGGCTGACGGAATCCTTGGCTGGGACAGACGCGTCAGGGACACAGACCACGGCTGTCAGGGACGGCGACGAATACGTGATCAACGGCTCCAAGCTTTTCATCACGAACGGGTACTACGCCGACACGTACATAGTCACAGCCCAGATGGACAAGAGCAAGGGGCACAAAGGCATCGCCGCGTTCATAATGGAAAAAGGCACGCCGGGGTTCACATTCGGGAAAAAAGAGAAGAAGATGGGCATCAGGTCGTCTGCAACCTACGAGCTTTCCTTTGAAGACGTCCGCATACCCGCCTCAAACCTACTGGGAGAGGAAGGGCAGGGCTTCAAGATTGCCATGGTCACGCTGGATTACGGCAGGATCGGGATCGCGTCGCAGGCTCTCGGGATCGCGCAAGGGGCGTACGAAGCGGCAATCAAGTATTCCAAAGAACGCAAGCAGTTCGGCAAGACCCTGTCCGAATTCCAAGTCACCCAGTTCAAGCTGGCCGACATGGCGCTTCAGATCGAAGCGGCGAGGCTGCTGGTCTACCAGGCTTGCCAGCTGGCGACGGAGCACAAGCCCGTCTCGAAGCATTCGGCGATGGCAAAGCTGTTTGCGGCAGAGACCTGCAACAAGGTGGCGACACAAGCCGTCCAGATTTTGGGCGGGTACGGCTACACGAGGGAATACCCCGTGGAGCGCTACATGCGCGACGCCAAGATCACTGAAATTTACGAGGGCACCAGCGAAGCGCAGCGCATGGTCATAGCCAGCCATATTTTAAAAGAATTTTAACTTGCGCGAGGAGGAAATTGTATGAATATTGTCGTTTGTGTGAAACAGACATTTGATACGGAAGCAAAAATCGTGTTGGACGGCAGCGGCAACATCGACGGCAGCGCCGTCAAGCTTGTCATCAACCCCTATGACGAATACGCGATCGAGGAAGCGCTGAAGCTCAAGGAAAAATTCGGCGGTGACGTAACTCTGGTCAGCATGGGCGGAGAACGCGCTCCGGAGGCCTTGAAGACAGGGTTTGCCATGGGCGCAGACAGAGGGGTGCTGGTCACCGATCCGGCGCTTGAAGACCCCGACGAGTGGGCATGTGCAGAAGTGCTCGCAAAAGCCATCTCCCAGATACCCTATGACATCATCTTGACTGGGCGAGTCGCTATCGACGACGGGTCGGGGCAGGTGGCGGTCCGCATGGCCGACGCATTGGGGGTGCCGTCAGTGAGCTGCATCGTGGAACTTTCCGTTGAGGACGGCAAAGCAGTCGCTAGACGGGAGATAGACGGCGGTACTGAACTGGTAGAGGTTTGCCTGCCTGCTGTCTTAACGGCGCAAAAGGGGCTGAACATCCCGCGCCTGCCCAGCATGGCAGGCATTATGAAAGCCAAAAACAAGGAGCTGAAAAAGCTCAGCCTTGCAGATGTCGGAATCGACGCCTCCGGTTTTTCCCGAAAAATGAGCGTTCCGAAACTCAGTTTGCCAAACCCGCGAAAAGGCGGAAAGACCGTTCCCGGAGAGCCTGCCGAGGCTGCAAAGGAACTGGCGCGGCTTTTGCGAGAAGAAGCAAAGGCAATATAGGGAGGTGGAATAGACATGGCAAAAGGAATTTGGATAATCGTAGAGCAAAGCAAATCAGAAATACGCAAGGTTTCGCTGGAGCTTTTGAGCACGGCACGGGCGATTGCGGACAAAACAGGAGACCCGCTGGTGGCAGTCATACCGGGAAAGGGCGTATCCGGGCTGGCGGGCACGGCAGCCGCTTACGGCGCCGACAAAGTAGTGCTGATAGACGACGACAAGCTGGCGGACTACACTACGGGCGCGTACACGTCCGCTTTGAGCAAGCTGATCCGCAAAGAGGAGCCAAACGCCGTGCTCCTTGGGAACACAGCGATAGGGAAAGACCTGGCACCGAGGCTGGCGCACCGTTTGGGCGTGGGCATGGCGTCGGACTGCGTCGGGATGGAGTACGACGAGGAAAGCTTCCTTGTTTTCAAGCGCCCGATTTACGGAGGGAAAGCGTTTGCCGAGCTTTCGGCATGCGAAAGGCCGGCCATCGCGACGATCAGGCCAAACACCTTCCCGCTGGCAGCCCCCGACGAGGCGAGAAAAGCGGAAATTGCAAACGAAAGTGCGAATATTGACGTGGAGGACCTTCGGGCGATCGTGAGGGAGGTTGCGCTGGCAGCGTCGGCGCGCCCTGAGCTGATCGAAGCCGACATCATCGTTTCAGGCGGGCGCGGCATGAAGGGCCCAGAAAACTTCCATATTATTGAAGAATGCGCGGACGCAATCGGCGCGGCGGTGGGCGCTTCCCGTGCAGCCGTTGATTCGGGATGGATCGAGCAGAAATTCCAAGTCGGGCAGACGGGCAAAACGGTCTCTCCGGTGCTTTACATAGCCTGCGGCATTTCCGGCTCGATTCAGCACCTTGCGGGCATGGGGACTTCAAAGGTCATAGTCGCCATCAACAAAGACCCGGACGCGAACATATTCACCGTTTGCGATTACGGCATAGTCGGCGACCTTTTCACCATCGTCCCATTGCTCACGGAAGAATTTAAAAAACTTGTTTGAAACTTAAATTTATGGAGGTGCTACAATGATTGAATTTACCCCATTGACTGTTCTCGTGGGCATTGCGGTGCTGGCCGTTGTCGGCGTCATCTTCGTCGTTAACATCAGGAGGGAACTCAAGTGAGAAAGGAGCAGCGCGATGCATGACGTTCAAATCGCGGTACAGATTTATTTTATCGGAATTGTAATTGCTACTATAATGGCAGGCATAATCAAAGGGCTGCAGGTTGCTTTGGCGCGAATCGGCTCGAAAAAGGAGCCGGCAGCCGAGGAAGGAAAGTGATGCGCCATGGATGTGTTAAGTTTGTTTCAAGGTATCGGCACGCTTGTTTCTCAAGACCCGGCAATCGCTGCCGGCAGGCTGGTGCTGATAGCGGCAGGCATCTTTTTGGTGTACTGCGGCGTTAAGGGGCTGCTTGAACCGCTCATCATGGTACCCATGGGGTTTGGCATGCTGGCCGTAAACGCAGGCGTCCTGTTCCTTTCTGCAACGCAGACGGGCACAATATTCCTAGATCCGCTTGTTGAAGACACCGACGGGATCATGACGGTCCTGCAGATAGATTTCCTGCAGCCGGTCTATACCATGATGTTCAGCAACGGCCTTATCGCTTGCCTGGTGTTCATGGGGATAGGCGTGATCACCGACGTGGGCAACGTGCTGAGGTACCCTTTCACCAGCATGTTCATCGCCTTGTTCGCCGAGCTGGGGACGATAGTCACGTTCCCAATAGCGCGGGCTATGGGTCTGTCCTTGGGAGAGTCGGCCGCCATAGCCATCGTCGGCACAGCCGACGGTCCCATGGTGCTTTTTGCTTCCCTGATGCTGGCAAAGGACATATTCGTTCCGGTTACCGTAGTGGCGTACCTGTATTTGAGCCTTACCTATGCGGGCTACCCTTTCTTCATCAGGCTGCTGGTGCCGAAACATCTGAGGGGCATCGTGGTGGTCACGAGCAAGAAGGGCAAAACAAATATTACCGCAGGGCAGAAGATCGCGTTCGACGCAGTCGGCTGTACGCTGCTGTGCTTGCTGTTCCCTGTCGCGGCGCCGCTTTTCGTCTCGTTTTTCACTGGTAACGCCATAAGGGAATCCGGCATCCTCAAGTACAGCAAGCTGCTGGAGGACGTGTTCCTCTATTTCGCCACGTTCTTCTTGGGTTTTTTGCTGGGCGTACTCTGCGAAGCGAGCACGTTGCTCAACCCGAAGGTCTTGATACTGCTGGTTTTGGGCATGGTTTCGCTGGGGCTTTCAGGGATTGGCGGCATCATAGGCGGCTATCTGGTCTATCTGATCAACGGGAAGAACTTCAACCCGGCAATCGGGATAGCAGGGGTTTCCTGCGTACCGACCACGGCAAAGATCGCTCAGCACGAAGTGGTGCTCGTCAACAAGCGCGCCATAATCCTAAACCTTGCGATGGGGGCTTGCATATGCGGCGTGATCACGTCGGCAATCCTGACTGGGGTTTACGTAGCCCTGATCCCATTGATTTGAATGAAGCTTATCTGAACATTAACGAGAAACAGGAGGGAAGAAAAAATGGCACAATACGGATTTCCATTGCATCCATATTTCAAGGAGATGCCGGGAATCGGCAAGGAGCTGACGCGGCTCCAGGAGCAGAACATGGAGGAGCTGAAGGCTCAGGAGGCGGCCTTTGCATGTGAAGTTCAGCGCGTCAAGGAAAACGGCAAAGCGACCGAGGCCATGAACGAAAAAGGCGAGTGGACCGCTTGGCAGAGGCTGGAATACCTGGTCGACCCCGGGACGTGGCGTCCGCTCCACACTATATACGACCCTCTCGGAAACGCGGAGGGGAACACCGGCGTCATCGACGGCCTTGGCATGATAAACGGCAAGTGGGCCATAATCATAGCGTCCAACAACAAGGTGATGGCGGGGGCATGGCTCTCTGGGCAGGCAGACAACGTGCTGCGGGTCACCGACATCGCGAAGATGCTGCACCTGCCGCTGGTATGGGTGCTCAACTGCAGCGGCGTAAAGCTGATGGAGCAGGAGCAGATATACCCAAACCGCAGAGGTAGCGGCACTCCGTTTTTCAGGCACGCCGAGCTCCAGAAGCTGGGCGTCCCGATCATCGTAGGCATTTACGGGACCAACCCCGCCGGCGGCGGCTACCATGCGATAAGCCCGACGGTCCTAATCGGCCACAAGAAATGCAACATGGCCGTCGGCGGCGCGGGGATCGTCAGCGGGATGGCGCCTCGGGGCTGCATCGACGAGGAAGTAGCGGAGCACCTGATCGAGCAGACGAGGAAATTCAAGGCGGTGCCGCCGGGGCGCGTTGAAATCCACCAAGGCGGGACAGGGTTCATCCGTGACGTTTGCGAGACGGAAGAGGAAGTCCTGGACGACATAAAGCGCTACATGGACACGCTGCCTGCCTACGACCCGGCGTTTTTCAGGGTGGCAGAGCCTGCCGAACCGAAATACCCGATCGACGACCTTTACAGCCTCCTGCCCATAAACCAGAAGCGCAGCTACTCCATGAAGGACGTGTTGGCGAGGCTGTTCGACAACAGCGAGCACATGGAATTTCGGCCTGACTACGGACCGGAGATGTACTGCGGCCTTGCCAAGGTGGACGGCTTCGTCTGCGGCTTCATCGCAAACAACCAAGGGCTGATGGGCAAAGGCTACCCCCAGTACACGGATTACAAGGCTGTCGGCGGCAAGCTCTACCGCGAAGGGCTGATAAAAATGAACGAATTCGTGACGTTGTGCGGGAGGGACCGGGTCCCTGTCATATGGGTGCAGGACACGACGGGGATAGACGTGGGCGACACTGCCGAGCAGGCAGAGATGCTGGGCCTTGGCATGTCCCTGATCTACTCCATCGAACAGTCGGAAATCCCGATGATAAGCATAATACTGCGGAAAGGCGCGGCGGCGGCGCACTACATACTGGGCGGCCCCCAAGCGAACAACAACAACGTGTTCACCCTTGGCACCGCCGCAACCGAGATATACGTGATGCACGGCGAGACAGCCGCCGTGGCTTCGTATTCGCGAAGGCTCGTCAAGGACGCTGACGAGGGCAAGCCCATGGACGGGACCATCAGCAAGATGAACGAAATGATCAAGGAGTACGACGACAAGTCGAGGCCGGTCTACTGCGCAAAGAAAGGGTTCGTGGACGAGATAGTGGGGCTTTCAAGTCTGCGTGGCTACTGCAAGGCCTTCGTCGGCGCCTACTACCAAAACCCAAAGAGCATATGCGCCGTCCACCAGATGCTCACCCCGAGGATAATCCGAGGCTGACGAGGGACAGCTTTTTCCTCTGAATAATCAACATGCAGCAAAGCCTCCCCGGCTTGACGGGGGGGCTTTGTTATGGAAACGAGGAATTTTCATCTTGACAAATACAATCCGCTTTATTACATTTAAAGTGACATCAACCAGACAGAGAAAGGAGGGGAGGCACACCGCAAAAAAGGGGAACCCCAACCCCAGACTAAAAGAGGCGACAAATATTTGTTTAGGAGGAAACAACATGAAACCCAGAAAGAAAATTTTATGCCTTATAATGGCACTCGCCATTATGCTGCCGACGTCCTCCAGCCTCGCGGTTTTTGCCGACGAGCCGCTT
>JGI24705J35276_12238346_pt1 | contig 19663 bp, 18 predicted proteins | sample TergutNt197P4_FD_35276 | JGI IMG/M metagenome (IMG submission 35276) | reverse complement strand
TTCGGCGGCGGCCAGGTCGACATCACCTCGGGCAAATACGTCTTCCAGTGCACCGAGGCCTACCGGATCGAGAACGGCAAGGTAGGCGCACCGCTGAAGGGCGCCATGCTGATCGGCAATGGCCCAACCGACCTGCACCGCATCACCATGATCGGCAATGATCTCGCGCTCGACACCGGTGTCGGCACCTGCGGCAAGAACGGCCAGGGCATCCCGGTTGGCGTCGGTCAGCCAACGCTCCGGATGGAGCGCATCACGGTCGGAGGCACCGGCGCATGAGCGTTGAGAAACTTCCCACCACCACCAAGGCCGCGGGCTGGCGCGCGCAGACCGCGCAGCTTGCCGGTATTGTGGCGCTTGTCCTCCTGGCCAAGGGCGCGTTGGCCGAACCCTTTTACGTGCCGTCGGGCTCGATGGAGCCGACGCTTCTGATCGGCGACGCGCTGATTGCCTCGAAATTCCCTTACGGCTACGGCACCTCCTCACTACCGATCCAGCTCAACCTGCCGGAGACCACCCACGTTTTTGCGAAGATGCCGAAGCGCGGCGATGTGGTGGTGTTCCGCTGGCCCGGCGACGGCTCGCAAGCCTGGGTCAAGCGCGTAATCGGCCTGCCCGGCGACCGGATTCAGATGCGCAATGGCCAACTCTTCATCAATGATCGCGCCGCCGAACTGAAGCCGGACGGAATCGGGAGTGCCGAGGACAACGATGGCAGCACCAGACCGGCCAAACGCTACGTCGAGACGCTGCCCAACGGGGTCTCGCATCTGATCTTCAAGATGCGCGACAATGGCCTGCTCGACAACACCCCGGAAGTGACGGTGCCGCCGGGCAAGCTGTTCGTGCTTGGCGACAACCGCGACAATTCCGCTGACAGCCGCGTGGCGGTGCGCGACGGCGGTGTCGGATTATTGCCGACAAAAAATCTGGTCGGCCGCGCCGATGCCGTGCTTGGCTCCTGGGATCTTGGCATTCGCAGCAAGCCGGTCTGGAACTGGCCGTCCGGCTTCCGTCTCGCACGCTTCTTCACCGCAGTGCATTGATGCCGGGCTTTCACTGGGCAAATAGCGCAGTTCGGATAGAGAGGCGCGAAATCCGAGGTCTCCGGTACGGCCCAAGGATCATCCCAAGGATCAGCGGAATTTTTTGCAGGCGGAAATTCGATGCGGCCATGTCTTTAATGACGATTTGCCGTAGGCGCATCAGTCCTTCCTGACGCCAACATTGCGCAGTCGTCCCACGACTCCGGTCGGGAAGAAGTAGACGCTCGCAATGAACAGAAGCCCGAGCCACAGCAGCCAGCGGTCCGAATGTAGAAGGCCGGGCAGCAGCGGGATGCCGGCGTTGGCTACCGCCTTCGAGGCAGCTCCCATCAGCGCCTGCAAATAGTTCTGTGCGAGGATGAAAATCGTTGCGCCGACGATTGCGCCGTAGATCGTTCCCATGCCTCCGATCACGACCATCAGGAGGATATTGATCATGATGGAGAAGCTCAGAGATGTGTCCGGCCCGGCGTAGCGCAGCCAAAGCGCATTCAGGACACCCGCGCCGGCGGCGATCAATGCGGCAATACAGTTGGCGTAGGTCAGGTGGAAAACGGTGCGGTAGCCGAGGGCCTCGGCGCGGAAGCGGTTTTCCCGGATCGCCTCGAGCACGCGCCCGAACGGCGAATTCACCACACGCAACAGGGCGAGGATCATGACGGCCGATGCCACAAAGATCAGGTAATAGGTCAAGGTGCGGCCATTGAACTCGAAACCAACGAGATCCTTGGAGACGAGCACCGTGCTGGGCCGCAACAGTTCCGGCAACTGAAAGCTGCGGCCGTCTTCACCGCCGGTCAGCCAGGAGAGCTGCGAGGCCAGCACCTGGAAGGCGGATGCGACAGCCAGCGTGACCATGGCGAAGAAGATCGCCGCGACTCGCAGGGAAAACAGTCCGACCGCGAGTGCCAAGAGCGCAGCCAGCGGCAAACCGATCACGATCCCCGCCGCAACCGCGCCCCAGCCGGGCCCCATCGAATAGAGCGCTATCGCAATCGCGTAACTCCCGATACCGTAGAACATGGTGTGGGCGAACGAGACCGAGCCGGTGTAGCCGAGCAGGAGATCGTAGGAAGCCGCGAGTGCGGCGAAGATGCAGATGTTGGCCGCGACATTCATCGCCTTGGCGCCCGGGAAGAGCAGCGGGGCCAACGCCAGTGCAAGGACGATGGCGATGAGAATGACGTTGAGAAGACGGCTGCGCGGTGGATCGCCAGAAAGGATCATCATCGGCTGGTCACCGCATAGAGGCCGCGCGGCCGCCACATCAGGATGGCGACCATCAGCAAAATGTTGGAAACGAGCGCAAGCTTCGGCACCAGGAAACCGCCATAGTTGGCGACCATCGCCACCAGAACGGCACCGATGAAACAACCGCCGACCGAGCCGAGCCCGCCAATGATGACGACGATAAAAATCAGCACGGTGAGATCGTCGCTCATCGAGGCATGAACCTGTTCGCGGTAAAGCGCCCACATCACGCCACCAAGTCCGGCAAGCGCCGAACCGGCCATGAAGACGCCGAGAAACAACCGGCGGATGCGGTAGCCGAGCGCCTCGACCATCTCCCGATTCTCAACTCCGGCACGGATCAGGAGTCCGAGCTTGGTGCGGTTGAGCACGAGCTGGATAGCGACAAAGACGAACAGACCAATGAGCATCGCAAGCAGGCGATATTTTGCGATCGCGATGTCGCCGAAGATGACCGAGCCTCGAAGCGAGGCTGGCAACGGCAGCGGGACGATCTCCGGGCCCCAAATGGCATAGAGCATCTGTTGCGCGACGATCAGGCCACCCGTCGTCATCAGGATCTGCTTCAGATGCTGGCCGTACACCGGGAGAATGAGCACACGCTCAACGACGAGGCCAAGCGCGCCGGACACCGCCATTGAGAGCAGTGCGGCCGGCGCCAGCACCGCAAGATTAACCCAGAGCGACTCGGCCTGCATCGAGGCGGCGAAAGGCAGTAAGACAAGCGTCGCCACATAGGCGCCGACCGCGATGAATGCTCCATGGCCGAAATTGAGCACATCCATCAGCCCAAACACCAGCGTCAGGCCTGAAGCCATGATGAAGATCATCATGCCCATGGCGAGGCTTGCGAGAGTCAGCGTCACCCAGGAGCTGAATGAGCCGACCAGCGGGATCATGACGAGCGCCAGCGCGATCGGAATGATGACCGGCGCGAAGTCGCGTTTAGGCTTTGGCAGCGGATCGGTCGCGGCGAGTTCTGTCACTGATGCGCCTCCAGGTTCAGGCCTAGGAGTCGTTCCTGCATCGCCACGTCGGCGGCCAGCGCTGCCATCTCGCCGCGATGGACGATGGTGCCGTTGTCCATGACCAGTACGCTGTCGCCAAGTTCACGAGCGGCGAAGAAATTCTGTTCCACCAGGAGAATGGTCACGCCCTTGCGCTTGATCTCCTTCAGGCATTCGATCAATGCCATGACGATGGCAGGTGCCAGGCCCTTGGTCGGCTCGTCGATCAGCAGCAGCTTGCGCGGCTCGACAATGGCGCGCGCGATCGAGAGCATCTGCTTCTGTCCGCCGGACAGGCTGCCGGCTCGCGACAGCCAGAAGCGGCGCAGTGCCGGGAAGAAGCCGAAAATCCAGTCGAGCTGCTGGTCGTTGAGCGGTGCGTCGCGCGCCGCCAGCACCAGATTTTCCTTCACCGTCAAGTCGGAGAACACGGCCATGGTTTCCGGCACATAGCCTACCCCTAGCCTTGCGATGTCGGGCGTGGCGTAGCTCTTGATGCGCTCGCCGGCCAGGACGATCTCGCCGGCAGATGCCCGCAGGATGCCCATGATGGTCCGCAGCGTTGAGGTCTTGCCGGCGCCGTTGCGCCCGAGCAGCATGGTGGCCTGCCCCTCTGGCACTGCCAGATCCACGCCTTGGAGGATGTGATAGCGACCGATATGCGTGTGCACGCCGGAGAGTTTCAGAAGCTCGCTCATGTCGCGCTCCTGCCGGGCGCGATGCCGAGATAGGCTTCCTGGACGACTGGAGAAGCGATCACGTCCGCAGGTCGACCGTCGGCGACCAGTTGGCCGTTATGCAGAACGATGATGCGGTCGGCGAGCGAGCGCACCACATCCATCTTGTGCTCGACGAGCAGGATGATCTTGCTTTTTTCCTGCTTCAACTGCGCGATCAGGTTCAACACGACCGGCACCTCGTCGATGCTCATCCCGGCGGTCGGCTCGTCGAACATGAACACTTTCGGTTCGAGCGCGATCATCAGGGCGACTTCGAGTTTGCGCTGATCGCCGTGCGAAAGTGCGGTCGCAGCCACGTTCCGCCGACTGCCGAGCGCAACCTGCTCGAGGATCGCATCGGCGCGCACGATCAGGTCGCGGCGTACCATCCAGGGCCGGAACATGTCGTAGTGCGTTCCGTCCGCCGCCTGTACTGCGAGCCGGACGTTCTCCTCGACTGTAAGGTTCGGAAACAGATTGGTGAGCTGGAAGGCGCGCCCGAGTCCCGCGCGAGTACGCATGGGTGCGGATTGATGGGTAATGTCGTGACCATCAAACAGGATGCTGCCGCTGCTTGCACGTAGTTGGCCCGAAATCAGGTTGAAATAGGTGGTCTTGCCGGCGCCGTTCGGCCCGACAATGGCGGTGAGCTCGCCCGGATGAAAGCTGCAGCTGACGCCGTTGACGGCGGCATGGCCGCCAAATCGAATGGTCAGATCGCGCGTTTCGAGCGTCAGGGCCATCGTGAAACTCTGGATTCAGTCGCGAAATCCTCCCGCCGCGAAGTGCGGGGAGAGGAAGGAGATGTCAGCGCTTGTTGCGGATCGGAATATCCATGTCCTCGATCTTGAGCTCACGAACCGGCTCCAACACGGCCCAGGGGAGATTCGGATCAATCTTGACCTTGAAGTGATACATGCTCTGCAGAGCCTGATGATCTTCCTTCCGGAAAACCATCTTGCCCTTCGGCGTATCGAACTCCATGCCTTCCATGGTTGCGATCAGCTTCTCGGTATCGGTCGACTTGGCCTTGCTGACGGCGGTCGCGACCGACATTGCAGCCGCAAAGCCGCCGGCAGTGAAGAAGTCGGGCGGCGCATGGAAGCGCTTCCGGTGCTCGGCGACCAACCAGTCGTTCACCGGGTTCTTCGGAATGTCGTAATAGTAATAGGCCGCGCCCTCCATGCCCGGCAATGTTTTGTAGGCGGCGAGCGCGGGCAGGATATTGCCGCCGCTCGAGAGTTCGATGCCGTAGCGCTTCGGATTCATGTCCTGCAGCTTGCCAAGCGGATTGCCGACGCCAGCCCAGACCACCCAGATCACCTTACGTCCCGGCTTGTCCTTCAGCGCGTCGAACAAGCGCTGGCCGACGGCGGTGAAGTCAGTGGTATTGGTCGGCGCATATTCCTCAGCGGCCAGCGTCGCGCCGGTCTTGACCAAGGCCTCCTTGAAGGCGGCGACACCGTCGCGGCCGAAAGCGTAGTCCTGCGCCAGCGTTGCGACGGTGACGCCCGGCTTGCCGATCGCGACCGCATTTGAGATCGCATCCTGCGACGAGTTGCGAGCGGTGCGGAAGATGTAGCGGTTCCACTTTGCGCCAGTGATCTCGTCGGCAACCGCGGGCTCGACGATCAGGATCTTCTTGTTTTCCTCTGCAACGGGAAGAATCGCCAGCGCCGCGGCTGACGAGGTTGTGCCGATTGCAATATCGGCCTTGTCGTCTTGATAGGCTTCGGCAAGTGCCGCCTTGGCGAGGTCGGGCTTGCCCTGGTCGTCCTTGGCGATGATAACGATCTTGCGACCGTCGAGCGTCATCGTACCCTTGGTGGCATATTCAAAGCCCATCTGCAGGCCGGTCTTGGTTTGCTTGGCATAGGCTTCCAATGGACCTGTTTTGCCGTAAATCAGCGCAACCTTGAGGTCCTCGGCTTGAGAGGGGCTGCTCGCGGCGAGGCCGAGCATGGCTGTTGCTGTGATGAGTAACAAACGCACGATAGTCCCTCCCGGTTCGTAATTTCTTGGGAGACAGCGATTTCCACAGTCCGACGAACAACGCAATTAGCCTTCCGGCCGATCCGGATTTCGCTTCATCTTTTCAGGCAAAGGCGATCTACGCCGCGTCGATACGGCGGAAGCCGTTCCACATCGCCGTGGCGGCACCCGAGGTCAGAACCGGCAGGATGCGGGCGTCCTGGTAGTTGCCGTTGAGCGAAACACGCGATAGCGCGGTCAGATGGTCGGCGCTTTCGGCAAAGATCATGCCCGGCCGCGTCGTCACCGCAGTCTTGAATCCGGCAGCGCGGGCGAGCGCGAACTCGCGCGCGCCGGCGGATGACCTGTCGCCATAGGGATAGGCAAAGTGCAGCACGGGACGCTGCACGGCGTTCTCGATGCGCGTGCGGCTGTCTGTCATTTCGTGGATCGCGATCTCCTCGTGCTGCTTGGCAAGTCTGGAGTGGGTGTTGGTGTGGGCGCCGATGGTGACTAGTGGATCCTCGGCGAACGATTTGAGCTCGTCCCAGGACATGAAGAGATCGCGGCAGATGGCGGTCGCATCGACGTCATGGCGCTCGCACAACGTCTCGATCTCTCGCTGGACGTCGCGCTCTCCCGGCAGGTCACGCAACCAGTCGTGCAGCCGGTCGAATGCGGCCTGCTTGGCAGCCGGTGTGGCGGTATCGAAGCCGACCATCTCGTCGCCGATCTGCACCTCGATCGTCCTGGCCTTGGCGATCACCGCCTCGAGCACGATCCACCACGGCCGACCAGTGCCTTCAGCAAAAGCGCTGACGACGTAGACGGCGCAAGGCGCGTCAAATTCGCGCAGCACCGGAAGGGCAAAATCCCTGCTGTCGCAGTAGCCGTCATCGAGTGTGAAGCAGGCAAAGCGGCGCGTAAAGTTGCGCTCGGCCAATCGCTGATGCACCTCGTCGATGCTGATAATGTCGATGTCGCTCGAGCGAAGATGCGACAGCATCGCGCGCAGGAATTCGGGAGCGACTTCGAGGTGGCGGTTGGGATGAAAATCGCTCTCGCGCGACGGCCGCACGTGGTGCAGCATGAAAATGGCACCGACGCCCGAAAAAATCGGCCGCAGCAGATGGTGCGCTCCGCTGAAATATAGCGCTCCCAGTCCGGCGCGGATGACGTTGTTACGAAGCTGTTTCATCAAGATTTTAGTCACCGGCAGGGTTTGCCGCCGCCAGCCTAGGCAAGGACCGCTGAAGAAATTGTTAGCCGCGACACCTTTTGAGGGGGCGCCTATATTGGCATTTCCGGTTTGACAGCCCCGCAACGGTTTGTTTTCTCTCGCTTCCGGAAATTGGGACAGCGAATGCACAAGCTTTTCAAGTGGAGCGGCAAGTGGTGGCCAGGTGTGGTTCCCCTGGTCATCATGTGGGGTATTGCGGCTTACACCACTACAGTACCGCTGGAAGACGATCTTGCCAGCCGCACTGAGGCTTCCGTCAAGGACACGATCCTCGACAAGACGAAGATTAAGGTTCAGGGCCGTGATGTCACGCTGGCCGCCAACGCCTTCTCCGAGGAAGGTCGTCGCGGCGCCGTCACAGCTGTCGAAACGATCCCCGGCGTGCGCCTCGTCAACGACGAGACCCGTCTTGTTCCCGAGGCAAAGCCCTTCGTCTGGACTGCTGCGCGGGACGTGGTCCGAGTTACCCTTGGCGGCAACGCGCCGCTTCCGGCCACCAAGGCCGGGTTGGTGGAGGCCGCCCGGCACGAGCTCGGCGGCGTCGAAGTGGCCGACCAGATGGAACTGGCGCGGGGTGCACCACCGCATTTTGAAAGCGCTGCGCTGCTGCTGCTCGCGCAGATCCCCAAGTTGAAAGACGGCAAGATCGCGATCTCCGATGCCAAGGTCACTCTCTCCGGCATGGCGCGCGAGCTCGGCGATCGGGAGGCGATCGCAACCGCGCTGAAGGACCTGCCAGAGGACTTTTCCGTCGAGGCCAATGAAATCAAGGCGCCGCCCTATGTCTTTCAGGCCTACAAGGATCCGGTCGCCGCCACTCTCACGCTGACCGGCTACGTACCCGACACCAACATGCGTGAGGCGATCCGCACCGGTTTGGCGCGAAAATTTTTCGACGAAAAGATCGTTGACAATCTCAAGACCAGCGTCGGCGCACCGTCCGGATTTGGACCTGTGGTGATCGCGGCCCTCAGCGCGCTGTCGCGCCTGTCGACCGGCACGCTCGTGGTATCGGACCGCGAGGTGAAGCTGTCGGGCGATGCGCTCTATGACGGCGCCGCAGCCGAAATCCAGGCCGGACTGGGCAAGGATTTTCCCAAGAACTGGAAATACCAGCCCGAGGTAACCGTGAAGCCCGCTGCGGCGCTAGTCGATTCCACCGTCTGCCAGCAGCTGTTCTCGGAGGTTTTGACGAAGGGAAAGGTCCGCTTCGAGCCCAAGCGCGCCACGCTCAACCCTGATTCTGCGGGGCTGCTTGACCGTCTCATCGAGACCGCGCTGCGGTGCCCAAACGCCGATATTGAGATCGTGGGACACACCGACACGGACGGCGAGGATTCCTTCAACCAGGCCCTGTCTGAAACGCGTGCGCAGGCGGTGATCGACTATCTCGTCAAGGCGGGGCTCCCAGCCAACCGCTTCACAGCCGTCGGTCGTGGCAGCACAGAGCCGGTCGCGGGCAACGATACCGACGAAGGCAAGGCGCAGAACCGCCGTATCGAGTTCCTGGTGAGGTGACGGCCATGCTTTATCTCCTGTCATTTCTTTCAGGTTGGTTGGTGGGCTCCTTGCTCCTTGGCTTGGCGATGGGGTGGATCGCGGTTGTGCACCGGGCGCGCACAACCTCGAGGGTCGTCGCACGTTGGCTTGCGGCGTTGGCGGTGGTGCTGGTCGCTGCCGCGCTGACCCACGTAATCCAGGGGAGTGCAGGCTATTGGCTGGTGGACCTCGCCGGGCTGGAGCGCGCAAGTCTGGACCTCTGGTGGCTGGGGCGCGTCGGCTATTGGCTGGACCTCGGGCTGATCATGTTCGCCTGCTATCTGATCGGCTGCGCCGTCGGGTCATGGCTGCGCGATTGGGTGGTGTCGCGCACCGCACCCACGGCTTGAGGCCTGCTGACGAAATCTTCACCCACGCGACGTAGGATTGTGGTTCGCCAAGGCTGCCGGGCAACGCAGCCAGCGGGCGCGTCAATCCCCCCCAATGCGTTGAAGAAACCTGCGCAGAGGCGAATTCCACTCCGGGCCAAAACGCGCTACCTAGAGCGGGAGGGGCAATGCACGACGCTCGGAGCCGACGGAAAAGTTCCACCGGTAACCGCCGTCCTGGAGCCGAGGTCTAGATGCTGGGAGCAATACGCAGGGCGATGTCGTTACTGCGCCAGAGGCAGATCCTGCACAAGCTTGGAGTGGCGATCAGCGTCACGATCATCGGTATCGCCTGCTATGTACTCTACCACATGCTGCGGGGCATCGACGTCCATGAGGTCGTCGAGGCGATCAAGCGCACCGAGCCGCACGAGATCGCACTGGCAGCATTGTTCGTGGCAGCGGGCTATTTCACGTTGACTTTCTATGACCTGTTCGCGGTGCGCGCGATTGGCCACAGCATTCCCTACCGCATCAATGCGCTCGCCGCCTTCACCAGCTATTCGATCGGCCACAATGTCGGAGCCAGCGTCTTCACAGGCGGCGCAGTACGCTACCGTATTTATTCGGCCTGGGGATTGAATGCGATCGATGTCGCCAAGATCTGTTTCCTGGCCGGCTTGACCTTCTGGCTTGGCAATGCGGCCGTGCTCGGACTGGGCATCAGTTATCACCCGGAGGCCGCCGCTTCGATCGATCAACTCCCTGCCTCGCTGAACCGGTTCCTGGCGCTGATCATCATCCTGGCGCTGGTCGCCTATGTGGTCTGGGTCTGGACCAAGCCGCGAATCTTCGGTCGCGGGCCATGGTCGGTTACGCTGCCGGGCGGTCCGCTGACGCTGCTGCAGATCGCGATCGGCATCGTCGACCTCGGCTTCTGCGCGCTTGCGATGTATGTGCTGGTTCCCGACGAGCCCAATCTCGGCTTCGTCGTGGTCGCCGTGATCTTCGTCTCGGCTACCCTTTTGGGCTTTGCGAGTCATTCCCCGGGCGGACTTGGCGTGTTTGATGCAGCGATGCTGGTCGGCCTGTGGCAGATGGACCGGGAGGAACTGCTGGCCGGGATGCTGCTGTTTCGCGTGCTCTACTATCTCGTGCCTTTCGTCCTATCTGTAATCTTGCTGACATTTCGCGAGGTTATCATCGGAGCCAGATCCAAGCGCCTGCGCCAGGCGGCGCTCAAGCTCGATCCCGGACCTCCGCCTGAAGCAGCCTATGTGAGAGATCGCAGCGACACGGGCGCCTGAGTGGGAATCGTTACAGAGAAGCCGCCCCTATGGTGATAGAAGCTCCTCCCTCTCCTTCCGTCGCGCCGTGGTCGGATCGGCTGCGGCGCGCCGCGATTATCCTGCTTGCTGCCGCGCTCGTGCTTGCCGCCGTGGTCGCGCTGGACGAAGTGTCGCCGCTGCGCGCCCTCGCAGCCTTCCTCTGCATTGCGGCTGCAGCACTGGTGCCGTGGCGACTGCATGACGCCGCTGTGACACGCGATGACTCGCGTAGCATTGACCCCGTCCAAACCGCCGCCGTCGCCGCGGTTGTTGCTGGGATGCCCGACCCCGCCGTGCTGCTCGACCGTGCAGGTCGCGTGATCCATCTTAATGCCGCGGCCGCTCAGCTTGCGCCGGCATTGCGCAAGAACGAACTGGCCCAATTTGCGCTGCGTTCGCCCGAGATCATCGCTGCGCTGCGCGAGGCGATAGCTATCGCCGAGCCGCGGCGCGCGTTCTATCTCGATCACGTACCGGTCGATCGCTGGATGGAGCTGATCATCACGCCGGTGCCGGTCCCTACCCTGTTCGGCGGCACCGACAAATGCATGCTGATGACCTTCCACGATCAGACACCGCTGCGCCGGGTCGAGGAAATGCGCGCCGACTTTGTCGCTAATGCCAGCCACGAATTGCGCACGCCTCTGGCGGCGTTGTCGGGCTTCATCGATACGCTGCAAGGGCAAGCTAAGGACGACGCGAAGGCCCGCGAGCGCTTCCTCACAATCATGCGGGCGCAGGCGACGCGGATGGCGCGGCTGATCGACGACCTGCTGTCGCTGTCGCGGGTTGAGCTGTCGGAGCATGTGCGTCCGGACACCGTGGTCGACCTCGTGCCGACCATCCGTCAGGTCGCCGATGGCATCGAGCCGCTCGCGCGCGAGCGGAAGGTGACGATCGAGATCGATCTGCCTGAGACGCCCGTCACGATCGCAGGTGACCACGAGGAGCTGTTGCGGCTGTTCGAGAACCTGATCGAGAACGCCCTGAAATATGGCGCTTCAGGCGGCAAAGTGGTCGTGTCGCTCGTCACAACGCCCCTCAGCGACGGCGCCCCGGAGGTTCGCGTCATGGTGCGCGACTTCGGCCCCGGCATCGCGCCGGAACACCTGCCACGGCTGACCGAGCGGTTCTACCGGGTCGATGTCGGTGACAGCCGCTCGCAGGGCGGTACCGGACTCGGATTGTCGCTGGTGAAACATATCCTCAACCGCCATCACGGGCGGCTCTTGATTGAAAGCGAGTCCAATAAGGGCGCGACATTTACGGCCTGTTTTCCCCGGGTGAGGAAGCCCCTACTCGACGACCTGAAATCGTAACTGCACGAGTTGTTCGAAACGAGCTGGCGCTCACCTGGCTCGTGGTGCCATGCTCTGAAGGGAAATTGGCCGGTATGGAGAAACTCACTCCGACACGCTGTCCCATCCCCCTGGGGGTGTCGCGACATTGACGGCGTCGTCGGGCATAGGTTCGACGGCAAAGCTTTGGATCGCCAGCTTTGCCTCCGCAAGCGACTTGGGATCCAGGCGTCTTGCGACCTCATCGCGCCTTTCCGCGGCGTCCCGATCAGCTTTCGCCGCTGCAAGGCTGAACCACTTGTAGGATTCGACGAGATTTTGTTCAACGCCGACGCCGCGGGCGTAGAGAATGCCGAGGTTGAACTGGCTGTCGACCACGCCGCGGTCGGCCGCTTTGCGGAACCACTGCGCCGCGCTCTTGAAATCGGGGCTGCCGCCGTCGCCGCCTGCATCGAACACAGCGAGGTTATGCATCGCCCCGGCGTTGCCGCGCTCAGCCGCCTGCGTGTAGTAACGGCGGGCGATATCCATGTCCTTCGTCACCCCTAAGCCCTTCTCATACAGCTTGCCGAGTTCGAAAGCCGCAGGCACCACCCCGGCCTGCGCTGCTCTGTCTAACCACTTTGCGGCCTCGCTGTAATTTACGGGTACGCCTTTGCCTTCGGCGAAGCGCAAGCCGACCTCATAGGCCGTAGCCGGGTTGCCCTTTACTGCAGCGCTACGCAGCATTAGACCGCCAATGCTGTCAGGCAACTGCTCGCTCGCAAGGTTCCCGCTGACGCTATCGGGGATCGCGGACGCATCCTTCGGCAATACCTGGACCATATTGGGTTTGGCCTCTACAGGCATCATTTGCGAAGGCAGTATGGCCGTGGACTCCATTGACTCTTTTGTGCCCATGACCTTGGTCGTCTTCACCTTTATCGGAGCGGGTGTTGCCATGCTTTGTCCCCAAGCCGCAAACGCTTCGTCGAACGCGCGCTCACCTGAAACCCCTTTTTCGATTGCTACAATGCCGCGGCGCTGGTTGTTGTAGACGAGCGGGATGTCAAACCAGGAGTGTTCCTTCAGGAGCTGGATGTTGCGTACGCGATCGGCCTCAACATTGGAGAGACCAACGAGGAAAAATTCGTCGGTGACCTTGACTGCAAGGGCCGCGAGCGGGGTACCACGCGCCTGCTCGTCGAACTTCATCAGGATGCCCGGCACGTCGGCAACACCGGCGCTGGAAAAGTCCGGCGGCAAGATGAACGTCAGCTCAACCGTATGACTCGCCGGCAGCGACGAATCCGTGTTGCGCCGGAACGACATCGTCATCTTCAACCTGCGCTCAGGAATCTCAATGTCGGCGCGCACGGCGATGTCACGCTGGTTGCCGGAGCCCTCGACCGGTTCGATGCACCACACTACCGTGCCAACATATTGCTTGCCTTGGGGATTGGACGAATCCTCGTCGTAGAGTACGACGCGCGACGCATCCGGGGCGACCTGCTCGGTCGACGAAGGTTGGCCGGAGATCTTCTGCACTGGTGGCGCGATGTCCGCATTGATGAGCAGTCCGGCCAAGGCAAGACAAAAAGCGAGCACCAGAACAGGAGCAACATTCTTCATCAAAAGGTCTCTTGTGCGACGGTAAGTGAAGGACATCAGACGGTCGCGGGACATAAGTTGTGCTTGAATCTGTGAACCCGTTTTGCCGCGTCAGATCGACCATCCGAGATCAAGCTAATCCAGAGCCTCAATCTCTTAGTGACGAGAAGCCCCAATCACGTTCAATTCTGTCACTGATAATTGCCGCGACCACGGGCCTCCATCTTCCGTAGCGCTTCGTGGCCGTTAGCGTCTCCCTGGTCAGCAGCCTCGCGGCACCAAGCAACGGCCTGCGCATCATGCTTTTGACGATGTGTGCCAAGGCGCCACGGCTTCGCCGAGAGAACGATGGCAATACATGGTCTTGCACTGGTGCCAAGCTACAAAGGTCCTTGACGTTGTTTCACAACGCCAAGGCCCCATTTGCTCGGCGCCATCACTGCACGCTTCCCGTTGGAGGCGCAGCCGCTTCGGTGACTTGAAATCAACGGAATTCAGTGGGTCAATGCTGTCATCCAGCTGTCACGCAACCTTCGTAAAAGCACTATCGACCGCTCCTAAAGGGGGGAGACGGGAGCGCAATCGGGCACAGCGCTTCGCCCCCTTATGGAGAACCAAAACCATGAATTTGCTTAAAATTGTCGTCGCCGCTGGTATGGTCGCTGCATCGACGCCGGCCTTCGCCGCAGACATTACCGGGGCGGGCGCTACGTTCCCATTCCCGCTCTATTCCAAGTGGGCTGATGCTTATAAGAAAGAGACGGGCAACGGGCTGAACTATCAGTCGATCGGCTCCGGTGGCGGCATCAAACAGATCCAGGCCAACACGGTGACCTTCGGTGCCTCGGATATGCCGCTCAAGCCGGAAGCGTTGGCGAAATCCGGTCTCGTCCAGTTCCCGACAGTCGTCGGTGGCGATGTTCCCGTGGTCAATCTCGAAGGCATCAAATCGGGTGACCTGAAACTCGATGGTGCGACGCTGGCCAAGATCTTCCTCGGCGAAATCACCAAGTGGGACGATCCGGCGATTGCCAAGCTGAACCCGTCGGCGACGTTGCCCTCGCAGGCTATCGTCGTCGTCCATCGTTCGGACGGGTCGGGCACCACCTTCATCTGGACCAACTATCTTTCGAAAGTCAGCCCCGAATGGGAATCGAAGGTTGGTGCGAACACCTCGGTCGAATGGCCGGTTGGCATTGGTGCCAAGGGCAATGAAGGCGTCGCCAACAACGTAAGCAACACCAAGGGTTCGATCGGGTACGTCGAGTACGCCTACGCCAAGCAGAATAACATCACTGCCGTTAACATGATCAACAAGGACGGCAAGACGGTTGCTCCGAGTTCCGCCGTCTTCCAGGCAGCGGCGGGCAACGCCGATTGGGAAAAATCGGACCACTACTACGTGATCCTGACCGACCAGCCGGGGGCGGTCTCATGGCCGATCGCCGGCGCCACTTTCATCCTGATCCACACCCAGCCGCGGGATTCGGCCGCAGCGGCGGAAGCCCTCAAGTTCTTTTCATGGGCTTACAAGAAAGGCGACAAGATGGCCGAAGACCTCGACTATGTACCGATGCCCGACAAGGTCGTGTCGTCTATCCAGAAGATGTGGGCGTCCGAGATCAAGGACGCGAGTGGCAAGCCGCTGCTTTCGGCATCGAACTAACGGTCCGTGCGGGAATTAGTCCATCGATTTGGTAAAGTGTTTGGTTTCGTCATTCCCCGTTGTGCAGTTGCACAACGGGGATAGCCCGAAGGGCCAAGCCCGGAGGAGACTAAGCAAGACATCCAATCATGCGGAGAGGTGCCTCTCTGCATCCGGTCCGACAAGCAGTGACGACGAATTTGGAGAGCGACCCGTGGCGGATGTAGCTTGGCAAGATTCGACCATGAAAGCTCCCGACGTCACGCTACGCGCGCAGGTGCTCAACAAGCTCCGGCTCAATGATCTAATTTTCCGTCATCTGACCCGCTCCGCCGCCCTATTCGTTCTTGTCATGCTCGGCGGCGTTATTGTTTCGCTCGCGGCCGGCTCCATACCGGCGTTCAAGGAATTTGGCTTAGGCTTCATAACGACTCAGGTCTGGAACCCGGTCACCGACAAATTCGGGGCGCTCGCGCCAATCTACGGCACAATTATCACCTCTTTCATCGCGATGATTATCGCAGTCCCTTTCGGACTGTTGATTGCGATGTTCCTTACCGAACTTTGCCCGATGTCGTTGCGACAACCGATCGGCATCGCGATCGAGCTCCTCGCGGGCATTCCATCGATCATTTATGGCATCTGGGGGCTGTTCGTATTTGCACCGTTCCTTCAGGAACACGTGCAGCCGCCGATCATCGCCGCCTTTGGCGACATTCCCATCTTGTCGACTCTATTTGCAGGCCCCCCGTTCGGGATCGGCATGCTGACCGCGGGGTTGATCCTGGCGATCATGGTGTTGCCCTTCATAACCTCGATTTCCCGTGATGTTTTTTCTGCCGTGCCGCCCGTTTTGAAGGAAGCGGCCTATGGCCTTGGATGCACCACATGGGAAGTGACGTGGCACGTCGTGCTTCCGTACGCCAGAATTGGTGTCATCGGCGGCGTGATGCTCGGCCTTGGCCGCGCCCTTGGTGAGACCATGGCCGTGACTTTTGTCATCGGCAACGCGCACAGGATTTCCAGCTCGCTATTTGCTCCGGGAACGACGATCTCGGCAACCATCGCCAACGAGTTCACCGAGGCCTTTGGTGAACTCTACACGTCGTCCCTGATTACCCTCGGCCTGCTTCTGTTTGTGATCACGCTTATTGTCCTCGCCATCGCCCGCTATCTGCTTTTGAGGATCGAACGGAGGATCGGCTGATGGATGCTCGCCTGTATTCTGCGCGTCGCCGAAGTAACTGGTTTTCCACCGCTGCGTCGCTGACGGCAACGCTGATCGGGCTCGCGTGGCTCGCGATTATCCTTGGCGTTCTGGTTTGGCATGGAGTTAGCGGCTTGTCGTTGCGCGTCTTCACCGAAATGACCCCGCCGCCCGGCGCATCCGGCGGATTGCTGAACGCGATCGTCGGAAGCCTTATCATGACGGCACTGGCGACAGCGATCGGCGCGCCAATCGGGGTCCTGGCTGGGACCTACATGGCGGAATATGGCCGCTACGACAAGCTGACGACGATCGTGCGCTTCATCAACGATATACTGTTGAGCGCACCTTCAATCGTCGTCGGCCTTTTCATCTATGAGATCATGGTTCGCCCAATGGGGCACTTCTCCGGCATTTCGGGCGCCGTCGTTCTGGCAGTTCTCGTCGTCCCGGTCATGGTGCGCACAACGGAGGACATGTTGAGACTGGTTCCCGATACGCTGCGCGAGGCGGCCGCCTCGATTGGTCTCCCGCGCTCGCTGATGATCCGGCGAGTTGCCTATCGGGCGGCACGCGCAGGCATCATCACCGGCGTCCTATTGGCTATTGCCCGCATCAGCGGCGAGACAGCACCGCTGCTTTTCACCGCCTTGAACAACCAATTCTTCAGCACGAATCTGAATGCGCCGATGGCGAGCTTGCCGTCTGTCATCTTCCAGTTTGCTTTGAGCCCCTACAAGGATTGGCAGAGCCTTGCCTGGACGGGGGCGCTGATCATCACGCTCACCGTACTTAGCCTAAGCATCGCAGCTCGGTCTTTGACCGCAGCGAGGAAATCACCATGAGCATCGCCACCACAGTGCCCCTGACGACGGAAAACTCGTTCCAGCCGGAACAGCAGACAAGCTTGCGCGAGAAGATTTCGGTCCGCAACCTGGAGTTTTTTTACGGGGATACTCGCGCCTTGAAGGATATCACGCTGCGGCTTTATGCAAACAAGGCCACCGCCTTCATCGGCCCGTCAGGGTGCGGAAAATCCACACTCTTGCGCGTCCTCAACCGTATGTACGATCTCTATCCGGGACAGCGTGCAACGGGACAGGTCCTGTTCGACGGGCAAAGCCTGCTTGATCCGGGTCTCGATCTCAATCTGCTGCGGGCGCGGATCGGCATGGTATTCCAAAAGCCGACGCCATTCCCGATGTCGATCTACGAGAACATCGCCTTCGGCGTCCGGCTCTATGAGCGTCTACCCAAGAGCGAAGTCGATGTCCTCGTTGAGCGGGCGCTGCGGCGGGCAGCCCTTTGGGACGAAGTCAAGGACAAGCTGAACGCCAACGGCCTCAGTCTCTCCGGTGGCCAGCAGCAACGCCTTTGCATCGCGCGCACGGTCGCCGTGCGGCCCGAGGTGATCCTGTTCGATGAACCCTGCTCGGCGCTTGACCCGATCTCGACGGCGAAGATCGAAGAGCTTATTGACGAACTGAAAAGAGATTACACGATAGTGATCGTAACCCACAATATGCAACAGGCGGCACGCGTGTCGGATTTCACAGCGTTCATGTATCTTGGTGAGCTCGTGGAATTTGACGAAACGAGCAAGATCTTCACGTCGCCGAGCGACCGCCGCACGCAGGATTACATCACCGGCCGCTTCGGCTGAGGAGACACGACATGGACTCTAAACATACCACAAAGGCCTTTGACGCCGACCTGCAGGAACTCACCCTGCTGGTGTCAGAAATGGGCGGCCTTGCCGAGCGCATGATTGTCGATGCTGTCGACGCACTGATCCGCCGCGACATCTCGCTTGGCCAGCGCGTGGTCGCCGGCGACGCCGAGATCAATGCTCTGCAGAGGAAAATCGAGGAACGTGCCGTGCTCATCATCGCCCGGCGTCAGCCTATGGCCGTGGACCTGCGCGAGATCGTCGGGGCCATGCGCGTCGCCATCGACCTCGAACGGATCGGCGATCTCGCCAAGAACATCGGCAAGCGCGTCGCAGCGCTGGAGACCGACTTCCATCCGCTCAAGCTGTTCCGCGGCCTCGAACACATGACGGACCTGGTACAGTCGCAGATGAAATCGGTGCTCGACGCCTACGCCGCCAACGATCTCCCGGCGGCGATGCAGGTGTGGAAGGGTGATGAGGAAGTTGACGACATCTGCACCTCGCTGTTCCGCGAGCTCCTAACCTACATGATGGAGGATCCGCGCAACATCTCGTTCTGCATCCACCTGATGTTCTGCGCCAAAAACATCGAGCGGATCGGCGATCACGCGACCAATATCGCGGAAACCGTATTCTACATAGTCGAAGGGCAGCAGATTGCCGACCAACGCCCGAAGGGCGACATAACTACTTTCGCCGCAACCGCGCCCAATACCTGAGGAGAGACGACAGCATGGGCCCAAGCATTTTGGTGGTGGAAGACGAGGAATCACTGACCACGCTGCTGCGCTACAACCTCGAGACCGAAGGCTATGAGGTCGAGACCGTGGCACGCGGCGACGATGCCGATACGCGACTGAAGGAGCACATTCCCGATCTCGTCGTGCTCGACTGGATGCTGCCGGGACTGTCCGGCATCGAATTGTGCCGTCGCCTGCGCACACGGCCGGAGACCAAGCAGCTGCCGATCATCATGCTGACGGCGCGCGGCGAGGAAAGCGAGCGAGTCAGGGGACTTGCAACCGGGGCTGACGACTACATCGTCAAGCCATTTTCCGTACCGGAACTACTCGCTCGCGTGAAGAGCCTGCTGCGTCGCGCGGCACCGGAGCGGCTGGCCAGCGTACTTGCCTTTGGCGACATCGAACTCGACCGAGAGCGGCGCCGCGTCGCACGTTCGGGCCGGGCGGTCGAGCTTGGCCCGACCGAATATCGGCTGCTGGAATTCTTCCTGGAACATCCGGGGCGTGTGTTCAGTCGCGAGCAATTACTCGACAGCGTCTGGGGCCGCGACATCTATATCGACGAGCGCACCGTCGACGTCCACATAGGCCGGCTGCGCAAACTGCTCAATTTCGATCGCGAGCAGGACCCGATCCGCACCGTGCGTGGCGCCGGCTACGCACTGGACGATCGGTTTGCCAAAGCGGAATAGCGAACCGTTGTTCCCGCACAGGAGCCTAGCGCGTCGGCTTGGACGGCACCCGACGACGGTCAGCGACCGGCTGGTAGGCTATGCGCGAATGCTGCGCGCAATAGGGTAAGCCGGCAAGCGCCCTGCCTCCGCAGAAGAAGAAATCCGGGCTGGAGGGATCGCCGACGGGCCAGTGGCAGGTGGCCTCGTTCAGTTCCAGCAGCGAGAGCCGCTGGCTCATCGGCACCACATTGTCGTAGGTGACCGGATCGGGCTCAACTTCAACCTCAAAGGCCTGCGCCAACGCGGTGTTGCCGCGCGTCATCGGCCGGGCCACCCGCATCATGTGTTGCGCGGGACGCGGCTTGCGTGGCCGCGGCGCCGCCGTAGAGGGGCTCTTGGCTCGG
>JGI24705J35276_12238347_pt1 | contig 19678 bp, 14 predicted proteins | sample TergutNt197P4_FD_35276 | JGI IMG/M metagenome (IMG submission 35276) | reverse complement strand
GCGATCAACCGCGGCAATTCCGGCGGTCCGCTGTTCAACCTCGACGGTGAAGTCATCGGCGTCAATACGCTGATCATCTCACCCTCGGGTGGCTCAATTGGGATCGGCTTTGCGGTGCCGTCGAAGACGGTCGCGGTTGTGGTCGACCAACTCCGCCAGTTTGGCGAACTGCGCCGCGGCTGGTTGGGCGTGCGGATCCAGACGGTGACCGATGAGATCGCCGAGAGCCTCAACATCAAGCCAGCGCGGGGTGCGCTGATCGCCGGTGTTGACGACAAGGGCCCGGCGAAGCCGGCTGGCATCGAACCCGGCGACGTTGTTATCAAGTTCGACGGCAAAGACATCAAGGACCCCAGGGATTTGTCGCGCATGGTCGCCGACACCGCGGTGGACAAGGAAGTCGACGTGGTCGTCATCCGCAAGGGCCAGGAGGAAACCAAGAAGGTCAAGCTCGGCCGCTTGCAGGATACTGACAAAGTCCAGGCCGCGGCGAAGACCGACGTGCCGCCGCCCGAGAAGCCGGTGACGCAGAAATTGCTCGGGCTTGATCTCGCAACGCTCAACAAGGATCTGCGGGCGCGCTTCAAGATCAAGGACAGCGTCAAAGGTGTCGTCGTCACCAATGTTGACGTGAAATCAGATGCCGCCGAGAAGCGGTTGTCCGCAGGTGATGTCATTGTCGAAGTGGCGCAGGAGACGGTCAACAGCGCCGTGGAGATCCAGAACCGCATCGACCAATTGAAGAAGGACGGCAAGAAGTTGGCGCTCCTGCTCGTTTCCAATGGCGATGGCGACTTGCGATTTGTGGAGTTGAGCGTGCAGTAGGGACCCATTCATCAATTGATGGATCGGCTTCCTCCCAACACGTGATTGCGGGGCCAGCCCCGGCAATCCAGTGAGAGCCTGCAATTTGTTCGCCTGCGCGGGCGATGCGTGACGGTGTGAGCGAAGCTCGCACCCGTGACGAGCGAAGCTCGCACTGGGATCACGGGGGCAAGCCCGGTGATGACGGGTGGGTCGCCATTAGTCTGCCGACAGGCCCTCAGAAAGGCGACCAGCCATTATAGCTGAAGGTGTAGCTCACGATGGCGCCGATGCTGTACTGATCTTTCGAGTTGGTCGCGGTGACGATCGGGCTTCTCGCCGCATCGCGGGTCAGCCTGTCGTAGCCGCCGTGCAGTGTATAGGACCAGGTGTCGGATTGCCGATAGGTGAGCGAACCATAGGCGCCGACCGCATAAAGACCGCCCTTCGCATCGAAAGGAGTCAAGTTCGGATTGATGGCCGAGTCCAAGGAGTTGACGCTGAAGTACTCCTTCATGAAGTGGTCATTGCCGAATTTGAGGCGCGGACCGACGCCGAACGTGAATTGGTCCCAATGCGAAACCCAATCCGCCCCAAGAGAACCGACAAATCCGTTTTCATCGCGGAAACCATGGAGCAACTCACCATGCACGCGAAGGGTGTTCGGCAGCAGCCAGACGTCGGCAAATAGTCCCCCTTCCAACGTCCACTGGGTTTCGTGCAGACCGTGAAGCGCGGGGCTGACGCTGCCGAACGAGCGGCCGGCGCGATAGTTCACAGCCGGACCGATGGAGAAGTAAGGACTCTGATAGAGGCTGTAGCTGATTGCGTCGTCTGGCGACGACCAGATCAGGGGTTCACCCGGGCGCCGGAACGAAAGCGTCGGATAGGCGATGCCGGTGTAGCGATTGGAGCCGAGATAATTCGGCGAGACGAGGCCCTTGGCATTGACGGTGATCAGCCAACTCGGGGCTGCCGGAGCAACCGGCACGACGACCGGCTGCGCAGCATATGTGGGAGCGTGCCATGCTGACGCTCTTGGAGCCGGGACACTGACTGCGGTTCGCCGGTGCAAATCGCGAGCTGGCTTTTTCGCGTGAGATATCTGCCTGGTATGCACCGGGCGCTTGTGAGTGTGCCGGCTGTTTGCGTGTGATGCTTCGGCGGGTGAAATTGCTCCTGAAACAACCAGACCGGCCACGAGCAAAGGCAGGGTACGCATAAACACAACAACTCCTGAACAAACCCGATCAAACTCTAACTACTATTGGTTAAGAAATGGTCGGGCTGCGGTCACAGCCAGGCAGGTTTCGGACCCGAAGGGCCGTGAGCCGCAAGGTGCCCTCGGGTGTGCTTTGGCTTGAAGCGGGTTGATACTTACTTATGTGCTTGCGATTAACCTGTCTTTTCAGTGAGAGGTGTTTTCGTCGCATCAATCGAGGTCAAGCCGGAAGCGCACGCCTGGCGCTTCCGGTTGCATTCCAGAGGTCGACGAGCCAAGGTCTCCGCGTCATTTCGAGTTACTGGAAGGTCCATGTCGATGGCGAGCAAGTCGCTCCGGATATTGATCATCGGTGGGTACGGTGTCTTCGGAGGCCGGCTCACGCGGATGTTGGCCGACGAGGAGGGGCTGACGCTCCTGGTTGCTGGCCGATCGAAGGCGAAAGCAGAGGCGTTTTGTCGTTCAGTCACTGGTCGGGCAACGGTTCTCCCCGCGTCTTTTGATCGGGATGCCGATCTCGCCGCAATGATCGCAAGCCTGTACCCGGATATTGTGGTGGATGCCGCCGGCCCCTTCCAGGAGTACGGCGAGGCGCAGTATCGGGTAGTTGAGGCATCGCTGACTGCTGGTGTGGATTACATCGATCTTGCCGATGCCACCGACTTTGTCTGTGGGATCGACCGGTTCGATCGCGAGGCGAGGGAGCGCAACCGCTTTGTGATTTCCGGTGCCAGCACATGTCCTGCATTGACGTGCGCCGTCGTTCGACATCTGGCCACTGACTTGGCTGGCATCGTCGGCATCGAAGCCGGTATTGCACCTTCGCCTCACGCGCGTGTCGGGCTCAGCGTCATCTCAGCACTGACGAGCTACGCTGGTCGCCCCCTGCGATTGTTGCGTGACGGGCAGGAGGTCAGGTCAGTCGCGCTCGTCGATTCCCGACGGCATACCATCGCGCCGCCCGGCACGAAGCCGCTCGATGCACGGCTCTTCTCGCTCGTTGACGTTCCGGATCTGAAGTTGCTGCCGCAGACTTGGCCAGAACTGAAAAGCGTCTGGTTCGGGGCCGGAACTGCTCCCGCCATCCAGCACCGCATGTTCATCCTGCTCGCGCGGTTGTCCAGTGCAGGGCTGTTGCGGTCTTTGACGTGGTTGGCTCCGCTGCTGCATTGGCTGCGCGGCCTTGCGACCTGGGGCGCGGATCGCGGCGGAATGTATGTTGTCGTCGATGGTGTTGATAAGGGCGGTGCGGCCGTTCGTCGTAGGTGGGGCTTGATTGCGGAGGGGGACGATGGCCCCTTCATTCCGACGATGGCGGCCGCAGCGATCATTCGGCATTGTCGGGATGGTCGCCGACCGGCCGCCGGAGCAAGATCGGCGCAGCTTGAACTGGGCTACGCTGACTTCGAATATTTCTTTCGGCAGAAGAACATCGTAGCAGGGGTTTGTGATCTGCCCGACGAAGTTGACGATAGGCGCATCCCGACCTCCCGAGTGCGAATCTGCCAGCCACGCCTTTGTCAAGCTGACAGCATCTGGCGGATCTTCCGTTGCCAGGTGTAAAGCAATCACCCTCAGGTTGTATGGATAAGCCTGTTTCATCAATGGCTTGTGGGCAATATCTCCGAAATGAGGGAAATATTGTCTGTTGCAAGAGGCCGCTATATAACGCCCCCGCTCAAGAACCGCGTCCGTTTGAATCGTTGCTTAACGAGATGGGCCTGCCCTTTGGAAAAGTTGAAAAATTACAGACCGAGCGAAAAAGAGCCTTTCATGAACGACCGGCAGAAGGAGTATTTCCGCCAAAAACTCCTCGGCTGGAAGGAAGACATCCTCAAGGAATCGAAACTCACCCTGCAGGCGTTGCAGGAGGAGAACGTCAACCACCCCGATCTTGCCGATCGGGCTTCGTCCGAAACCGACCGCGCTATCGAGCTGCGCGCCCGCGACCGCCAGCGCAAGCTGATTGCCAAGATCGATGCCGCCCTGCAACGTATTGAAGACAACACCTACGGCTATTGCGAGGAGACTGGCGAGCCGATTTCGCTGAAGCGGCTTGAAGCCCGACCGATCGCAACGCTTTCAGTGGAAGCGCAGGAGCGCCACGAGAAGCGCGAAAAGGTCTACCGCGACGAATAAGGACGGAAGCCGTCTCAAGCGGAGCTCATGAGAGACTCAAGCTGGCGCAGGTCTTCAGACTCAAGTCTTTGCGCCATGCCGATATTCACGTAGCCGCGTCAGGCCGACCCCAAAAAGCTGATCGGGATCAAGGGACTTGACCTGTGATGGTCAAGAGGGCCACTGAACGAAACCTGCATGCCTCACGAAGAAGGCTTCGTCCGGCCGAGCAGGGAAGCCATCTCGTCTTCAAGAGATTCAAAACTGCTCTTGCTGGAACCCTCTGGTGTCGGAGCGGGTGGTTCGCTGTGCGAGGGGGGCTCGGGGGAGGGCGGAGTTTCAGCAGGTGCGACCGCCTCGTTGCTTGGGCGGCGTAGCGCTGCTTCGAGGCGTTGAGCCATCTCGGTAAAATTCTGTTCGACGCTTGAAGAAGCCGACGGATGTGGGGGTGGCGCGATGTGCGGAGATGGCGGCGGAGTGCTCACGCGCTCAGCGCGTTCCGCACGAACCACTGGTGCTTTGGGCGGCTCGCTCCGGCGCGGCGGGCGCGGTATCAACGGCTCGCTGCGAGTGCGAGAAGGCCGCGGGGACATCGGCTCCGGCCGCAAGTCGCGCGGTGAGCGAGGCACTATTGGCCCGACCGTGAAATTGGTGAGCGCATCGCTATGGCGATCGGTGGGAGTGGGCGCAGACCGACGCGTTTCGTCAACCAAAGAGGACCGCGTCGACCGCTCGGGCACTTGCCGTTCGGGCATTTGCCGCTCGGGTATTTGCCGCTCGGGTAGATGTATCTGGCGCTCTGGCGCCTGCGGTGGCTCTGGGACGTCGAGCGATTCCGGCCGCGGCGTTTCGGTGGCCCAGGCGCCCTCTGGAGCGAGACGTGGTTCGGCTGCCCCAATCCGCTGCGGCAGTTGATCACGGCCAGATGGGGACGACCGCGCAACATTGAGTTCCACGACGATATCGGCCTTGCCACCCACCAACAGCAAATGCTCAACGTTGTCACGGCGGACCAGCACCAGGCGCCGCTGACTGTCCACAGAAGCTTCCTCGACCACGGCAAGCCGGGGAATCCTGCCGCGGGTATTGGAGAGCGGGCCGGCGCCGAATCGCAGAACCAGCCACCAGACGCCGGCAGCCACCACTAGGCAGCCAATGATTATGAGGATAAGAGTGAAGGCCGTCTGCATGCTCGTCCCAGGCTAATGGTGCTATGGTCACGCTGCCGATAGTGGAAAACGACGAACCAAAGGCGGGCAACGCCCAGAAAGATCCCCCTTAAACGTGATTCGGTCGGATCACGCTCTAATTCCCCAAACGGCAAGTACCGTTTGCACTCCCTTATCCTTAATATCCCATGAATCGCTCGATCCAAAACGACTTCTTGGAATCGAGGTCAGAGTAAAGAAACTTGGTTAACGCAGGTTCTTGATTACGGAGACTGCATCTCAACCTGGCACGTGCGATCCCTGTGATTGCCGGGTCATCTGCCCCCACGCAAACGCGTCCCGCGTTTGTCGCCCAGTTCATTTGCTCAAGTCATTCTCCCGAATCGGTCATTGGCTGAAGCGCGGACTTGGATGGCAGACGCTGACAAAAACGTCCGAAATGCACCGGGCATGGCCGTAAGCAGGGAATCAGCGTACCCTGCGGGCTTGCATCTGCGGGTCCAATTCAGGCAAGGGACTCGCATGCGCTGCCAACGCGCCCTATTCCTGTCAACAGGCTTTGCCGCATTATCATGACCGCCGAGACCAACCACGATCTGTCACGCGAATATGCCGCAGTCCACGAACCGCCGCAGCGCTCGGGCAGCATCGCTCTTGTGCTGGGGGTGGCAGCGGCGCTGCTGGCGGTCGCCCTCGGGCTGATGACGCTCGGGCACGCACAGGCGCAGCCTTATATCCTCGGCGTCCTGGCGGTCCTGGCGATGGTCGGCCTGTTCAGCCTCTTCGCCTTCGCCGCCGGCATGATCCGCTTCGTTGACCGCAGTCTCTATGATCCCGTGATGGGCCGCATCGCGGATCGTGCCTTTGACGGGCTCGCGGTAACCGATTCGCGTGGGCACCTAGTTTATTCCAACGCGGCTTACCTCACACTGACTGGCGCCTCTGGTCCGCAGGATGTCCGTCCGGTCGAGCGCGTCTTCATCGGCAATCCCGACGTGTCGGAAGCGGTGTTTCGTCTCTTGAAAGCCGCGCGTGAAAGCAAGCGGCTGCAGGAAGAGGTGCGCATCTCCGGGCAGGACGGCAGCCCGGTCCGCTGGCTTCGCCTGCGGGTGCGGCCTCTCGGCTCTGGAAAGCGAGAGACGAAATACGCCGTGTGGTCGATCGCCGATATCACCCGCGACCGCGAGCGCCACGAGGACGTGTTCAAGGAGTTGCAGCACGCAATTGAATACCTTGATCACGCGCCATGCGGCTTCTTCTCGGTCGATCCCGCCGGCAACCTCGCCTATGTCAATGCGACACTTGCCAACTGGCTGGATTACGACCTTGCTGAAATCAGTTCCGGCGGCTTGAAGCTGACGGATGTCGTCTCGGGCGACGGCGCATCGCTCTTGACATCGATTGTGGCGGTGCCCGGCGAGGTCAAGACGGAAGTGTTCGATATCGACCTGCGCATGCGCACCGGCAAGACCATGCCGGTCAGGCTCTATCACAAGCTCGCCTTTGGCGCCGACGGCGTGCCGGGTCCGTCGCGGACGCTCGTCATCAGCCGTGCGCGTGATGAGCGTGGCGATCCCGACCGCGCTGCCGAAGTGCGCTTCATGCGCTTCTTCGATCATACACCAATGGCGATTGCGACCGTCGACCGCGATGGTCAAGTTGTCCGCGCCAATGCGCGTTATGCGAAACTTGCACAAAGCCTCAATCTCGACGGCGCGAACAAGTCGATCTTTCGTGCGGTCAATTCCCGCGACCGGCAGCTTCTGGTCGCCGCAATTGGTCAGGCAGCGGAAGGCCAGGCCGATATCTCGCCCGCTGAGGTGATGCTCGAAGGCGACAAGGAGCGCTGGGGGCAGTTCTTCGTTACGCCGGTGGACGAGGACGAGCGTGATGCTGAAGCCGCGATCGTCCATATGCTTGAGACCACCGAACGTCGGGCGCTGGAGAACCAGATCAACCAGTCGCAGAAGATGGAAACGGTAGGCCAACTCGCTGGCGGCATCGCGCACGACTTCAACAACGTGCTCTCCGCCATCATGATGGCAAACGACTTCCTGTTGAACGCGCACAAGCCGACCGATCCGTCGTTCCAGGACATCATGCAGATCAAGCAGAATGCAACGCGCGCTGCGACGCTGGTGCGGCAATTGCTGGCGTTCTCGCGCAGGCAGACCCTGCGGCCGCAGGTGCTCGATCTCGGTGATGCGCTCAGCGACCTGACCATGCTGCTGCGGCGCCTGATTGGCGAGAAGGTCAAGCTTGATCTCGTCCACGGCCGCGATCTCTGGCCGGTGAAGGTTGATGTCTCCCAGTTCGAGCAGGTGATCGTCAATCTCTCCGTCAATGCGCGTGACGCGATGCCTAGTGGCGGCAAGTTGACCATCCGCACCGCGAACGTGATGGCGGACGACGTGTCCAAACTGGCCTACAAGGGCTTGCCGCCGGCCGACTATGTGCGAATCGATGTGGCAGATACCGGCACCGGCATCCCCGCCGACATTCGCGACAAGATCTTCGAGCCGTTCTTCTCAACCAAGGAAGTCGGCAAGGGGACCGGCCTTGGGCTGTCAACTGTCTACGGCATCGTCAAGCAGACCGGCGGTTCCATCTATGTAGATTCCGAGCCGGGGCAGGGGACCTCGTTCGCCATCTTCCTGCCGCGGCATCATGCCGAGCCGGAAGCCCAGGCAGAGGCAAGCGTCGAGGCACAGGCTGGTCAAGCCGGGCCACAGGCTGCGAGCAGCACGACCAAACAAGCGCAAGGTGCCGAGGCCAAGCCCAGCACCGATCTCACCGGTCAGGGCACGATCCTGCTGGTTGAGGATGAAGATGGGTTGCGCTCGCTGAACGCGCGTGGCCTGCGTTCACGTGGCTATACGGTCGTGGAAGCAGCCAACGGCGTCGAAGCGCTGGACGCGCTGGAGGAGCAGGGCGGCGCGATCGACCTCGTTGTTTCCGACGTCGTGATGCCGGAAATGGACGGCCCCGCGCTCCTGAAGGCGATGCGCGAGCGCAATCCCAACATCAAGTTCATCTTCGTCTCCGGCTACGCCGAGGACGCATTTGAAAAAAGCCTGCCGGAGAACCAGCAATTCGACTTCCTGCCCAAGCCGTTCACCCTGGCCCAGTTGGTGGCGGCGGTGAAAGAGACGATGGCGGGATAGGCCCGTCATCCCGCTCCGAGGCGGTTGAGGCGGGCGATCATGGCATCGAGCCGGGCAAGGGCTGCTTCGTCGTCTTCGATCGTGCTGCCGAAGAATGGAACGGATGCCCGCAGCTTTTCGAGGTGCGGAAGAGCGGGTAGGGCAGCATCACCAAGGCTTTCGAGCAGGTCGAACGCCAACTTGTGGCTCGGTAACGGCGAGAGATTGGCGATAATCGCCGGCAAGACTTCCGCGGGGTCGTGATGCAGTGTCCAGAGCGCCTTGGCTGCTCGCAATGGTATCCAACCGTTGCGCTCTGTGCGGGCGGCTTGTTTCCGCCATATCGGGACGAAAACTTCGGCGGCGGGGCCAAGCGTCTCGGCAAGGTCGGCATTGGGGCAATCCCCCGCTTCAGCGATGACGGTTTGAAGCGATGCCGCGGAGAAACGCGCAAGCAGCGGGCGAATATTCCTACGATGCCATTGGGACAGATCAGCGGAGGCGGCGCAGGCTTCGAGGCAGGCGCGAGTGCGCGGGTTTTCACCCGTGCGATCAACCAGACATTTTGCGGCCCACAGACATCCGGCCATGGCGGCTCGCTCGAACAGATCAAAGTGGCGCTCAGGGGATGACATTCTTGCCAAGGCCCCGATCAGTGCGGCGATGTGACCCTCGTTGACCTTATTGCTGGGGGCGCCATCGAGCAAACGCGTTAGCCGCAGGACGAGGAGATCGGCCCATGACGCGGGGGCGCTCTTGCTGATGAGTTGGGCTTTCTGTGCGCAGGCAGCGTCGCTACCGTTGCGCAGGATGTCCTCGAGCCAGCCTTGGGTTGTCGCATCGGTGTCAGACAGGACGAGACGAAGAGGAGCCAACAACAAGGGACGTAAGGCTTTGTCGGCCTGTCCCGCAGCGACAAGGGTCGGAATATTGTCTCGGATCGCCGCGCCGGTAGCGCACAGCCAGCATGCAGCCAGCTGGCGTATGGCGCCGTCTTCATGCCGGAGAAAATTCGCCAGCGTTGTGATGGCGCGTGGCCTTAATGCCCGGTTGCGAGCAAGATTGCCAACGTCGGAAAAGGCGTGACGATGGCCGATCCCCTGGCGCAGACGAGCTTCGGCAACGGTAAGGCGAAGCTCGGAATTCTCCGCGAACCAGACTCGAAGTCCGCTCCACTCTTCGAGCGCCTCCGCTGAGTCGCGCCAACTGGTCGCAAGTTCATCGGCCGAAAGTGCTAGGCCCTGCTTTCGTGCGACCAGCGCGTCGGCCGCTATCCAACGTTCGAAAGGAGCGCCACCGCGCGTGGCCTGTTGCAGGCGCGCAATCAAAGCTGGGCGCAACTCTTCGGCCGCTGTGGCTGTGAGTGGCGCCGGGAGCGCATCGTAGGCCATGAAGGGCATGGTTTCGCTGGGAATGGCTCGAAGCAGCATGCTCATGCCAAAGAGCGCAAGTGCGCGCGCGACACCGTCCGCTTCCTGCTGCGAGCGTTCTACCAGGACGGGATAGACATCAGCACCGATGCCAACAAGGCGTCTTGCTACATCAAGGCTCGTCTGGCGCAATCTGGCGTGGGGGCTGCCCATGAGTTCGCGGATAAGCGGCCATTGGTGGCAAATGGCGAGATGTGCGGCGGTGACTTCTTTCTTTTCACGCACAAGGATTGTCGCAAGTTCGTTCTTATCCTGATTTTCGTGGATGGAGAGGGTATGGTGAGCCTGCTGAAAGCCCAAGCCACCGGCGATTAACGCGAAGAGATCGAGCAGGGTCCGGGCCACCTCAATGTTGGGGCCGTGTTTGTTTGCTGCGATGATCTCGGCGAGAAACGGAACCGCGACGGAGGTGGCAGAGTAGACCGTGCCCTGGTGGTAGATATTGCCAAAAAGGCGGCCGCCGTCATCGTCACCTCTTGCCATGGCTCGCAGAAGCTCAGGCAGGTCGTCGGCGCTGCCAAAGGCATGCTCATAAGAGCCCCAGGGAATGGCGTCGAGATTTTCAAGCATGGTGTCATCCGAAAAAACGAATCATCCTGGCTCTCTGCTTGTTGTGACCGATGCCTCGACCATGCGAGGGAATCATTGCGCTTTGATGCGCAGATTTAGCTCACAGTCTCCGCGTGCCAGGCGGCTACTCGCAGTTTGTTTATGCATGGTCTCTTTCATATGCGCGGGCATCCAACTCGAATGGAGCATTGCGGTAGCCCAACGTGACGACTTGCAGGAAATATTCCGGCAGGAAGGCTTTGATAGAACCGGCTTGTTCGTACTGGTAGACGTGCCGAAACTCATGGGAGAGCAGCCGGTTGCTCCTGTGACCCTGGCGAATATAGATGCCGTAACCAAGCGTCAGGCCCAGCGTGTCATCACCGAGGAACTGGATATCAAGGGCTGCTTGCCTGAGCTCCGGGTCGTCGGGCATTGGAAACCGTTTGATTTCAACGATGCGAATGCGATCCGGATGCTGAACGCCAACACCAGCTGCCAGAGAGAGCTGGACCTCATTCAAGGGCAATCCTGCCTGCGCGATGGAGGCGTATTGTGCTTCGGCCCATGCAATCGTCTTTTCAATGAGCGAGGGCGTTACCGAAATCTCTCTTATGGGGACAACAGGAGCTGCTGACATTTTCAGGTCTTTCATTGAGAGGTTTGTCGACGGTTGTTCGACGAGTTCGTTACCGCTGTGATTTGAGGCGGGCGATCAGGGCATCGAGGCGGGCGAGGGCTGCTTCGTCGTCTTCGATCGTATTGCCGAAGAACGGAACGGACGTCCGCAGCTTATCAAGCTCCGGAAGAGCGGGGAGGGCTGCATCACCAAGGCTTTCGAGCAGGTCGAATGCCAGCTTATGGCTCGGTAACGGCGAGAGATTGGTGATAATCGCCGGCAAGACTTCCGCCGGGTCGTGATGCAGTGTCCAGAGCGCCTTGGCTGCTCGTAATGGTGTCCAGCCAACGCTCTCCGTGAGGGCGGCCTGTTTCCGCCATATCGGGACAAACACTTCGGCGGCGGGACCAAGCGTCTCGGCCAAGTCGGTATCGGGGCGATCCCCCGCTTCAGCGATGACTGTCTGAAGCGATGCCTTGGAGAAACGCGCAAGCAGTTGATGAACCTTGCTGCGATAATATCGGGACAGCTCAACGGAGGTGGCGCAGGCTTCCAGGCAGTCGCGAGCGCGTGGGCCTATACGATCGGCCAGATATTTGGCGGCCGATAGACATCCGGCCATGGCAGCTCGCTCAAACAAAGCAAAGTGGCGCTCAGGGGATGACAATTTCGCCAAGGCCCCGATCAGTTCGGAGATGAGATTGTTGCGATCGCCAACCCTATTGCTGGAACTAGATCGACGGTTTTGCGCATAGGCATCATTTGGAACGTCACGGCCCGGACAAAAGGCCGCGCCGTCGAGCAAACGTGTGAGCCGCAGGGCGAGGAGATCGCCCCATGATGCGGGGTCGCCCTCGTGAATGAGCTCGGCATTGTGGAAGCAGGCGGTATCGTCATCCTCACGCAGAATGTCTTCGAGCCAGCCTCGGGTTGTTGCATCGGTGTGAGGCAGGACGAGACGAAGAGGGCGCAACAACAAGGTGCGTAAGGTTTTGTCAGCCTGTCCCGCGGTAATGAGGGTCGGAACGTCGGTTCGGATCGCCGTGCCGACATGGTGCAGCCAGGATGCGGCCTGCTGGCGTATGGCGCCGTCTTCATGGCGAAGTAGATTCGCGAGCGTTGTGATGGCACGTGGTCTCGATGCCCGGTCGGTTGCAAGTTCGGAGATATCGAGAAAGGCATCACGGGGATGGCCGAATCCCTGGCGCACGCGAGCTTCGGCGACGGCGAGGCGAAGCTCGGGATTCTCCGCAAACCAGACTGAATTACGAAAATCGCTCCACACATCAAGCGCCTCTGCTGAATCGCGCCAGCTGATCGCGAGTTCATCAGCCGAAAGCACCGGGTCCTGCTTTCGGACAACGAGCGCATCGGCCGCTATCCAACGTTCGAAAGGAGCGCCATTGCGAGCGGCCTGTTGCAGGCGCGCAATCAAAGCTGGGCGCAACTCCTCGGCCGCTGCGGCTGTGAGTGGCGCTGGGAAGGCATCGCAGGCCATGAAGGTCGTGGTTTCGGTGGGAATAGTCTGAAGCAGCATGCTCATGCCGAAGAGCGCTAATGCACGCGCGACACCGTCCGTCTCCTGTTCCCAGCGCTCTACCAGGACGGGATAGACATCAGCGCCGATGCCGACAAGGCGGCCTGCGACATAAACGCTGGTCTGGCGCGAGCCGGCGTCGGAGTTGCTCATGAGTTCGCGGATGAGCGGCCATTGGTGGCAAATGGCGAGATGCGCGGCGGTGACTTCGTTCTTTTCACGCACAAGGGTTGCAGCAAGCTCGTCCTTGTCCTGGTTTTCGAAGATGGACAGTTTGTGGTGAGCCTGCTGATAGCCTGAGCCATGGGCGATCAGCGCGAAGAGATAGAGCAGGGTCCTGGCCACATCGAGGTTGGGGCCATGTTGGTTTGCTGCAATGATCTCGGCGAGAAACGGAACCGCGACGGATGTGGCGGAATAGACTGTGCCCTGGTGATAAATGTTGGCAAAAAGGTCGCCGCCGTCATCTTCACCTTTTGCGATGGCTCGCAAGAGCTCAGGCAAGTCGTCCGCGCTGCCATAGGCATGCTCATAAGAGCCCCAGTCAATCGCATCAAGATTTTCAAGCATGAGTCATCCAAAATGAATTGTTTCATCCGAAGCTTGAAACACACTCGAACTCGAACCGGAACCTTGAATTTCCGCGGGGCAGGATGTCTTCCAAAGTGAAATAGAGTCGCAATTTCAAAGGCTTGAGATTGTGTCTTGGGGCAATTATAGGAGTCTTGCAGATGCGCTGCGACTGAGGGCCGCAGTTGATCAATCCAAAGGCAGCCTCACATTTGGATACGTCTGCCGACCTTAGAGGAGATTCCCCTGTCGGGGTTTGGGAAACGGAACAATGAATTTCTCACAACGTAGCCGCGGTCTCGTGAAGACGATCGCTGTCGCTCTGGCGTTGGCGTTGCCAACCGCGCTCGCAATCACCTCCGCTGACGCCCGTGTTGGCGGTGGTTTCTCGTCGGGCTCGCGGGGCTCGCGGACCTTTTCTGCGCCGCCACCGACCTCGACCTCGCCGGGAACGGCGTCACCGTTCAACCGCACCTACAGCCAGCCAGGCCAGCCGGGCGTGAACCGCACTGCGCCGACCGGCGGCCTGTTCAGCGGCGGCGGTGGTATAATGCGGGGGCTTGCCGCTGGCTTCCTCGGTGCCGGCTTATTCGGTCTGCTATCCGGCAGTGGCCTGTTCTCTGGCCTCGGCGGAATGTCGTCGATCCTGGGGTTGATACTGCAGATCGTGCTGATCGTGTTCCTGGTGCGGATGGCGATGTCCTGGTGGCAGCGCCGGAACGCGCCGGAATCTGCCTATGCCGGTGGCGGTCTCGGGGAACCGCAGTCGAACTACCGCAGCGGCATGGGTTTCGGGCTCGGCGCCAACACTGCACCGCTTGAGATCCAGCCCGCCGACTATGAGGCTTTCGAGCGCCTGCTTGGTGACATCCAGACCGCCTGGTCGAACGAGGACGTGGCTCAGATGCACCGGCTGGCGACCCCCGAAATGGTCTCCTATTTCGAGAAGGACCTTTCGGAGAACCGTGCGCGCAATGTCGTCAACAAGGTCTCCAACGTGAAGCTGTTGCAGGGTGACCTCGCCGAAGCCTGGCGCGAAAGCGAGACCGACTATGCCACCGTCGCGATGCGTTTCTCGCTGGTCGATAAGACGGTTGATCGCAATTCGGGTGCGCTGGTCGATGGCAGCGAGCAACCGAGCGAAGTCACAGAAGTCTGGACCTTCGCGCGCAGGTCAGGCAGCAATTGGGAGCTCTCTGCAATTCAGCAAACCTAATGATCCCCCTGCCGGATATAAGAATAAGGGCGTCGCGCTTTGGCGCGGCGCCTTTTTTGTCAGGCTCTGTTTGTTTAATGCGCATGCGCCGCGACATTGGGATATGAAATGAGACATGCCTTCGCCATCCGGCGACAACTCCAGGGAAGGGAAATCGGAGTAGGAGTAAGAGATGATCTGTTTTGGCAAATTGGTGCATCCCATTGGCCTTGCTGTGGCTATGACGGCACTTCCCTTCCTGGCTGCACAATCGGCTCGAGCGCAGCCGGCCGACGTGACCTTCTTCGTGACCTCGACGGGGCTCGGCAAGGGCGGTGATCTCGGCGGTCTCGACGGTGCCGACGCTCACTGCGCGAGGCTTGCGCAGGCCGTTGGTGCCGGCGCCAAAACCTGGCACGCCTATCTTTCGACGCAGGCCACCGATGGCAAGCCAGCCGTGAATGCGCGCGACCGTATCGGCAAGGGACCATGGCGAAACGTCAGGGGTGTCGTGATCGCCAAGGACGTCGCCGACCTGCACAGCGCCAACAATATCAACAAGGAGACCGCGCTGACCGAGAAGGGCGAGGTGGTGAACGGCTATGGTGACAAGCCCAACCGTCATGACACTCTCACAGGCTCGCAGCCCGATGGCACCGCGTTCGCCAGCGCCGACGACCGCACCTGCAAGAACTGGACATCGAGCACACAAGGCGCAGCCATGCTCGGCCATTCCGACATCAGTGGTCCACCCACACTGCCGACGGCGAAATCCTGGAACGCCGCGCATCCCTCGCGCGGCTGCTCGCAAGCTGACCTGAAGGGCACCGGCGGTGACGGCCTGCTGTACTGCTTTGCGGTGAACTGACGCCCCTTCATCGCGTTTCTCATGGTGTGCGCGTTCCTTCACCTCTCCCATAGGGAGAGGTCGGCGCGTTCCCGGCGATGCGTAGCATCGTCCGGTGCGCCGGGTGAGGGGCGCGGTCTCTCGTGGGACCTCAACCCCTCACCCGATTGCACTGACGATGCTTTCGCATCGCCAGGAGCAATCGACCTCTCCCTATCGGAGAGGTGTAGTATCGTCAGTCCCGCCCTCTTGGGCAGTTACAAGATCGCAGCAGTTATTTGTCGAAGTCTCCCAAGCTGATCGGAGATCGCGATGCGCTATGAACTCTACTACTGGCCGGAGATTCAGGGGCGCGGCGAATATATCCGTCTCGCGCTGGAAGAGGCGGGAGCCGCTTACGTCGATGTCGCGCGCAATAAGCGCGGTACCGGCGCCATGATTGGGATGATGGAGGCGCGCGGCGGGGCGCCGCCTTTCGCGCCGCCATTTCTCAAAGCCGGCAAGCTCGTCATTGGCCAGACCGCCAATATCCTGCTCTATCTCGGTTCGCGCCACGGCCTCGCACCGAAAACCGGCAGATTGTGGGTGCATCAGTTGCAGCTCACCATCGCCGATTTCGTTCAGGAGATCCACGACACGCACCATCCGCTCGGCTCGTCGCTTTATTATGAAGATCAACGCACGCCCGCAAGGAAGCGCACCGCGGAGTTCTGGGCGCAGCGCGTGCCGAAATATCTGGGCTATTTCGAACAGCTTCTGAACAACAATGGAGGTGGCCGCGTCTGTGGACGCAAATTGACATACGTCGACCTCTCGCTATTCCAGATCGTCGAGGGCCTGCGCTACGCCTTTCCGAAGCGCATGAAAGCGTTCGAGCCGGAAATCCCGGGCCTGGTGGGTCTGCGCGATCGCGTTGCCGCACGGCCGAACATCAAGGCCTATCTTGAGAGCGACCGCCGCATTCCCTTCAACGAGCAGGGCATCTTCCGTCACTACAGGGAGTTGGACGCTTGACGATCGCTCACCAAATTCGCGGCAGCATGCGAAAGCGCACCCGCGCGGCATAATCGGCGTATCCGGGGAGGCCCAGGAACAGGGTGTGCTCCTCGATGCGCATGCGGATCGCCATCAGCAGGAAGAACAGCGGGGCCATGGCAACACCCCACCATGACCCCAACAGCAGCGGAGTGCCGACGAAGAACAACATCATGCCGCCATACATGGGATGGCGGACATAGGCGTAGGGCCCACTCGAGACCACGTGCTGCGCGCGCTCCGACTGCAGCCGCACCACGGGAACCGCAAACGAATTCTCGCCAAATACCCACAGGATGATCGCGGTCGAAAGCAGGATGAGCGCAAAGCCCAGCACCTGCAATGCGCGTGGGACATTGGACGCCAGATAGCGCCGGTCGAGCCCCATCGCGACCAGCCAGATGATCGTCATCAGCACGAACGCGATCATGAAGACCTTGTCGGCGGTCGGCTGGTCCCCGCGGAAGATTGGCCGCAGGCGTTCCGCAAGCAAGGTCGGATTGATCCGGGCAAGCCACCAGCCGCAGACCGGGCCGAGCGCGGCGGAGGTGATCAGCAGCGCCCACGCTCCCGGCCAATGCAGCGAACCGGCCGAGGCAAACAGCAGCGCGCCCATCGCGAGCACGGAAATCGAATTCTGCAGCAGCAGTTTTGCGATCATGAGCATGCCTCCCCGCGCATGCCGCGGTGATTTCCGGACAGCATGCGGTTGGCATCACCACAGGGAGATAATCATTCCTGGGGGGGCTTTGGAGAGGCTGGCCGCCACCTCTTCGTTACAGGAGGGTCGGCAAAACGAAGCGTGCCCACCGTTGGCGTCCATTGCGGAAAGATGGCGGGCCAGGCGTGCCCATAACGGTGCAGTGAAGGGCCTTAGCCCACCCTTCATGGCAGCTGCATTTTAGAACAGGTCTTGCCGGCGAGAAGCTCTGGCCGTTTGCTTGATGTTCTTGAGCCACATCTTGAGGATCTTGACGTCGGCGAAGACACGGAGATCCTTTTCCAGAAGGTTGATGCTGTACTTCAGGCCCTTGATATCCTCGGTGAGACTTCGCATCGCAGTGCTCGGCGTGAGCGGGATGAAGGGGTCCAGATCAAAACGATGCTTGAAGGCACCCTCGACATCGGCGATTTCTCTCTTCAGTTGTCCGAGTTGCTCCTTCAATATCTTATTGTAGTGCTTGAGCCTGTCCTCACCCAGATTGTTGATGGCGTGCTGGTCGATGTGCTCAAGCTCAAGCTGCAATTCCAGCAGCTGCAACAGGTTTTTCTGGTTGTAGGCTAGATTGACGCGCTGCATGAGTTCGGTCTTTCGCGCGCGTTCTTCCGGATCGGGCTCGCGATCCGGATGCAGCTCGATCGCCAATTTGCGATACACCTCACGGATGGAACTGCTGAGTTCAGCCTGCTCAGCTTGCTGCCGTGCTTCGGCGGCGCGCTGCTTCGAAGACTTTCGCTTGGCTTTTCGTTGCTCCCGGACCTCGGCTTCGTTTGATGCCTGAGCCCTCTCGTTCATGAACGCCTCGGCGATTCGTTGCATCAGATCATCGGATGATTTGACGTCGTCTTCGCCCATGTCGACGCCGAAAATGACTTCGGCCATCATCTTCATGTCGTCAAGCTCGGCAGTCATCTCATCGTCAAAATCGGAGCCGCTGTGCTTGTTGAAGAAGGCCTTCAAATCGGCGTCGTCATCATTCTCCGCCAGCATCTCTTCGGTCAGCCTGGTGATGAACGTGGAGACCGTCCGTTTTTCAGGCTTGGTCAATCGTGACTGGCTCCAGGCCTGATCGAGGCTGTGAACCATCGTCCGCTTCAGCTCCGAAAGCCTCTGCTCCAGCGGCAGGACCTCCTCGACGTACCTCTTTTGATAGGACGTGTTCGCCTGCTCCCAGGTGCGCAGCGTCGCGCGGCTGGCTTCGATCTGCTTTATGAGCGAATTGAAGGTCTTCTGCCCCTTGGACAGTTTTGCGTCGCCGTGTTGCGCGACGATCGAAAGGGACGTTGTCGAGCCTGTCATGTCCATGGGAAAATCCGCTCTCCGGGGATGTTCATTTGATTTTGCGGCAATGATTTTGCAGCAATAGAAAAGGCACAGCGGCCCTGGTGTCTTCAGAGCCGGAGCTCAAATGCATGATGGAAAACGCTGCCAAAGGTTATCACAGGAACGGTGCCTTGCGCGACGACGAGCTGCGCAAAGCTGGGGATATGTTCGGGTTGACTGTCTGAAGGCCGGCATCGCAACCGGAAAAGGTATCCCAGGGGTGTGTGACCAATGAGCGTAGCGCATTGCACCGATCAAACGTGAGCGGGCTCGCTGAAAGTCTGGTCGGTTGCCGATTGGCCGGTCAGCCCAGCGGAAGGCTCGCTATGACACGATGCCACATTTGGTGGATGATGGGCCGCGAATACACCTCTTGCCGGACAATGAAATGACCGGGCGTGCCCGGCCATTTCTCAGTTCAGCGTAACGAAGTTGGGCTTCATTCACTGTGACAAAATAGCCCCCAGGCTTTTTTTCGGATCGGGCGCGCCGACCGGTAACACGGTGCGGTCATAGGATTCATTGATGACCTCGGCCGCCGACAGGTAGAACGCAAGCACGGCCGTGATCAGGCCGGTATAGCCTCCCAGATTCTTCACGGCGGTTATCCCGGTCCATTCGCCGGCCGCCAGCAGGAAGAACGTGATCCACAGTACAAAGAAGACCATTTGCAGCACGCGCGGCGAACGGAAGGTGGCCAGCCACATGTACAAGGAGAACACGCCCCAAATAAACAGATACCAGCCGATGAACGCGGCCGGCACCTTGTCGTGCAGAAACAGCGCGAACAGCGCAAACGACCACCAGAATGCGCCATAGCTCACGAAGGCGGTAAAGCCGAAGGTATTACCGCGCGGCAATTCGCACAGGCCGGCGAATGCCTGCGCCGTGCCGCCGAAGGCGAGTGCGCAGGCCAGCACCAGATTAAGGCCGTCGCCGCTGAGCAAGCCGGAATTGATGAGACTCAGCAGCGTGGTCGTCAATGCAAAGCCGGCCAGACCCAGCGGCGCAGGATTGGAGAGTTTGATGGGATTTGTTACGGCGCTCACGTGATTGTTTCCCTCTCAAGTTTGATTTGTAGACGACCATGTTGGCCTACCATGCAGCGCGTAGCAAGCAGAATGGGTTCAGTGAAACGTACCACATCAATTTCATACACAACGGCGATTGGTAAGTGAGTAGGGTGCCAATGCGTAGCGCGTTGCATCGGACAAACGCGAGGGTGTTCGTTGAAATTCCGGACAGTTGCGAAACGGCCGAGCCCACTCACGCCATCACACGATGCGACGTTTGCCTATCGGGGGCGGCGCAATGCGCTTCGCTTATTGGCGCCCTTCTGTAACGGGCCTCGATCTGTCAATCCCTTTTTGCGTCGTACCACTCGCCGGGGTCTTGC
>JGI24705J35276_12238348_pt1 | contig 19752 bp, 14 predicted proteins | sample TergutNt197P4_FD_35276 | JGI IMG/M metagenome (IMG submission 35276) | reverse complement strand
AAGAAAATCGGCGAGCAGTTCAATGTTTCGCGGGTCGCCGAACAGGAGTTGAAAAACGGTATTGCTTTTAGGCGGCAAAATGGATTCAGTCATAAATCGTGTCTCCGGGTTAAGAAAACGTCAGATACGGCGTTTCATGCCGCATCTGATATATCTAAATCGCGGGCCTTTCCGATGTATACGCGGCTATTTCTGCGCCGCAATTCAAGATACACCGCGTTTTCTAAAGTTTTACGTGCTTCCAGGCAGGCTTTGATGTAAAATTAAAAGTTTGTGTACGTAATAAACAAGGCGCGCTGGAATTTGCGCCGGGCGGGGATTGGATTATGTTAAAGACGCGGAATTGTGGAGAATTGCGATTAAAAGATGTAGGCGCAACGGTCGTTCTTGCCGGATGGCTGCAAAAGAGCCGTGACCACGGAGGGCTGATATTTCTTGATTTACGTGACCGTTCCGGCCTGGTGCAGGTGACGGCTGACCCGACCGTCGGGAAGGCTTTTGGAATCGCGGAAAAAGTTCGAAGCGAATATGTTTTGCGCGTTACGGGAACCGTCCGCGAACGCCCCGGCGATACGGTGAATCCCGATTTGGCAACAGGCGAAATTGAGGTGCTGGCGCAGGCTATTGAAATTCTCAATCCCGCAAAAACGCCGCCCATCCCGCTTGACGACGATGGATACAAGACTGACGAAACAGCGCGGCTTAAATACCGCTACCTTGACCTGCGGCGCGAACGCCTGCAGCGCAATATTATTCTTAGGCACAAAACTATAAAGTTCATGCGCGATTATCTGGATGCGCAGGGATTTCTTGAAATCGAAACTCCCATTCTTATTAAATCCACGCCGGAAGGCGCGCGCGATTATGTCGTTCCCAGCCGCGTGCATCCGGGAAAATTTTTCGCTCTTCCGCAAAGCCCGCAGCAGCTCAAGCAGCTTCTGATGGTGGCCGGATTTGAAAAATATTTCCAAATCGCTCGCTGCATGCGCGACGAAGACCTGCGCGGCGACCGACAGCCGGAATTTACGCAGCTCGACCTTGAAATGTCGTTTGTCGAACGAGACGACGTTCTCGCCGTGGTGGAAGGGCTTGTTTCCGGCCTGATTCCGGCGGTCACGCCGCACAAGCGGTTTATTTCCCCGTTTCCACGGATGAGCTATGCCGAGGCTATGGATCGTTATGGAAGCGACAAACCCGATATCCGGTTTGGCATGGAAATCATGGATGTTACCGAACCTCTGCGCAATTCCGAGCTGAGATTCATTTCGGAAGCGGTTGCGGCAGGCTCGGCGGTTAAATGCCTGGTCGCACAGGGATGCGCCGAATATTCACGAAAGGAACAGGATGACCTCACGTCGTTAGTAAAAGCCGCGGGCGGAAGAGACCTGGCGACTATTGCCTGGACTTCGGAAGGCATAAAGGGAAACATCGGGAAAAAATTCGCGGCTGAGGAGGTCACGGCAATCGCGCAAATCACGGGCGCGAAGGAAGGCGACCTGGCCTGTATCGTAGTCGATAAGCCTGAAACGGCATGCAAGGCTCTCGGAGCGCTCCGTCTTGCATTCCGCGACCGCCTGAATCTCGCGCCCGCGGATCTTCTGGCTTTCGCGTGGGTAGTCGATTTTCCAATGTTTGAATGGGACGAAAACGAAAAGAAGTGGAGCTTTATGCACCATCCGTTTACAAGCCCGCGGCCTGAACATATGGATATGCTGGAAAGCGATCCCGGCAGGGTAATGAGCGACGCCTACGACCTGGTCTGCAACGGCTACGAGTTGTCAAGCGGCAGCATCCGTATTCACAACCGCGAACTCCAGTCGCGTATTTTCCGCGCGCTTGGGTATGACGAAGACGAAAGCCGTCGGAAATTCGGACACATGCTGGACGCTTTTGAATATGGGGCGCCGCCGCACGGCGGCATGGCGCCGGGCGTTGACAGGCTGGTGATGTTGCTTGCCGACGAGCCGAATATCCGCGAGGTGATCGCGTTCCCGAAAACAGCGAGCGCGTCCGACGTCATGTTTGACGCGCCGTCGGATCTGTCTCCCAAACATATGCGGGAACTGCGTATTAAAGTTCTTTAACAAATGCGTCCCCGGGAGCGTGGGCGTCCGCGCTCCCATGTCGGTATTACGCAGGCGAGGACGCCCGCGCTCCTATGGCAAGCAGAAATTCATCAAGTTCATTCGGCGAAAGACTATAAATATCACGCGGGGCTTCCGGCGGGCGGTTTTTCCAGCGTTTGTGTCCCCAGAGCCATGATTCAGGCTGTTCACGTATCACTCTCTCCAGCACATCGTTAAGGCGTTGCGTGTTGACGCGCAGATCTTCGGCTGTATCGCCGGTACGCTCCATGTCTATTGGCGGTAAAAATTTGAAAGTGTAGCGCCCGCCGTCGAGTGGCGTCAGATAGCCTGTTAACACAGGCGCCCCGGTGCGCAGCGCCAGAATCGCAACCCCTGTTGAAGTTGCGGCAGGAACCCCGAAAAAGTCTACGAAAATTCCCTCCGCCGGATTAACGTTCTGATCCATAAGAACGCCTACCGAGCGCCCCGCTTTTAATTCTTTAAGAATATGGCGCGCGGATTCTTTTTTATAAATAACGGCGTTGCCTTTGGATTCGCGTATGCGACGCAGATATTTCTCCAGCCGCGTGTTGTCGAGCGGGCGCGTGGTGAAGCTTAGCGGGTATCCGTGAAGAGCGTGCGCCGTCGGCAACAGTTCCCATGAACTGAAATGCCCTGTCAGATAGAGTATTCCTTTGCCACGATTCAATGCCGCCCTGTAATTATCCAGCCCGGTTGTTTTATCGTAATCGGCTAATTTTGAAATATTCTCCGGCGTCAGACAACCGAGGCGGCTGATTTCGAGCAGGTTCATTCCCGCGTTCTGAAAACTCCGGAGGGCTATGGCTTTCCGTCGCCGTGGCGGCATTTCGGGGAACGCGATTCGAAGATTTACGTCGGCGATATGCCTGTGACGCGCGTCAAGGCAATAAAACGCCGCCGCCAGCAATTTGATGACGGCCACTCCTGCGGTTCTTGGAATGACGCGAAAGAAAGAAATGACCATCCGCGCAAGGAAATATATGAACCAGGTATCCAATTTATGACATCTTTCCCGAGTGTAACGATGCTATACTGATTTTTTCCCGTTATGAAATGAAGGACGCCACATGAAAAAAACCACTCTTTTCGTTTTCGCTATTGTAATAGCCATTGCCGCGACCGGTCTGGCCAGGTATAAAGCGCCGGCATGGGAACCAGGCCCGCGTGAAAGCTATCCTGCTTTTCTGACCAGCGAGGACGTTACCATTGCCGTCGAGCCTTTATACACGGATGAACTCGCCGCGCGCGCTTTCGACAAAAAAGATATGATAACACGCGGGATTATGCCGTTCGCTGTAGTTATTTTCAACGATAACGACTTTCGCGTCGAGGTTTCAGGACTCGATATTGAACTTATTCACAAAGATCAAACTGATGTTCGTATAAAAACCATGTCGCCCAACGAAGTAACGTGGCGTTTGTCGCAACGGAATAAAAAATGGCATACACAGCGCATCCCGCGCCTGTCGCAGAACGAGCTTGACCGCGATATGCTTGAAGATTTCGACAAAAAACTCCTTATGAAAAAGATTGTCGAGGCGCACGACAAAGCGGTCGGGTTTCTCTATATGCACCTGCCGGAGGAAGAAAACGCAGAGGAGTTCCTTTCCGGCGCGAAATGCTATATTCCAAAAATATACCGCCTTGATGACGGCTCACGCATGATCTATTTCGAGATTTCTCTGGCTCCGGCCGTACGGGAAGGAAGATAAACATGAGTGATTTTACAATGGGAAATCTTCCCGGAACGCGCGACCTGCTTCCGGAAGATACGGCGCTGTGGCAATTCATTGAGGTGGGAACGCGCGGCGTTTTTGAACGATACGGATTTTATGAAATCAGAACGCCGGTTATCGAACCAACCGAACTTTTTGCGCGCGGAATCGGCGGCGATACCGATATCGTCGGCAAGGAAATGTATACGTTCCGCGACCAGAGCGACCGTTCTGTAACGCTGCGGCCTGAAGCGACCGCCTCTGTAATGCGCGCATATATACAAAACACAATGTACAGGGAAGGCGGCCTGCGCAAACTTTACTACCTCGGCCCGATGTTCCGTCACGAAAAAAAGCAGAAGGGACGCTGGCGGCAGTTCTTTCAGGCCGGCGCGGAGGCCATAGGTTCGGAACATCCGGCCGTGGACGCCGAGATAATTGAAATGGCGATTTCCATGCTGGAAACTCTCGGCGTTAAATCGAGTTTGCTTATAAATTCAGTCGGCTGCCGCGTATGCCGTCCGAAATATATGGAGTTATTACGCGGCGAATTGAATAAAAACTCCGGCGGTTTTTGCGAGGACTGCCGCCGACGCGCCGTTACCAACAGCCTGCGCGTACTCGATTGCAAGGTCGAAAGCTGTCAGCCTCTGATCGGCAACCTGCCTGTAATCACCGAACATCTATGCGAAGACTGTTCGAAGCATTTTGCCGATCTTCGAGGTTATCTTGATGCCGCTAACATAAAATACGAAATCGTTCCGCGGCTTGTACGCGGACTTGATTACTACACACGCACCGCGTTTGAAATAGTCAGCGGCGAACTCGGATCGCAGAACGCGTTGGCAGGCGGCGGCCGCTACGACGGGCTTTCAGAAATACTGGGCGGCCCTGCCGCGCCGGCGATAGGATTTGCCGTCGGCCTTGACCGTCTGGCGATGATTCTTTCGGAAACTCGTGGACAAACGGACAGGCGCGGGCCGGAACTCTTTCTGGCGTGGATGGGCGAGGCGGCTTTTCATAAGGCCATTGAAATCGCCCGTCGGCTGCGGCGCGATGGGCATTACTGCTATATCGACTTTGGGGAAGGAAGTTTAAAAAGCCGTATGCGACTCGCGAATAAGCTTGGGGCGAAACACGCGCTGATTATCGGAGATAACGAGCTTACCCGCGAAAGATACGCCGTAAAACGTCTGGCCGATTCAGAACAGTGGGAAGCGTCGCTTCAGGAAATTGAAAACTACCTTAAATCTCTTAAAACACGATGAACAAAATTCAGATTCTTCCGGAAATTCTGGCGAATAAAATAGCCGCCGGTGAAATCGTCGAACGGCCGGCTTCCGTGGTTAAGGAGCTTGTGGAAAATTCGCTTGATGCAAAAAGCCGCGCGATTTATATCGCGGTAACGTCCGGCGGAAAGCGTTCAATACTGGTACGCGACGATGGCGAAGGAATGAGCCAGGACGACGCCCTGCTGGCATTTGAGCATCACGCTACGAGCAAACTTCGCACTGCGGAAGATCTGGCTTCAATCGCTACGCTCGGTTTTCGCGGCGAGGCGCTTCCGTCAATAGCGTCAATATCGCGCCTGACGCTGCGAACCAGGCGAAAAGAAGATTCCGCGGGTACGCAAATTGAAATCCAGGGCGGAGTACTGCGCTCGGTTAAACCGATTCCATGGGACTGCGGTACGGAAATAGAAGCGCGCGATCTTTTTTACAACGTTCCAGCGCGCCGTAAATTCCTGCGCTCTAACGATACTGAAATGGGACATATCGCAAGGCTGGTCACGCATCACGCGCTGGCGCGCTCCGAAACACGGTTTACGCTGAATAGCGACGGACGGACGCTGCTTGACGCTACGGCCGCGACCGACATTAAAGATCGTATTTATCAGGCGTTCGGCGACGGTTTTCTTGATCGCCTGATTCCTTTTGACGGACAAAGCGGAAATATCCGGACGCATGGTTTTACCTCGCTGCCTGAAGAGCGCAGAACAAATTCATACGCGCAGTATATTTTTGTCAACCGGCGCATGGTGCGCGACAAGGTGCTTATGAGCGCGATACGACAGGCATATCGCAGCTACATACCATCGTCGGCATATCCAGTTACGATTCTTTTTCTTGAACTGCCTTTTGACGAGGTGGACGTAAACGCGCACCCCGCCAAAACGGAAATCCGTTTCTGCGATCAGAATGCCGCCCACCGGCTCACGTTTGAAACCATCGACCGGGCACTGAAAGAAAACGTCGTGATACCTTCCTACGCGCATCGTTCAGTTCAGCCGTTTTTATCCGGCGGGATCGCGGATGCTCCCGTAATAAAAGGCGATATTTCCGGCGCGGCAATGGATTTGGATTTTGCGGCTGCTACGGTTGACGCTATGTCGCCTTTATCCGCCCCGCCAGATGATTCAACCGTTGCCGATCCGGCCGCCGCGCAATGGAATCTTACGTCTGTGAGCGGCAAAAATTCATATCACACTTCTTTTAATTATCCGACGCATGAAAATAATTATTCCTCTGCGGCCACGCGGCAGGCGACGAATCTTCTGCTCAATCCAGCGCGGCAAACGGGAGGCGGCGGGCTGGATCTTTCAAACGCGCGTATTTTAGGGCAGATACGTAACAGCTACATCATCGCATGCGACGCGCATGGTCTTATTATCGTGGATCAGCACGCGGCGCACGAAAGGATTTTGTATGAAAAGCTGGCCAGGGAAATGTTCACAGGACGCATTGAAACGCAGGGTCTTTTGATTCCGCTGTCGATTGATCTGACGCCTACGCAAATGGCGGTCATGGAACGCGCTCTGCCTGAACTGGCGCGAAACGGCTTTGATGCCGAACCTTTTGGCGGGAATTCAATCATCGTTCGTTCCGTTCCCGCGATTGCGCGTGACGCCGATATTCATGCGCTGTTCACCGAAATAACCGAAGCGCTTGACGACGATGATCGTGATTTTGACATTGAGAAGATTCGCGAGCGTATAGCCATAAAAACAGCATGCCAGGCCGCGGTCAAAGTCAATATGCAGCTCAATCCTGAAAACATGCGATGGCTGCTTGATGAACTGGCAAAAACTTCCGTTCCAACCAACTGCCCTCACGGCCGACCGGTCATTCTACGTTTTTCTTTGTATGAAATGGAAAAAAACTTCGGCCGTACCTAAGGAAACGCCGATTAAATGGCTGTGCGAGCGAATCGCTGCGTTACGCGGCGCTCGAAACCTCGACTACCCTCTTGGTATGTCTCGGCTTCTATGCTCCGTGCGCCTTGCGCTTCATCTCGCACAGCCATTTACTCAGCATTTCCTCAAGTTGCGCTATCTTCCAGCGTTTTGGCGATGATGTCTTTAATTTCTTCGATTTTAAACGGCTTGGTCAGATAACGAATCCGGTTGTTTTTAAAAAAGGAATGCGTTTCAGGATTAACCGTATCACCGGTCATGAAAACTATTCTGTTCGCAAGCAAAGGCCGGTTTTCCTTCACCCATTTGAATAAATCCCCGCCGCTCATATGCGGCATCTTGTAATCCGTTACGACAAGATCATATTCGCCTGACTGGATTTTATTCAGCGCCGTTCGACTGTCCGCCGCGGTGTCCACGGTAAACGGCAGCGTTTGGAAAACCTCTATCAGAAATTCCAGGATGTATTTTTCGTCGTCCACTAAAAGAATTCTTTTCGCATGACCTGTATTCTTAAATCTCTGTTCGTCCGACATTAATCCGCGCGGTTCCGATTGACTGTTGTTGCTTTCGCGTATTACTGGAATTTCTATGAAAAAATGAGTTCCCTTATTTCCCGCACGGCTTTTTATGAAAATATCCCCCCCATGTTCCTTGATTATGCCGTAGGAAAGGCTCAAACCAAGTCCGGTGCCGCTGCCCACGTCTTTGGTTGTAAAAAACGGGTCGAAAATGCGCGTCTGGTATTTTTCAGGAATACCGGGGCCGTTGTCGATGATTTCAATCGTGATGAATCCCTTGCGGTGATTTGACCGCGTGCGGATAGTCAGCCGTCCCCGGCCGCACGCGTTCAGCATAGCCTGTTCGGCGTTGGTGATTATATTCAGAAAAACCTGCTGTAACTGATGCGCGTCGGCGATTGTTTTGGGAAGTTTGGGATCAAGTTCCGCCGTCAATTCGATGTTGTTAACCTGCATCTCGTAATTACGCAGTTCAAGGGTTTTGTTCAGAATATCGTTGATATCTGAAAGAATTCTTTCCGGTTTCTGTTTACGCGCGAATGAAAGCAGATTTTGCACGATTTTCTGACAACGTTCCGCGAGGCTGTTTATCTTTGAAAGACTCTCCCTGGCCTTGTAGTCAATATCCATACGCATCTGCAGCAGTTGCGAGTAGCCCATTACGCCTGTCAGCGGATTGTTCAGTTCGTGGGCAATGCCTGAAATCAGCCCTCCAATAGCGGAGAGTTTTTCCGATTGTATTAATTTCTGATGAAGCAGTTTTTCGTTGCTGATATCTTTGGCGACATGGATGGATCCGGCTATCTGATTATTTTTGTCGTACCATGGAGTAATCGAAATCTGAAAAATACCGTCCATGGACGGAAGCTCGACTTCTTCAATAACCACGTTTTCAGGTTTGCGTGTATGTATGTGCCGGCAGCATTTCCTGTCACCGCCTGAGGGATTGTAAACATCCGAGCAATAACGGCCGATCACCGCCTGAGGGATAGTCTTTAAGCGGCGCGCCAGGGCAGTGTTGGCGCGTATGATTTTTCCTGTTGTGTCATGCACTGAAACACAATCCTGCATTCCGTCAAAAGTGGTTTCCCACGATTTCTGACTTCGCGAGACTACCTGGAACAGCTGGGCGTTTTCAAGCGCGACCGCCGCCTGGTGCGCCAGCATTTCCGCGCGTAAAACCTCGTCGTCCGTGAACCGTCGTCGCGTCGTCGCGCTGCTGAATATAAGAGCGCCTGTCAACTGATCCTGCGAGAGCAGAGGCGCGATAAGAACAGAACGCCAATTAATCATTTCGGGGAGTTCGTCGTATATGTCGCGGTTTTTTTTCAGATTTTCGATGATGATTCCCCGACGGGTTTTTATCATGTCCGCTATGAGCGGTTTATCGTTCATCCTGAATCGGATCGAATGTATGTCATATTTGCCGGTTCCCGTGGAAGCAGTTCCCACAAGGTATTCACGCGAATCGTCCATAAGGAAAAGGTGACAATGAGCGCTATTCACCAGGCGCTTTCCATGAACCACGATTCTCTGGACGATATCCTCTATATCGAAACCCTGCATTGTTATTTCGTTTACCTCCTGCAGGGTGACAAGGTCGCTGTTCAACTTGCCTGACTGTTCTTTTAGCCATGCTTTTGTGATGGCTATGCCAAAAATTTCAAGGCAAACGTCGAAACAAACGCCGGGTTTGGAGATTTTGCCTTCTTTGCGCGTAAGCCCGACATGCCCTATAACCCGCCCTTCGGCATGTATTTGATGGAGCGTGAACGACCTTATATCGTCTTTAAGCAGAATATCGCCAAGCGCTCTGGATTTGTTATTCGAAAAAATATCCCTGGGCGCGTTTCTGAGTAATGAGGCGGTTTTCCTGCTGAATCCTGCGGATAGAAAATGGATGGTCTTTTCCTGCGCCGGACAAAGATGGAAAAACCCCGCGTTACACCCAAGGGCGCGTATGATTTCGCCGAGAGCGTCAGACAGGAAATTTTTTAAATCCGTGAAACCGACGGCCCAATGAGAAATCTTTCGCACCGCAGCCGCTTCATTCGCTTCAAACGCGCGCATAGACACAAATACCTCACTTTATAAAATTATTTTCCCGGCGCGAAATATCCCTTGCGGTGACGTATTTTCATGCCGTCGTTTTTTTTATCTATCAGTTCTATTTTAACCGTTCGAAACGCTCCATCACGGGCGTCATTGGAAGAAAAATATCCTATACTGTATTGTCCGCGTAAATCCCTTGCGATTTCGTCAACAATACCGTTAATCTCGGATGCATCCCGAGGGAAAAAAGCGTTTCCGCCGGTTTCCTCGGAAATACGCACAAGCGCGTCCTGGTATTTTTTCGTTTCGGAATTAGCCCAGCCGCTGAAAATACCTTTCCTGGGCAATTCATCCAGAAGTCCAACGCAAAATACCTGTACGTTTGATTCCTGTATCTTTGTTATCAGTTCCTTCAGGCTGTAATAGCTTGTGTCGTCGTTGCCGTCAGTAATAGCGATAAGCGCCTTCCTGGACTTGACTCCAGTCTGGGCTTTTTCCACACCAAGGTAAATGGCGTCGTAAAGATGCGTCTTTCCCGCTACCACGGTATTTTCCAGCGTGTCGCTGACCTCGTCAATGTCATCGGTATAATCCTGTAGCAGCTCCACGTCATCGTTAAACCCGATCAGAAAAAATTCATCCCCGGGATTGCCCGCCTTTAAAAAAGCCAGCGCAGCCCGTTTTACCTGCTCGATTTTTCCACGCATGCTTCCGCTCAGGTCAAGAACTATGCCCATGCTTACAGGGACGTCTTCGCGCGCGAAAGATTCGATCTTCTGTTCGACGCCGTCTTCGATAACCCTGAATTTGTCTTGTTCCAGTCCGGAAACAAAGTGATTGTTCTTATCAACGACCGAAGCGTAAAACATCACCAGGTCAACCCTTACGCCTATGCGAAACTCCGGAAAATTGTCGGACGGGTTTTCCTGCGCTGTCACATTCGGCGGAGCGGATGTGAAAAGGCCGGCGAGAAAAATAAGGAAAAACAAAAATGAAAAAAAATAACCTCCTTTATTTTTTCGGCGCATAATAACCTTCCCTCGCGCGTATCGCCAGTTTTGGAAGGCCCGCAGGCGCGTCGAGACGTACCGTAATCCTTCGCCATTTTCCATCATGAATATTGTTTGTCGGAGCGTAGCCCACGAGGTATTGACTCCTAAGTTCAGAATGCACAAGATCGATGTAATAATCGAGATCGTTAAAATTGTTCGGAAAGAAAACGCGGCCCCCGGTCAGGCTAACGATATGCTGAATTTCGGCAAATCCGTAGCCGAGAACTCCCTGCTCGCCGATGCCGTAAACCTGCACGTTGGATTCCTTGGCAAATTCGCGCAGTTCCGTTGATGTATAGCGGCTGCTGTTGTCTTCGCCGTCTGTAATCAGCACCAGCGCCTTTTTTTCATTTTTACCGCGGCGAATCTGGTCAAGCCCCATATAAACCGCGTCGTATATTGCTGTTTTTCCGCTCGGTTTCAGTTGCGCCAGAGTGTTTCGCAACGTGCCGATCTGATCGGTAAAACGCTGCGCCAGTTTTGTCTGCTCGTTGAAAGTGATTAAGAGCGCCTCATCTTCCGGATTTACTGATTGCAGGAACCGCGTAATGGCGTTTTTAGCTTTCCGGATATTGTCGTTGTCTTTCATGCTTTTGCTGATATCGAAAACAATGCCAATGCTGATTGGCGCTTCATCCTGGCTGAAATGGGTAATCGCTTGCTCGACCTTGTCTTCGAAAATGTGGAAGTGTTCCTTTTTGAGGCCGGTTACATAACGGCCAAGCGAGTCGCTTACCGTTATCGGAACATAGACGTTTTCTACGCTGATACGGAAAACTGTAGGCTTGTCGCCGTCTGCGGCAAACTGCGCGCCGCCCGCGACGCGTAGAATACACACTGTTCCAATGAGAAGAAAAACCGCGCAGAAGTAAAGTTTTTTCTCTGGAAGCGGCATAAGCCCTGAACTCCCTAATTAATAAATTATATTTTACCATAAAACCCTATTATGACGGTTCACAATTGAAAAAATAGCGATAATCCATATGGATTTACAGATTATCCGCCATGATGCATAGTGTATCCGTAAGCAGAAATGCCTTGACGCCCCACGTATATGCAAGTAAAGTTAATCTTTTATATTCTATTACTTAGAGATTTCAGGAGATTCAGTGTGATTAAGCAGGATATTGTAAACCGTGTGGCTGCACGGATGGGCGGTACCAAGGTAATGTCGGAAACGGCTGTTGAATCCGTTTTCAATTCACTAAAGAACGCTTTACATCGCGGCGAACGCATTGAATTGCGCGGGTTTGGCGTTTTTATCGTAAAACCCCGTAAAAGCGGCGTTGGACGCAATCCAAGAACCGGCGAAGAAGTGGCGATACCGTTGGGTAATACGATTCGTTTCAAACCAGGCAAGGAAATTCGCGCGGACAAGATAGCTCCGGACCCGATAAACTGATTCACCGCTTTTTTGGAAGAAAGATTTTACACCGGTGAGCGGTAATATCACAGAATCCCTGCAAGACCATCCGATTTTCGATAATGTCGGCGACCTAAAGGAACAGTCTTTTATTCCAGAGGAAGAACATCCGCCGGAACCGGCGCCTTCGTTGTCGCAGTGGGCGCTCTCCATATTTCTACTTGTCCTAACATTCTGCACGACAAATTTTGCGGGTTTTTTTTATACCACAGGATTTTTTAGTCTGCGCAACCCGACGAAACTTCTATTCCCGCCGAACCTGCAGATGCTCGCGGCGTGTATCTCTTTTTCATTCCCGCTAATCGTTATCCTGTCGGCGCATGAACTTGGACATTATTTTGCGTGCCGCCATTATGGAATGAAATGCACTCCGCCTTATTTTATTCCCGCGCCTCTGCCGCTTACCGGAACGCTTGGAGCTTTTATCAAAATCAAATCCCATTTTCGAAGAAAAAAAGCCCTGTTTGATATCGGCATTGCCGGTCCGCTGGCCGGTTTTATTTTTTCTCTGCCGGTTTTATGGATAGGCATAAGCATTTCCAGACTGACGCCAAAATTGCCGTCCCGCTTTACCGGTCTGACTTTCGGAGAACCCCTGATTTTCAGGTTGATCGGAATCGCGGCGCTGGGTTATGCGCCCGAAAAACAGGATATGATCGCGCATCCCATGGCTATGGCGGGTTGGGTGGGACTTTTGGCCACGAGTCTGAATCTTCTTCCCATATGGCAGCTGGACGGCGGACATATCTCCTACGCGATATTCGGCGCCAAGCGGCATAAAAAACTGTCTTACGCCGCAGTGGCATTACTTATTCTCGTAAGTTTTATGGGGTGGCCGACGCCGTCGTACCTGTTGTTCGGTCTGATACTTCTTATTATCGGCTGGCGACTGCGTTTTTATCATCCAGCTCCGTTGACGGACGAAGGTCCGCTTGGAACCGGCCGTACCATTCTGGCACTGGTCGCGCTTTTAATTCTGATTCTCTCGTTCACCCCAATTCCAATTACCACATGAAATATCCGGTAAACATGCGTCGCGCTTGACATCGGCGGCAAACAAACCCTATATTGGCATGTTTAAAAAATAATTAAAAACGTAAAGGAAATTTCATGAAAAAGTCCAAATTGCTCGGCCTGATTATCTCCGCCATTGTCGGCGGCTCGATTCTGCTTGCCCCTCTGCCGTCCGGTCTTACCGCAGACTCGCAGAAGGTGCTTGCCATTGCCGTGTTTACAATCCTGCTCTGGATGCTCCAGGTCATGAACAACGGCGTAACCGGTATTTTAATGATGGGGTTGATGGTGCTGGTCGGAGTTAAGCCGGGATTGGCTCTGGGCGGATTTTCCGGATCTTCTTTTTGGATTCTGGTTTGCGTCCTTTATTACGGCTGTGCCATGCAAAAAACGGGACTGGCGCAACGGCTTTCATATTACGTACTCTCGCTGTTTCCGGGAACCTACGCAGGCATTCTCTTTGCTTTCTTTATTATCGGCCTGTTGCTTGCCATGGGCATTCCATCGATGACTGTCCGAACGGCTATTATGGTTCCTATAGCATGGGCGCTGGTGAAGTCTCTGGGACTGAAACCGCAAAGCCGCGGCTCGGCGCTGATAATGCTGACTACCGTTGAAATGGCTGTGATTCCCGGAACCGTGGTTTTATACGGTTCATTGTTCGGCCCCTTCGTTGACCAGGTATTCAAAGCAAAAAACTATCCGCTGATCTGGCTGGAGTTTTCACAGGTCATGGCGATTCCAACGCTTATTTTATGCGGACTCCTGCTTCTGCTGAATCCGATTTTCATGAAACCCGAAGAAAAATTGACCGCTTCCACATCTTTTGTAAAAGACAAACTGCGTGAGCTTGGCGGTATAAAACGCGTGGAATGGATTACCGCCGCCGTGGTCATTCTTTCCATCGTTTTCTGGGCAACAGATCGCGTTCATAATCTCCCCAGCTTCCTCGTTGGAATGTTCGGCATGGCGGCGCTGACGCTCGCCGGCATCATTAAGGACGAAGATATCGGCGGAGGTGTTAACTGGACGATGCTCATTTTCATCGGAGGCATCTTTGGTCTCGCCAACATGATCCAGGAATACAAAATCACCGACTGGCTTACCGGTTATTTCATGCCCGTCATGGAGAGTCTGGCGTCCAGTACGCTCCTGCTGCTCCTGGTCATGGCGCTTATTTTTCTGGTTTTGCGTTTTCTGGATCCAACAGGGTTCATTGTAATACCTGTGCTGTTCCTGCCCGTTTCGGAAGTGATAGACATTCAATCCGTGCCGCCGTTGGTGCTTATTTCACCGATGATCCTGGCGATAACGCCGTTCTGGCTGTCGTACCAGAATTTCTGGGTGGCCATGTGCGAGGGGATGACAACAAATCAGGCGTTCACCGGCGGTCAGCGCATGAGGATGTCCACGGTATACGCGGGAATAGTCCTGATAACCATGGCAATAAGCGTCGGTTACTGGAAGATGATAGGAATGATATAAAATTTTTTTGTTACTTGAACGCATGAAGTTGTAGAGACAAGGCATGCCTTGTCTCTACAACCGAGAACATTTACGTTACGACGTTAAAATGCTCGATATGCAGCGCGGGATCAGCCTTGACAATAACGTCTCGCCGCAGGATATGCCGCAGTTCTTCAATTACGTCGGATTCGGTTTCGCGTAGCGCCCTGGCGACATCCGGATGCACGCGGATTGTCAGCTCCATGCGATCGTCGATCATGCCGCGCATCTTTTCAACTTCATGAAAAATATTGTGGCATGTCGTGGATACCGACTTGACCATGCCCGAACCGGAACAATATGGACACGGCTGGCACAACGCGCGTTCTAGCGACTGTTTTACTCTCTTGCGGGTAATCGCTACAAGTCCAAATTCGTTGAACTCCAGAATCTTGTTGGGCGCCTTGTCGCGCGCGATTTCCTCGGACAACGCTTCCATAACGCGCTTGCGGTTCTTGCGCTCATCCATGTCGATGAAATCAATCACGATGATGCCTCCGAGATCGCGCAGGCGCACCTGCCGAACGATCTCCTTTACCGCTTCCAGATTCGTCTTGGTTATGGTTTCCTCGAGGCTGTTATTGCCGCGACCGACAAATTTACCGGTATTTATGTCGATGCTGACAAGGGCTTCAGTCTGGTTTATGACTATATAGCCGCCCGATTTCAGCCATATCTTGGAATGAAGGAGTTTGTCTATTTCATGCGTGATGCCGTATTCATCAAAGATGCTGTTTTCTCTAGTGTAAAGCTTCACGCGGTGAACAAGATTTGGAAAGATTTTGTCAACAAACTCAACAATGCGTTGATACTCATACTCGTCGTCCACACGTATCGAAGTGAATTCAAAAGAAAACTGATCTCGCAGCAGTCTCTGCACAAGACTCATTTCGGCGTGAATTAAAGCCGGCGCGGCAACTCTGTCCGCGCGGGAGCGCATGTCTTCCCAGATTCGCACAAGAAAGCGGATATCATTGACTAAATCATCCTCGCTGTGATCAGCGGCGGCGGTTCGCACGATAACGCCGCCCGGAAACTGTTCCCTGTGTTTTAAAATAATTTCTTTCAGGCGCATACGTTCGGCATCTGATCCGATCTTGCGGGAGACGCCGACATGATCGACCGTAGGCATATAAACCAGGTAACGTCCCGGCAGCGCGATATGGCTTGTCACGCGCGCGCCTTTTTTACCAATCGGTTCTTTGGCGACCTGAACCAGCACTTCCTGCCCCTCGCGAAGCATGTCATCGATGGAATGACGTTCAGGCGGTTTGTGCGGCGGCGTATGGCGCGCGGCAGTATAGCGTTTGCGTCGGGGCGCAACGCCGCGACGGCGCGGATACCCGCCCCTCTCTACGCTATCGCCGGAAAACGGCATCTGTTCGCCGTCGTCACGAATAACGGCTGATTTTTCCTGCCATTCGGCAATTTCGTTTTCGGAACCGACGTCTTCTTTCGTGTTGGCGGAATCAGAAGCCTGTTCCGGAAATACAGCCGTTTCCACAGGGAAATCGTGCGTTTCCGGAACAATGTAAGCGTCGGGCGCGGATTCGTTTATGTCAATTACGCTTTCGGTAATGTCAATGCCGGCGGTTTCAATTACGGAAGATTCCGATTCTTCCCGCGCGGCGTCTGTGAAATCGGAAGTTTCCACGACAACCTGTCCTGAATCCGCGTATGTATACGGTTCTTCAGGCAATGATGCGCTTTCAGAATCAGCCGCATGCGGTTCTTGCGGCGCATCCGCGTTTTCGGAAGAACCAAAAGAGTCGGAGTCGGCTGAAAAATCAGAAAAAATTACGTCTGTTTCAGATGGAACTGCGGCAAAATACCCTTCTTCATAGGTTTTTGTTTCATCATGCTGCGAATCGACCTGACTTGCCGAAGGTATCGGAATATCAGAAACCTCTTCGTCCGAAGCGCCGACACCGCCGGCGCGCGCCGCTTCGGCGCGTTCTTTTCTTTCACGCCAACGGCTTTTTTCCCCTTTGCGTTCCCGTTCTTTCTCCCTGCGCTGTGGATGCGTCTCGGTTACGGGGTATTCGACCGCTTCGGCTATATCAGCTGATTCATCATCTTGCGGTAAATCGGCATCTATCTCTTCATTTTCCTCTACAAAATCTGAAACATAAAGGAAGGCGTCTTTTTCCAGTCCTATATTGACAAACGCGGACTGCATGCCCGGAAGAACTTTGGTGACTTTTCCCTTATATGTGTTTGCAAGAATACCGCGGCTGCGGTGTCGTTCAATGTAAAGCTCCGCCAACTGGTCGTCTTCCAGAATGGCGACCCTTGTTTCCAGAGCGGTGCTGGAAACTATCATTTCTTTTATCATTAGCCTGCTCCCGTTTTATGGGACGCGGCCGCTTTTAACAATACGCTGATAAAGAATACGGATTAGTCCGGATATTTTTATTTATTCGTGATGAAATATCCGCACTTAACGGACAGGTTCCGCCTTTCAGGTTTTCATGCCTTCGGATTGACTTGTCAATTTTAAAAACCTTGCCCGTTATTCGGGAAATCCAGTTCAGACGCCACCCCGATTATTCACAGCGCCGACAATCCGCGCGGCGCTGAAAATTATCGCGCGCGGCGTCGAATCTAACTTATATAACCGCCAATGGCTGTCTTACTTCTAAAAATCTTTTTCCACGGCTTCCAAACCTGAAATAGCCGGGTTAAAACTGTTTATCCGTAATCCTCTTGTCGCGGCTTATTGCGCGGCGACCGGTCGAGTTAAACCAAATGCTTCAATTTTAAAACTTTACGATCATCGTTAACTTATGATGACAAATTATCTTAAACCCGAAAATATATAGTAAATGGCGCAATGCTCGAATGCAATCAGTTTCCTTTTATATGGCGGACCGAAATCTGCCTATCGCGGTAATCGCGAAAGCGGCTGCGGCACGCTTCTGTTCGATCTGGAGATGAGTGGTCTACAAATTCGTGCGCCATGTCAAAACCGCAAGCAAAATCAAGACTACAATGTCCGTCTGCGACCAGAACACGCGCCCCTATGGGATTTTCTTCCGCAGTCACGATGCATACTGGAGCTTCCGTGTCAGCTTCGTTAATTATCTCGCCGGGATCAAAAATACGGTGAGGAATAAACGATTCCTGCCGCATAATCCATAGCATGCGATCCAGCGTTGTGGCGCGATCCCTGTCGGAAGTAAAAACAAGAACCCTGTTTTTGCCGCGGTACGCCCTCTCAACTATCTCAAACAGCAGATTTTCGCGGCGATTATCCGGCGCGTCATGAAACAAACATTCATTCATAAAGAAACCTCTAAAAAATAGAAGCTAGTTCCTGTCCGGAGCGGCAAATTCCACCTCAATTGAAATCTGCGTCTCGAATACCTCGCCGTTTTTCGTCGCCGGCAGGAACACCCAACTGTTTCGCACGCCTTCTATCGCCCGTTCATCAAGCCCTCTGCCAAGTCCTCTGGTCGTCCTCAGATCGCGAATACCGCCGGTTTTAGTGATAATTCCGGACAACCTGACGTTGCCATACACGCGCGCCTTTCTTGCCTCAGGCGTGGGTTCAATTTCAGGCCGCTCGATTATTTTCGGCGGATTTACGCCGTCAGCGGTCAGTAAACCTTCCCAGTCTTTTTCCCATTCCGGGCTGCCGTCGGTTGTTGTGACATGCCCCATTTCCTGAATGTTGGCGGACGCCAGATCCTCGGCGGAATCTGGATTTTCAATATTCAGATTCTGAATTTTGCTCGCGAGCTGTTCAAAAGCATTCTTTTCCATAGGCTGAAGGAAAAAACGCCGCGCTCCTATACGGATGCTCAGCTCTTCAATCGCGTTTCGTTCGTGAAAAACCCCCGTGATTTTCAATCCGGCGAACTTACGTTCCCTGATAAGCGCCGACGCGGAATAACGCTGTGTCTCTCCGCGTGTATCCTTATACTCCGTTTCAAAAACCTGTCCGATGTAAAAGCGACCAGATTCCCCGCGATAAATAAAATCCTGGGGCTGCACCACTATTACGTAATCAGTAAGGTTGATGACGTTGACTATGAAGCTGTATGCGCCCGCAGGTTCCGCAGTGACGATGTAGTTCCGGCTCACATAGGCGAACGACGCAAATTTTGGATTGATGATTGTGGATTGCTGATTGTTTGTCTGCGCTGGCACCTGTATAGGCATCAGGCAGATTGCCGCCAGCAATCTCAAAACGACCGTCACTGTTATTCGTTTCATTGCTTTAACCATCTTTTCTATTATACCAAGCTTCGCAGTCTTACGTAAGGCGGCTATCAGGCACTCGCCGGCAGGTAAAAACAAACGCGCGCGACCGCGCGCTTCAGCTGATTATACCGTCGATTTCTCTACGAAATTCCGAAGGCGTGATATAAAATTTTAATATCGCGGAAAGATTATAAAAGCAGTAGAAAAAGGAAAATGATAATGGGTAAACCCAACCGGGAATACAAAAACAGCGTGTTCAAAGATCTTTTCCATGATGAGGCGACGGCGCTTGAACTATACAACGCTCTGACGGGTAGCAGATTCACGATTGAAGACGGTCTGTGCTTCACGACGCTTGAAAACGCCCTTTTCATGGACAAGCTGAACGACATATCGTTTACCATCGGCGACAGGCTTGTGATATTGGTTGAACACCAGTCCACTATCAACGAAAATATGCCCCTGCGCGCGTTGATGTACATCGGTCGGGTTTATGAAAAAATAATCGACCGGCGGATGATCTACCGTTCGACGCTTTTCACGATACCAAAGCCGGAGTTTTATGTCCTGTACAACGGCGTGAACGACTACCCGGACGAAAAGACGCTCTGGCTCTCGGACGCCTTCAGGCGCGTTGATATTCCCGGCGGTGAAAAACTGCCGGCGCTTGATCTGCAGGTCCGTGTAATTAACGTCAACAAAGGGCACAACGAAAAAATACTTGAAAGATGTAAAGTTTTACGAGGCTACGCCGTCTTTATAGGACAGGTTCGAGACCGGCAACAGGCGGGACTGTCGTTAGCAGACGCGATAACAGCCGCCATCGACTTCTGTGTCTCGAACGGTATTCTGGTAGAATATCTGAAAAACAACAGTCCGGAGGTGCGCAACATGCTTTTCACAGAATTTAACCTTGAGGAAGCCAAAGAAGTATGGTTTGAGGAAGGCATCGAAAAAGGCAT
>JGI24705J35276_12238350_pt1 | contig 19798 bp, 18 predicted proteins | sample TergutNt197P4_FD_35276 | JGI IMG/M metagenome (IMG submission 35276) | reverse complement strand
CCCGCCGCCACCACGCGGCTCGCGCCCAATATGCGGGCAATCTGCACCGCGAGCCGACCGGTCGCGCCTGTGGCGCCGGTCACGAGCACACTTTCGCCCGGCTCCATCTTCGCCCGCCACGAGAGGGGCAGCCACGCACCGAGCGCCGGATTGACCAGCGCCGCGGCAATGCCACTGTCGAGGGCATCGGGCACCGGCACATGCCAGGATGCGATGGCATGTTCCGCCATGCCGCCGAAGGGCGTGCGCTGGGCTGCGAAATAGACGCGCTGGCCATTTTCGAGAAGACCGATGCCGTCGGTGCCGCACACCACCGGCAGTTGCTTCGGGCTGGCGTAATGGGTGCCGTTGGCGATGGCGCGATCAAGCTGTTTGATGCCAGCGGCCAGCACCTTCACACGGCTTTCGCCGGGGCGCGGCTCGGGCAGGTCGAAGTCGCCATATCGGGGCGCAGCGGCAAAGCTGTGAAGAATCGCGGCTTTCATCAGGTGTTCCTTGCGGTGTGGTCGCGACGGCCGCCTGGCTCATAAGCCACGTTACCAACATTTGGAATGCCCCTCAGGCCAACCGTTCTCGTCGTCCACCAGCAACATGAGGCAGCAAGGGCGTCCCACCATTTTCATGATGTTTTTCCCCTATATGTTCTTGATGTGTTCTTTGTATGTGCTAGGCTTGCTTCATGAATCGAGCATCCCCTCGTCGAGCATCCCGTGCCCCCAAGCCGCCGGTTGCTGCCCCCCCTGAACCGGCGGGTCTGCCACCCGCCTTCCCTGAACTCGCAGTCGCGATCGACCGTGAGCGCAGGCGAGGGCGGGGTGCGCAGTCCAACACGAGCGGCCGCTACGAGGCGGAGGCGCACGTTGCCTTCGATGATGGCTGGCGGGGCCTCGAAGACCTTCCGCCCTTCAAGACCACTGTGTCGCTCGACGCATCGCGCAAGGTGATCACGCGCAACGACTCGCCCGATATCGGCTTCGACCGTTCGATCAATCCGTACCGGGGATGCGAGCATGGCTGCATCTATTGCTTCGCGCGCCCGACGCACGCCTATCTCGGCCTGTCGCCGGGGCTGGATTTTGAGTCGAAGCTGTACGCCAAGCCGGACGCGCCGGCGTTGCTGGAGAAGGAACTCGCGGCACCCGGCTATGAGCCAAGGATGATCGCGATCGGCACCAACACCGATCCCTATCAGCCGATCGAGCGCGAACAGAAAATCATGCGTGGCATCCTGGAAGTGCTTGAGCGGACCGGTCACCCCGTCGGCATCGTCACCAAGTCGGTGATGGTCGTTCGTGATATCGACATTCTCGCGCGAATGGCCAAGCGCAACCTCGCCAAGGTCGCGCTCTCGATCACGACGCTTGATCCCAAGCTCGCCCGCACCATGGAGCCGCGGGCCTCGACGCCGCCGAAGCGGCTTGAAGCCTTGCGGCAGCTTGCAGAGGCTGGCATTCCCACCACGGTCATGGTTGCACCCGTGATCCCGGCGCTGAACGATTGCGAGATCGAACGTATCCTCGATGCTGCCGCGCATGCGGGCGTCAAGGAAGCGTCCTATGTGTTGTTGCGGCTGCCGCTCGAAGTGCGTGACCTCTTCCGCGAATGGCTGTTGGCGAATTATCCGGACCGCTATCGCCACGTCTTCACCTTGATCCGCGACATGCGCGGCGGGCGTGACTACGACTCGCGTTGGGAAACGCGGATGAAGGGTTCAGGTCCGATGGCCTGGACCATCGGCCGCCGCTTCGAGGTCGCCTGCGAAAGGCTCGGGCTGAACAAGCGGCGCTCGAAACTGACCACGGATCATTTTGCCAAGTCCAATCGTAGCGGCGAGCAACTGAGCCTGTTCTAAGCAAGGGTGTTTATATGAGTGATAAGTCACTGGTGCCGCGGCTCACTGTCATCACGCTCGGCGTGGGCGACATCCGCGCCAGCATCGCATTTTACGAGTCGCTCGGTTTTACACGAAAATTAAAGGCAACCGGCGAGGCCGTCGCCTTCTTCGACACCGGCGGCTCTGTGCTTGCGCTGTTTCCGTGGGATCAACTTGCGGCTGACGCGGCCTTGCCGGTTGGGTCGAGGCCGACAGGCTTTCGCGGGGCTACGCTCGCCTGGAATTGCAGAGCGCGCGAGGAGGTTGACCAGGTGCTGGGATTCGTCATTTCAAAGGGAGCTACCCTCCTGAAGGCCGCCACCGTGACCGACTATGGGGGCTATTCAGGCTATTTTGCCGATCCCGACGGTCATCCCTGGGAAGTTGTTGTCGCACCCGGTATCGAGGTGGGCGAAGATGGGGTGCATCTTCCGGATTGAGGGTGCCGGATTGAGGGGGTGATCGAATTGCGGTAATGGCGGCGAGTTCCGGTTGCACCGTGCGACCGGCGCGCGCACGGTCCAAGCCATGATTCGGGATAAATCTGCCAGGAAGCCGGCCAAAGCCGCGCCCAAGAAAAGCAAGGCGAAAAACGAGGTCAAGGCGAAGGCTGATAAGCAGCCAAAGGCCGCTGCTCGCGGCATTATCGCCGTGGCTCCGCCGAGCTTTCGCCGTGAGCGGGCGCTGATCAAGGCTGGCGTCTGGCCGGTCGCGGGCTGCGACGAGGCAGGCCGCGGTCCGCTGGCCGGGCCTGTGGTTGCGGCAGCCGTGATCCTTGACCCCAATCGCATCCCGAGAGGCATCGACGATTCTAAACGGCTGACTGCCGAACAACGTGAAAAATTGTTCGAGAAGATCTGCGCAACCGCGTCGGTTTCCGTCGCCTTTGCCTCGCCCGCGCGTATCGATCGCGACAATATCCTGCGCGCCTCGCTTTGGGCGCTGAAGCGGGCTGTTGAGGCACTGCCCGAGGCGCCCAGACATGTTTTTGTCGATGGCCGTGACCAGCTGAATACGACTTGCGAATGTGAAGCGGTGATCGGCGGGGATGGTCTGGTTCTCTCGATCGCTGCCGCCTCCATCATCGCGAAAGTGACGCGCGACCGGCTGATGTGCGCGCTGGCGCAGGATTGCCCAGGCTACGGTTTCGAGCAGCACAAGGGCTATGGCGTGCCTGGCCATCTCGAAGCATTGTCCCGCCTCGGTCCGTCAATCCACCACCGCAGCTTCTTCGCCCCCGTCGTTGCCGCCCGCGAGAAGCACATGCCTATGCGTGAAGCGACGATCGAGCACGATCTGTTCTCGCGGCTGGACTTGGAAGTGGACGTGAACCTGGAAGTGGAGGCGAACGCAACCTCAGATCGGGCGGAGAGCCGCGGATGAAGATCTCTCCACCTACAGGATCGAAGATTTCGATGGCGACAAATGACCTCGGCGAGCCTGTGATGGTCGTGCCGGTGGCGCAGGATGCGATGCGCTACTTTGCTGGCATTTTTATGCTGGTTTGGCTGTTTGGATGGTTCTATGGCGAAACGACCGTCGGCTCGCAGATTTTGTCCGGCAACGCATCCGCCTTCCACATCATCTGGCTCGTCATGTGGACCATGGGAGGGATCTTTGCTGCCTATGCCGCTTATCGTAACTTGCGCCCGACCGTTCCAGAGTCCTTGCGGCTGATGAGAAATGGGATCGGCTTTGATTCCGGTGTTCGGCCGCCTCGCTTCGATCGCAGCAGGACTGGCTGGAATAATCTGTCGAGCGTCTTTCCGAAGCGGATCCGTTGCGAGATCAATGTCCGGCAACTGCAAAGCCTGCGTTTGCGCGACACCGAGACGAGCAACCGCCTCACCGTCGACGTCGACAACCAGCGCATCGAGATTGCCGCGGATGCGACCGAGGTTGAACGCGAATGGTTGGCCCGCGTGCTCGTGGACAGATATGGGCTCGCACAAGTGTTCACAGGGGGGCGCGTTCCGGCCACGGTTGACTGATCATAGGACCGAAGGGTGAAAACTACCCCGCCAGCGCCTTCGTGATCGCGCGCAGATCCTGCCAGGCCAGCCGCTTGTAGGACGGCGAGCGCAACAGATATGCCGGATGGAAGGTCGGCAATGCGCGGATCATGCGTTGGCCAGCGTCGTAATCGAACCAGCGCCCGCGTGTGCGCATGATGCCTTCGCGCGTTGCCAGGAGTGCCTGCGTTGAAGGGTTGCCGAGCGTCACCAGCACGTCGGGGTTGACCAGCTCAATGTGACGCCGGATGAACGGCAGGCAGATCTGCGTTTCCTGCGGCGTCGGTGTGCGGTTGCCCGGCGGCCTCCACGGGATGACGTTGGCGATATAGGCGGTGCGGCGGTCAAGCCCGATTGCGCTGATCATGCGGTCAAGGAGCTTGCCGCTTCGTCCGACGAATGGCAGCCCCTCGATATCTTCCTCGCGCCCCGGTGCCTCGCCGACGAACATGACGCGCGCTTGCGGATTGCCGTCGGCGAATACCAGCTGCGTGGCGGTATGCTTCAGCGCGCAGCCGTCAAAATTCGCCATCAGTGCGCGCAACGCCTCTAGCGTCGGTGCGGTGCGCGCCGCCTCGCGCGCGGTAGCAATCGCCACGTCGGGCGCCGGTGTTGCTTCGCCACGCATGACCACTGGTGCCGCGAGTGGCCGCGCCGCCTCGACCGGTAATGGCATACGGGCGGATTGCAGCGAGATTTCTTGGACTGGGGCCTTTTGGGGCGCCTCCTGCTCGGTCAGGCGATCGACCGGTTCCTCAACCAGCGCGCAGTCGACGCCAGCCTCCAGATAGAAGGCCAAAAGCTCGCGGACGGTGGGGGTGGGCTCGGGGATCATGGGCAAGGGATCATGAGCAAGGGAGTCTGACGGCTTCGTGTTTGTCGGATGTGAAACCGGGTTCCCACTTTTCCGGATCACGCTCAAGCATAACCTTTTCGAGCGAGGAGGGCAGGCGGTTGCGTGAAGAAAGCGCATCAGGAAATACGTTCTGGTTTCGTCCCCGAAATGCATTTCTGTTGTTGTCCTACCCGAAAAAATCAGAAACAAGAGGGCGTGAACGCTAACGGAACTAGCGGAACACTGCCTCAAGGGCTGAGATCATGAGCACCGAAGAACTTCCCCCGCGCGAATCCATGGAATTCGATGTCGTCATAGTTGGCGCCGGCCCCTCGGGTCTTTCGGCCGCGATCCGGCTGAAGCAGCTCAACGCCGATCTCAACATCGTCGTGGTCGAGAAGGGCTCCGAGGTTGGCGCTCATATCCTGTCCGGCGCAGTGATCGATCCCGTCGGATTCGACAAATTGGTTCCCGACTGGCGCGAGGACGCCGATTGTCCGCTGAAGACCCAGGTCAACGATGACCGCTTCTTGTGGCTCAGCAAGACTGGCAAGATCAAGTTGCCGAACCTCTTCATGCCGCCGCTGTTGAACAACCATGACTGTTATATTGGCTCGCTTGGCAATGTCTGCCGGTGGCTCGCGCGCAAGGCCGAGGCGCTCGGTGTCGAGATCTATCCGGGCTTTGCGGCAGCCGAAGTGCTCTATGACGACAAGGGCGCGGTGCGCGGTATCGCCACAGGCGACATGGGCATCGCCAAGGATGGTTCGCTGAAATCGTCCTTCACCCGCGGCATGGAACTGTGCGGCAAATATACGCTGTTTGCCGAAGGTTCCCGCGGCAGCCTCTCCAAGCAGCTCATCGCAAAATTCTCCCTGGATGCCAAGAGCGAGCCGCCGAAATTTGGCATCGGGCTGAAGGAAGTCTGGCAGATTAATCCGGCCAAACATCAGAAGGGCTTGGTGCAGCATTCCCTCGGCTGGCCGCTGAAGGACAAGACCGGCGGCGGTTCGTTCCTCTATCACTACGATGACAATCTCGTCTCGATCGGTTTCGTCGTGCATCTCAATTATGACGATCCCTATCTGTCGCCGTTCGAGGAATTCCAGCGCTTCAAGACGCATCCGGCGATCCGTGGGACGCTGGAAGGCGGCAAGCGGCTTGCCTATGGCGCGCGCGCCATCACTGAGGGCGGCTATCAATCAGTGCCGCGCCTCAGCTTCCCCGGTGGCGTACTGATCGGCTGCGCGGCTGGTTTTGTGAACGTGCCGCGCATCAAGGGCGTCCACAATGCGATGGGCAGTGCCATGTTGGCGGCCGAGCACATCAATGCGGCGCTTGGCGCTGATCGAGCCAATGACGAATTGGTTGAGTATGAAGACGCTTGGCGCTCCTCCGCGGTTGGCAAGGACCTGTTCCCGGTGCGCAACGCCAAGCCGCTGCTCTCGAAGTGGGGCACCGCGCTTGGCATGAGCCTTGCCGGCTTCGACATGTGGTGCAACACACTGTTCGGCTTCTCGGTGTTCGGAACCTTGTCGCACGCCAAGCCCGATCGGGCCACGCTCGACCCGGCGAAGAGCCACGCGCCGATTGCGTATCCGAAGCCGGACGGCAAGGTCTCGTTCGACAGATTGTCGTCGGTCTTCCTGTCCAACACCAACCACGAAGAAGATCAGCCGGTCCATCTGAAGGTGGCGGACATGAACCTGCAGAAGACCTCGGAGTACGACGTCTTCGCCGGTCCCTCCAACCGCTATTGTCCCGCCGGTGTCTATGAGTGGGTTGAGGACGGCGGCAATCCGCGTTTTGTCATCAACGCCCAGAACTGCGTCCACTGCAAGACATGCGACGTAAAGGATCCCAACGGCAATATCACCTGGGTTCCGCCCGAGGGTGGTGGCGGTCCGAACTACGAGGCCATGTAGGGTCTGTGGTAACTCACGTCCATCGTCATTCCGGGGCTCGCTCCGCCCTGTTTCACGCGCAACGGGCAAGTGGGCAACGGGAATGGCGCAGTGAAAGACAATGGCCGCACGATCGCGTGACCAAACGTGCGAACTGAAGCTTCGCGGCCACGATACGGCCACAGTAAAAGCGTTCTGGGACTGACATGGCCGCTTGGGGGGCGTGAAATCACGCGCTCCAATCCTTGCGGTTATGCGCCAAAAACGGCATTGTTGGCTATGACGGTCCCGGGGGCCGTGCCCAGTCTTATGCCACCGGCGCGTCCGAGATGCCCCTCACTCCCAAACCTAAGGCGAGCCCTGATGATCTCAAATCGTTTCAACCGCCGGACGCTTGGCGCCTTTGTCCTTGCATGTTCTGCGATTGTGGTGGTCTCGACACAAGCCCTGGCGCAGAAGCCGGATAATCCGGAAGTCACCGTCTCGGAGTTCCCGAACCGAAATGAATTGAAATCGCTCACCGGCGCTGGCAGCTATCTGGCAGCCCGGCACGCCAGCAACGAGCGCGATTCGGCTTCCGCCGCGGCCTTCTATCGCTCGGCCTTGAGCAAGGACCCCAAGAACAACGACCTGCTTGAACGTGCCTTCATTGCGTCGGTTGCGGAAGGCGACATCGGCGAAGCCGTCAAGCTTGCCAAGCGAGTTCTGGCTGCCGACAAATCCAACCGCGTCGCCCGCCTCGTTCTCGGTGTGCATGAGTTGAAGCAGAAGGAATACGCGGCTGCCCAGCGCAACATCAATCAGTCGATCCGCGGACCGATCACCGATCTGGTCGGGACGCTGCTCTCGGGCTGGGCCCTCTACGGCGCAGGCGATGCAGAGGGTGGTGTCGCCGCGATCGACAAGCTGACCGGCCCGGAATGGTATCCGCTGTTCAAGGATCTGCACACCGGCATGATTCTCGAACTCGCGGGCAAGGAAAAGGATGCTGGCGTTCGCATTGAGCGCGCCTACAAGCTCGATGATTCCGTGCTGCGCATCAACGAGGCCTATGCACGCTGGCTGTCGCGCAACAAGGACAGCGCGGCCGCGGTCAACATCTATGAGGCCTTCGACAAGAAACTCCCCCGTCATCCTCTGATCCAGCAAGGCCTGCGCGAGGCCCGAGCCGGCAAGAAGTTGCCGCCGCTGGTCGATTCCGTGCAGTCCGGCGCGGCTGAAGCGCTATACGGCATCGGCGCCACGTTGGTCCGTCGTGGCGGCGAGGACCTTGCGCTGGTTTACCTGCAGCTGGCGCTGTACCTTCAGCCGAACCATTCGCTCGCCTTGCTCTCGCTTGCCGATCTCTACGAATCTCTGAAGCGGCCGCAGATGGCAATCAAGATCTATGAGCGCGTGCCGTCGACTTCACCCCTGAAACGCAATGCGCAGATCCAGCTGGCGGCTGATCTCGATTCTGCCGATCGAACCGATGAGGCGATCAAGATTCTCAAGAGCGTTATCGCCGAAGATCCCAAGGATATCGAAGCGATCATGGCGTTGGGCAATATCGAGCGGGGCCGCAAGAAGTTCTCCGATTGCGGTGCAACCTATTCGCTGGGAATCGATGCGCCGCTGCCGGCCGACAACGACAAGGCCAACAGTGCCTGGTACTATTACCGCGGCATCTGTGAGGAGCGTTCCAAGCAGTGGCCCAAGGCGGAAGCCGACATGAAGAAGGCGCTCGAGCTGCAGCCCGAGCAGCCGCATATCCTGAACTATCTCGGCTATTCCTGGATCGACCAGGGCGTCAACCTTGACGAAGGCATGAAGATGATCAAGCGTGCCGTCGATCAGCGACCGGACGACGGCTATATCGTGGACTCGCTCGGCTGGGCCTATTATCGCATCGGCAATTACGAAGAGGCGGTCAAGACGCTTGAGCGCGCGGTCGAGCTGAAGCCTGAGGATCCCACCATCAACGATCACCTGGGCGACGCGTATTGGCGGGTCGGCCGCCAGCTTGAGGCCAAATTCCAGTGGTCGCATGCTCGCGATCTCAAGCCCGAGGCGGATGAATTACCGAAGATCGAGGCCAAGATCGCGAACGGCCTGCCGGAGGGCAATTCAAATTCCTCCGCTGCGCAGGCTGAGAAGAAGAAGGACGACGACAAAGGGGGCTGAGCCGTCGTCAGGAAGTTACCACTGCGAATGATGGTGGCGCGGTCCCCAATCGTCATTGCCGGGCTTGACTAAGCAGACTTGCGCGGCCCTGATTTGGAGGATTTATCGCCGATGCCGGCGCTGATTGATGAGGGGCGAGCGAAGGTCAACTTGAGCCTTCGCGTGGTGGGCCGTCGGATGGACGGCTATCATGATCTTGAAAGCGTGGTCGCGTTCGCGGACTGTGCCGATCGTCTCACGCTGGAACCGGGCGCAGACCTGACGCTCACGACCACGGGGCCGCTCGCTGGTGCCTGTGGAGAGCTTGCCGACAATCTCGTGGTGAAGGCGGCCCGGCTTCTCGCCGAAGCCGTGCCCGGCTTGAGGCTCGGCGCCTTCACGCTTGAGAAGCTGTTGCCGGTGGCTGCCGGCATTGGTGGCGGTTCGGCAGATGCGGCCGCGGCGTTGCGGCTGCTTGCGCGCCTGAACGGGCTTTCGCTTGATGATCCGCGACTGCACCAGGTCGCTCTAGCGACCGGTGCCGATGTGCCGGTGTGTCTTCTCTCGCGCGCCTGCGACATGACCGGCGTCGGCGAGCAGCTTCTGCCGCTCAAGCTGCCGAGCATGCCCTGTGTGATGGTCAATCCGCGTGTGCCGGTTGCGACCAAGGATGTGTTCCAGGCGCTGGCCTTGCGCAAGGGCGAACTTCTGGTCGGCGCCAGCGATGTGATCGAAGCCCCGGCTTGGCCGGAAGAAGGCGCCTCCATCGCCGAGTGGATCGACATCTTGTCGACGGTCGCCAACGACCTCGAAGCTCCTGCAATGCGGATCGAGCCTGTTATCGGCGACGTGCTGGCGGCGCTGCGTGCGTCCGACGGCGTCAAGCTCGCGCGCATGTCGGGATCGGGGGCCACCTGCTTTGCGATTTACGGCGAACCAGCCCATGCCCAAGCTGCGGCCGCCAAGCTCAGGCGCGATCGCCCCGACTGGTGGGTGCATTCGGGGACGTTGAGTTAGGCAGTTTCCACTTCGTCGCAAAGTGCTTTAGAAAACGCGCGATTGCTCCCCTCGAAATCTGAGATCCGGTGCACCATGGACGGGAAGTCTGACCGCGCGGACACTTGGCCGATCGTCGACCACAAGGACCACAAGGCGCCCTCCGTGTTCCGGCCGGAAGCGCTGCTACGGGAAGCGCGCCGTCAGAAGCAACTGCCTCTCGTCGCAGTGCCCAGGATATGTTTGCTCGATCCGGACGGTGACGTCGAGCGTTACATCAAAAAGCAAGAAAGCAGCCGCCCTCACGAGGGGTGGGCCTGCTATCACACCGAACTCATTGCCTTTGATCTTGATGGCGTCGGTGAGGTCGGAATCGTCGGCTGTGCCGTCGGCGCCCCGTTTGCGGTCCTCGTCGCAGAACAGCTCTTTGCATCGGGCTGCCGGCTGCTCGTCAGCGTCACTTCCGCCGGCCAAATCACGGCGATCGGATCGACGCCCTATTTCGTTTTGATCAATCGTGCTCTGCGCGACGAGGGAGCGAGCTACCACTATCTTCCACCATCGACGTTCGCTGATGCGCCTGACGTGGAACTGCTCGCCCGCGTGGAAGATCGCATCCGGGCGCTTCCGTTCGTCGCCCTGCACCGGGGGGCGACGTGGACGACGGATGCGCCTTACCGCGAAACGGAGGCCGGCATCGCGCGCGCGCGACAACTCGGCATCCTCGCCGTTGAGATGGAAGCGGCAGCCTTGTACGCATTCAGTGCTGCGACGGGCCATCGCGTTGTCTGTCTTGCGCATGTTACCAATACCATGGCTCAGATCGAAGGAGACTTCGAAAAGGGCGAAGCTGACGGCGCCAAAGCCACGCTTGCCGTCCTCTCCGCGACCGCTCGCGCCTGGATGGATTTTTGCGGCGGAGGGGCCGGGGATTCAACCGCTTGATTGCTGCGCGTGTTGAAGCTGTTGGCCGAGTGGCGCCTTGAGATGCTATTGGCGCGCTCTTTTGTTTGTCGCATGCTCGCGCATTCAAGTCGTGATCAGAGGGTATTCGCGAAGTCCGGCCAGTTCCCAAAGCCAGGCAGCCGAAATTGCAGCGCTGAGCATCAAGTTCTTCCCTTATGTGCATGATCAAAGCGCCGCGCACCTTGTTCTAAGGTCGCGAATACGCCCGTCGCGGGGTGTGCTAGCTTGCGGGAGATCGAGACCGCAAGAAAGGCTTGGGACAATAATCTGGGACAATAATTTGGGACAGTAACCTGGGACAGTAACCTGGGGGCAACAACAAAGACGTGGGGCGACAATGGAGGATGCAGATGAAACCGTCTTATGCACTCCTGGCTGCCGCAACGATCATGACTGCGCCAGCTCTGAGCACCCCCGCATTGGCGGTCGACGCCAACACCATTACCATCGGATTCACGGCCTCGCGTACCGGGCCTCTCAATGTCGATTCGATCGGGCAGGAACACGGGTTTGAGTTCTGGCGCGACGAGGTCAACAGCAAGGGTGGCATCCGCGTCGGCGACAAGAACTATCAGGTGAAGTTTGCGAGCTACGACGACCAATCCGTCGGCGGGAGGGTTCAGCAGCTTTACACGCGCCTCATCAATCAGGACAAAGCGGATTTCCTGTTCAGTCCGTATTCCTCGGGGCTGACGGCAGCGGCCGCCGTCATCAGCGAACAGTATGGAAAGATCATGGTCGACGGAGGTGGTGCGGAAGAAAAGCCATTCGAACTTGGCAACAAGCACCTGTTCATGGTCATCACTCCTGCGGGCAAATATCTTTCGGGTGCAATAAAGGCGCTGAAGGAGAAAAATCCGCATGCCAGGATAGCCATGGTCTATTCCGACGATCCGTTCTCAAAGACCGTGCTGGCGGCGGCGAAGAAGCAGGCCAAGGAAGCCGGGCTTGATGTCGTGATGGATGAATCCTATGCGCCTGCCACCACGGATTTCGGGCCTGTCGTCAACAAGATCATTTCGTCTAACGCCGATGCCTTCATGGGCGGCGGGCATTATTCGGACGGTGCGACGCTGGCGCGCCAGATGCACGATCAGAAGGCCAATCTGAAGTGGATATCGATTCTGGTGGCCCCGTCCGACGACAAGTTCGCTCAGCTGGGGGCCGCGGCAACCGGCGTGACCGTGCCGTCGCAATGGGAACTCCAAGTTTCCTACAAGCCGCAATTCGGACCCACGACGGCAGAATTCGCCAAGGCGTTTGAGGCCAAGTTTCACCAGAAGGCCGATTATCATACGGCCTCCGGCTACACGGCCGGTGTGATCCTGCAGCGGGCAATCGAGAAGGCCGGCTCGCTCGACACGGAGAAGGTGACCCAGGCGCTCAACGACACCGACGTCACCACCTTCTTTGGTCACATCAAGTTTGACACCGACCCGTCACATCACGGGCTCCAGGCCGCGCACGAGATGGTGTTGGCACAGTGGCAAGAGGTGAATGGTGCACTTGGGCGACAGGTGGTCTGGCCCGCGGCCGCCCGATCGGCCAATCTTGTCTATCCTATCAGTGAAGCCACGCATTGACGGACTCTCGGCTCAGCAGAGCCGAAGTCTTACCCAACCTGTTGCCTCACCATGCTGGGAATTTTCGCATCGATTATCGACGGCTTGCTCGTAGGTCTCGTCTACGGGCTCGCCGCCATGGGTTTGACGCTGATCTGGGGCGTCATGGACGTGATCAACCTGACGCACGGCGCGATGATGGTCGCCGGCATGTTCGCGCTCTATCTCGTGACCAACGCGCTCGGCCTCTCGCCTTATGCCGTCTTGCCGCTGGCGCTGGTTGGCGGCTTTCTCGTCGGCATATTGCTCTATTGGATCGCCATCCATCGCATGATCGGCCGCCCGTCGCTGATGAGCCTGCTGTCGACGTTCTCCGTGAATCTTGTGCTCATCGGTGTCGGCACCGCTGTCTGGGGCACCGCTTTGTTCAACGTTTCCGTTTCGATGCCGGGGTTCAGTGTGGGGCGCTACACGTTTCCCGGCGCACACATTCTGGCTGCTGTCCTGGCCGCGACGATTGCCTGCCTGCTCTATCTGTTCCTGCATTACACGAGGCTCGGCAAGGCGATCCGTGCCGTTGCCAACAATCGCGAAGCCGCAGAGCTGGTTGCGATCCCGACCACACGCGTGCTGGCGATCTCGGTAGGGATAGGCGTTGCGCTTGCCGCCGTTTCCGGTGTGCTGATCGGCACGTTGTTTCCCTTCACAGTACTCTCGGGTGAAGGTTATCAGCTCAAGAGCTTCGTTGTGACCGTCCTTGGCGGCCTCGGCAATCCCTTAGGCGCGCTGATGGGGGGCGTTGCGCTTGGATTGCTCGAAGGGGTGATCACACCTTTCGTGCCCGTCAGCTGGACGCTGGTCATCGAATTCACACTGTTCGTCGCGGTGCTGATCATATTTCCTGACGGGATTTTCGCACGACGAAGCGGAGCGTCTTGATGCTGCGCCGGCCCTTTTTCTGGATCATTTCAGCCGTTGTTGCGACTTTCGCCGCACTGCCTCTCCTGGGCAACAACGTCGAGCTGCGCGAAAGCCTGATCATCGCTGCGCTCTACATCACGCTCGCCAGCAATCTTAACCTGATGCTCGGATACGCCGGTTATATCAACTTCGGCAGCATCGTTTTCTTCGGGCTCGGCGGTTACATTTGTGTCTGGCTCGTCAATTCGCAAAGCTGGCCGCTCAGCGCCAGCCTTCTGGCCGCCGGCGCCTGTGTGAGTGCGTTGGCGCTGCTGTTCGGGCTCGGCATCCTCAGGCTGCGCGGGGCGTTCTTTGCGCTGGCGACGATTGGCGTCAATGAAGGGGTTCAGGCCTTCGTTGAGAATTTCACACCCTGGGGCGGCTCTTCCGGCATTTACCTCTCCCCGACCATCTTCGCGCCGCTCGGCGGGCCGGCCCGGGCGCTCTGGGTGATCTATTTCCTGATGGTCGCGGTCATGGGGCTGTCGCTGTATCTGAGCTACGCCATCAAGACTTCGAAGTTCGGCCTCGGCCTGCTTGCCATCGGTCAGAACGAAGATGCCGCTGCGATCCTTGGGGTACCCACGCCGCTTTACAAGGCGCTGGTCTACAGCGTCTCGGCGTTCCTGCCGGCGATTGCAGGCGGGCTGTACTTCCTCAAAAGCTCCTTCATCCAACCCTCTGACGCATTCGACCTGACGGTGTCGACGGAAGCCATTGTGATCGCAATGTTGGGCGGGCAGGGCACCATCACCGGCGTCGCGCTCGGCGCCTACCTTTACGAAGAGTTGCGCGGCTTCCTGCTCACCTCGGAGACCTTTTCTCACTTTCAGCTCGTTGTCGCCGGCGTGCTCCTGCTCATCATCGTGCTGTTTTTTCCCGGCGGTTTGATGGGCTTCATATACAGGCGGTTTCCTCGCACCCGGAAGGTGCTGGAATGACCGCGCTCCTTGAACTCGAACGGGTCAACAAGCGCTTCGGGGGACTGCAGGCGGTCTGCAACCTGAGCTTCACGGTACGCAAGGGAGAAATTCTCGGCCTGATCGGGCCAAATGGTGCCGGCAAGACAACCGTCTTCAATCTCATTAACGGGGTGCTGCCCGCGGATACCGGCCGGATCGTGTTGAATGGAACGAACATCACCGGCGAAAAGCCATATCGTGTTGCCGGTTACGGACTGGCGCGCACCCATCAGATCGTGCAGCCGCTGACCAACATGACGGTGCTGGACAATTGTACGGTGGGTGCCTGCTTTGGTCGCGAAAACCTGCCGCTGGCGCGGGCCCGCGCGGCGGCTCTTGATGCGATCAAGGTCGTCGGCCTTGAGGATCGCCAGGCGACGTTGGCCATGCATTTGACCGTTGCCGGCAAGAAGCGACTTGAGCTTGCGCGCGCGCTCGCCGGAGGTCCGCTGTTGTTGTTGCTGGATGAAGTGCTGGCCGGTCTCAATCCGACCGAAGTTGATCACATGATCGACGTGATCGGACGCATCCGCAGACGCGGCGTGACGATCCTCATGATCGAGCACTTGATGCAGGCGATCATGAGTCTGTCTGACAGGATCGTGGTGCTGAACTTCGGTGAAAAGCTTGCAGAAGGCAAACCGGCCGAAATAGTTGACGATATCAGGGTGATCGAAGCCTATCTGGGTAATCCAAAACTGGCCGCAGAGCTTGAGAGGAGGGAGTAACCGTGGATCACTCGCTCCTGACGGTCGAAAGTCTCGAAGCTGGCTATGGCGAAGTCCAGGTCTTGTGGGGCGTTTCGCTCAAGGCGGTTCGCGGCCAGCTGACGGCAATCGTAGGCGCCAATGGCGCCGGCAAGACCACCATGTTGCGCGCGATCGCTGGCACGATCACCCCCTGGGGCGGACGTGTGATCTTCGAGGGTGAGGATGTGACGCGCGTTGCCACGCACGTCAAGGCGGCGCATGGGCTGGCGCTGGTGCCGGAAGCGCGGCAGTTGTTCAGCGCCATGACCGTCGATGAGAACCTCGAGCTTGGCGCCTATTCAAAGCGGGCGGCAGGCGATCATGGTGGTCGTCTCCAAGAGATTTTCACCCTGTTTCCGCGCCTTGCCGAACGGCGACGGCAGATCGCCGGCACGCTGTCCGGCGGCGAGCAACAGATGCTGGCAATTGCGCGGGGCCTGATGTCCGACCCGAGCATTCTGATCATCGATGAGATGTCGCTTGGTCTGTCTCCGGTGCTCACCTATCAGCTTTTCTTCACGCTGAAGAAGTTGCGGCAGGCGGGATTGACCATTCTGTTGGTCGAGCAGAACGTGCACCTTGCTTTGGCTGTCAGTGATTACGCGTATGTCGTTGCGGAGGGGCGCGTCTTCACAGAAGGTGCGCCGGGTGCGCTCACGGCAATGCCGGAAATCCGGCGTGCGTATCTCGGTTTGTGAGCCGTCCCTTCGTCAAACCTGTGTTCGTCGAAACCGCACCAGCGGCGCATTCTCTCCTGGGGGACACGACGACAGCCTAAACTCACCCCGCCCGTGAACGAAGACGGGCGGGGCCGAACACGACACTGCATTGGAAGGCGCCTCAAAGCAATTGTCGTGAACTTTGAGTACTACCTCACGTTATTACCAACCACAGCGGTTAATGAGCCGATAGCTCGGTCCCCATGGCGTAGGAACCCAACTCCGTACCCAACAGCCGCCGCCGTAATAACCATAGTAGCCACCGTAATACCGACCACCCCGGTAATAACCACCGCGATAGCCGCCGCCACGATAACCGCCGCCAAAGCCACGTCCGCCGAAATGACCACCACCGAAGTGTCCGCCACCGAAATGTGCTCCACCTCCGTGTCCGCCTCCACCACGTGCCGAGGCAATCGTAGGCGCCAAGCTTGCAAGGGCTAGAGACGCCACTGCGATGGTAACCAGACCAAATTTACGCAAGACTGATGTTCTCCTATTCTGTTCGGGGATATGGCGACGAAATCTCATCTCCGGCCATATTTTCTATCGATGATGGCCTCCACCACCGTGGCCTCCACCACCTATGTGACCACCGCCACCGAAGTGACCGCCACCTGCATGACCGCCACCGCCGAAGTGACCTCCGCCACCACGACCACCTGCGTGTCGTCCGCCGTGACCACCCCCACGACCATGCCAGCCGTGCCAGCCTCGCGGGCCACCCCAACCGTAACCACGCCGGTTAGCATAGCCGCACCAATAGTACCCTTCTCCACGCCATCCGGCGTCATACCAACAATATTGGCGACCGTCCAAAAAGTATCCTTCGTCGGCAGGAGCCCCACCGTTAGCGGCAGCAGCGAGATCGGCAGCCGTCGACATAGCATCGGCAGCCGCACCTAGAACATCAAGTGCGCCCGCCTTAACAGAAGCACTGCCGGCGACTAAACCCACCGACATCAAACCGAGCAACGCCGTCAAGCGTAATGCTCTACGAGCATCAAATCTTACAGTCATGTTTACTCACTCATGCACCAATGAACACCAAACCACGGCTGAGCTGCGCAAGAAGGCGCAGCCCAACCTGCTGAATCTGTCACATAAACGTCAGAACTTGTAGTTTCAGACGAGCTGTGACGATATCGAGGTACCGAGACGAGCCCGCCGTGAAAACTTAATAATTTCATTAGAATGGAAGAGTCCTCTGCATAGTGGCGCAAACGACACGGAATTTGCGTATCTTGGTGCGTATATGTCAACTTTGTGTTCATTCATTCTGTTGGGCAGACCGGTCACGGCCAGAAGGCGTCTCAAGGTACCGTCCAATCCGGCCAGCCGGGCCTCGCGGCAAAGGCCAACGACATCAACCACATTTGCCAGGGTCTTCTGCTGGGAGGGATTGATTGCAAATCGCGATTGGTAAAAGCCTGTCATTTAACTTCTTTCAAGTTGATTTTCGCGAGTCAGTATCCCAATCATCAGCTTTGTTCTTCATCAGGTAGCTGCGTGTCCCGCCCCTTAATCCCTGCCATCCCTGCACTTGCTTTTTTGATCGCTGTCCTGTGCGGCGTGGAGCGTGCGTGCGCAGCAAATCCTCCCCATTTGATTCCACTCACGCCGCAGATCCTTGCGGCGATGAAGGAAAAAGGGATGCGCAAGGAAGATCCTATCCTGATCCGTACCTACAAGCAGGAAGGCGAGTTGGAGATATGGAAGAAAAACAAGAGCAGCCATTACGCACTCTTGAAGATATTCCCCATATGCCGCTGGTCGGGCCAGTTGGGGCCGAAGCAAAAGGAAGGGGACGGCCAGGCGCCGGAGGGCTATTACACCATTACCGCGGGACAGATGAATCCCAACTCTCATTATCATCTGGCCTTCAATACGGGCTACCCGAATGCCTATGATCGCGCGCATGGCAGGACCGGCGCCTATCTCATGGTGCATGGCAATTGCTTGTCCATCGGCTGCTATGCGATGTCAGATCAACAGATCGAAGAGGTCTATGCCCTGGTGCGGGAGGCGCATGCGGCCGGTCAGACCGCCGTGCAGATGCAGGCCTTTCCGTTTCGCTTCACACCGCAGAACATGGCGCACCACCGGCTTGATCCCAACATGCCGTTTTGGGAGAACCTGAAAGAAGGCGCCGACCGCTTCGATATCGCGAAGCAGGAACCGCGCGTCAGCGTATGCGACGGCCGCTATGCTTTCTCTCGTGTTGGAGACTCTGCCCAAAACTGTGGCAGAGAGGCCAACCCCGATCTCGCCAGGAAAGTCGCGGAGAAAAATAAGGCCGACACCGCGAAGGTTGCGGCCCTCGTCGCCAAGGGGGAGCCCGCCGTCGCATTCGCTTACGAAGATGGCGGCCAGCACGCGTTTTTTTGGGGCAAGCTCCGCCCCGAGTTGCTGATTGCTCCTGGTCCGGTCATCCGCCTTGTGGATGCCAGCGGCGCTCCTACGGCATTTGCAGCGAGTGCCGAGGGAGGCGATGAGAACTCAATTGCTGTGGCCGTGCGGAAAGCGAAGTCGCTCGCCGTTGCCACGACCGAAGCGGCGAGCAGCCAGGGAGATGACGGTAAGCCGCCTCCTTCAACGGTCGGCGGGCAAGCTGTGACAACCAATCCAGCCCCGACACCTCTGGCGTCCGCCGGCGAAGGAGCTGTGGCGGACCTCTCTGGCAAATCGAACAACGGCGCCGCGCCGCCCGTCGCGCCTTCTCCCGCGCGCAAGGCCGTCTCTGAGAGATATGGAAATTCCAGCACGGTCGCCTTGGCGATTGGATTGATCCTGGGTCTCGCAGCAGGCGTTATGCACATTCTCCGGCGAAGAAGAACGGTCAGGAGTTTGAAAGAAGAACCTGTGTTCCGTCAACCGTAACCTGCGCGCTCAGGCCGGCGGCGGGACCAACTCCTGCCAAAGAAGTTCGCCAAAATGCCTGCCTCTTGACTTCCTCGGCCCCACATAAGGTGGCATGGCTAAACACAACGCTTATGCGATGAATTTGAGACATTTTATGAATTTAAAGAACATTGTCAGAACAAAATCCAGAGCAGCCGGCGGCATTACAGAGCATGAAAACAAGCTCATGGATGAGCACGCCAGGCTCTGGATTGCGAGAGCCATGCGCACAGACCCGATTGAGCCGGATAAAATCATCCCGGCCATCGAAGGGCTTTATCGGGTTGTCGGCTTGAAGAAGCCTCGCGTCGTCATCGTTCCATCTCCATTAGCCGCGTCGTATGCCTACGGAGCATCCGCCGCCATCTGGTATCGACGACGACAAGAAACGGGGAACGGCGCGACTGCAGGCGCGATTTATATGGCGATTCGCAAGGCGACTGAACGTGCAACTTGCAGTGCGACCGACCACGCGGCTCACTACGCAACTGGCAGCGCTACCTGGGACGGGGCTGATAGTGCGGTTGAGAGCGCAACTTGGTACGGAGCTGGGAGCGCGGTTGAGAGCGTAACTGAGGACGGGATTGGGAGCGCAATTTACGCTGCGACTTACCGTGCGACTAATCGTGCGACTCACGAGGCGATCAGCAAAGGGACTCGAAATGCAACTGACCGTGCAACTTCGAAGGCGGTTGCTGGCGCGATTGACAGCGCGATTGTCAACGTGATTTACAATCAGACCTTGGACCATGGGCCTGCTAAGGCAGCTTGCAGAGATGTCGCCGGTGAATTTGGAATCCAGTGCGCCGTGACGTGCAGCGACGGCGACCGCTGGCACGGTGGGAACATGTGGGCCGATGAAGAGAGCTATCTCACCGCGTGCCGGGACATTCTCGGGCTCGACCTGAAGGAGCATGCCGCCTATGCCTTTTGGGAGCAGGCAGCGATCCATGGTGGGGTGCGCATCATGCACGAGGAGTTTTGCCTGGTTTCTGATTTCCCAGAAATCATCATGGTGGACGCGCAAAATCGTCCGCATTGTGCGACAGGACCATCACACCGCTGGCGGGACGGCTGGGCGTTGTACCACTGGCATGGTGTCCCCATCCCGTCGGAATGGATCGAGACCCCGTCGTCACTGACCCCGTCCATTGCGTTGGTACGATCGAGTTTGGAGCAGCGCCGGGCGGCCTGCGAGATTTTGGGTTGGAGCAGGA
>JGI24705J35276_12238351_pt1 | contig 19804 bp, 18 predicted proteins | sample TergutNt197P4_FD_35276 | JGI IMG/M metagenome (IMG submission 35276) | reverse complement strand
GTTTGAGCCGGGGGCATGCCGCATAGGTATTAAACTGCGGCAGCTGTTATTAACAGATGAAGGTACAAAACCGCAAGCGCATACCGAAGCACTGCTCTTTGCCGCCGAGAGGGCTGCCCATGTGCAAGATATTATTATTCCGGCGCTTAATGCCGGCCATATAGTATTATGCGACCGTTTTACCGATTCTACTCTAGCTTATCAAGGCGGCGGGCGCGGCCTTAGCGAAGTTTTTTTACGTCAGCTGAATGATTTTGCAAGTTTTGGGCTAAAGCCCGACCGTACTTTTTATTTAGAATTACCACTGGCAATAGCAAGAGAAAGGCAGGGGCTGAATAAAGACCGGCTGGAGCAGGAAGACGAAGATTTCTTTTTGCGTATTACAGCTGTTTATAAAAGACTGGCAGCCGCAGAACCGCAACGTATTAAAACAATTGATGCCGCTCAAACAACAAAGAAAGTATTGGCAGATTTACTTTTGCATATACCGCAGTATAGTGTGGAAAAGTAGTGAAAGAGAATTTAAAAGCTATGGATAATCTGTATGATAGCAACCATAAAAATGAAGATTTTTGGGATGGTTTTCTGCTTTCCCCACTTTTAGCAGAGCTTTTTTTAGCAGGGCGGCTGGGTCACGCCTATATTTTTAGCGGCGCCGCTGCTCTCGCTGAAGCTTTAGCTTTGGCTAAAGTAGTGAATTGCCTAGCGCCGAAGAATGGTCAGCCTTGCAATACTTGCCCTTCCTGCAAGAAAGTAGCGCAAGACTGCCATCCCGATATTCGGGTATTGAAACCCGATAAAGACGCCCATCATATTGATGCTATGCGCCGTTTACAGGCCGAGGCGTATTTACAGGCATATGAGGGAGGCAAAAAGCTTTTTATTTTGGTTAGTGCGGAACTTTTGCTGGAGGAAGCGGCCAATAATCTCTTAAAAGTTTTAGAAGAACCGCCGGAAGAGACGATTTTTATTCTGGTTTGCGCAGATGGGGAAAAATTGCTTCCTACCATACGTTCCCGCTGCCAGCTTTTTAACTTTGGCGGTACAGCCGATATGGTGCTGGATGAAGCAAAATTAAAAGCGCTGCAACCACAAGTAGCGGAGTTTTTGCAGCGCTTGCCAATTTTAACATTGACCCAGGTTTTACAGGAAAGCCGTTGTGAAGAGCGGGATAAAGAAGGCTGGCTGCATTATCTGGCGGCCATGACCCAAATAATGGTTAAGGCGGCTAAAAGAGAGCAAGAGCTTTCGCTTAGCCCGCAAACATCATTGAAAGCGGCGTTGATGATCGAGCATACCGGTGGATTGCTGCGCCGTAATATAAATCAAAAACTGCTGTTAGATATAATCTTTTTGAGATTATGGCAATATTCGCATACAAACTAATACTCAATAATTATTTCGCCGCGGTTATAATTATAGGGTAACCAGAGTATGGTTAAATCGAGATTATTGATTAAACCGTCGCCGTTCAAATCGCCAAGGGCATTTTCTGCTTCAGCAGTTTTTTTATTGTAGTTGCCGATACTCCATAGCAGCATTAAATCGGCATTATTGATCAGGCCATCTCCATTGATATCTCCGCAAGCCAGGGTCAAAAGCTGAATTTCCTGGCGTTTATCTTGGGTTAAATCGATATCCGCATATACAATGGATACATTTTTCAGAGTAAAAGTGGTATGGGCTTTTTTATTTATTACCAGGTCATACACACCTGGTTCTATATTAGTAAAACTAAAGTTTTGCTCGCACAAACCATAACCGCTTGTTACAGTTGTTTGGGTAGTATATGCTTCTTTGCCATTTTTCATTAATTTAACCATAGCGGTATTTTCCGGATTATAACTGCTGATTTTGCCCAAGAGGCTAAAACCCGGAGTTTGATTTTTTACCCATACGGCATTTTTACCGTCGCTATATTCTTTGTAGCCCGCTTTTGTAGTGGGGATGATATTGTCGTTTATAGATAAAGTGGATAGTTCATTGCCAATATGGCTGCTATTGAAGAGCTGTATATAATAAGCATCGGCTATGATAGAGCCTTCAATTGTTATCTGGGCGCCTTCGCTGCCATATACCCCCACTTTATGGGAAGTAATAGAACCGCCGACATTGACTACGGCGTTTTTTTCCGCCCAAATGCCATGATTAGCTGCGCTAATATTACCGGTGACATTAATATCCGCTTCGCCGGCATAAATACCATCGTCGCCTGCTTCAATATTACCTGTAAGTTTTACCTTAGCATTACTTTCGGCTACTATACCGTTTATCTCGGCGTTGATAGTGCCGTTAACCACGTTGACAACAGCGTTGAACATGGCAATTATACCGGAATAAACAGCGTTTATATTACCTTGAACAGTAACTTGTGCTCCATTATAGGCGTAAACGCCTATAGAACGGCTACCCCCGGCGGTGATATCTCCCCTGATGGATATCTCTGCGTTATTTTCGGCTAAAACGCCGTATTGACCAGCTTCAATATTGCCGTTGACCGATAGGTTTCCAGCGTCTACCAATAAGCTTCCCAGATTTGTCAATTTTAACGCAGGGTTTTCACCGGTAGACGATACTGTAACATCGGCGCCCTTTTTTACATTGATCTGTGTCGCCGTAATACCGGTACCACTCGTTACAGTGACCGTGCCGCCGCTTAAGGTAACTGTGCCGGTAGAGGTATCGATTGCTTTGCCTGTAGTGGCGCTGATTATACCGCCGCTTACGCTAACGGTGGCGTTTTCGCCGGCTGCATAAAGAGAATTATTGGCCATACTTGTGATCAAACCGCCGTTAACCGCCACGCTGCTATTTACGCCCAGTATCCAAATAGCGTCTCCATTAAGAGCTTCCACAGTACCGCCGTTTACCGTTACAGTAGCATTGTCGGCTGTGACGCTGATAGCGTCGCCGGTAAGGGCAATAACAGAACCGTTATTGACCAAAACGGAAGAATTATTGCCTACCATGCAAATAGCGTTGGGGGTAGATAATTCCGTAGAGCCAGCGGATATAACCGAGCCGCCGCTTACCGTAACGGTTTTATTCTCGCCGATATTTCTAATAGCGGTATGATTAGCAGATGATATTTTGCCGCCGCTAATATTTACATTGCCAATGGCATAAACAGCCAAGCTTAAGTCGCCGCCCGCTTCCACCAAGCCGCCTTGGATGTTTACGCTTACGTTTACGCCCCCATATGTATAGATAGCTCTGGCCGCATAGCCATTGGCATATACCGCGCCAGCGCCGCTAATTATTACTGCAGTGTTTTCGCCATTATTAAATATGGCGCGGGCGAATCTACCGCTAACCCGCACTGTTCCGCCGCTAATATGTACATTACCAGCCGATCTAATAGCATAGGCCCGGATATCATCTGTTCCGGTAGCTTCAATAGTACCGCCGGGAGCGACTTCAAAGGTCCCTTTACCCGCAAGATCCAGCAAAACCCCGCCGCTGCCAGAATACGAAGCCGCCCACTTGAGGGTAATGTTTTGAGGAATATTCAAGACGAGCGTTTCACTAACAGCGCTTTTACTGCCGTTTACAGTAATGGTATCGCCGTTAAGCGCCTGGTTGAGGGCTACTTGTATTCTACCCTGTATAGTTGTTACCGTATCGCTTTGGGCGATGCTAACCGTTTGATCCGCCGTTTGCGCCCATACCGTAGGGGTAATGCAGAGTAAAAAGGAGAGAGTAAGCAATAGTAATACCACAAATTTCAGGGATTTATAGGGGCTGGTCATTTTAATAATTCCTCCTAATATAAATTAGTATTCAATAATTACCTTACCTCTATTAAAATTATCCGCTAACCAAAGTATGGTCAAATCGAGATTATTGATCAAGCCGTCGCCGTTCAAATCGCATAAGGCATTGGCCGCCTCAGCTTTTCGAGCCTAAAACAGTTACGGTATCGCCGCTGTTTGCTTTATTAAGGGCTGTTTGTATTTTTGCCTGTATGGCGGCTACAGTATCGCCTTGGCTGATGCTCACTTCATGATCTGCACTTTGAGCTATAACGGTTAGAGTAAAGCAGAATACTAAGGAAAGTGTTAGTATTACTATTGTTACTAATTTTATGAACATACTTTTATTAATCATAATTCCTCCTAAATATAGCCAATACCAATACATAACGCTGCTTTTTTTGTCTGCAATACTCTAAAGGGCAACTCTAAATACTCGCTTGCCACCATCTTCGCTGCCCTTTTCTGCCTAGACTGCGTTGTAACCGCTTCACGCAGCTTTAGGCTACGCATCAGCTCCTCCGCCTGGCTAGGCGAAAAAATTGCTAGCGAATCTGACAATTTGGAGTAAATCGAGGCGCCCTTTAGATTTCTAGTATATTTATAGGATAAATATACTTCAATTATAGACAATACTTGCCCGGATGTCAAGATGAACGCAGGACGCTTGAATTTCTTATAGAATATGTTTATAATATATATATCAACTCTGCGCGAAAGGAATAATTTATAATGGTAAGTATTGTAGGAGTACGCTTTAAGCGTAATGGTAAAATATATTATTTTTTACCCGGCCAGCTGAAACTGGCGCTGCAGGACGCAGTGATAGTGGAAACGGCGCGGGGCGTGGAATTTGGCACGGTAGTTATTACAGATAAAGATGTGGATGAAGAAGATCTGGGCAGCCCCCTTAAAGAAATAACACGTCTTGCTACCCCTGAAGATTTTAAAAAACAGGAAGAAAATAAAGCTGCCGAAAAAGAAACCTTTAAAATTTGTCTTAAAAAAATTGAGCAACATAAGTTGCCCATTAAATTAGTGGAAGTCTCTTATACTTTTGATGTAAGTAAAATTATTTTTTACTTTACGGCAGAAGGACGAGTAGATTTTCGTGAACTGGTAAAGGATTTGGCTTCCGTTTTCCGTACCAGAATAGAATTGCGGCAAATAGGCGTACGAGATGAGGCAAAAATCATTGGCGGCATTGCTACCTGCGGAAGGGAATTATGCTGTAATTCCGTGCTCAGTGATTTTCAACCAGTTTCTATCCGCATGGCTAAAAAGCAAAACCTTTCTTTAAACCCGGCCAAAATATCCGGCGTCTGCGGGCGCTTGATGTGTTGCCTAAAATATGAAAATTTTGATGAACCGGCCGGCCCCCATAAGCGTAAGCTTAACGCGGAACCGGAACTTGAGGCGGATCTAGATGAGTTTATGGATGATGACTTGATTTTACAGGAGGACGACGAATAAAGTATGGGCTTGTATGAAGATTTGTTGACTTGGGAGGAAAAACTAGCCGACCTACTGGATGAAGGGCGGCAGCTGAGTGCGCGTGTGGCTTTATTGGAACAGCAAAACCGGCTATTGCAAGAAAGCCATGTGCAAACCTCTTATAGCAGCGGCGGATCTTTAGCTTTGCATGGTTTATATGATGAAGGCTATCATATTTGCCATGCTCATTTTGCCCAAACACGCGAAGAAGATTGCCTGTTTTGTCTTTCTCTTTTACATCAGGTAACTAAAGAGGATGGGCAGGAAGGCTTATGACTCGGCGGGCAGCGGTTTTGGACGGGGAAAGGGTAGACGATATGCGGCGCGGCGATTTGCGTATCATTCAAGACCCTAAAGCGCCCTGTTTTGCGGTAGACGCTGTTTTATTGGCCGATTTTATTCAGCCGAAGGCGAGCGATAAAATAGCCGAGCTGGGAACCGGTACAGGAATTATTGCGCTTTTACTGGCTTATAAAGAGCCTTCTTGCAGTATCCGTGCCCTGGAATTGATGCCGCATATGGCCGACATGGCCCGGCGCAGCGTGGCCTTAAATAACTTAAGCCAACGTATAGAGATAATAGAAGGCGATATGCGGCAGGCTGCCGAATTATTAGGTAAAGGCTCATACCGCCTGGTTGTCAGTAACCCTCCTTATTATGCCTGCGGCAGCGGGCGGAAAAATGCCTCTGAATTATTTAGCGCCGCCCGCAGCGAGCATTATTGTAATATAAGGGAATTGGCCCGTGAAGCCGCGGCGCTATTATGCCCGGGCGGAGAGTTTTGCCTGATACACCGGGTCAATCGTTTGGCGGAGGTGCTGCAGGCGCTGCAACTTGCCGGCTTCAGGATGCAAACTTTAAGGGCGGTGCAGCCTTTTGCCAATACGGCGGCTAATCTTGTTTTACTGAAAATGCGCAAAGGCGGAAAAGCTAATACCATAATGCCGCCGCCGCTGATTGTATACGAAGCGCCGGGAGTATATTCGGAAGAGATGCGAAGGATTTATGGCTGAAGGTAAATTTTATATGGTGGGAACGCCTATAGGCAATATGGAAGATATCAGCGCCCGCGCTTTACGCATACTCGGCGAAGTTGATCTTATTGCCGCCGAGGATACGCGTCTTAGCGGGCGTCTGCTGAAAGCTTTGAATATTAAGCGCCCTTTAATCAGTTATTATGAATACAATAAAACATTGCGCAGTAAAGAATTGCTTTTGCGTTTGCAAGCCGGAGAGAATATCGCTTTAATTTCCGACGCCGGTTTGCCGGGTATTTGTGACCCGGGGGCCGATCTTCTGCGCTTAGTTACAGAAGCCGGCATAGAAGCGGTAATTATCCCCGGCCCTAACGCTGCCTTAAGCGCTCTTATATTGAGTGGTTTAGATAGCCGGCGTTTTACTTTTGAAGGCTTTTTACCCCGCGAAAAGGGCAAAAGGCGGGCTGCTTTGGCTAAACTGGCTTATGAAAAACGTACCATGATATTTTATGAAGCGCCCCATCGTTTACTGGCTGCCCTGAGTGATATGACAGATATATGGGGAGCGGAAAGGCAGGCTGCGGCAGGGCGGGAATTGACGAAATTATACGAAGAAATGATACGCGGTTCCTTAGCAAAGCTGCTTGCTCATTTTACGCAAATTTCTCCCAGGGGCGAATTTACTTTGGTAGTGGCCGGTGCGCCGCCCGCGGCGCAGACCAGATCATTTAATGAACTTCAAGAGGAGCTAACCGCACTTATAAGCGCTGGGCAAGGGCGTAAAGACGCGGCAAAAGTATTGGCAAAAAAGTATGATCTGCCGGTAAAAGATATTTATGGGCTGGGGCTTAAATAAGGATATGCTAAGTCGGCTTTCAGCCGCAAGTGTTGAGTGTTGAGTGTTGAGTTGTGGAAGTTTTCGCTTTGCGAAAACTGTTTTAACAAAAACATGCAGCTTAACGGCTTAAACAGCTTGTTTTTTTAGAAGTTGTTGCAAAATATTACATTTTAAAGAGGTGTATTTTATGCAAAAGAAACCAACTTTTTACATCACCACGCCAATTTATTATCCCAGTGACAACCCGCATATCGGCCATGCCTATACCACGGTAGCCGCCGATACCATGACGCGCTATAAAAAAATGCGCGGCTATAATACTTATTTTCTAACCGGTACAGATGAACATGGGCAAAAAATCCAGCGGCGCGCGGCAGAGGCGGGCTTGGATACTCTGACTTTTATCGACAATATTATACTGCGTTTTAAAGAATTATGGCAAACACTACTGATAGATTATGATGATTTTATTCGCACCACCGAACCGCGTCATAAAAAGGTGGTGCAGGAGATTTTTCAAAAAATCTATGATAAAGGCGATATTTATAAATCGGAATATCAAGGCTGGTATTGTACGCCCTGCGAAACATTTTTTACAGAGCGTCAATTGAAAGAGGGGCAAATTTGCCCGGATTGCGGTCGGCCGGTGGAACAGATGAAGGAAGAAAGTTATTTTTTTCGTATGAGCAAGTATGAAAAACGTTGGCTGCAATTCATTGAAGATAATCCGGATTTTATCCGCCCGCATAGCCGCAGGAACGAGATGGTCAATTTTGTAAAACAAGGATTAGAAGATCTCTGCGTTTCCCGCACCACTTTCGATTGGGGAGTATCCGTTCCTTTCGATACGCGACATGTAGTTTATGTTTGGTTCGACGCGCTGGTCAATTATATTTCGGCGCTTAAAGAATCTCCTCAAAGCGGCGATATATATGACCTTTATTGGCCGGCCCAGGTTCATTTAGTGGGTAAGGATATCATACGCTTTCATACTGTTATTTGGCCCATTATGCTGATGGCGGCACAGCTGCCTTTGCCCAAAACCGTGTTGGGTCATGGCTGGGTGCTGATAGGCGATACTAAAATGAGTAAATCGAAAGGTAATGTAATAGACCCCATAGTACTATCGCAAAAATACAGCCCGGATGCCATACGGTATTTTTTAATGCGCGAAATGGGCTATGGACTAGATTGCAATTATTCCGAGGATATTTTGGCGCTACGCATCAATACAGATTTGGCCAATGATTATGGCAATTTGCTTTCCCGCGTAACGGGAATGGCCAAGAAATTTCAGGGCGGTATTATTTTGCCCCCGGCGGAAAGTACGCAATTCGATAAGGAGTTAATAGAGCTGGCACAAGCAACTCCGCAGCGTTATGGGCAGCTGATGGACGAAATGCGTTGGTCTGATGCTTTAATAGAATTGTGGAAGCTGATCAATAAAGCTAATAAATATATCGACGACGCAGCCCCCTGGAATTTGAATAAATGTGGTGAAAAAGGCAAACTAGCCAGTGTGTTGTATAATATTGCGGAAGTGATGCGTTTAGCTACCATTATGCTTGCTCCGGTCACACCTTCCATACCGGCTAAAGTATGGCTGCAGTTGGGCATTGCCGATTTGCCGCATTTGCATGACTGGGAGAGTTTAGTTTGGGGCAAATTGCCTTATGGAATAAGTGTGAGCCATGGCGCGCCCCTCTTTCCGCGTATTGATTTAAACGCTTTAGATGAGATACCGTTTACCGCTTTGCCCGATTCATTGCCCGTTGTGGCAAAACCTGCTCAAAGTGTTGCGCCGCCAACTTGTTCTTCCGAAGCGCAAAAAGAGCTTCTTCTCGAGCCGGAAATTAGTATGGAACAGTTTAAGACTATGGATATGCGTGTAGTAAAAGTGCTTGATTGCGAAAGAGTGCAAAAGACAGATAAACTGTTGAAATTCGAATTGCAGATGGGGGAAGAAAAACGTACCATTATCTCGGGTATTGCCGAATACTACCAGCCCGCGCAATTGATTGGCAAAAACCTCATAGCCATTGCCAATTTGGCGCCGGTAAAAATACGCGGCATTGTTTCTAAAGGCATGCTCCTTTCGGCGGTCAATGACGAAAGCGGCCAACTAGAGTTACTGGAAGTGCCTGGTATAGAAAGCGGAACCAGGGTGAGATAAGATAGTGCAGACTATGTGTTATTGATTATTGTATAATGCTCGGGAGTATATTTTACTTGTGAAAAGTTTTTTTGCAAGAGTTCGGTTTCTAAAATTTCCCCATTGCCTAATTTCTTGATTTTTTTGCGCCACAGCTCATTTTCGCGATAAAAAGTCTCTTCTATTTTCAAAAAACGATGATTCTGCTCAAATACATGGTATTTATAGGGTAATTCTTCATCGATACGTAAATCGCCGTTAATACATTTATCATCCAACCAAAACATTAGTTGAAATGTATAGGGCGTATTATTAATGAATTGATAATCCAGATAATTATATAATATAGTAGCGCCGCTGCCAAAAGGAACGACCCGACCTTCATCGGGAAAAGGGTCATAGCTATGATGGTGGCGTTCCGTTACGGTGAGCGGGCTGTGCAAACATAGCCAGTGGATCAAGTTGGCGATTTGACAAATACCGCCGCCTATGCCGGCTTTCGCTTCGCCGTTAGAAAGCATCATGCCATTAAGATACCCTTTACGTTTGCTGGGTTTTCCTGTTAAATAACAATAAGAGAATGTTTCTTGGGGGCGAATCAGTAAACCGTTGATTTTTTTCAATGCCAGTTTAAGGTTGGTAGCTTTATTATATTGCAAGGATAAATCGCTAACGCCTAATTTACGTATTAGCACCGATTGATGCTTATATACTCTATAAGGAAGCTTATTATAAGAAATGGTTTTTGCAAATTTTTGACCGCCAAACCACCATTTTAGCCGCCTTGCTGAACAACGAACACCTACAATAAGTGTATAAAACAAAGGGTTTATACTGGAAATTGGCCTTCTCATGATACTCCTCCTCATATATTAGCAAGTATTTGGAATTAGTATCATTATATCATTTAATAAATAAACTGTCCACAATGCTGAAATTTCATTTTCAACTGTTAACTAATTATTGGGAGGTATTATGCTATTTGACAGTCATGCGCATTTAAATGATAGAAAGCTTTATGGTGATTTAGAGGGTGTTTTAACACGTGCGGCAGAATGCGGAGTAACGCGTATTTTGAATTGCGGGGCAGATTGGCCTTCTTCTTTGATGAGTGTACGCTTGGCTGAAAAGTATCGCGGCCAAATTTATGCGGCGGTGGGAGTGCACCCTCACGACGCTAAAACTTTAACAGATGAAATGCTACAAAAACTGCTGCAGCTGGCCAAAGCGCCGGAAGTAGTGGCTTTTGGAGAAATAGGGCTGGATTATTATCGCGATCTTTCTCCCCGTCCTTTGCAGCAAAGCGCTTTCATTGCCCAGATAGCTGCAGCAAAATTAGGAAAAAAGCCCATAATCATCCATGACCGCGATGCGCATGGCGATATTTTACGCCTTGTTCGTCAGGAACGGGCAGGGGAGAATGGCGGGGTGTTTCATTGCTTTTCCGGTAGTTGGGAAATGGCTAAAGAATGCCTGAATCTGGGATTTATGATTTCTTTCGCCGGACCGCTCACTTATACCAATGCGCCAAAACTTCGGGAGGTGGCAGCGAAGGTACCGCTGGATATGATGCTGATAGAAACAGATGCGCCGTATCTTAGCCCGCATCCTTATCGCGGAAAAATCAATGAACCGGCGCGCGTTTGTTTAACAGCAGCTGTTTTAGCAGAAATACGCGGTTTAAGCATTGAAGAAACAGCAGATTTTACTGTTTCAAATACTTGCCGCCTCTTCAATATAAAACAGTAAAAGGCCAGCTATAATAGCAGAAACTTGACAAAAAGCCTGCTATGTTATAAAATTAATATCCAATCATATGCAAGGGATATTATGGCTATGACGAAAGCAAAAGGCGTTTGGATATGTCCAACCGTATTGGGGGAAGTTGCGGAAGCTACCGTAGTAGCGGCGCCGCTGGCCCCCAAACAGCCTTCCCCACAGATATCAGCCCAAAAGAGTAATCGCAAAGCGCAACCTTTTCTTACGGTAGCTTTGGGTGTTTGCTGTTCTTTAATGATAGGCTTGATCGGTTTGCATACCAATATACTTACATTACCTTTACCGCCCCTTATTGAAACAGTTAGCGCCAGTCAGATTTTTCCTGATGAAGGCTCTTTCGCAACGGTAATGACCGGCGGCAGGGATTTTGTACGTGATCTTGCTACGGCGCAGGCTATACCCATAGATATCGGTAAGGCGGAGCAGGATGCAGATGTAGAACAGATTCTTTTACCTGAGGAAGAGCTAACCGAAAATAATGCCGATATTGCCGCATATATTGATGAATTAGCAACAATGGTTGCCCAGCCGGAAAGAGCTTTCGAGGAACAGCCGGTTCTGGCAAGCCGCAGTGGCGGCAATGCCTATGCGGGAGAAATCACCGTGGGTGAGCAAAATTATATGTATACTCGCCGGCTTTCTATGGAATCTACAGCCTATACCTGGACAGGTAACAGAACCGCTACAGGTACCTGGCCCAGAGTACCTACAGAGGAACACCCCGGTACTATCGCTGTTGATCCTCAAATTATACCCTTAGGCAGCAAGCTTTTTGTAGATGGCTACGGTTTGGGTATAGCGGAAGATACCGGCGGTTTGATCAACGGTAATATTATAGACGTTTATTTTAATACCCGCTATGAATGTATAATGTGGGGCCGTAAATATGGTGTAACAGTATATATATTAAAATAAACCCGGCTATGAAAGCAGATTTTTATAGATACCAGATTAATGGTGAATGTATTCATGCAACCCATTGCTTCGGCGCCTATGGTCAGACGCTTATTACAGGAAATGAATTTAAGCCCCAATAAATTATTGGGGCAGAATTTTTTAATATGTGAAAAAACGGCGCAAAGAATTGTGCAGGCGGCTAAAATCAACAAAGAAGATAATGTAGTGGAAATAGGTCCCGGTTTGGGCGCTTTAAGCGAGCATATGGCAAAAAGCGCCGGATATTTGGGTTTACTTGAAATAGATATGCGGTTGCATTCCCATTTATACCGCTTATTTGCCGACAATAAGCTGGTAGAAGTTATGCAGGGCGATGCCTTAAGCTTTGATTATATTTTATATGCAAAAAATAAATGCTGGGAAGATTATTTGCTTGTGGCAAATTTGCCATATAGTATCACTACACCGCTTCTGCAGTATATATTGCTTAAAGGTGGCCCTTGGCGCAGCCTGACTTTGATGATGCAGAAGGAATTCGCATATAAGCTATTGCCGCTTTCCGGTAAAGCGGCTGCCTCGCCCCTTGCTCTACTTATGCAGTATTATGGTAATATTAATGAGCTTTTTGCGGTGAGTAAAGAATGTTTTTACCCGAGGCCGCAGGTGGAATCTATAGTTATACAAATAACCCGGCATAAACAGGCGCTTTTTGCTGTAAAAAATGAAGAACAGTTTACGGGTTTTTTAAAAGCGGCTTTCAGTCACCGGCGCAAGACATTGTTAAATAGCCTCTGTATTTCTATGGGTCAAGACGCCGCTTGGTGGCGAGAGGTATTTAATTCATGCGGGTTAGGGGAGAATAAGCGGGCGGAACAACTTACACTAGCGGAGTATGTTTACTTATTTACTACATATGAAAGGCAGCTAATATGATAAAACTAATATCTTGGAATGTTAATGGCGTACGCGCCGCCTTAAAAAAAGGGGCAATGGAAAGTTTAAACATCCTTAAACCGGATATTCTCTGCCTGCAAGAGCTGAAAGCCAAGCAGGAGCAAATACCGCAGGAACTAATGAATTGGGAAGGTTATACCCCTTATGTTTTTTCCGCCGAGCGCCCCGGTTATAGCGGTGTTGCTGTATTCAGCCGCCGCCCGGCGGAAAATGTGCAGTATGGCATGGGTATAGAGCGCTATGATATAGAAGGGCGCTCGCTATTACTTGAGTTTCCGCAGTTTTTGCTGTTTAATTGTTACTACCCTAATGGCGGTCAAAGCCCGGAACGCTTACAGTTTAAAATGGATTTTTATGACGATATGCTGCAGTGGGCCCAAAGTGCCCATAAGCCGCTGATTATTTGCGGAGATGTGAATACTGCTCATAAGGAAATAGACTTAGCCCGCCCTAAGGAAAATGAAAAACACACCGGCTTTTTGCCCATGGAACGCGCTTGGATAGATAAACTGGTGGAAGCGGGCTTTATCGATACTTTTCGTCTCTTTCATGAAAATGGCGGTCATTATAGCTGGTGGGACATGAAAACACGCGCCCGAGAGCGCGATGTGGGCTGGCGTATAGATTACTTTTTTATTTCCGAAATATTAAAACCACATGTTTGCGATGCTTATATATTGCCCAAGGTATATGGTTCCGATCATTGCCCGGTAGTTTTAGAGTTGGAGTTTTAGTAAAACAGTATTCCCCGTTTGGCGCGGGGAATACTGTTTTGTTTTTTATTCCTTTGCTAATTCTACCCTATGATAAACTTTTTTACCTTTACGTAATAAGATATAACCGTCTTTGAAAGCCGTTTCATCTATGAACAGGCCAATATCTGGTACGCGTTCATTGCTTAAATAAATACCGCCTTCGCTAATCAAGCGGCGGCCTTCGCTTTTACTGGAGATCAGCCGGGCAGCTAATAGTAAAGATAAAATATCCATGCCTAAGCCAAATTCCCGGCGCGTTATAAGTGTTGCCGGCATATTGTAAGTATCCTGATTCCCGCCGAAAAGCGCGCGCGCGGCGGCTTGGGCATTTTGCGCATCTTCTGTGCTATGTACCAGTTGGGTTAGTTCATAAGCTAGTTTTGTTTTAGCTACGTTGATATCGGCGTCTGCCGCGGTCAATTCCCGCACTTCTGTCATGGGCAAAAAGGTTAAGAGGCTAAGGCTATTATAAACATCTGCGTCATCGATATTACGCCAGTATTGATAGAATTCATAAGGTGTGGTTTTTTCTCTATCCAGCCATAAAGCGCCTTTTTCCGTTTTACCCATTTTCTGGCCGGTGCTGGTTAAAAGCAGTTTTACTGTTAAGGCATAAGCGCTGGCGCCTTCAACACGGCGTATCAGGTCTGCTCCGGCTAAAATATTAGACCATTGATCATTACCGCCCATTTGTATTACCGCCTTATGGCGGCGATAAAGTTCAAGAAAATCGTAAGCCTGCATCAGCATATAATTAAACTCTAAAAAAGTTAAGCCCACTTCCATACGGCGTTTGAAACATTCGGCAGTTAGCATACGGTTGACCGAAAACATATGTCCGTAATCGCGCAGAAATTCTATATAATTAAGATAACGAAGCCAATCTGCATTATTTTCCATAATAGCGCCGTCCGCACCGTCGAAATTGAGAAAACGTGTAAATTGTTTTTTAATAAGCGCACAATTGGCGTCTATCTGTTCTACGCTCATTATCTGACGTAAATCGCTGCGCCCGGAAGGGTCTCCTACCATGGTGGTGCCGCCGCCCATGAGGGCTATGGGCCGGTGCCCGGCTTTTTGCAAATGCATCATCAAGAGTATCGGTATAAAATGGCCCACATGAAGGCTATCTGCCGTAGGGTCGAAGCCAATATAAAAAGTTACCGGCGGATGCGCGAGTAGTTCCCGTACCTCCTGCTCATTGCTGGTTTGTTCAATAAAGCCGCGCTCGATCAAAACATCATAGATATTTTCCATAAACAACCTCCTTATCGCTACTATTTATAATAGGGGGCAGCGGTGTTTTTGTCAAGTGATTAAATATATCATTGATTTTATCTTGGAAATTTTCTATAATACTGATAGAATGGTAATAAGGTTTACAGCTAAATGAAATTATAGGAGTGATATCTGTGCAATACGCATATTTAGGAAACAGCGGGCTTAAGGTAAGTGAGTTCTGTTTGGGCGCTTTGCCCATGGGGCCTTTGCAGAGCAATATCAGTGTGGAGGCGGGCGGGCGTATTATACGCTTGGCTTTAGAAAATGAGGTGAATTTTATCGATACAGCGCAATTATATAAAACGTATCCTCATATTAAAGCCGCGCTTAAGGATTATAGCGAACAGGTGATCATCAACAGTAAATCTACGGCTGCTACTTATGAAGACATGGAAGCGGCTATTTTAGAAGCCCTGCGAGAGCTGGGCAGGGATGATATAGATATGTTTTTACTGCATGCGGCCCGTGTTCAGCCCGATGTATTTGAAATACGGGCGGGTGCTTGGGAATGTTTACAGGAGTATAAACAAAAGGGTTATATTCATTCTATCGGCATTGCTACCCATAATGTTACAACTGTTGCGGCTGCCGCCAGCCTAGCGGAAGTGGATATTATTTTTCCTCTGATAAACTATAAAGGCTTAGGTATACTGGAAGGTAATAGAGAAACGATGCTGGCTGCTATAGCTAAAGCTGCTGGCGCGGGCAAAGGGCTTTATGCAATGAAAGCGCTGGCCGGCGGCGCTTTATTGAGTGAATTGCCACAAGCCTTAGAATTTACGCGCAATGTGCCAGGAATTGCTGCGGTAGCCTTAGGCGTAACCACGGAAGCGGAATTATTGATGGATCTTAAGCTGTTTAATGGCCAGGATTTAAGTGAAGAGGAATTGGCTACCCTAAAGAATAATAAGCAATTGATTTTTATGTCTTTTTGCCGCGGTTGTGGCGCCTGTGCTAAAGCTTGTGTAAACAGCGCCATTACCATGGTAGAAGGCAGACCTCAAGCGGATAAGGAAAAATGTGTGCTTTGCGGTTATTGTACGCCACATTGCCCGGAATTTGCCATTCGCTTAAAATAGTTTTTCTAAGAGTTTATGGTGGAGGTTTATCATGATATCCAGATATACATTGCCGGAAATGGGCAAGGTGTGGAGCGATGAAAATACTTTTCAACTTATGCTGGATGTAGAGGTGGCTGCTGCAGAAGCCATGGCTGATATCGGCTTAATGCCTAAAGAAGCTTTAGTGGCAATTAAGCATAATGCTTTGTCGGCTTTTGCCAATATTGAAAAAGTTGATGATATTGCCGGTCAAAATCTTAGCTATTTTCTACGCCTAATGAGTGAGCAATTGGGGGAAGCCGCCAAATATCTGCATGTGGGTTTAACTGCTTCCGATATTTTAGATACGGTACTTGCCTTGCAAATGAAACAGGCCGTAGCTTTGTTGCAGGGACGCTTATTGCAATTACGCTTGCTCTTAGTTGAGATAGCCAATAAATATAAATATACCCTGATGATCGGCCGCACTCACGGCGCTCATGCAGAACCCACGACTTTTGGTTTAAAAATGGCTATGTGGGTAAAAGAAATAGATCGTTCCCTAACCCGCCTGCAAAATGCCCACGATGTGATCAATGTAGGCAAATTATCCGGCGCAGTGGGCACTTTTGCCAATGTAGACCCGCGAGTTGAAACTTATGCTTGTAGGTTACTTGGTTTGCACCCTGCATATGTTACCACCCAAACCCTGCAACGAGATCGCCATGCTGAATTGATAACAATTTTGGCCATCATAGGTTCCAGCCTGGATAAATTTGCCACGGAAATTCGCAATTTGCAACGCACAGAGATTTCCGAAGTGGAGGAAAAGCTGCCGCCGGGCTTGCGCAGTTCCATTACGATGCCGCATAAACGTAACCCCATTTTATGCGAAAGAATCTCGGGTTTATCGCGGCTGCTTCGCGGCTATGTCACCAGCTCCTTGGAAAATATAGTGCTCTGGCATGAGCGGGATTTAGCGCATTCCACCACCGAAAATATCATTATTCCTGATACCTGTATTATATTGGATTATATGCTGCAAATCTTTACCCAGATCATGGAAGGGTTGGCGGTGTTTCCAGATAATATGCGGAAAAACTTAGATAAATCATTGGGGCTGATTTTTTCTCAACGGGTTTTGCTGGCTCTTTTGGCAAAGGGCGTAGAACGCGAAACTGCATATGAATGGGTGCAGCGCAATGCCCAAATTGCCTGGGAACAACAAGCGGATTTTCAGTATTTGCTATTGCAAGATACAGATATTCCCTCTATCTTAAGCCGGGAAGAAATAGCCGAGCTTTTCGATTATGAATATCATATCAGAAACATCGATTTTATTTTTGAGCGTGCCGACATCTAATCTTTTTTATTTTCTACCATATTAAAGCTATAAAAAATTATTGCAAAGTAGAAATATATGTTTTATAATACTAATGAAGCGTTTTTATAAAATTATTATATTTTTTGGGGAGGGGAAAATAATGTTTGTGAGTAAATCGAAATCGGAAGCTGTGGATGAACTGTTTCAAGCTATTATGCTGCTGCAAACGGAAGAAGAGTGTTATCGTTTTTTTGAAGATTTATCAACTATACCGGAAATCAAATCATTGGCCCAACGCTTACAGGTGGCAAAAATGCTGGTGAATAAGGAGACTTATACAGCAATTTCTGATAAAACTGGCGCCAGTACCGCTACAATAAGCAGGGTAAAGAGCGCTCTGTTCTATGGGGCGGACGGTTATAAACTGATATTTCAGAAAATCAATCAAGACTAAATAAAATGTATACACAAATTAAGTAAAATACGAAATAAAGTGTGAGAATGGGTTTTTCTTGGTTTTATCTATTCACTAACGCGGGCTTTGCCCGCAAGATGCCAAATGCCAGAGGAAAGAGGCCAGAGGAAAGAGTGTTAAGAAAAACGTGACGACGCTTTAGCAAGTGCATTTGCTGAGATTTTGCATAGCAAAAGTCGGCAAGGTTAAAGACGCTTTTTCCTGATTAAAAACCGCTCCAAACTTCTTGTTATTTATTGTAGTTTTTGGGGACTAAGTGACTAAAGCGGCTTTCAGCCGCAAGTGTTGAGTGTTGAATGTTGAGTTGTAGAAGTTTTCGCGTAGCGAAAACTGTTAAAACAAAAATATGCAGCTTAACGGCTTAAACAACGTATTTTTTTAAAAGTTGTTTCAGGGTAAGTGACTAATATTGGCTTTGCCTATATTAGTGAGTTTGCATTTAATGGCGGCTTCAAAGCCGCCATTAAAGTAATTTAAAGATATTTGTTGATAAATAATAAGCGATATACTATAATAAAACAAATGCTTTATTAAAAAACTTATTTAGGGAGGTTTTTGTTTTATGGAAAGAACGCGCATCGAAAAAGTTGCCCAAGAAATAACCAAGGCAGGTTTGGGAGGTTTGCTGGTTTGCCCTTCGGAAGAATTGCTGTTTTTAACTGGTTTTACTCCTATGCAATGTGAACGTTTCCAAGGTCTGTTTATTACCGCTAGCGGCAGTTGTTTTTATGTGTGCAACTTGCTTTATAAAGGCGAGGTCGAAAATGCCTTCGCCGGAGCTTTCCCTGTTTATACCTGGATGGATGGGGAATCGATGACGGAAACTGTGGGCCGGGTTTTGAATGAATACGGCCTTAGCGGCGCAACTTTAGGTACAAATAGCAGCGCCCAAGCCTTCAATGTTTTGGATATTGCAGCCGATTGCGGGGTCAGTTTTGTTAATGGCCTGGCTGTACTGGAGGAAGCCCGTATTATTAAAAACGAAGAAGAAAAAGAAGATTTACGACGGGCAGCCCGTATAGCAGATGATGTATTCACACAAGTATTGTCATTTATTAAACCAGGCTTAAAAGAATTAGATATTTTTAATTTCCTAATTTCTAAGATGACGGAAGCCGGCGGAGATAAAGCCTGGGCTATTGTGGCTTCCGGACCTAATTCAAGTTATCCTCACTATCATGGCGTAAGCAGGGTCATAGAAGAGCAAGATATGATGATTTTAGATTTCGGCTGCACTGTAAACGGTATGTTTTCAGATATGTCCAGAACAGTATTTGTAGGCGATATAACAGAAAAACAAAAAGAGATCTACGCTATTGTACGTAAATCTAATGAAGCCGGCGAAGCGGCGGCAATAACAGGCGCTTATGTTCCGGATGTAGATAAAGCTTCGCGCGATATCATCGATGAGGCTGGATATAAAGAATGTTTTGTTAACCGTTTAGGACATGGTATCGGCTATATGATACATGAAGGTCCGGACATTAAAAAGAGTAATCGCCGTAATTTAGAGCCCGGTATGGCTTTTTCCATAGAGCCTGGCATCTATATCGCCGGCGATATAGGCATGCGTATTGAAAATATTGTACTTACTACAGAAGACGGTAATGAAATACTTAATCATTCAACAAAAGATATTATCATAATCAAAAACTAACTGATAGCGCAGGTAGCGTTTTATGCTTTTAACTTTGGATTGTGGGAATACTCAAGTTGTAGCTGGGGTTTATGATGAGGATAAACTGCTTTGTCATTGGCGCTTAGCCAGCGATATTCAGCGCACAGAGGATGAATACCTGGTTTTGCTACAAAACCTGCTCTTAACAGAATGTTTAGATTCAAGCGACATAGAGGATATCATAATAGGTTCCGTAAACCCGGATATAGAGTGGGTATTGCAAAAACTGGGGCGCAAGCATTTTAAGCTTGAACCTCTATGCGTTGATAGCTTTTGCGACAGCGGCTTGACCATATTATTGACCGAGCCACAGGAATTGGGGGCAGACCGTATTGCTAATGCGGTAGCTGCGCATCATCTATACGGCGGGGGTGTGATAGTGGTTGATTTTGGCACTGCCACAACTTT
>JGI24705J35276_12238352_pt1 | contig 19821 bp, 16 predicted proteins | sample TergutNt197P4_FD_35276 | JGI IMG/M metagenome (IMG submission 35276) | reverse complement strand
ATAGCTGTCTTGGTGGTTGCCATAGGCGTGCTGGGATATTTTGCTTATAACCTGTATCAGTCTGCTAATAACAAGAACCAGACGGGAATCACCAGTTCAACAAATATCACGGATTCATCGGTGATCGATACGGAAGCACCGCAGATAATCGAGTACCAAAAGACTACGATTCCCAAGCTTTCAACCCTTTTTGGAAAGACCACCGATGAGGTGAGCTCTGCGCTTGGTGCTGGTTTTCAACTGGTAAAGATAGATACGGTGAAAGACGACGGCAACCCGGATATCGTTAAGCTTGCTACCTACACCTTTGCCCCGCAAACCGTCAATGGTGCTGACCCCGAGGTGGTAGCTGCGCTGATTCCCACTGAGGCTATCTATGCGAGTCTTGACAGCAATGACAAAGTGATAGATATCTATTACATTTGCGATTTAAGTCTGCTTGATGTGCCTGAAAGCAGCTTTGATGACCTGTTGGCCTCTGACTGGCTGGTGGTTAATTCTCTTAAGACCGCTGGTGTCACTCCTTTGGATTTTGCCTACGAGGTACCTGACGCTGAGGCGTGCATTGTGTATGACAATCCAAAATCCCAAAATCGCCTGGTCACAAAGCAGACCCAGATCTTCAGCGGACGCAGCACATCACAGGACCTTCCAACGGTTTGGACCATGACGGTTACCTATGATTTTGGTGCGGGAGTAGAATCAGCTGACGATTATTCTTTGGCAGTCCGCACTATCAATGTAAAGCTTGCCTGAGCCACAAAGCCGCGTGAGCCTTGTATCAGCGTAGCTGAGGCAGTCTGAAGGAAAGATTGCTTAACGATAATTGAATGATGCTTCCTGAGGATTGGAGTGATCATATGGAACAATCTAGGGGCCTATATCTTTCAGTGAGCGCTGCTGTTTTAGTGGTGCTGGCGTTATTAGCTGTGGTTTTGATCTTTGGGGTTAAGCCGTATTCAGAAAAGGCTACTGACACCCCGATTTCAGGCACGGAGAGCGTCAGTGATGCCTTGGTGGACTTGGGGGATGTTAAGATCCCGGATTCTTACGAGGACCTCTATCAGTTGATCTATAAGTCCAACAATGCCATGGTGAACACCTATGCCATGGGGGCAGGCGTGCAGCGAGAGACATCTGAGGCAAAAGAGGCTGCCCCTATGGCAGCGGCTGATTCTGGCGAGGTGGCACAGGATGTCGCAACGGAAGCTCTGGGGGCAGGTGAGGGTTACTCAGAGGATTATTCAGGCACCAATGTGCAGGTCTCAGGTATCGACGAAGGGGACATAGTAAAGACTGACGGCGCGTACATCTATGCTATCTCTCAGGGCCAGTTTGTGATCTTCAAGGCTGCGGGAGCTGCTACAGAAGAGGTCTCAAGGATACAGGTGGCTGCCAGCGAGGAAGACGGCTCTTATTATTGCTATCCTCAGGAACTGTATATAGATGGAACCACCGCAGTGCTGGTGCTCAATACCACAAGCAGCTCAAACACTGCTCGAGGCTTTTATGATTACCAATCCGGCACACAAACCCTTTGCTTTGACATAGCGGACCCCGCCTCTGTCAAACAGGTGGGGGACTTTTACCAAAGTGGATACTATAGCTCCTCCAGACTGAATAATCATGTCCTTTATGTGATCAGCAACTATGGGGTTTATGACACGATAAGAGAGGACGAGCCCGCTACCTTTGTGCCCCTGATTGGAGCTGGTGGTGTTAACAAGCCCATGAACCGTGAGGACCTGCGGATCATGCCTGTGGTTGTTACCACTAATTATGTGGTGATCACCTCGCTTGACCTTGTTTACCATGCACGTCTTGACCAGAAGTCAATCTTGGGCTCTTCAGACACGGTCTATATGAGCTATGAGAATCTCTATATCGCTTCTACGGTCGCTGACTCCCAGAGCAAGCCCCCTTATAAGGAAAGTGTCTATACCATTGAGGAGCATACCGAGAACCAACTTACCCAGTTGGTGCGTATCGCACTTGGCGACGGACACTTTGAGGTAGCGGCACAGGGTAGCGTTAAGGGAGCCCTGTTGAATCAGTTCTCCCTTGATGAGTATGAGGGAAACCTGCGTCTGGTGGTCACCTGCTATTCTTTTTCATACCGCATATTCAGAGATGATGCCTATGATATAGAGGAGATCAAGTATGACGATGATTCCAGTCAAACTAATGCCGTGTATGTTTTAGACCCCGCACTGAAGGTCCTTGGCAGCATAGAGGGCTTGGCGCAAGAAGAGCGTATCTACAGCGCGCGATTCTCAGGGCCTGTAGGATACATGGTGACCTTCCGTCAGATCGATCCCCTGTTTGCCCTGGATTTGCGCGACCCCCGTAATCCTGTTGTTACCAGTGAACTTAAGATTCCGGGATTCAGTACCTATTTGCATCCCTTTGGCACAGGCCTCCTACTGGGCCTAGGCTATGATGTTGAGGAGAACCATACCTCTGGGATGAAGCTGAGCATGTTTGACACCCTGGACCCCTTTGCGATAACTGAGATACATACAGGGCTTGTTGATCTTGACTATTCTGAAGCGCTTTATAACCACAAGGCAGTACTGGTGAGTGTTGAGCGTAACATCATTGGATTTCCTGGAGAGCAGTATGGGGCTTTCAAAGAGTATCTGGTCTATTCATTTGATGCAGATAAAGGCTTTGAATTACGCGGCAAACTTCAGTTGGGTCTTGGAGATGACAGCTCACTGGCCATGTATTCATACAGCTATGAGACACGAGGGCTCTATATTGGGAACTATCTCTATGTATTCTCGGGGGATTTCCTCGATGTCTTTGATCTTGGGAATCTTGATAAAGTGTTGACACTGAAGATTCAGGCTTCTGAAGATTTGGGTTATGGGTATCCTATGCCGCTCATGGCTGTTGAATAGGCTTAAACACTACCTGAGATAAGGGCCATCCTCAAAAGCTTGAACTGAGGGTGGCCCTTTTTGTTGAATGTGGCTGATATCAGATTTGCCCGAGTAGGCAGGTTTTGGCACTTCTGCCAGTAAAGATGCACATACCCCACTCTCAAGAGAGCAGGGTATGTGCGCAAGGGGGGGGGCTAACAGCCAGCCAAGGGCTGGCGGAAAGCTATTTTGGGTTCCAGTCCTGATGTGAATCATCTTTGTCAGGCGGAACAGGTTGTCAACGTGTTAAAGGTATTATGAATGCTAAGTTACTTGAATGTAAATAGATATATTTAAAAAATCAAAAAAACTAGCAGAATTCAAAATATATCAATATTTGCAACTGATATAAGCAAATTAGCATACAACAATTAGTATTATAAACCATACTTACATGATTATCTTCTGACGCTTGCAAAAATCTTTAAAAAACTTTAAAGTTACTTAAGGTTTTCCAGATTAACGAGGAGGGGTTAAATGGATAGGCACGGTGACACTGAGATTATGGTGTCAATAAAGGAATTCGCTGAGTTTGTAGGCGTCAGGCAATCGGTCTTGCGATACTACGACGAGATCGGACTATTCTCGCCAGCAGTACGAGGCGATAACAACTATCGTTACTATACCCTTCCTCAGATACAGACTATCAAACTGATAGAGACCCTGAGAAGCCTTAGTATGCCATTAAAGCAGATAGAGGAGGTAATGGCCTCAAGGAATCCAGAGTCCATGGTGAATATACTCTCTGAGTATGAGATCAAACTGAACAATGAGTTAAGGGCCCTGCAGGAGAGCTTCTCGCTTATCCATACCCTGAGGACTCAGATTCAAGGTGGTATAGCCCAGGATGAGAATGAGATGGGAATCAGGTTCTATGCTGAGCGGCGCATAGCACTTGGCCCCCTCACTGATTTTCAACCTGGAGAGACCTATCATCGTTGTTTCTCGGATTACTATCGCTCTGCCCGAAGACAGAGGGTTAATCTTAGTTATCATATTGGGGGCTACTTTGATACCTTTGAGGAGTTCCTTGCATCGCCCACACGCCCAAAACGATTCTTCTCATTGGATCCCAATGGCCTTGATCTCATGCCTCCTGGAAACTACCTTGTGGGCTATTCAAAAGGTGATTATGGCATAGTCAATGATCTACCTGATCGACTTAAAGACTACGTTGAGACCCATAAGCTGAAGACCACGGGACCGGTATTCCATCTGTATCCGCTCAATGAGGTATGCATTGAGAACCCAAATGACTATCTGGCGCGTATATCCATTAGATTAGTATGATGCTCAGCCAAGGGGATTTGGCTTGGCAAAATGGCATGCGCAGTAGTGGCGCGGAGCAATCTCTATTAATTCTGGTTGTGTTGATGCACAAATCTCTTCAGCAATGGGGCACCGTGTGCGAAAGCGGCATCCACTGGGAGGATCGATGGGAGAGGGTACCTCGCCTTGCAAAAGGATACGAGAACGCTCACGCTGTACCCTGGGATCGGGCACAGGTATGGCAGAGAGAAGACTTTGGGTATAGGGATGGCAGGGGGTTGAATACAGCAGATCAACATCCGCGGTCTCAACGAGTTTTCCAAGATACATCACCGCTACCGTATCTGAGATATGCTCAACCACACCAAGGTCATGGGCGATGAAAAGATACGTTAAGCCAAACTCATCTTGCAAGCTGTCAAGCAGGTTTAGCACTTGGGCCTGAATGGAAACATCAAGGGCGGAGACAGGCTCATCACAGATAATGAGCTTGGGCTTTAACGCCAAAGCACGGGCTATGCCGATACGTTGGCGCTGGCCACCAGAGAATTCATGGGGATACCTGTTGATATGCTCAGGATTGAGTCCTACTGTCTCTAAAAGCTCTTTGACCTTTTCGATGCGCTCACTCTTTTTTCCCTGATGATGGATGATCAGTGGCTCACTTATCAGTTCTCCGATAGTCATGCGGGGGTTTAAGGATGCCTGCGGGTCTTGAAAGACGATCTGCACTTCTCGTCTGAAATTGAAGAGGTCTTTGCCTTTAAGGGCAGCAACATCCTTTCCCTCAAAATCTATGGTACCACTGGTCGGGTTGATAAGGCGGATGACACAGCGCCCAATGGTGGTCTTACCGCTGCCGGATTCACCCACCAGGCCCATGGTCTTTCCTCGTTCGATAAAGAAACTCACATCGTTTATCGCTGATACGTGTTTTGCGCCTAGACGCTTGAACAGGCCATTTGAGACGGCAAAATCCTTATGGAGGTGTGAGACATTGAGAAGGATGTCACTCATGGCGCCTCCTAGGCTCGCTATCCCTGCCGCCTGAATCGTTAAGCGGGGAATTCATGAGGAAATCCTGGTCTTTAGAGAAGTAGCAGGCTGAGGCATGCCTGCCATCTACCTCAACCAGCACGGGATTCTCTTGATTGCAGCGTGGCCGTGCGTAAGGACAGCGCGGAAAGAACGCACATCCCTTTGGAAGGTTGATCAGGCTGGGCGGGTTCCCCTTTATTGGGGTGAGGGGCTCCTTGTTGTCAACAGCCCGTTTTGGGATAGAGCGCATGAGTCCCCAGGTATAGGGGTGTAAGGGATTATAGAATATCTCGTCTGTTGTGCCGTATTCTACGGGTTTTCCGGCGTACATGACCAGGATGCGGTCTGCCATGTCTGCCACCACGCCCAGATCATGCGTAATCATGATAATGGCGGATCCGGTGCGTTTCTGGAGGCTTTCCATGAGCTCGATGATCTGTGCCTGTATGGTCACGTCAAGGGCTGTGGTTGGCTCATCGGCAATGAGTATCTCAGGGTCGCAGGCCAATGCCATGGCAATCATGGCGCGTTGTCTCATGCCGCCAGAGAATTGATGGGGATAGTCACGTGCGCGCTCGGCTGCGTTGGGGATACCCACCATATCCAACAGCTCGATGGCCCTTGAGAATGCCTGGTCCTTGTTAAAGCCCTTGTGCAGTGTGAGGCCTTCACCCACCTGCTTGCCTACCCGATACACCGGGTTTAATGAAGAAAGGGGATCTTGGAAGATCATGGCGATGTTATTGCCACGGATCTTTTGGAAGTCTTTCTCAGACATGGATAGAAGCGACTCTCCCTTGAACGAGATCTCACCGCCGTGCACTTTTCCGGGAGGCATGGGTACCAGTCCCATGATACTCATGGCGGTGATGGACTTGCCGCAGCCAGATTCTCCTACCACTCCTAAGGTCTCACCCAGGTTCAACGTGAAGGAGACCCCGTCAACAGCTTTGACCAAGCCGTCGGGGGTGTCAAAGTACATCTTGAGGTTATCAACCTTGAGCAGGTCCACCCCTGTTGGGGTAAGGTTCTGTGTATGGTCTTCCAAGCTCTCATTATGGAAAATCCGTTTGAGGGCAGCCTCATGCGCTGCTGCATCGATGACTTCTTCAGGCACCTTGAACTCAGGGATCTTTGGCCCTGGGGCAAATGCCTTGTCTTTGTGAGAGAACAATGGGGGAGTCATCTGCTAATTCACCTTTACGTCCATGGCATCACGGAGCCCATCACCAAGAAGGGTGAATGAGAGCACGGTAAGTAATATGGCAAGACCGGGGATGAACACCAGCCACGGTGCTATGGTCAGGTATTGTTGGGCATCAGATATCATGAGCCCCCACGATGCGGTGGGAGGTTGTATGCCCAGCCCCAAAAAGCTTAAGGCTGCCTCGGAAAGGATGGCAGACCCAATGCCCATGGTTGCATAGACCACCACAGGCGCTATCGAGTTTGGAAGTATATGCCTTAAGACTATGCGCAGGTTGTTGGCACCCAGTGCCCGGGCCGCTGAGACATAGTCATTCTCTTTTACCTGTAAGATCACACTTCTGATCACCCTGGCAATGGATGTCCATCCAATCAACCCAATGGCAAGGAACATGTTTATGAAACTTGGGCCCAGGGCCGCAAGAAGGGCTATTGCCAAGAGGATGTAGGGAAAGGCCATGAATGTGTCTGTGATACGCATGATGATGCTATCCCAAAGGCCTCCAAAATATGCAGCTGATATGCCCATGATAAGGCCGATAAGAACAGAGATGGACATGGCGATAACGCCTACAGACAAGGAGATACGACCACCATAGATGATGCGCGCCATCTCATCACGGCCAAGATTATCCGTGCCAAAGGGGTGCTGGAGTGAGGGAGGGGTCTTTGACAGGGTTGCCGTCATGGTGGTGTCCACAAAGGTGGGGGATCCAAGCACTTGAGGCACCCAGAGATCTGCTGTTGCAGCCACGATGATAAGGAAGACGATCCAGAAAAAGCCGAATAACGCCAGCTTGTTCTTGCGAAGCCTTCGCCAGGCATCGCTCCAGAGGGTACGGCTTTTGCGTTGCTCAAGGGAAAGGTCGTTATCCTCATCCAGCGGTGTCACAGGGGCCTGTGTATCGATCTTCTTCTTAAACAAGGACATCTCTCACTCACCCGCCTTTTTCCCATAGCGGATGCGGGGGTCAAAGAACGCGTAACTGATATCGATGACGAGGTTGATGATCATCACCACAAACACCACTAAGATGACGCCGCCCATGACTATGGGCCAGTCACGCTGCCCAATAGCCCTGAAGATCTCAAAGCCTATACCAGGCCAACTGAAGATGGTCTCGGTGAGTATGGCCCCTGACATCATAGTGCCAAAGTCGATACCGATGAAGGTGATAACAGGGATCATGGCATTCTTTAGCGCATGCTTCATGATCACGGCGCGACGCGACAAGCCCTTTGCGCGTGCCGTGCGTATGTAATCGGCATTGATGACCTCAAGCAGTTGGGAGCGCATGATGCGCGCCGTATAGGCCAAGGAGACTGAAGCCAAGGTCATTGCAGGCAGTATGTAATGGAGCCAGGTGGGATATGTGCTTACGGGGCCACCTGCCCCTGATACAGGTAGCGACAATGCACCCCCTGTGGCATTCTTGAGTAGAACCCCAAACAGTATCTGCAACAGCATGCCTAACCAGAACGCTGGCATGGATACCAGCATGGAAGTCGATATAGTGACCAGGCCATCTAAAAAGGAATATCGCTTGACTGCCGAGATGATACCCGCCGAGATGCCAATGAGGACCTCAATGGCAATGGCGCAGAGTGCAAGACGAGCGGTATAGGGGAATTTCTCCGCAAAGATGTCTAAAACGGGGGTTTTGCGCTGGTAGGATGTTCCCAGGTCCCCATGAATCAGATCGTTCATGTAATAGCCGTATTGTATGTACATGGGTTGATCCAGGTGGTTGTTCTCAACGATCATCTGATAGATATCATCAGGCAGAGCCTTCTCGCCAGCTAACAGCTTGACGGGATCGCCGGGTATCACCGAGCGTAAGAAGAATAAGATAAGGGTAGCACCTATAAAGACTGGTATGAATTGTAATACACGCTTTACGATGTACGCTGCCATAGCATGTCTTTCAGGGTCATTGACACGGGTATATGTAAGTGGATTCAGTATAGTACACGTTTGGGCGGACGGGTATCTTTTGGTATGACCCAAAGCACATAAATATCATATTTTTTATCGCCTGAGCTTTGTGGATCCCTGATTCATGGTCAATTTGTCACAGAATACAAAGAAGACCAAGCTGAGCCTGGTCTTCTTTGCGTTGAGCCCTAAAACCTGAGATGTGTTTACGGCGTTTATTTAAGTGTCATGGCCTTAAGGTCTGCGATCATGTTTGGAGAGAAGAAGAAATTATTCAGGGAGTCTGACCCTACACGATTGTGGCAATAGAACATGACAGGAGCCACGATGCAATCCTCGCCCAGGATATCGTCAACCGCCTGGTAGGCCTTGATGCGCTTCTTGGTATCAGTGATCGAACGGGCCTCCATGAGCTTTTGGTCGACTTCAGGGTTTGAATAATGAGAGCGGTTATCGCCATTGCCTGTATAGAACAAGGGGAACAGGAAGTTGTCCATGATGGGGTAGTCGGCAATCCAGCCCAGACGTCCTATCTGGTATTTACCGGCTGCCAGGGTCTCAAGATAGTTGGCCCATTCCATGGTCTCCAGCTTGGCGGTGATGCCGATGGCCTTAAGGTCGGCCTGTGCCATCTGCATGATCTCCTCGTGTCCACCACCGGAATTGCATGACAGGGTGATCTCGGGAAGTCCCTTGCCCTCAGGATAGCCTGCATCGGCCAGGGCCTTCTTTGCAGCCTCTATGTCATATTTGGCATAGGGCCATGAGCCCTCGCGGTAGCCCTCGATGCCTGGAGGTACGATGCTGCCTGCAGGAGTGCGGGTACCCTCGAAGATGGTGTCGCAGATTGCCTGGCGGTTGATGGCCATGCTGACTGCCTTGCGGATGTTCTTATCCTTGAAGACCGGGTCGGTCTGCTCCATCACAAAGTAATAGGTGGATGACTCAGGGCCCAAGAGGGTCTGCTTGCCAGGGTTGATGGTCCAGCCATCTGAGGAGGTGCCATACTGGTTTTGAGCCGAAGCGATCTGCCCATTAGCGATCTGCGTGAAATCAAGGTCTCCGGCCTGGAACTGGGTATAGGCAGTCTCAGGGGATTTTATGATCAAGAAGTCACAACCATCGATCTTGGGTTTCTCACCATAATAGTCATCAAAACGCTTGACCCTGATGTATTGGTCGTCAACCCAGCTGCCATCCATCATAAAGGGGCCGTTGCCAATAGGTGAACGGTAAAAGCTGTTGAAATCGCTGGCCGCGCCACCTGAGGGCACAGGGCCCAGGGCAGGATGTGAGGCCACCATGGGAAAGTCTGCAAAGGCTTCTTTAAGGGAAACCTCAAAGGTGTAATCATCAAGGGCCTTGAGGCCTTTCATCTCAGTGGCATTGCCTTTGAGCATGTCGTCGTATCCAATGATCTTATCGATATGATAAGAGATCTCTGAGGGATCTGTGGTGGTATTGGGATTGCACATGCGCTCCCAGCCAAACTTGAAGTCGTTAGCGGTGACAGGATCACCGTTGTGGAACAGGGCGCCCTTAACCAGATGGAAGGTGAACACTGTAGCGTCAGCGTTGACATCCCAGCTTACGGCTGCTGCGCCATTGAGCTTCTTGGTGCGATAGTCATACTTGGTCAGTGAGTCAAAGATGTTGGCGGCAACCTGGGTGCCCTCTGATTCCTGGACATTGAAGGTATCGATGCATGCCGGCTGGTTGATGTAGTAACGGATGGTGCCACCGGTAGCCCCGCCTCCGGTAGTACAGCCAGAAAGCGAGGGTGCGGCAAGGGCCGAGGCGCCAACAACAGCTGCGCCCGCAACAAAGGCGCGTCTACTTATTTTTCCGGGTTCCTTTTTTTCTTCCTCAATCATAGTGACCTCCTTTTTCTCAAACTTTTTAACTGTTTTTATCACACGTACACTGTCCCCTCTACATTACCCGTATCCAAGCCTTTTTGGCAGGTAATGACAGTGACGTAAATTCTATACGAATAGGAGCAATTAGTATACAGTTTTGGCACGTGATAAGGGGATTTGTTGGAGGCGACGACCGGATTTGAACCGGTGATGGAGGTTTTGCAGACCTCTGCCTTACCACTTGGCTACGTCGCCTAAAAAACGGCCACGCACACGGTGCGCGTGGCCGTACATCTTATGGAGCGGACAACGGGACTCGAACCCGCGACCCCAACCTTGGCAAGGTTGTGCTCTACCAACTGAGCCATGTCCGCATGCACAGGTAGCTATTCTACGAAAGCCCAGCATTTGACGCAAGCCCAAAAGCGATAAATACGCTTGATTTTGATAGTTTCTTTATACAGTTGTTGCTTTTGAGGAAAGTCTGATACACTATCCCGCGTTGGTCTGCGCGATTAGCTCAGGGGGAGAGCACTACCTTGACACGGTAGGGGTCACAAGTTCAAATCTTGTATCGCGCACCATTGCTGATAATGGCCGGATATCTTTTTAGATATCCGGCCTTTTGCTTTTTTTGTGTATCACAGGGGATTTTCATGCGATTGGCGATGCCCAAAGCGTGCAACTCGCGATATCATACGGGGATACACTCTCATTTTAAGGGGGACTTGTGCCAAGCAGGGACTGCGAAGTTATCGTAATAGGAGCAGGGGCCGCGGGATTGATGGCGGCTATCACTGCAGCTAAGCAGGGGGCACGGGTTGTGCTGGTGGAGAAGAATATCCGCATGGGAAAGAAGCTCTTGGCAACGGGAAACGGCCGATGCAATCTAAGCAATACGCATATTGGTGATGAGGAGAGCCTGCTGCGTTATAACAGGCCGGATTTTGTGGCACCTGTTTTGCGGCGTTTTGACTGTGATGGGGTGCGGGCGGTTTTTGAGGAGCTGGGACTGCTGACCGTTGTGGATAAGAAAGGGTGGGTGTTTCCCCGGACGCGCACCGCGAACAGTGTGGTAGATGTGTTGGTGAATGAGATCGAGAGGTTGGGCATCACGGCTTTTATAGGGCAGGAGGCCACGGGGGTCATGGCGTATGACGGCGGCTATCGCATTGATGCCAGTGGGGACATAATCTCTGCTAAAAGCCTGGTTTTGGCCTGTGGGGTTGAGCCTCTGCTGAGGTCTTTTGCGGTTTTGCCCATGGCGGCGCCCCAGCCTGTGCTTGGGCCGCTTAAAACCGTGCCTGACCCCATACGGGGGCTCGACGGGGTGCGGGCGGTTTGCCGTGTATTGCTGACAGAGGGCTCAGAGATCTTATCCTGGCAGGATGGTGAGCTGCTTTTTAGGGATTATGGGGTGTCAGGCATTGCCATTTTCAATCTGAGTCGCTTTGCGCGGGCGGGGCACGTGCTCTCGATTGATTTCTTCCCGGAGTTCAGCGTTGAAGAGCTTGAGTCGATGCTGCTGAGGCGCTGCAGCAAGGCCAAGAGGAATCCGGCGGCGCTGGTGCTTACGGGTATGCTGCATTCAAGGATCATACAGGCGGTGCTCAGGATGTCTAAGATACGGGCGCATGAGTCTCTTGATGCGGAAAAACTCAAGAGACTGGCTTATAATCTTAAGGCTTTTAACCTGAGCATCATTGATGGCCCTCCAAAGGAACAGGCCCAGGTGACGCGTGGGGGGCTTGTTGCGGAGAGCTTTAACCCAGCTACGCTTGAGGCCATCATGCAGCCGCGGCTCTTTGCCGCGGGAGAGTGCCTTGATGTTGATGGGCCTTGTGGCGGTTATAATCTCCATTGGGCCTGGGCCAGTGGGCTTGTTGCCGGTGAGTGTGGGGCAAAGGCTGCGTTAAGATGAACTGGTTGAAACTGAGCCATTAATGAACAATGAACTTGCGCGGGGGTTTTGACTGTAGGTGCATGAACGTTTGGATTGAGAGGGAGCTTTCTTGGAACTGCTTTCGGTTTTTCTAACATCTGAGGCATGGATAACCTTGGTGATACTTGTGTTCCTTGAACTGGTGCTGGGGATAGATAACCTGGTGTTCATCGCGCTTACCACTGACAGGTTGCCCGAGAATAAAAAACGCCTGGGGCGTCGCTTTGGCTTGCTTGCCGCCTTGCTCACGAGAATCATCTTCTTGTGTTTTGCCTCTTGGATAGTATCCATGACCAAGCCCTTGTTCCATCTGCCCTTTGAGAGCTCCATCTTTGATTTGGGGTTCTCAGGCAGGGACCTTATCCTGTTGGCTGGAGGCGTTTTTCTTATCTATAAGGGAATCACCAGCATAAAGGATAAGCTCTCCTTAAGAGAGGAGAAGGAGACCCACGGGCATCCTGATATCCACAGGCATCCTGAATTGCGCACAACTAAGATAGGATTACTCCAGGCCATAGCAACCATTGCGGTTATGGACATTGTCTTCTCAATAGACTCAGTGATCACAGCGGTTGGGCTTGCGGGAACCATGTTGCTGGTGATGATCCTTGCGGTCATGCTGGCGGTCTTTGTCATGATAGTACTTGCTGATGCTATCTCTGAGTTCATCAACTCAAATCCTCAGATTACCTTGCTTGCCTTGGTTTTCATCATACTTGTGGGAGTGAAGCTGCTCATTGAATCGCTTGGTGTTGAGCTGTACATAGGCAACAGTGATGTCTCCGCCTTGAACCTGGCGCTTTATGTGACACTTGCCGTCTCGTTCATCCTTACGGTTTTGCAGATGGCGTACGCCCGCCGCGTGACGCGTATGCACAAGGAGATATCTGAACATAAGGCTGAACAGGACGTGAAGGCCTCAGAGCATCCTGGGAGCAGCGAGGCGGCAGAATAATGGCCGCGTGAAAGGCTACCTGTTATCTAGGGTGCCTTCTGTCAGATGCTGATACTCCTGGTGGGTGACAAAAAGCCTTGCGGCTGACGGCAATACCCTTGCCTCAAAGGGGGTGGTCAAACCCGGGGCCTCTCCATCGAATTGCAGATGCAGTGCAGGGTCAGAGCTCACTTTCACCTTCTTTGTCTTGAAACTTTCAATCGCATCTGCCCGATGAGGGAACTTTCCTGAGCGATCGAGAAATGCAGCGACAAGGGCTGGGACAAGTTCAACGGTACTATGCGGCTTGATCACCGCTACTTCTAAGAGGCCATCGCGAGCATCATTGGCATGCGTGATTGAGATGTCTGGCAGTATCTTTGCAAAATTGAGGACAAGGACCGCAATACCCTCGATCTGGACGCTTCCCTGGTCAAGCTCAAGATGGAAATGTGCGAGCTTGGGGGTGGGTATTGCCAATGCGGCAATGAAATACGCACTGGGACCCAGAGGGCCTTTTAGACGTTCTGCGTATTCCATAATGGTCGCGTCGTAACCAGCTCCGCCAATAACGGCGAACCCTTTGGTCAGTTGGCCTTGAGGGGTGTTGCAGCTTATCTCACCAAGATCGAAATCAAGGGTGTACCCATCACGGATGATGTTGGCCAGTGCATAGGGCTCCTCAGGCTGATCGAGGTTGGTGGACAGGAGGTTACCCGTGCCGGCTGGAAAGGGGAGTATGGGGAGTTTGGTATTGCGAAGCTCATAGCAGACCGAAGCTATGGTGCCATCTCCGCCAGATGCCACTACCAGGTCACAGTTGTGCGCCCCCTCAAGCAGGGCAGCAACCGATGTCTTACCGTCGGTATTACGTATGATCAGCTCATCACCGTCTTGAGACAGTTTGCGCATGAACTCAAAGATCGCCCCGTCTTTAAGGCCCGATTGCAGATTATTGACTATTAAGACTTTCATGACCGCTATCCAATCTATTTTTTGCCAATATAGTGATACCATGAAATGATGAACTTGAGAATGGGAGATTGAGGTAGACGGCTTGTACATAGACAATCAAGAAGCATTGGAACAGGCGATTTCTTTATTTGATAAGGAAGAGTTCCTGACCATTGATACAGAATTCCTCCATGAGAAAACCTATTATCCCAAACTCTGCCTTTTGCAGATTGCCAGCGATAACCATGAGGCTATCATTGACCCTTTGGCTGATGTGGATCTTCTAGCCCTAAAGCCACTATTAACCAATGAGCGCATCGTAAAGGTGTTCCATGCGGGGGACCAGGATCGTATCATCTTGTATCAATTGATCTTGGAACCGGTGCGCCCTGTGTTCGATCTTCAGCGAGCCGTACTTCTTTTGGGCCTGTCACATCAGATGAGCCTGATGTCCCTGGTTAAGTATTTTTGTGACGTGGGCCTTACTAAAGAGGAGTCCTTCTCTGACTGGGCACAGCGTCCATTGACGGACGATCAGCTGAGATATGCCATTAACGACGTGCATTATCTACCTTTTATCTACCGCACGATAGTTGAAAAGCTAAAAGGCAGTGGACGCTTACAGTGGCTCGACGAGGATTTCAGGGCAATGGAGGAAAAATCGCTGTATCAGGTCGATAGCCAGGAGATATGGAAGAAGCTTAAGAGCGCTACTTCTTTAAGGGGGCCTGAGCTTGCTGTGGCCCGCGAGGTCTGCTCGTGGCGTGAGCTGACAGCACAACAACGCGATATCCCCAGGAAATGGGTACTTCCGGATGAGATAATCATCGAGATCTGCAGACGTAGCCCAGCCACACAAGAAGACCTCCTTAAGATCCGGGGGATCAAGAATCATCTTGGAACGAGGTTTTTCACCCAGGTGCTGGATGCTGTGGCAAAGGCCAAGGACGGGCCACCTGTTACGTGGCCAAAGAACGAAAAACCTCGAAGGGGCGATTCGAGCCTTACCTCCAAATTAGACTTGCTGAACTCGCTGCTTCATTTGCGCGCAAAGGAATTACAGATAGCACCGGGTTTTTTAACTAACCAGGAAGAGTTACTGCGTCTGGCCTCCGGACAGAGAAAGGGGCTTGCCCTCTTAAGCGGGTGGAGACGTGAGCTGATAGGCAATGAGCTTATCCAGCTTTTAGAGGGAAAACTGGCGCTATCCTTAAAGGGTGATGACTTAAAGGTCACACTGATACGTTGAATCTGATAGGAGTTATGGATGTTTGGTTTTAACCTGTACTGGTTGATCTTGATAGCGGTGTCGCTGGTGTTGGGATTTGGCACCCAGGGATATATCAAAAGTAGATATAAGAAGTGGGATAAGATACCTAATTCCCAGGGTTTGACAGGAGCCCAGGCAGCAAGAAAGATGCTGGATGCACATGGGCTCACCCAGGTTTCAGTTGAGATGGTGCCCGGTGACCTTACCGATCATTATGATCCCAAGGCACAGAAGGTCTCACTGTCACAGCGGGTATATAACAACAGGAGCGTTTCTGCTCTGGCGATTGCCAGCCATGAATGCGGCCATGCTGTCCAACACGCAAAGAGCTATGTTCCCGCTACCATAAGAGGTGCCCTGGTGCCGCCTATCTCACTGGCAAGCAACGTTTGGTTGATAGTGCTGATCTTGGGGATATTCCTTAACTATCTGGGGCTTATCTGGTTGGCTATTGCCCTGTATGCCGTAACCATCCTGTTTCAGCTGGTAACCCTGCCGGTGGAGTTTGACGCGTCTCACCGTGCGTTGGCCTTTATAAAGACCTCTGGCTATGTGGTGGATGCTGAGAGCAAGGGCGCTCACTCAGTTCTCACCGCGGCAGCACTGACCTATGTGGCCGCCGCGTTGATCTCATTGTTGCAACTCTTCTATCTGCTTGGTTTTGCAAGGCGTTGAGAGATGATGCCTCAGTCTCAACCTTTTTCTGTATCCCAGGCCTTAGCCCTGGCCAAGAACTCCTTGGAGCAGATCTCTGCGACTATTGTGGGAGAGGTCTCTGAGTTCTCAGACAAACCAGGCTATAAAGCAGTTTATTTCACCATCCGTGATGCGAGCGCGTCCCTCTCTTGTCTTATCTGGAGGAATGCCTTTGTGCGCGCGGGAGTAGAGATAAGGCAGGGCGCCCTGGTTGAGGTATCGGGGGTTTTCTCGGTTTATGCCGCAAAGGGCAGGATGAACTTTGAGGTACGTACACTGCGTTTGGCAGGAGAGGGTGAGCTCAGGCTCAAGGTAGCGCAGCTTGCGGCCAAACTGCAGGCAGAGGGCCTGATGGCTTTGGAGAGAAAGCGTCCCTTGCCGGGACTCCCCACTAAGATTGCCGTGGTAACCTCACCCAGGGGAAAGGCCATCCACGATGTGCTGAGGACCTTACGCAGGAGGTTTCCCCTTGCTGAGGTTCTTGTAGCCGGAGTACCTGTGGAGGGGGCTACTGCTGCACAATCCATATGCACGGGGCTTTTAGCCGCTGAAGCTTCGGGCGCTGAAGTGATATTGCTGGTGCGCGGCGGTGGGTCCTATGAGGACCTCATGCCCTTTAACGATGAGTCATTGGCAAGGACCATTGCTTGCAGCACGGTTGCTGTGGTGACGGGGATTGGCCATGAGCCAGACAACACCATAGCCGATATGGTTGCGGATCACCGGGCATCAACACCTACGGCAGCAGCTGAGTTTGTGGCCCCTGACCTGCAGGAGTTAAAGGGCAGACTGAAGATCTTGGCGGGTTTGCTGGCACAAGCACTTAGCAGGAGGCTCGAGCGCGAGCAGATACACTTCTCACATATACGTGATAAGGCATTATTCAGGGACCCATCCCAGCTCATCGCACCTTTTGCCCTGGTAGTAGAGGGCGCCGCTTTGCGCCTGCAGAGACAGCTGCCTGATAAGCTTGAGAAAGACCGCGTTTTTATCGAAGAGATGAGAACCAGGCTTAAACTGCTTGCAGGCAACCTGTTGAGATTGAGCGAGACAACCAAGGAGCTTAACGCCATGCGCCTGCACGCGCTTTCTCCTCTGGCGGTTTTGGGTAGAGGATACTCGATTGCCTATGACCGCAATGATCACGTTATTGATACCATTGATAAGATAGACTTGAATCAGCAGCTTTTTGTGGTGCTTGCTGATGGCCGGATAGAATGTAGCGTTATGGGCAAACAGGCTAAGTCACTTGCTGACCAAGCCACAAAAGAAAAGAAGGAGGATCATGTCTGATCTGTTCAGCACACAGGGCATAGACCCTGCAGAGCTCAGCTTTAAAGAGGCTTCAGAGGAACTTGAGGGAATAGTGCGTTTATTGGAGGGGAATCAATTAGAGCTTGAGGAGAGCCTCAAAAGCTACGAACGGGGTGTTGGCCTGCTGCGTATACTTCAAGAAAGACTCAATGAAGCCCAGCAGAAGGTCACAGTGCTTTTGGGCGAGGTGGAATTAGAGCCCGAAAGTGACAACAACACAGACACTACGTTAAGTTAAGAGCGGAGGAAGGCCATGTCTGATTGCCTGTTCTGCATGATCGCCAACCATGGGATCGATGCAAGCGTGGTGTATGAGGACGATGAGGTGATTGCCTTTGAGGACGTGAACCCACAGCTTCCCATACATACGCTTATCATCCCCAAGACACATTATGAGGATATTGGAGACGCGGTGCCGGAGGAGACCCTGGGGAGGCTTTTTGCCACCGTTGGCAAGGTAGCCAAGCTCAAGGGCCTTGAGGAGCGCGGTTACCGTGTGGTGGTCAATACCGGCGAAGACGGAAGACAGACCGTTCACCACCTCCATATACACGTTCTTGGAGGAGCTCTCATGCCTGTTCGCATGGGACCCGCGGATTAGTGCATACTACAAAGATTGTCATAGAGCTTTAATAACGATACCGGGTTTGCGCCCAGGGCCAGAAATGAGGAGACCATGTTTATCTTAGTTATCAACGCCGGCTCATCATCCCTTAAGTATCAGGTGATGGACAAAGACACTCAAGAGGTTGTTTGCAAGGGCCTTTGTGAGCGTGTGGGTTTGGGTGAGTCCTTTCACAAGTACGAGCGAGGTGATGACGAGAAGCTCATTACCCTGACGCTCAGCAACCATCATGATGCCGTGAAGGCTGTGCTGGATACCCTTTTGGATACACAGGTGGGCATCATGTCCAGCCTTGATGAGATAGTGGCGGTTGGCCACAGGGTTGTACATGGTGGTGAGTACTTCAGCAAGTCCGTGGTTATTGATGATGAGGTTATGGCACGGATCATAGAATGCGTGCCTTTGGCCCCTCTTCATAATCCTCCGTCCATCATGGGTATTGAGGCCTGCAAGGAACTGATACCCTCGTCTATACAGGTTGCGGTGTTTGATACCGCATTCTTGCAGACACTGCCTCCCAAGGCTTATATGTACCCGCTGCCTTATGAGATCTATGAAGAGCATCGTATCCGCAAGTATGGTTTCCATGGAACCTCTCACAGATATGTGGCACAAAAGACCTCGGAATACCTGGGCCGTCCTCTTGAGGAACTCAAGCTGGTTACCTGCCATTTGGGCAATGGCTGTTCACTTACCGCTATTGACCAGGGCCGTGCCATTGACAACACCATGGGATATACGCCTCTAGATGGACTGATGATGGGAACCCGCTGTGGGACCATAGACCCGGCAATCGCCATTATCATGGTGAGCAAGCTGGGGATGACGCTAGAAGAAGCCGAGAACACCATGAACCGCAAATCCGGTCTTTTGGGAATCTCTGGGCTTACCAACGATCTGAGGGATGTGCGGGATGCCGCCGAGGCGGGCAACGAGCGAGCCATCTTGGCCTATGAGATGTACACCCATAGCATCAAGCGCTTTATTGGGCAGTATGTCTTTGAGATGGGTGGCGTTGATGCCATTGTGTTTGCGGGAGGGGTAGGGGAGAACGACCCACGCACCCGGCGCATGGTGTTTGAGGGCCTTGAGCCCTTGGGCATGATCCTTGATGAGGATAAGAACCAGCTGAGAGGCGCGGAACGCACCATATCCAGTGACGACTCAAAGGTGGAGATCCTGGTCATTCCCACCAACGAGGAACTGATGATCGTGCAGGACGTCATTAAGATCCTCGCGGAACAGTAAGCCAGGGAAGCACCGGTCAACTGCCCACACAAAACTGTTTGAACAGCATGGATAAGCGGCACTTCCCTGGGGATGTGCCGCTTATCCTTGTGCCTGGGCCTGAACGGCCGTTATTGCCGTTACCCCCACGATGTCGTCTGCAGAACAACCGCGTGAGAGGTCGTTTACTGGTTTTGCGATGCCCTGGGTGATGGGCCCAAAGGCCTCTGCCTTGGCAAGACGCTGAGCCAGCTTGTAGGAGATATTGCCGGAATCAAGATCAGGGAAGACCAATACGTTAGCATGTCCCGCTATCTTGCTGCCCGGAGCCTTGGAGGAACCTACCGCAAGGTCGATGGCGGCATCAAGCTGGAACTCCCCGTCGATATCCAGATGGGGGGCCTTCTTTTGAGCAAGGGCTACCGCGGCGCGGACCTTATCCACCGAGGGGCTCTTTGCGCTGCCCCAGGTTGAATGTGAGAGGAAGGCGATAACCGGCTCAGCCTCAAGCAACGCCTTGAATGATTGGGCGGAACTGAGCCCGATATCACAGAGCTGGTCGGAATCCGGGTGTTGGACAAGACCACTGTCTGCAAAGATGAAGGCACCATCGAGCCCATAGGGACA
>JGI24705J35276_12238353_pt1 | contig 19825 bp, 22 predicted proteins | sample TergutNt197P4_FD_35276 | JGI IMG/M metagenome (IMG submission 35276) | reverse complement strand
AAGCCGCTGGCATCGCACCGACCCCTGTGGACGTGGGTGGCGGCCGCCGAACGTATAGTGGGCTTTGTGCGGGCGGGCAAGCCAATCGGGACGCTGTCTTGCACGGGGGCGGAAAATTTTCCGGGTAAGTTATCGAAAACGAGAATTTCCGAGGTCGAATCAAGGGTTTCTTAGGGGGCTCTGCGATAGGGGTAGAGCAGGAGAAGTCGTCGAAATGCCCCTCATCCGGAAGAAGCGAGCAGCGCGCAAATTAATGTCCAGGCCAGCCTGGATCACGCTGGACGGCGGATTCGCCGCGCGACAGTGCACAGTGCTGGATGTCTCGAGTTCGGGGGCCAAGATTACCCTCAACGAGGATGCAGAGCGGCTTCCGGCCACGCTGCGGCTGGCCTTCGCACGCGACACCAGGACCGGACGAAACTGCCGGGTAGTCTGGCGAAATGGCCGGTCGGTCGGAGTCAGATTCACCTGACCCCCGATGCGCAGATGGCCAGCGGCGCTCGTGCGCGGTAAAAGGCCGAATGCGAACGTCGCCACTAATTGCTCTCGTTCTTCTGCTCGCATCTTCGGCGTTCGCCGAACCGTCGGGCAGAGCCACTTTGGACAAGGTGCCACCCACGGGCAAGCAGCTTCCACTGAAGGGCGCAAGCGGTGCCAATCCGTGTGCATCGTACGGTCCGGGCTTCGTCAAGCTTGAGGGTTCCAACACCTGCGTGAAGCTGGGTGGTGGCTTGGATGTCGGAGTCGGCGCGTCCGTTGGCGGGCGCCACTGAAAATCGATGCACACCGATTTGTGGCGACCCGACATCATCGCTCCAGTGTTGATGTATTGCGCGCTGCTGTGGTGGGTCGGCCGCGGCATGAGCTGGACCACGCGCGTTGTCATTACCGTGGTTACGCTCGCGCTTATCGCGTGCGTTGTGCTAATCGAACGGGGTGGGTTCTAGGTCAGGGCGACGCTTGTGCCCTTACGACGGGCTAGCCGGCTTGCCAATTGCGTGGTTGATCGCGTGATGCTTCTACCCCGAGGGCCTACCAGTGACCGGTGTTGGGCATCGACAGCCAGGGCTCCTGCGGAGGTTTCGGATCACCCTTCTGCAACAACTCGATCGAATGCAGATCCGGAGATCGGACGAACGCCATGTTGCCATCACGTGGCGGGCGGTTGATGGTGACACCTAACTTCATCAGTTTGTCACAGGTCGCATAGATATCGTCGACCTCATAGGCGAGGTGGCCGAAATAGCGGTCCTCGCCATATTTCTCCTCATCCCAATTGTAGGTGAGTTCGACCAGCGGAGCGCCGCGTGGCCCGGGCAGATTCTTAAGCTGATTCTCGTCCTCCGTTGCACAGAGGAACACCAGCGTGAACCGGCCCTTCTCGTTCTCGATGCGCCGCACCTCCTTCAGCCCCAACCCGTCGCGGTAGAATTTTAGCGCAGCATCAAGGTTGCGCACGCGCAACATGGTGTGGAGGTAACGCATGATCTGGTCTCCCAGGAATTGCTGTTGCTTCTGGTCATTCAATAGCAGCAAAGGGCTGGCGGGGGCAGGGGCTGTTTGTCGCGGAGTTCTGAATTGGTGTGCCTGCCCGACAGCGCGTGGCGATGAAGAACGGCCTCAATTTTCTATCCACATGTTAACGGCGTGAAAGCCCGCTTCAGCGGCGGGTTGATCGACGGATAGACCAGCCCCGCATTATGAGGCGCAGCTAAAGGGAAGAGCTTGCCGCAGGTCTTGGTTCCGTGACATCGCAAAAAATTTTGGGGACGCACTTTCGATCAGTCTGTCTGGACGGAACCGCTGATGCAGCCTTGTTGCAACCATCGCGCAGAGCACGCGTTAGCCCAGCAGGTAATTGATAGAGGAGATGCGTATGAAGAAGACAATAGCAGTCCTGGTAACCGCAGCAACCCTCGGCGCAACGACAATGGCCGCGCCAGCCGAGGCGCATCGTATTGGACCAGGCATTGCATTTGGTCTGGCCGCCGGCGCGTTGACAGCCGGTGCAATCGCGGCATCTCAGCCCTACTACTACGGTCCACGCTATTATTACGGGCCCGGGCCTTATTATGCGCCGGGACCCTACGCTTATTATGGTGGTCCTTATTACTACCCGCACCGCCACCATCACTGGCGGCATTACTGGTGACCAAGACCAAGAGAAGCTCGGAACGTCGTTCCGGGCTTCTCTCCTGATGGGACGAATACCGAAAAAATCTTAGGGCCAGAATGACGGCCGCTCGACCTTTCGAGCATTTTCCAGCGTCGAGGTAAAATACTCATCGCGCTCGCGCTCGAACTTCTCCTGCGTGGCGCGAAAGGCGGCGACCCGCGCTTCGATTTCTTCCCGCTCGCGCGACCGCCTGTCTTCCTGTTCGGTCATGTGTCCACCCTTTATCCGTTAGTCGTTCGAATCGCCTCCAGCGCATTGACGTTTGCGATTCGGGCATGATTAGGGAAGAGGCATTACGTCGTGATGCACAACATGCGCATCGCGACGGTGGATAAGACCGATCGTATTCTTGTCGCTTGTGTGTTCAGCCGCTAGCCAAGAAGCGAAAGGGGACTGACATGGCAAAGATTGATTTGGACTCGCTGAGCATCGAAGAACTCGCGACCTTGCGCGAAAGAGTAAACGAAAAGCTCCTGGAAAAAGTAGCGGCACGCCAGGCGGAGCTGGAAACTGAGCTGGAGCAGCTCACGCAGTACGGCAAGCCGGCCAAGAAGGCGCCACCAGCGACCAAGGTCAAGGCCCGAAAGGGTGAAGAGAAGCAAAGCGACGATTCGGGGGAGGAGGTCGAAGCGGCCTGACTGTCATCTCGCGACGAGTCTGTCGGGATTGATTGCGCAAGTGCAGCAATCCGTTTGGGAATGTGCTAAGTGCTGCAGCAGTACTTTGAGGCAAACGGATTGGTCGCCCATGATTGCAACGGATCTTCGCAGTGGCGTGGAACGGCTTGGCGATATGATCGCCGCGGCCAGTACGATCGTACCGTTTACCGGCGCCGGAATCTCGACCGAAAGCGGAATCCCTGATTTTCGCTCGCCAGGCGGGCTCTGGACGCGTAACCGACCGATCCCGTTTGAGGAATTCGTCGCCAGCCAGGACGTGCGGGACGAGGCATGGCGGCGGCGTTTCGCGATGGAGGCTGTCTTCGCCGCGGCGAAACCCGGCCGTGGCCACCGCGCGCTTGCTTCGCTCTACCGCGCTGGCAAGGTCCCAGCGGTCATTACCCAGAATATCGACAACCTACACCAGGCATCCGGCTTCGCGCCGGACGATGTGATTGAGCTCCACGGCAATACAACCTTCGCTCGCTGTATCGGGTGTGGGCAGAAGTATGAACTGGATTGGGTAAAACAGCGGCTCGAAAATAGTGGGGCGCCCGACTGCGCCACGTGCGGCGAACCGGTTAAGACAGCAACGATCTCGTTCGGGCAGGCGATGCCTGAAGATGCGATGGAACGGGCCACCGAACTGGCGCAGCATTGCGACCTGTTCCTCGCGATTGGTTCTTCGCTTGTGGTGTGGCCCGCCGCGGGTTTCCCGATGTTGGCCAAGGACTGCGGCGCGCAGCTGGTGATTATCAATAACGAGCCGACTGATCAGGATGATATCGCTGATTTGGTGATCCGGTGCGACATCGGCGAAACCCTCAGTCCGTTCGTAGGCAATTGATATCGAAGCTTGATTCGCGGCTTCGCAAGGCTGTTTATAGAATTCAGCGTCTCTCTTTTTTGTCTATGCGACGCAACCGGGAGTGTTATCTTCCGGTCGAAAGATTCGCGTGGGGTATGAATTTTTCGTAACTGAGGCGTAATTATGTCGCTGTCCGTAAAAAGGAGAGCGACCACAATAGTGGGGTCCGGGGGTTATGGGGTCGGACGGAATTGAGTCCAAGAAGATCAGGGGGCTGCTGCCAGCTGGAGCTGGGCGAAGCCATCGAGGATTGGACGAACTAGAAGGTGTCGGGCGCGATTCGGCGATCAGCCCGTTTTCCGGACTCGGAGAGTCCAGCGCCAACCTTGTCGAAATCACCGGTGCCATTAAGTGGTTCGATGCGTCGAAGGGCTATGGCTTTATCGTTCCGGACAATGGCTGGCCGGACGTGTTGCTGCACGTAACCGTGTTGAGGCGCGATGGATTCCAAACCGCCTATGAGGGGGCGCGCGTCGTCTGCGAGTGCGTGCAACGACCCAAGGGTTACCAGGCATTCCGAATCGTATCGATGGATGAGTCGACCGCGATTCACCCGGCCCAGATGCTGCCGCCGCGTACGCATGTCAGTGTTACGCCGACGAGCGGCCTGGAGCGGGCGATGGTCAAATGGTTCAACCGGTTGCGCGGTTTTGGTTTTCTAACCTGCGGCGAGGGGACGCCGGACATATTCGTGCACATGGAAACGATGCGTCGCTTCGGCATGGCCGAACTCCGGCCGGGCCAGTACGTGCTAGTACGCTACGGGCCGGGATCCAAGGGTATGATGGCGGCGGAGATTTATCCCGAGACTGGCTCGCCAGCGCTGTCGTCGCACTGACTGACTCGTTTGGTTGATCCGACGGGGCAACTCTCACATTCGTGAGCAAGCGACCGCGCAGTGCGGTCGCGTTTGGCTTGGTCATCTGGTATTTGGCCGTTGGCTTTACCTTGATCGCCAAGCTAGGATGAAGTTTCCTGTCCCACCGCCGCTGGCATGAGTGCCGTCCCATGAGAGTTCTTCGAAACGCTGACTGGTCTCGGGCTCGGGACTGGCTCGGTGTCTGCTTTGTTCTCGTTTTCTGTGTCCTTGCGGGACCGGATGCTCGGGCGGCAAATTTCCAGCCGCTTGAGATCGTCACCAAGAACGGGGTGCAGGTCTTCTCCGTAGAAATGGCGACAACGCCCGAAGAAAAGCAAACCGGTCTGATGTACCGGAAGGAATTGGCGGACGGGAAGGGGATGCTGTTCGACTTTTCGCCCGAGCAGGAAGTGTCGATGTGGATGAAGAACACCTACATCTCGCTCGATATGATCTTCATCGGCGCCGATGGCCGTATCCTGCGTATCGCCGAAAACACCGAGCCGCTGTCGACCAGGATCATTTCATCAAAGGGGCTGACCAAGGGCGTGCTGGAGGTGCCTGCCGGAACAGCCCAGAAATACGGGATCCGGCCTGGCGACCGGGTGGGGCATCCGCTGTTTGGCGGGAAATAGGAGCCTTAGGCGCCTTGCTGGTCGCGGCCGAAGCGTGTATCGACATCGTTTGCCGGACCTTCGGGGTATAGCGCAGCCTGGTAGCGCGGCAGTTTTGGGTACTGCAGGTCAGAGGTTCGAATCCTCTTGCCCCGACCAACAAGCCGTTGGTGTTGCGAACGCCCATGGACCTTGATGCCGAACGTCGGATCGAAGCGCTCCGATCGCTGAAGCGCAACCGCGGTATGCGAGCACTTGCGTGGGCCACTATGCCCATTTGGCTAATGAACTTGATCGTAGCGATCGGAAGCGGGCGGGCGTTGTACGTGGGACGCTTCACACACGAACAGTCTCGATGATTGAGCGGTTGCTAAACAAACAGGAAGTCCCAAACTCGACAGTTGAACAAATTTCGTGTGTTCGTCACCTGTTCACGCGACGGCCGCCGCGGGATGATCATTGATCTTCCCCCCATCGCGGCTTTTCGCATCCCTGTCGGATCATTTCGTCCAAAGTCTGAGCGGAAGGCTTCCCTGACGACCACAATCCATGAAGCCTTGGTAGGACTCGGAAAGCATCCCCTTGTACGTGCACTTGTTTCCGTCGAAGTCCAGCGTCGCTGTGATGCGCGACGACGATCGGGCAAGTTCGAACCGGATTTCGCCAACGCTCTCCTTCGGACCATCGTGAGTACAAAGGCCAACGTGCGTCACGGTCAAAGGACCTGAAAATTCCTTCTTCCCGTTTAAATCCCGCTCGGAAACGCTGCCACTTAGCTCATATTCGCTGACGTAGCCTGTCATGCCATGGATTTGCAGCGGCTCGGCCGAGGCTGGGACCGCAATGCTCAAGGTCAGGAGGAAACCGATTGATCGCATCTCATCGGTATAGCTGACCGGGTTGCGAATGAGAATGCTCCGCGCTGGGATATGGCATACGTCAAACGCGACGGGCAGCTTTCCGGGGCAACACCGACCGTAATCGGGCGCGGAGGCTCTGACGCGTTCCGATCGGACGATTGGTGGAGCCCGTCCGATCACCAAGCCGTCATCGAACCATTGGGCCAAATGCATCGACCAAGAGGGTGCTGGGGATTTCAGGGCCCAGTAAACCAACCCAACGCCGTCCTAGCGAATATACTCCGCCTGGGCGGCGTTGTGGCTTGTACGAGCGCCACAACGGCCAAAGCCACTAGCGTTGGGTCAGTTGAAGCATGATCCGGCGCCGTGGAGTTCGAATGCCGGGCGTCGGATGGCGGCCGGTGTCCTGGTGTTGCCTGGTAGCCCGTCACACGGCCCCAGGCTGGGTTTGCTCCTCGCGATCAGCTCGTCTTCGCCGGGGCAGCCTTGGGAAACGGCTTATCCTGCCGCTTCGACCAGGAGATGTAGTAGGCCATGGTGGTCATGATCGCTATTCCGATCACGCTGACGACAACCTGCGCGAGCAACGAGCCAGAGCCCATCGTCAGTGTGAAATGGGCGACGAATGAAAGGAATATGCCAACGCAGAACACTGCAAGCGATTGCTGGCCGCAAACGATCACCGGATCGAAGACCTTCCATTGCAGGCCGGGCCAGTCCTTCGGCATGAAACGGATGACCAGGATCACGATCACGGCAAAATGGATGAAACGATAGGGCGCAAGATAGGTCTTGTCGTTGGGATTGAAGGCCGAATACAGCCAGTGCGGTAACATGGCCGCGAAGTCCGGAAAACGGCCAGCCATGGTCATGATCAGCGCGAAGAGGAGATAGGCAAGGCACAGGTAGAGCGTGATCGGCGACATGATCAGCGACATCGATCGGCGGGCACCGCCAAGCGCGCACCAGGCGCCGAACACGAACAGCACCTGCCAGCAATACGGATTGAAGTACCAGGTGCCGGCCGGATAGGCGGAAAGGTTCCAGCCAAAATGGCGTGCGAGCAACCACAGCGCGATGGAAGCCCCCATCGTCAGGTTCGGCTGGCGCAACATAAACCAGAGGATTGGGGGGAAAAATCCCATCAGCACGATATAGAGCGGTAGCACGTCGAGGTTGAGCGGCTTGAACCGTAGGAACAGGCCCTGGCGAAGCGTCTCGGTGGCATTGTCGATTAGACCCGCGACATTGAACTCGTTGATCATTTCGGAGTCGCCGGAACGCAACGCCAGATAGCTGATCGCGGCAATGTAGACGACGAACAGGATGATGTGCGCCACATAGAGCTGCCAAACCCGCTTGGTCAGGCGCGTGGCGCCCACGACAAAGCCCCGCTCGAGCATCATCCGCGCATAGACAAACGAGGCAGTGTAACCGGAGATGAAAACGAACAGGTCGGCGGCGTCGCTGAAGCCGTAATTCCGCGTCGTAATCCAGTTTACGACATTGTCGGGGATGTGGTCCAGGAAGATGGCCCAGTTCGCAACGCCGCGAAACAGGTCGAGGCGAAGGTCGCGGCCTTTTTCCGGCAGGGTTGCATTGATGTTCAAGAGGGCCATTCGAAGGGATGCTCTCTGAAAACGGTGGCAAGGAGCGCCGTTTGGAAGATCAGCTGCGCTGGCGGCCCGGGTTCCGGCTACTTGCAGGCCCCACGAGATTGTCACGGCGCAGCTTAATGATTATACCCGTCGGCAAGGTAACCTCCAGGATGTGGGATCACCGATCAAATTTTTGAAAGGTGTCTCAATACGGTCCCGCCGGTTGCCACCGACTGCTTCTATCCCGCACAGCCCAAGAGGTCCGGCCCTCCATGACCGCACGCATTTTTAAGCCTGCCAAGAACGCGATGCAATCCGGGAAAGCCAAGACCCAGGAATGGCGCCTCGACTATGAGCTGGAGCAGCCGCGCGCGGTTGAGCCCTTGATGGGCTGGACGTCGTCGGGCGACATGAAGCAGCAGATTTCGCTGCGCTTCGACACCAAGGAAGAGGCGATCGCCTATTGCGAGCGCAAGGGAATTTCCTACCAGGTGATTGAGCCGAAGGAATCGATCCGGCGGCCGGTGGCTTATGCCGACAATTTCTCGTATCGGCGCAGCGAACCCTGGACCCACTGAACGGCTCCTGAGGGCGGCTTCGATATTCGGGATTGCATCGGATGGTGGCTCGATGCCACCATAGGGCAACTGCAAGATGTAGCTTGCGACGCCATCTCAAGTCCTGAAAGCCATGCCGCTCCATTCCAGCATAGATCCGTCCTCCTCCGATTTTGCGCGTAATGCCGAGGCTATGCGCGCCCTTGTCGCCGAACTGCGCGAAAAGCTCAGCCTGGTTGCCGGGGGCGGCGGCGAAGCCTCGCGCGTCAGGCACACCTCGCGCGGCAAGATGCTGGCGAGAGAGCGCGTTGATCTCATCGTCGATCCCGGCACCTCCTTTCTCGAACTGTCACCGCTCGCGGCTTACGACCTCTATGGCGGTGATGTGCATTCGGCGAGCGTGATTACCGGCATCGGGCGGATCTCGGGGCGCGAATGCTTGATCGTCGCAAACGACGCGACGATCAAGGGTGGCACCTATTATCCGATGACGGTGAAGAAGCATCTGCGTGCGCAGGACGTCGCGCGGCAGAACAACTTGCCCTGCATCTACATGGTGGATTCCGGCGGCGCATTTCTGCCGATGCAGGACGAGATTTTTCCGGACGAGCGGCATTTCGGCCGCATCTTCTACAATCAGGCCCAGATGTCGTCGCTCGGCATTCCCCAGATCGCGATTGTTATGGGATCGTGTACCGCGGGCGGCGCTTACGTGCCGGCGATGTCGGATGAAAGCATCATCGTACGCAATCAGGGCACCATTTTTCTCGGCGGTCCGCCGCTGGTGAAGGCCGCAACGGGTGAGGTGGTGTCCGCGGAAGAACTGGGTGGCGCCGACGTGCATTCCAGGCATTCCGGCGTTACCGATCACTATGCACAGAACGATGCGCACGCGATCGGCATCGCCCGGCGAATCGTTGCGACGCTGAAGCCTCCGACCCGGGCGACGCTCAACATGCGCGAGCCGCGAGAGCCGTTGTTTGCCGCGGAAGAAATCTATGGCGTGGTGCCGGTCGACGGCCGCAAGCCATTCGACGTGCGAGACATCATCGCGCGCATCGTCGATGGCTCGGAATTCGACGAGTTCAAGAAGCTTTATGGCACTACGCTGATCTGTGGCTTCGCCCACATCTGGGGCTATCCGGTCGGTATCATCGCCAATAACGGTATTCTGTTCAGCGAAAGCTCGCTCAAGGGAGCGCATTTTATCGAGCTGTGTTGCCAACGCGGCATCCCGCTGGTGTTTCTGCAGAACATCACCGGCTTCATGGTCGGCAAGAAGTACGAGGCCGGAGGCATCGCGCGCGACGGCGCCAAATTGGTAACCGCGGTGGCGACCGCGTCAGTGCCAAAATTCACGGTGGTGATCGGTGGCTCTTATGGTGCGGGCAATTACGGCATGTGCGGCCGCGCCTACAGCCCGCGCTTCCTGTGGATGTGGCCGAACGCCCGCATCTCTGTGATGGGCGGCGAGCAGGCTTCCATGGTCTTGAGCCAGGTGCGGCGTGACAACATCGAGGCCAAGGGCAATAGCTGGTCCGAGGAAGAGGAAGACGCCTTCCGGGCGCCAATCCGTGCCCAATATGAGAGCCAGGGCAACCCGTATTTCGCGACTGCGCGGCTCTGGGATGACGGCGTTATCGATCCCGCCGATACCAGGCTCGTTCTGGGCTTGGGGCTTTCGGCGGCGTCGAATGCGCCGATCGAGCCGACGAAATTCGGCCTGTTCAGGATGTGAACCATGGACCGCTCGAAACTGTACCGGCGCTTCCGCACGCTCCTGATCGCCAACCGAGGCGAGATTGCCTGCCGCGTCATTCGCACCGCACGGGCCATGGGTTTGCGCACCGTTGCTGTTTATTCCGAAGCCGATCGCGGCGCGATGCATGTCGCCATGGCCGACGACGCCGTGCTGATCGGACCGGCACGGGCGCGCGATAGCTATCTCAACGTTGAGCGGCTGATCGAGGCTGCGCGCAAGACCGGTGCCGAGGCCGTGCATCCCGGCTATGGTTTCCTGTCTGAGAACGCTGAATTCGCCCAGGCCTGTTTCGAGGCAGGTCTGGTCTTCGTCGGTCCCACCGCCGAGATGATGACGGCGATGGGTTCGAAGTCGGGCTCCAAGCTTTTGATGGAGAAGGCTGGCGTACCGCTGGTGCCGGGATATCACGGCGAGGCGCAGGACGAGGCAACGCTTTCGAAAGCGGCGGAGCGGATCGGCTTTCCAGTCCTGCTCAAAGCCTCCGCCGGCGGCGGCGGCCGCGGCATGCGGATCGTTCGCTCGGCGGCCGAGCTTGGACCCGCGATCGTCAGTGCCAAGCGTGAGGCAAAGGCGGCGTTCGGCGACGATCGCATGCTGATCGAAAAATTCGTCAATAACCCTCGTCACATCGAGGTGCAGATCATCGGCGACAGTCATGGAAATCTGCTGTCGCTGTTTGAACGCGAATGCACCCTGCAGCGGCGGCACCAGAAGGTGATCGAGGAAGCGCCGTCGCCCACGCTCGATGCTGGTCAGCGCGAGACGGTCTGCGCCGCCGCCCGCAAGGCCGCCGCGGCGGTCAACTATGTCGGCGCCGGGACGATCGAGTTTGTTTCCGACGGCAAGGATGTCTTTTTCATCGAGATGAATACCCGCCTGCAGGTCGAGCATCCGGTGACGGAATTGATTACCGGGATTGATCTCGTGGAATGGCAGTTGCGTGTCGCGTTCGGCGAGAAGCTGCCACTCAAGCAGGAGGAAATCCGACTCAACGGTCATGCAGTCGAAGCGCGGGTCTATGCCGAGAATCCGAGCAGGCAATTCATGCCTTCGGTCGGCAGGATATCGATCTGGCGACTGCCGGAAGAGACCTCCGGCTTGCGTATCGACGCCGGCTACCGCGAGGGCGACGCGGTCTCGCCCCACTATGATGCGATGCTGGCCAAGATGATCGCCTGGGCGCCCACGCGCGAAGCAGCCCTCGACCGCCTCAATCGCGGACTGGAGCAAACCGATGTCCGCGGCATCGTCACCAATATTCCGTTCCTGTCGGCCCTGATAACGCATGCCAAGGTGCGCGCGAATGCGATCGACACCGGTTTCATCGAGCGCGAGCTCTCCGGCCTGACCGCGGCGCCCGCTGCTCCCGGCGATCTCGAGCTCTGCGCAGCCGTGGCGGCGATCCTGGCCGGCGAACAGCGGGCTGCACGCCGGGAGGCCCATTCGCCCTGGCAAACTTTCGGCTGGATGCCAGTCGGACGCCGGCAGCGCGTGTTTGCATTCCGCGTTGGCCATCATGGTGCGGAGCAGAAGGTCACGTTGACCTATGGCAACGGTCCAACGACGGTGACGATCGGCGAGCGGGATTTCGCCTTCGATGTGTCGGCCGTGGAAGACGGCCAGTTTGACCTTACGCTTGATGGTGTGAAATCGCGGGTCTCGGCGGCGGTCGAAGGTCATGAGCTCTATCTGCGCACGCGCAACGGCCGGTTCGAATTGCACTGGGTGGATCCCTTTGGCGGTGAGACCGAAGAGCAGACCGGCGAGGACAAGATCGTGGCACCGCTGCCGGGTACCGTAGTAGCGATCCTGGCGCAGGAAGGCGCAAAACTGGAGAAAGGCGCCGCGATCCTCACGCTCGAAGTCATGAAGATGGAGCAGACCCTGCGGGCTCCATTTGCCGGCGTATTGAAGGCGGTGAAGTGCAACGTCGGCGATATCGTACAGGAGGGCGTCGAACTCGCCGAGGTCGAACCGGTGGAGCAATGAGGTCGGATGAGCGAGCGGGTCCGTATCATCGAGATGGGGCCGCGCGACGGCCTGCAGAACGAGAAGACGCCGGTCAGCGTCGAGGCCCGCATCGCCTTCATCGAGGCGCTTGTGGCCGCCGGACTGCACACGGTTGAAGTCGGTGCCTTCGTCTCGCCGAAGGCTGTCCCGCAGATGGCGAACTCCGACCAGGTGCTGCGAGGTATCGGCCAGGCCGCCGATAAAGTTGCCGATGCCGAATTCCACGTGCTGGTGCCGAATGAAAAGGGCTACGAAGCAGCGCGCGCCGCTGGGGCGAAGGTCGTCTCTGTGTTCGCAGCAGCCTCTGAGAGTTTCTCGCGCGCTAATATCAATTGTTCGATCGTCGAATCCATTGAGCGCTTCAAGCCGGTTCTCGCCCGCGCCAAGGTCGACGGCATCAAGGTGCGCGGTTATGTCTCCTGCGTACTGGGCTGTCCCTATGAGGGCGAGATCAAGCCAAAAGCCGTCGCGGATGTTGCAACCAGGCTGTGGGATCTCGGCTGCTACGAGATCTCGCTTGGCGACACCATTGGCGTAGGAACGCCGACGAAGGCGCGTGCCTTGTTGCGTGCGGTTGCCGCAAATATCCCTGCCGCAAAGCTGGCAATGCACTTCCACGACACCTATGGCCAGGCTCTGGCCAACCTCTATGCCGGGATGGAGGAGGGTGTGCGTGTGATCGATTCCGCCGCCGGCGGGCTCGGCGGTTGCCCCTACGCGCCGGGCGCTACCGGCAATGTCGCGACGGAAGATGTCGTCTACATGCTCGAGGGCATGGGAATAAGCACTGGGGTCGATATGGACAGGCTGGTCGCGGCGACAAATGAGATCAGCCGGTTGCTCGACCGACCATCGGTAAGCCGCGTGGTTTCGGCGCTGAATGCGAAGGCGAGGCGAGCGGCTGGGTAGGCCAAGCGAAGGGTTGAATAACGAGATCACGGCGAAAGGCTCTATCGGGGAATTCTCGCTCAGATGGGGTGGTAACCGTCATTCCGGGGCGCGACGCAGTCGCGAGCCCGGAATCCATAGCCACCAAATCGGGGTTATGGATTCCGGGCCTGGCCCTTCGGGCCATCCCCGTTGCGCACTTGCGCAACGTGGAATGACGAACCCAAACAGGAGACGGCAATGGGCCGATATCGCACGATCAACCTGCCTGCGCCGTATCTGAGGCGAGTGTGGCTCGATGCATCGCATATTCCGGATCGTGAAGCCTATCCGTTTTGCCTGCCTATCTTCGCTGACGGTTTCGAACTCAAGTTTGATTCCTCCATCACCATCATCGTCGGCGAGAACGGCACCGGGAAGTCCACGATTCTGGAAGGTATCGCCGCGCTCGCCGGCTATGACGACGCTGGTGGCGGCAAGGGCTACAGGCCGGTCGATCATTCCAACGCGCTGGAGAAGATGGGCGGCCAATTGTCGAAGGCGCTGCGCGCAAGCTGGCTGCCCAAGATCACCAATGGCTGGTTCTTTCGCGCCGAGAGTTTTTTTTCGGTGGCGAGATATCTTGATGAAGCGGCAATGGAGGCGGGAAAGGCGGCAGGAAGAGGGTCAGGGCCGCCCGATTTCCTCTCTCATTCGCACGGCGAAGGGTTCCTTCGCTTCTTCGAAGAGCGTTGCCAGCGGCAGGGCATCTTCATCTTCGACGAGCCTGAATCCGCGCTTTCGCCTTCGCGCCAGATTGAATTCCTCAAGCTGCTGCGGCGCATGGACGAGTCCCGCATCTGCCAGGTGATCATGGCGACGCATGCGCCCGTCTTGATGGCCTATCCCGGTGCGCAGTTGCTGCGCTTGACGAAGCGCAGTCTGGAGCCGGTTACTCTACGCGAGACCGACCATTACAAGGTAATGCGCGAGTTCTACGATGACCCCACTGGATTCATCGAAGCCGCGCTCGGAGGATAGGTTGGCGTCGGCGCAAGTCGTTTGATACCCTTCCGAAACGAGAAATTATCTGCATGGCAAGCTCGCGCGCCATTATTACGTGCAGCTACATTGCGCCTAACCATTGAGATTGTGCAGTGTCCAAACGCATCATTCGTACTTTGTTTCTGCTACTTACAAGGCCCATCGTTCTGAAGAAAGCCGCTCTTACGCTCGGTCTGTGTCTTGGTGTCACAGGACCAGCGCTGGCTCAGAACGCTGCGCCAACACAACAGGCGGACGACGCAACACTTGCCGCGAAATTTCGCGAAACCCGCGCTACCGCCGAGAGGGGGGATGCTGAGGCACAGTTCCAACTCGGTGTGACTTACGAGGTTGGTGAGGGCGTTCAGCAAGACTACACACAGGCTGTCGTGTGGTATCGCAAGGCTGCCGACCAGGGGCTCGCTGTCGCCCAAAACAATCTTGCTGGAATGTACATGATGGGCCAGGGCGTTAAGCAAGATGTAGCCCAAGCCGTCGCTTGGTTTCGTAAATCGGCCGACCAGGGGCTCGCTGTCGCCCAAAACAATCTCGCTGGAATATACGCTGAAGGCCGAGGCGTTCCGCAAGACTACACACAGGCAGTCGTGTGGTATCGCAAGGCTGCCGACCAGGGGCATATCGATGCGCAATTCATGCTTGGCCTGATATACGCAGAAGGCCGGGGTGGCATCGAGAAAGACAAAGTGCAGGCTGCCATATGGTTCCGTAAGGCCGGCGAGCAGGGGCATGGCAGCGCTCAGGAGGAACTGAAAGCGATGGAAACCTCCGATCAATCGCCGCCAAAGTAGATATATAAGAGCGCCGTTAGCGACAGCGGTTACCTATGGGCAGAGATAGGTAACCAAAGGCGCGAAACGCCGTGCCCGCGCCTTTCCGTGATGATGATGCCAAATGGTGGGCACGCTCGCTTTGCCAGCTCCGCTCGCTGTGGCTTCCGATTACCGCACCAGCAATTCAAGACGATGAGGTATCGGCGCCTCGCGCGGTGTGAACGCCGGTACCACCTGGTTTGTCAGTTCTTTCCCATCGGCATCCCATACTGTCAGGCTGTTTGGATAATCCTCGCTGCGGGAAAGCATGCCGGTAACGTCCCGTAGAGCATTAACCGAGGCGGGCGAGTCCGGATTCCATGTGAATACCCCGCGATCGGCGTAAAAGATCACGGCCATGGGGCTTTCGACGCGCCGATCCGGACAGAGGAAATATCCCAGCTTGGCCATGACCCAGAGCGACTCGATCCTCACATTGCGAATGCCTGGCGTCGTGCGGTCCTTGGAATGGCCGGGGCAAATCCGGGCAGCATAATCGATGAAGCCATCATATGTCTGTCGCTCGTCGGCCTTCAGGCCCATGGGCGCGATAGCAAACAAGGCAGCGCATAACAGGGTAGCAGGACGCATTACTATTCTCCTTCGATTATACATGGCGTCGGCGACACAATGTCGCCACTTATCAACTTGAGCGAAAATCAGCTCGATTGCACGGGTAGGTCCGTCAAACATGGCGCGTCAAGTTGTGGCGAAATTATGGGCTCGCATTGTTTTGTCCACCCCCTGCGACGTCGAGACTGAAGAGGGCGAAAAGCAGGACATGGACGAGGAGAATTGTTATTCGTATCCGGATGTATGAGAGCGCGGCGCAAGATGTCGATTGATACGGTGAAATTGAGCAAATTCTTGAGCCTTGTGCTGCGGCACGAGCCGGGCAAGATTGGCTTGGCGCTCAATCCGGAAGGCTGGGCCAGCGTTGACGAACTGATCGAGAAGGCCAATGCGGCCGGAAAGAAATTTGGTCGGGACGATCTTCTCCATGTGGTCGCTACAAGCGACAAGAAGCGATTTTCGCTTTCATCCGACGGGCTTCGCATTCGTGCGGCGCAGGGGCATTCAGTGTCGGTGGAGCTTGGATTGCCGCCCAAAGAGCCGCCAGCAGTGCTCTATCACGGCACCGCGACGCGATTTGTGCAGTCGATCCAGTCAGAAGGTTTGAAGCCACAGTCGCGTCAGCAAGTCCATCTCTCCGCCGACGAAGTGACGGCGCTGCGAGTAGGCCAGCGTCATGGTAAGCCTTACATCTTCAGGGTCGAAGCAGGTACCATGCACGCCAAAGGGTTCAAGTTCTACCAAGCTGACAACGGCGTGTGGCTGACAGACCACGTGCCGCCGGAGTTTCTGGCGGCACAGGTGAGCCCTGTTGACGGCGGCTCATAAGAGTGTCCGTCAGTCATGACGGTCGAGCATACTGGGGAGATATAATACGGGCCTTCGCCGATCACGGCATGCGTCGGCGTGAACGCATTGACGACATTCGTTTCGGGCGGGATGCCACCCCTGTCCGGTGGCGGGAAAATTGCCGCAATGATGTGAAGTCCTTGCATAAGAAGGACAGTACTCCAACCCATCCGGGTCATCGCTATGCGCGAGTCGCGCGGCATCGCCCGTGGTCGCAACTGCAAAGTAGGCTCCAACACCACTGCCAAACGCCGCACCAAACGCCGCAAAGTATGGGCCAATGGCTACTGCGGTCGCCAGTCCTGACTGTTGAAATATTACAATGCCGATTTCGACGCCGATCAACGTGCCGGTGGCAATCAGGAATGCCGCCCATATCGTCTTGAAAACCAGAACCATGGTTCGCTAAATCCCCACAATCTAACGTGGCGCAATGGCATATTATGAAGCTGGCGGATGTATGGCGCATTCAAGGTTTTATACGATGCAATTCGGCTTATCCCGTTCAGAGATACACCACAGCACCTGCGGCGGCAGGTTGCAGTTCGGTGGCGACGTGATATCGGCAGGCGACAATGGCGCGTGGCTAACCCGACCACTTGCGGCCGGAATTTCTGGCGCGGTGTTGAGCTCCAACAACCGCGAGCCGAATATGATCTGGAGAAGGCTGATGCAGGGCGAGTCCAGGAATGTTGATGATATGCTCATGGAGGCAAATGAGCTTTTCAAGGCTAGGCGGGACGACGAGGCGCTCGCGCTCTCCCGCCTTGCGTGCAGCCGGCTATTTGCGATGTTTCATGGCGAGATGCGTGGCGACACGCTGGTCAAGCTGCTAAGCGGTTTGCGCGGTTTGGCCGTCGAAGCGTTTGTCACCGGGCGCAACAATGAAGGCTTGACCGCGCTCGGTACAGCTCTCACCTATGCCGACGTCGGCCTCCAGCATTGGCCGTCAGCCCCGCCATTGCTGGCGGAAAGAGATGCGCTTCAGGACCTCGAAAAGAAGGTCAGTGCGAGACCCACCGTACTGATCCGGGGGCAAGATACCGATGATTGGACGTGGCCTTTCAATGATTGAGTTGAGGCTGTGAACGCCTCTGGTCCATCAATTGGTGGAGCATCGGCCTGTGAACGGCGAACCAACGCTACCAGCTGGTCGAACTGAAGGGAAGGCATATGGAGTATAATGCGAGCGATATCGAAGTCCTGGTGGGAACCGAGGCAGTTCGACGACGGCCGCAGATGTATATCGGTGGAGAAGATTTGCATCCGTCTCCGCGCGTGCGGTTGCTGGAATACGTCGTCAAGGAGATCGCAGAAGAACGACCGCAAGAAGTCCGTATCCTGCTATGGCGCAAAGATGCAATTACCATTGCGTATGACGGTAAGCCTCTGCCAATCGAGCCGTTCAGTCCTTCTATCGATGGCGTCTCTCATCCGGCTCTCTACCGGTTGTTTTTGGAGCTGCTGCGACCAGAGGAATCCGCCCGCGCAATTCTGAATGCGCTCTCCGAAAAGCTCGTTGTTTCGACAATGCACGCCGACGACCGTTACCGGGTCATGTTCATGAACGGAGGGATCGTGTCGTTGCTCAGTCGTGGGCATTGCAGGCTTCCTCTCGGGACCACATGGTTTACATATCGCCCCGACACGACGCTCATCACTGGCGAGGTGCTTGAACCAGAGGATGTGCGGAGTATCGCTGAGCGCGTCGGCCGGAACATCAAGGGCGCGAGGATTCGTGTTGAGGATCGGATAACCGAGGGCGCAGACTGGTATTAGCTTCAAAGTGAGCGTCGCCCGGATTGAGCAAGTAGCGAGCAAGTAGGGTGGGCAAAGACGCGGAACGCGACGTGCCCACCGTCTTTCCGTGATGATGACATGAAACGATGGGCACGCTTCGCTTTGTCCATCCTACTTGCTGACGGATCATTCGGGACAGCCGGATCGCCCAAATGTCTATCGGTTGAAAGACTATCGCAAGGCCTAGGCTCGCGACTACTCCAAAAACCATCGCTAGCAACCGCGCGCTGCTTAGGCCGACGACCGGTAGCATCTCCATAAACAAAAATGCGGAGAAACCAAAGAGGATAGGCCAATGCACTAGATAGATGGGGAACGACAATCGGCCGAGTACTGCCAGCTTCGGGTGCGAGAAGCCACGTCGAATCGATGTAATCTGAACAAGGCCCAGCAGTACGAGCATTGCACCAATAATCTTCTGATAATTGTTGCACGGGGCCAGCAGATAAGTCCTTGCCTCGCAGAGCGCCCTGAACGGTTCAATCTGGAAGAATTCGGCAAGAACGCAAAGGTACCCACCCACGGCAAGCATCAACAGGGCAACAAATCGCGGAATTATAGGCTCGCCGGTCGCGCGCCCTACTGCCAAATGACCAAGCAAGAAGCACAGGAAATGACTTCGGATGAAAAATGCCGTGCAGAGGATCGCGCCGAAAAGCCACAGCCGAAATGATTGCTGTCTCAACCGGCACAAGACAAAAATGAGGATTGAACCGTATACTTCAATGCTTAGAGTCCATAATGGGGCGTTATAAGATTGGCTAATAGATTGGACCAAACTGGTCGTCGAGCCTAGGTCGCTCCTGTAGCCAAGAAACAAGGCGTTCGCGATGCCGTCACGCAGAATCGCCCAAAGACCTTGGTCAGGATGCCAGTTATATTTGTACCAATCTGAATGGACGATGGCGCCGACCTCCATGTTGAGGCCGCCGAACAGCGCAAAGAAGATGGCCGCAATGATGCACGATACTAGGGCCGGAAAACCGAGGCGGACGAAACGTGATGCGATCACGGGCGCTGGTAGATTAGTGTGCGGCGCGAAGGCCTTAGTCAACACGTATCCGCTAAGCGCAAAGAAAATATAGACTGCCGAGTACCCGTCATACAGAAGAAAGAGTGGGGAAGCGTGGATGTAACCCGCGAATGTCCCATTGTGGGGGGTGCCCCAGACGAAGTCAGGCGCAAAGCCCGAGAGAAAGTGCAGGAACAGAACTTGAAGTGCAGCTAGTCCACGAATTGTCTCCAGGTATTGAATTCGATGGTGCTGCGACGGCGCTCCTGCCATAGTGATCTATCCTTGTCCCTTGTCCAAAAGACTTTAATTCAGTCTGAACTAATATCTGGTGAATTCGATCTCGCAAATTTGGAATGGCTTGCAACGAAATTGTCATTCTGCCCGGAGATGGGGTGACGGGCCGGCCGGCTCGTTGCCCCATCTACGAAGCTTACGTGCTATTTCTGTTAGGCCCTGCTTACGATTTCGCCGCTCACTGCAGATTCGCTCCATTCACGTTGGCGTTGGATTTGGTGAAGGGTCCTACATCTCGGTGTCGTGTGCGAGCGTCCCAAAGGTGAGAGTGAGCTTGGCGCAGTAAGTAAGTAGGGTTGGCAAAGGCGCGAAGCGCCGTGCCCACCGCATGTCCGTTATGATGATACGAAAGGATGTCCACGCGCCGCTTGCTGCTACAAATTTGTGCGATCCGGAATGCCGGCCACAGAAAGCTCTTACTGAGTCAAAAGCCACTTATGCAGGTGATGAAAATAGACTTTTTGGAATAGAATGATTGCTGCAGAGCCTGCTATCGCAGCAATTAGTCGTCCGTGAAAAAGCGTCCAAGTTGTTGGGCTAAGTCCAATTTCTAGCGCGGGCGCCTGATTGAGTTTGCAAGCTTTTGAGGG
>JGI24705J35276_12238354_pt1 | contig 19859 bp, 22 predicted proteins | sample TergutNt197P4_FD_35276 | JGI IMG/M metagenome (IMG submission 35276) | reverse complement strand
GCCCAGGTGGCGGAATTGGTAGACGCGCTGGCTTCAGGTGCCAGTGGCTTCACGGCCGTGAAGGTTCGAGTCCTTTCCTGGGCACCACCAGCTATCCGTAGATGTTCTCCGTCGTTCGTTTTGACTTTCTAAGTCTCTGGAAACAGGCGATTTTTTCATATCTGCGTCCGTGGCTGTTTACCGCTGTTCTTTGACAGCCGCAAAATCTGTTGGCATTTCTGTTGGCATCGAAATGCCAAAGGGGCTGATATGGCGCTTGTGCAGGGCAGTGCTACAAGCTCCGGCCGGCGCGGGCGTAGGTGCGCAGCGCTTGGAGCGGGCAATACGGCGATCGGCACCACTATGAGGGGTCGCTGACGCCGACTTCGAAAACCGACACGGCAAGAGTACCGCGGTTAGAAAACGTCCCAGCTCTGCTCTGCGATCAACTCACGAAGCGTGTTTTGCCCAGTCCAAAGCGCCGCCGTCCAACCGCAAGCGCGTGCACCTTCGACATTCGATGCGTGGTCATCGATAAGGAAGATATCTTCGGGCGAGAGGTCAGCCGTGCTTTCGATTAGGCGAAAAAAGCTGTCCGAAGGTTTCGAGCAGCCCAGTGCGGCCGCATAGTGCATTTTATCGAAGCTGCTTCTAAAGTCCAGCTGCTCCCAAATGTAGCGCGCACGTTCATGCTCCTGCACCGTTGCAAGGTGCATCTCAACGCCTGCGCGTCGTAAAGTTTCTACTTCCGCAAGTAAGCGGCGATCGATGTGGGCGTCGTTGCTAAACCAATATTCAATGAGGGTGTCACATCTCACTGACGGTGCGATTGCCGCGAGGGCTGGGGTAAGGCGCTCACGAAGCGGGGCTCGGCCGTTCACGACATCGTCCCAATGCGGCAGGAAAAAATGGCTCTTCAGGTCCGCGGGCGAGATACCCAGATCACGCTCTAGGTTGACTTTCCAACCTTTAGGATCGGGATGAGCGATGAGAACGCCATCCACATCAACCATGATCGCTTTACGTCGCATCCCCTAATCCATCATCCCGGACCATATTCTTCGAGGGCTGATCAAGGAGCCTAATTGTAGGCGCTCACAATCATCGAGGCGGCCGCCGCGCAGGCCAATTCGGCTCCCTCCCCTTCAAACAGAGAGCGCTCCAAGACGATGGAATTACTATCTGTTATATAGAATTCGTTCCGTTTTCCCAGGTGAACCGCCCTCATGACTGCTTCAGGTATCGGCGATTATCTCGCTGAGCGCCTGCGTCAACCGGGCTAGTTCGGCCTCAGAGCCTATCATGATGCGGAGAAAATCTGAAATTCTGGCCCCGAAAAATGCCGGACAAGCACCGCGCGTTCGCGCAAGGCGCTGGCCAAAGCTTCGCCGGAATAGCCTGAACGCCGCGCGAAGAGGAAATTGGCGCTGGATGGCAGGACGTCAAACCCGAGCCTAGTCAGAGCGGACGTCAGCAGGTCGCGGTTTTGTATCATGGCCATACGGGTCTGCTGGAAGTGGTGTTCGTCCTCGATAGAAGCAATCGCGCCGGCCTGGGCGGGGCGTCCCAAGGGATATGAGTTGTCACGGCCGGGAAAACGTTTGCGAGCTTTGAGGCCATGCTCTGGTTGAAGAAGGGCTTCGGCTTTTCCGGAGAGTGGACGATCCGTCGTCAGAATGAACTGACTCACGCTCTGCTGGTTCACAATCCCTGAAAATCGGTAGGCCCCAGGAGTTTTGGCAGCCTCTCACACAGAATGTGCAACGCGCCCGAACGCTTGCTTTGAATGCGGCTCGGATATTATACAAGATCGAAGGACGAGGAGCACGCCTAGGAAAGAAGCGATCCTAGAGACGACCCGGGCAGCTGTGCCAAGGTCGAGGTGCGAGCATGATCCGCGATCCAGAGACTTTATCCTTATTGATTGATTCAATTCGTGAATTCGTCAGGGGTGTCTTAATACCAAATGAAAATCTGGTAGCGGAAACCGACCGGGTTCCGGAAGGTGTCGTCTCGCAGATGCGAGAACTTGGGCTATTCGGTCTCGCGATTCCGGAAGCTTATGGCGGCCTCGGCGTCACCATGGAGAGGTCAATATTGCCTTCGAGTTGGGCTATACCTCTCCCGCTTTCCGCTCACTGATCGGCACCAACAACGGCATCGGCTCGTCCGGTATCATCATCGACGGCACCGAGGAGCAGAAACAGAAGTACCTGCCGCGCCTTGCCTCCGGCGAACTGATAGCCAGTTTTGCACTGACTGAGCCCGATGCCGGCTCCGACGCTGCCGCGTTGAAAACCACCGCCGTGCGCGACGGCGATCATTACGTCTTCAACGGCACCAAGCGCTTCATCACCAATGCCCCGCTCGCGGGTATGTTCACTGTCATGGCGCGCACCAATCCCGAGATCAAAGGAGCGGGCGGCATCTCCGCCTTTGTGGTTGAGCGCGACACGCCCGGACTGTCGCTCGGCAAACCCGACCACAAGATGGGGCAGAAAGGCGCCCTCACTTCCGATGTGATCTTCGACAATTGTCGTGTCCCCGTTAGCCAGCTTATCGGCGGTGTCGAGGGCGTTGGCTTCAAGACCGCGATGAAGGTCCTCGACAAGGGCCGCTTGCACATCGCCGCAATCTGTGTCGGCGCCGCGCAGCGCATGCTCGACGACGCCCTGCGCTACGCGATGGAGCGCAAGCAGTTCGGCAAACCGATCGCTGAATTCCGGCTCATTCAGGCGATGCTGGCCGACAGCAAGGCTGAAATCTACGCGTCGCGCTGCATGATCATCGATGCCGCCGGCAAGCGCGACGAGGGCCGGAACGTCGGCACGGAGGCATCCTGCGCCAAGATGTTCGCTTCCGAAATGTGCGGCAGGGTCGCCGACCGCGCCGTGCAGATCCACGGCGGGCGCGGCCTATTTCATCTGCGGCGCCATCCCTGCCCTGTTCATCAAGGACAAACAGTACGATCCGCAAAAGTAACCCCGACAGCTCCGGCGGCCATTCATAGCGATGGCCGCCGGTGTCTCGTCTTGCGGGCCGGCATTTTCGTTCTGGTAATCCGCCTGGAGTATCAGGGTGCGCTAGCCACCAAAGAGCGGACCAGCCAGGTGACTTGGTGTCGCCGTGTATCCTACAACAAAAGGGAAGCCTTCCAACTGAGGTCCAGTGACCATGGCGATCCCGGACTACCAAACGCTCATGTTGCCAGTCCTTCAACTCGCCAGCGAGGGAGAGCAACGCGTCGCCGATGTTGTTGATCTTATCGCGGATCGGCTCGGTCTGACTGAGGACGAGAGACAGAAGCTCCTTCCCAGCGGGCGTCAGCGCATTCTGCATAATCGCATACACTGGGCTAAATTCTATCTCACAAAGGCCGGCTTTCTCACCTCGCCCGGAAGAGGAAGGTTTTCTATCACCGAAGCGGGACGGGAACTGCTCGCGGAAAGGTTGGCGCGCATCGACGTGTCGGTATTGATGAGGCAACCAGAATTTCGAGAGTTTTATCGGAACGAGGGTAGTGCCGCCTCCAGCGTACCTGAGGAAACCTCTACACCGGGCTCGCCCGGTTCCGGGACGACGACGCCAGAAGAGCAGATCGAGGCAGCCTACCAGACCCTCGAAGCCACTCTTCGCGCCGATCTCCTCGATCGGATTGCAAAGAACAGCCCCGCCTTCTTCGAACAATTGATCGTCGAACTTCTAGTAGCGATGGGGTATGGCGGATCGCACAAGAACACCGCTGCCCAGCTTGGCCGATCGGGGGATGGGGGCGTCGATGGTGTGATCAACGAAGACCGGTTGGGGCTTGATCGCGTTTACGTCCAGGCTAAGCGCTATTCGGCTGGGAATGCCGTCGGTCGGCCGGACGTGCAAGCCTTTGTGGGTAGCCTTGTAGGGCTCGGCGCGAGCAAGGGCGTCTTTGTAACCACGTCCACGTTCAGCGCTCATGCGCGCGACTTCGTGAAGCATCTTTCCCAACGGGTTGTACTTCTTGACGGCGAAAGCCTGGCAAGCCTGATGATCGAGCACGGAATAGGGGTCCGAACGAGCCGAACCGTCGAATTCAGACGTTTGGACGAGGACTTTTTCGAAGAGGCATAGACCGTAAGTTCGGTACACAAGACGGAGACGACTGCGGCACCGTATTGCAGCACCGGACTGGCCGACTCAGGAGCGATTGACCCTTCACCCCTGACGCGATCGCTCAGCGCAACTGCTTCTCAATTTTCGCGATGGCGGGGTCTTTGCGGCAGGCGGAGAGTGGGCGCGCCTCTCCTGACAAGATGTTCAAGATGTTCTTCTCCTTCTCGTCGAGTTCCACCTTGAGGCAGACGCAGCCATAGCCATAGCTGCCTGCGCCGTGCTTTATCCATTGCCCCGGCTTGAACTCGGGTGGCCAGTCACCATTCGCCTGGTGTCCGCCCTGCACGGCAATGGTCCACTCGCCGTCCTTATCATAGAGGGAAGCGTTGCCCGGCGTCGGATTGTCCAGCCAGCCGCAGCGCAGGCTTCCGGCTCGCGCCGCCGTCGGGGCCAGTGCGATCATCGATACTGCAATCAGCGCCGCCAGCGCGCGGTTTCGGCGGACGTCGGGGATTATTGTGTCCATGGGTACCCTGCGATTTCATCAGTGTAGAGGAGCAACGGCTACGCAGCGCGAGTCAAGCAGGATTTCTTCGAACGCCTTGGCAAGTTTTGCGATATCCTCGGCGTGGTCCATCCCATTCACCATCTTTCGCGCGTGCTTGTAATCCGTGGTCTGGCCGATGAAGTATTGGGAGAACTTACGCCCGTTCGCGAAGCCGAAGCCCGTCCGCATTCCGTGCGCCATTATCGCGTAGGCGATCTCCGGCTCTTTGACGAGTTCGGGATCCAGCAGCAGGTCGAGGCCGCGGCCGATCGCGACGCCCGCCGCGGCGTAGTTCGACCACCATGTGAGCTGCACGTAGCCGCGGCCGAAGTAAGCGTGCTCCGTGCCGGGATCATTGACGTAGGCTTTCACTGCTGCACTGCCGTCGGTCGTGCCCATCTTGGCCCCTTTACGGAGGGGGCGCACGACACCCTCTTCGGAAACCGAGAACTGGTCGCCATCCTGCTCCGTGACCCGCACGCTGCCGTCGTCAAGCTTTGCCACCTTGACCGGCTCATGGTACCTACGGCCTTTGCCATGCCCCACCTCCTCAACAGGGGCCATGGTCATCAACCATTTTTTTTGCTTCACCGTCACCGGTTTCCCAGTCTTCTTATTGATTATCGGCTGACCCTTCTTGTTCTTGACCTGCACCACGAAGGTGAGCGGTGAAGTCGTCTCCCACATTGCCGTTGCAAGCATGTATGCGCCCCATCGTACATCAGTGATGTTGGGGTCGCGGCTGATCATGTCCACGAGGGTCGACAAGTCGGGGAGGGCATCGGCGTTGTACCGAGGGTTCTTTGCGAATTTCTCTATGAATCGGGTATTGAAGGTCGCTAGGTTGTAGGAGCCATTACAGGTGAAGTCGGTATCGGCCATGGGAAAACTCTGATTTGGACTATGCCTCCTGGTTGCACATCCCACCGTCTTGCGACACCGAAGGGGAGTTGTAGCGCCGACGCCTGCAACTCTAACCCAGCGAATGTCTGCTCGGGATCAAAAGCCGACCGTACCGTTGTGGCATGTTGGTGCGCGTATTCCATAAGCTGACGTTTGTGATCGCACCGATCCGATTGCCATTCGGTGATCGACTACCACAACTCTGCTTGGCGCAAACGGTCGAGCGCCGCTGACCCTACTAGTAGACGCCGATCAGCTTCAGGCCAGCGATCACAAGAAGCGCACCGAGTGCCCTGAGCACTGTAGCTGGTCGCCATTTGATGCCAAAGCTTGTTCCCACCGCCGCACCCAGAACGACGGCGATCGCGAAGATCCAAAGCTCCGAAGGCAAAGCTTTGACCATAGCGACATTTCCCAGAAGGCCGGCGATCGAGTTGGACAGAATGAAGGCCGCCGCGACACCCGAGGCCGTGCGCGGGTCTGACCAACCAACGAGCAGCAGGATCGGGGACAGGAAGATGCCTCCGCCAGTACCTGTGAGGCCGGACAACAGGCCGATCAGCATTCCGCAAAGAACCCCCGCCCAAACCGGCGGGTGTGTCGGGTTCACGCTCGCCTTTAACCCGCCCGGCCACAGCAGACGAACACCGCTGATCAGGAGGACCACGCCCACCAATGGCCCGTAGAACGTGCCAGGGAGCTGGATTGAGCCTCCGACGAAGGCGAACGGCACCGATCCAACCAGGAACGGCCACAATGTCCGCCAGTCGAAGAGGTTGGCCCTGTAGTAGCGGACGCTGGCGAAGCTCGCGACCAGGATGTTGAGGGCCAGCGCTGTGGGCCGCATCACGGTCGGTGCAACGCCGAACAACGCCATGGCCGCGATGTAGGCCGATGCTCCGGCATAGCCGACCGATGTGTAGAGCGCCGCCCCAGCGAACAGGCAGGCCGCCAGCAACAGGGTGGTGAGGTCGAACATGGCACGCTCGCAAACTGGGAGTTGGCCCGCGACCGTCGTGCCAGCGTGCTTCACGGTTCTGCTTACGGCAAGCCCTGGGGCTCAGGAGCAGATAGCACAACCATCAAAGGGCAAGAAGGCCACCGTTGCGAGTGCTTCATGCCGTGAGCGGTTCCGGTCAAGGATACTGAGCCCGACGCGGACACTCGCCTTTGAATTCGAGCGCAAAACCGTCCGGCCTATAATCGCGTCCGGTGTTCACTGCGCGATCGCGGTTCCGTCCGACCTGTGCGTTGTGCGCTCCCGCGACGGATAGCGCTGATGAGTCAGGTTCGATACGAGGGCAGCCAGGCCCAGCCGGTGCTCCGCCGGCTGGGCGCATTCCGGCGCCTGTCCGATGGCGGCCTCTCCGCCCTCGACGAGGCGATCCGCGAACGTGTGCTGCGCGCGGTCGCCGGTCACGATCTCGTCTGCGAGGGCGACCGGCCCGAAGGGGTTCGCTTCATCCTGTCGGGATGGCTTGCTCGCTACAAGACGCTGCAGGACGGACGGCGGCAGATTGTCGGTTTCATCCTTCCCGGCGATACCTGCGATGCGCATGTCTATCTGTTGTCGGAAATGGATCACTCCATTGGGGCACTGACGCCGATCGTCTATTCCGAACTCGAACGGACGCAGTTCGAAGCGCTGATGGCGGCCGATCGCACGGTTGCGGAAGCGATGTGGCGTGAATCGCTTGCCGCCGCCGCCATCCAGCGCGAGTGGACGGTCAACATCGGACGCCGCGGCGCGCTGGAGCGCGTCGCACACCTCTTGTGCGAAGTCATCGAGCGGCTGCGACCGATCGGTCTGATCATGGGAAACAGCTGCACATGGCCGATCACCCAGCGCGACCTTGCCGATGCCACCGGGCTTTCCATCGTACATCTGAACCGAACGCTGCAAGAGCTGCGCGGCGCAGGATTGATCGTGCTGCGCGAACGCATGCTGACCGTCCACAACCTCGCCGCCTTGAAGGCCGCCGGCCTCTTCAACCCGAACTACCTGCACTACCTGCGCTAGGGTCTCGGTGCCGCCTACGGTCCTTGCGTGGATTGTTGGCGGCGGATAAAGCGCCTGGGATTGGGACAGCTCGCGAGCCATGCCGGCTGGCAGCGCAGCCTGCGAAGGGGCAAAACGACCCTCGCCAGGTTCCACTCCTGGCGGTAGCTTCGGCAGCGGATCGATTCAAGTGAGGTATTCAAACGTCATGACCGTACGCCTGCATCGCGGTGACCTGCCCGACCTGTCCCGCTACACCGAATCAGTCGCCATCGACACCGAGACCATGGGCCTCAATCAGAATCGCGACCGGCTCTGCGTCGTGCAGCTCTCGAACGGCGACGGCAGCGCCGACGTGGTGCAGATCCCGAAGGATCACACCGATGCGCCGAACCTGAAGGCGTTGCTGGCCAATCCTGCGATCACCAAGATCTTCCATTTCGCGCGCTTCGATGTCGCGGTGCTCTACAGAACCTTTGGGGTGATGCCACAGCCGGTCTACTGCACCAAGATCGCCTCTCGTCTGTCGCGCACCTATACTGACCGCCACGGACTGAAGGACCTCGTGCGCGAACTGCTCAATGTCGATCTCTCCAAGCAGCAACAGTCGAGCGACTGGGGTGCGGAAAGTCTGAGCGAACCGCAGCTCGCCTATGCCGCTTCCGACGTCCTGCATCTGCATGCGCTGCGCGAACGGCTTGATGCGATGTTGCTGCGGGAGGGGCGCGCCGCGCTGGCCCAGGCTTGCTTCGATTTCCTGCCGACTCGGGCTAAGCTCGACCTGCAGGGTTGGGAAGATGAGGATATTTTTGCCCACTCGTGAGCGGCGGGGGTACCCTCACGTAAGGAACATGCCCCGTTTCCGACACACTTCTAACGCCTGTCGCAGCTGCACAATCCGGCGATCCCGGGTACAATCGCGTCCACGGGTGCTTTGGAGCAGCGGGTGAATTCGGCCTACAACCCAACCTATGACGCCGGCCTGAAGGCGCGCTTTGCCGGCGCGGCGCGCCATAGCCGGCTCGTGCGGTTCCTGCGGATCGCGGTTCCCGTGGCGGTGGTCCTGTCAATGGCCATCATCATCGGCGTGGTCATTCTCGCTCGAATAATCGAAGAAAAAGGGCTGAAAATACCAAAGATCGAAAATCTCGCGGTTTCGGGGACCAAGATCACGATGGTATCGCCGCATCTGTCCGGTTACACGCCCGATCGGCGGCCGTACGAGCTCTGGGCGACGACGGCAACCCAGGACATCACCGATCCCGATCGCGTCGAACTCAAGGCATTGCGCGCCAAGCTCCTGATGGAGGACAAGTCGACCCTCAACATCCAGGCTCTCACAGGCCTGTTCAACAACAAGCAACAAGTTCTCGACTTGCGGAAGAACATCGTTCTGCAAACCACCACCGGCTATGAAGCCCGTCTGAGTCAGGCATCGGTCGACATGAGCAAGGGTACAGTAACGTCCAACGAACATGTCGATGTCAAATTGACCAATGGCACCTTGTCCTCCGACGGTCTCAAGGTTTCAGACGGCGGCGCGGTTGTCCGGTTCGAGGGTAATGTCGTGATGCGTCTGGAGAACACGAACCCGGATATGCCGGCTCCGGAGGCCCCGGTCGAAGAACCGCAACCGGAGAAAATGCGTCCGCTCTCGAACAAGTCCACCACCTCAAAATGACCGTCATGGAAAAGCCTCTTCCGCACAATGCTGTCATGCGCGCCGCGCTTGGTGCCGCGGTGCTCGCTCTTGTGCTCATCCCATTGGGCGCCTCTTGCGCGCAGGGCACCATGCAGGGCGTGCCTAATGCCATGCAGGGCTTCTCGCAAAATCGCGATCAGCCTATCCAGATTGAGGCTGCATCGCTCGAGATTCGCGACAAGAAGAAAGAAGCGACCTTCTCCGGCAACGTGAAGGTGGTGCAGGGCGACACCACCATGACTTCGAAGAGCCTTGTGGTGTTCTACGATTCCGACGATGCGCCTGCCGCATCGCCGGGGACCAAGGGAGGAGCCAAGGAAAAAGCCAAGGTAGCCTCGATGCAATCGGCGACTCCGGGCCCGACTGGCAGTTCGAAGATTAGGCGGCTGGAGGCGCGCGGCAGTGTCAAGGTCACCCAGAAAGATCAGGTCGTCACGGGTGAAACCGCTGTGTTCGACACCAAGACGAATCAGATCAGCATGGTCGGCGGAGTAGTCCTGACGCAGTGCAAGAACGTGCTGCGTGGCGACCGGCTCTTTGTTGACATGACAACAGGCGTCTCCCGGGTTGAGTCCGACAGCGGCAAAGTCCTGGGCTTGTTCGTGCAGGGGCAGGATTGTGGCTCTTCGAAGGCTGGTGGCTCGCCTTTGCCCGCGTTTGGTTCAAACAAACCGAAATAAGATCAATTACTTACGAGCGCGACCGGCGGAGCAAGGTTGAAGCCTCGCCGGCAAGACTGTATCTACGGGAGCGGATTTGATAGCGGAAGTCCGCCGCTTTGAGATCGAAGGTGTTTCGCCGGGCGGGAAACGTCCAATGATTCATGCTCCGCCGACGAATCGCCGCGGGGTGCGGTGTCGCCGTAAAATGGCTTGAGAAGCGAAGCGGGGATGGTCGATTTGTTCAGCATGTTTCGCCGACGTCCCGCCAAGCGCGCCCAGCCGGAGTTTGCTGACGTGCGCGGGGACATCACGGGGCTCGGCAATCCTCTCGGGAATCTCGTGCCTCAGCCGGTGCGCGACGCCCCGTCGACCGCGCGCCACCAGCCGCCCGGAATCGATCCCCCACGAGCCGAAAGGTCGCGCCCACGGCCACGGACCGTCAAGCCGGCCCCAACTGAAGGCACCAGTTCCGCCGGGATACAATTGTTGCGGCGACCAGGCTTCCTGGCCGTGCATAGCATCGAGAAGAGCTTCGGCAGCCGCCACGTGGTGCGCGGGGTCAGCATTTATGTCCGCCGTGGCGAAGCGGTCGGTCTGCTGGGTCCGAACGGGGCCGGCAAGACCACCGTGTTCTACATGATCACCGGCCTGATCAAGGCGGACCGCGGCGCCATCGAGCTCGATGGCCACGACGTCACCAAGCTGCCGATGTACCAGCGCGCCCGGCTCGGTATCGGCTATCTGCCGCAGGAAGCCTCGATCTTCCGTGGCCTCACCGTGGAACAGAATATCCGCGCGGTTTTGGAGGTGGTCGAGCCCTCAAGGAAGAAGCGCGAGGCCCAGCTCGACTCCCTGCTGGAGGAGTTCCACATCACGAGGTTGCGCAAGTCGCCCTCGATCGCACTTTCCGGTGGCGAGCGGCGGCGCGTCGAGATTGCCCGCGCGCTGGCGACACGCCCCAATTACATGCTGCTCGACGAACCCTTTGCCGGCATCGATCCCATCGCGGTCGGCGACATTCAGGACCTCGTCCGTCACCTGACCAATCGCGGCATCGGCGTTCTCATCACCGACCACAATGTGCGGGAAACGCTCGGCCTCACCGATCGGGCCTATATCGTCTATAGCGGGCAGATATTGACCGAGGGCACCCCGGAGGAGATCGTCAACGATCCGGATGTCCGCCGCCTGTACCTGGGCGAGGAGTTTCGCCTCTAGCTCTTTTTTCCAATCCGTCAAGCCGTGTACATCGGCCTTGGGCTAGGATAAGCAAGAATCGGACCAAGTATTGGGAACGGTTCTTGCCTTCATCATGGCACTGGCACAGAGACTAGAGTTCCGGCAGTCGCAGTCGCTGGTAATGACGCCGCAGCTGATGCAAGCGATCAAGCTGCTGCAATTGTCCAATCTCGACCTGTCAGCCTTTGTCGAAGAGGAATTGGAACGCAATCCACTGCTTGAGCATGCCGCCGAGACGGGCGAGCCTCTCGTTGCGGATGCAGTGGAACCAGGCCAGTTTGGCGATGGTACGGATGGCAATGGTGGACAGGGCGAGGAGGTGGGCCAAGGTCCTGCGGAGAGCTTTGAGAGCTCGCAGGAGGACTGGCTGAGCCGCGACCTTGGTAGCCGCGCTGAGATCGAGCAGATGCTCGATGCGCGCCTCGACAACGTCTTTTCGGAGGAACCGGCCGAGGCAGCCGCGCGCAACGCCCAAGATATCGCGCCGAGCGTCTACACCGAATGGGGCGGCGGTGCCTCCACTTACGAGGACTACAATCTTGAAGCCTTTGTTGCGGCCGAAGTGACGCTGTCCGATCATCTCGCCGAGCAGCTCGCGGTGGCGTTCACTGCTCCCGCGCAGCGCATGATCGGACAATATCTTATCGACCTCGTCGACGAAGCCGGGTACCTGCCGCCGGATCTCGGGCAGGCCGCGGAGCGGCTCGGCGCCTCGCAACAAGACGTCGAAACGGTACTCGCAGTGCTGCAGAAATTTGACCCGCCCGGGGTATGCGCCCGAAACCTGAGCGAATGCCTGGCGATCCAGCTCTGCGAGTTCGATCGCTACGATCCGGCGATGGAGGCGCTGGTCGAGCATCTCGACCTTCTCGCCAAGCGCGATATCGGCGCCTTACGCAAGATCTGCGGCGTCGATGACGAGGATATCATCGATATGATCGGCGAGATTCGCCGTCTCGATCCGAAGCCGGGCCTGAAGTTCGACTCGGCGCGGCTGCAGGTCATGGTACCGGATATCTATGTTCGTCCGGGTCTGGACGGCGGCTGGCTGGTAGAACTCAACAGCGACACGTTGCCGCGGGTATTGGTGAATCAGACCTACTACGCGGAATTGTCGAAGACGATTCGCAAAGACGGCGACAAGGCCTACTTCGCCGATTGCCTGCAAAACGCAACCTGGCTGGTGCGCGCGCTCGATCAGCGCGCCCGCACCATCCTGAAGGTCGCAACCGAGATCGTGCGGCAGCAGGACGGCTTCTTCACGCAGGGCGTGGCGCACCTGCGACCGCTCAATCTGAAGACTGTCGCCGACGCAATTCAAATGCACGAATCGACGGTGTCGCGTGTCACCGCCAACAAATACATGGCGACCAATCGCGGCACATTCGAATTGAAGTATTTCTTCACCGCCTCCATCGCCTCGGCTGATGGCGGCGAAGCCCACTCAGCGGAAGCCGTTCGCCATCACATCAAGCAATTGATTGATGCGGAGGACCCCGCCGCGATCCTTTCCGACGACACCATCGTGGAGCGGCTGCGCGCATCGGGCATCGACATCGCCCGTCGCACGGTCGCGAAATACCGCGAGGCCATGCGCATCCCGTCGTCGGTGCAACGTCGGCGCGACAAGCAAAGCGCGCTCGGCATGCTTTCCACGGGATCGGCCGATCGCCCGAGAAATAACGGTCCAGCTTGATTTGCCGGTCTCGAATCGCGTTACTCTGTTTTCGGAAGTATCATTCCGAAAAGTGGGACCGATTTTTTGGCCACAATGATGCTAAACAAAGAAGTTTAAGCAAAGATGTGTTGGTTTACCAACGCATTAGTGCGATCAAAACTAGGCAGTCTACCAGCGAGGCGTCAAAATGAGTCTAAGGATTTCGGGCAAGAGCATCAGCGTCGGTGAAGCGCTACGCGGGCGCGTCAGCGAGCGCACCGAGGAGGTCTTGCGCAAATACTTTGACGGCAACTATTCGGGCCATATCACGCTTAGCAAGGACGGGTTCGGCTTTCGTACCGATTGCGCGTTGCATCTGGATTCGGGAATCATCCTGGAAGCCGACTCTAATGCTCCGGACGCCTATGCCAGTGCTGATCAGGCGCTCTTGATGATTGAGAAGCGGCTGCGCCGTTACAAGAGCCGACTCAAGGACCGTTCGGCCCGCAAGGCGCATGCCGCCGCGGCCCGCGTGGAATTGCAGCTGGATGCATCGAGCTACGTCCTCGAGGCGCCAGGGGAGGGCGAAGAAGAGATTACCGGCTACAACCCCGTCATCATCGCGGAGGCGACGACATCGCTCAAACGGTTGTCGGTAAGCGAGGCGGTCATGGAGCTCGACCTCTCGGGCGCGGCCTGCCTGGTATTCCAGCACGGCTCGAGCGGCCGGGTGAATGTCATTTACCGCCGTGCGGACGGCAATGTCGGCTGGATCGACCCGCCGGCCGTCAAACCCGAATAGCCTTGTTCGGATTTGACGGCTTCGCCGGCCCCTCCCTATGGGCCGGCGACCCTAAAGGATAGCAGCGCCGAAGCCGCGTTCGGGAGTTGGCACAGGGGTTGTGTTGGGGTAGAAGCGGCCCCACATCAGGACCGGGTCTTACTCAGCCCCCCGCCTCATCTTCTTTGAAGCCGGCCCGCTGGGGCCTATTTCGCAACCTGACGGTTCAATTCACCTCGGAACGCCCCATGCCGATTACCGATCTGGTCGCACCCGAGGCGATCCTCGCGGCTTTGAAGGTCAACAGCAAAAAGCAAGCGCTGCAGGAACTGGCGGCGAAGGCTGCGGAATTGACCGGCCAGAATGAGCGGGTCATTTTCGAAGTGCTGCTGCAGCGGGAGAAGCTGGGCACGACGGCCGTCGGTTATGGTGTCGCCATCCCGCATGGCAAATTGCCCAAGCTGGAGAAGATTTTCGGCCTGTTTGCCCGGCTTGATCGTCCGATCGATTTTGAGGCGATGGACGGCCAACCTGTCGACCTGATGTTCCTGCTGCTGGCGCCCGAGGGCGCAGGCGCGGACCATCTCAAGGCGCTGGCGCGAATTGCGCGTCTGTTGCGTGACCAGGACATCGCCAAGAAGCTGCGTGCGTCGCGCGACGCCCAGGCAATCTATTCAGTACTGGCTCTGCCGCCTGCGACCGCTGCGTAACGCACTTTTTTCCATATAACACAAAACACGACGGGCATGCCCTCGAGAGCATGCCCGCTTGTAAACTCTTGTCGTGCTTTGCGCGATCGGCGTCAGTGGACGCTGACGGCCTGCAGCTCGTTGCTCCATGCGTTGGCGATCGCCGACTCTCGCGAATCGGTCAGTAGAATCGGCGTGCCGTCGGCGGCATGCAGCGCAAACAGCTTCAGTCCCGGCGCGATCTTCGGCGCCTCGGGAAACAACTCCGGCACGTCTTCGGAGCGGATCTGCTTCACATAAACGATGTGGCCCTCGCCCATCGTTGCCAGCGTCTCCAACGAGACGATCCGGGTTTCATGTGCAACGCTGCCGTCAGTCATGGTCTCGACTCCTCCATCACACTATGCGGTCGAGTCCGCTACTCGTATCATTATTCCTGTTGATTGATGGCAATTGTCTTAACGATTCTTTCCGGTTCCGGCCGGGCAAGGTCGATCGACAACAACCCGTTCTTCAGGTCCGCACCCAACACCTGCATCCCCTCCGCCAACACGAAAGTGCGCTGGAAGTGGCGCGCGGCGATACCGCGATGGATGTACTGCCGGGACTTATCGTCCTGCTGCCGACCGCGAATCACGAGCTGGTTTTCCTCAACAGTTACATCGAGTTGGTCGCGGGTAAAGCCGGCGACCGCCAGCGTAATGCGCAGTCGTTCGGGCTGACCGTCGGACCGATCACACCTCTCGATATTGTACGGAGGATAACCGTCGGCGCCCTTGACGACGCGATCGAGCACACGCTCAATTTCGTCAAAACCCAGCAGGAATGGACTGGATAATGAGGGAATGCGGGTCATAGCCTTACAAAGTCCTCTCGAAGCGACTTTGGCGTCTCAGGGCCCTTTCCCGGCACCCCTTGCAAAGCAATATGGGTATATCATCGTGTATGTTCAAGCACCTAGCGGCGGCTCTACCGATAGCAGGAATGGCGGCGTGCTGGTGCGTTGAGCCCAAATTCCGGCGCAGGATACCTCTGAAAATCCGGTTCGTGTTGCGGCGGCTCGCGGTCAGAGTTCGATCCGGCTTTGCCCGTCGGCGCTGAACAGGTGCAGCTTTTCGCGGACAACCGCCACGCGGATGGCCTGACCGATGGCAGGCGCGTCTGCACCGGGAATCCGGACGATTATTTCGCCTGGCGGCAACTCACCGGGGTTGGCCGCCACCTCGTGCTGTTCCTTCAGGCGAGCGCCATAGACGAATGTCTCAGCGCCAACCCTTTCGATCGCCTCGACCGTCAGCGTGAGCGCCAACCCGCCGGAAGGCACCGAATCGCTGATTACAAAATCCTCCGGGCGAATGCCGAGGATGCCAGCGTCCGCAGCCTGACCGTTGCCCGATAGCTGCGATCGAATTTCGTCCGATCGCATTGGCAGCAGGTTCATCGGCGGGGCGCCGATGAAGGAGGCGACGAAGGTGGTCAGAGGTTTCTGATAGACTTGAAGCGGATTGCCGATCTGCTCAACCTTGCCGCCGTTCATCACGACGAGAATATCGGCCAGCGTCATCGCCTCAAGCTGGTCATGGGTGACGTAGATCGAGGTCGTCGTGAGCCGGCGCTGCAATTTGCGGATCTCGACCCGCATGGCGATGCGCAGCTTGGCATCGAGATTCGACAGCGGCTCGTCGAACAGGAAGACTTTCGGCTGGCGCACGATGGCGCGACCCATCGCGACGCGCTGGCGCTGGCCGCCGGAAAGCTGGCGCGGCTTTCGGTCGAGCATCGCGCCGAGCTCCAGTATCCGCGCCGCTTCCTCGACACGGGTCTTGATCTGGGCTTCGGCCATGCCCCGGTTGCGCAAGCCGTAAGCCATATTGTTGTAGACGCTCATATGCGGGTAAAGTGCATAGTTCTGAAACACCATCGCGATGTCGCGGTCGGCCGGCTCGACCGCGTTTACCACGCGGCCGCCGATGCTGATCTCGCCGCCCGTGATTGTCTCGAGGCCAGCGACCATGCGCAGCAGGGTGGACTTGCCGCAGCCGGATGGGCCGACCAATACGCAGAACTGGCCGTCGCCAACCTCGAGATCGACGCCTTTGATCGCTTCGAAGCCGCCGGGATAGGTCTTGCGCACGTTGCGCAGGGTGACGTTAGCCATGGCTGCTCACTTTTCGGTCTCCACGAGGCCGCGCACGAACAGTTTCTGCATGACGACGACAACAAAGACTGGTGGCAGCATCGCGAGAATGGCGGTCGCCATCACCACCGGCCATTCCGTCAAGGCGTCGGTGGTCGTGATCATCTTGCGAATGCCGATCTGGATCGTCTGCATGTCGTCGCGCGTGGTGATCAGAAGCGGCCAGAGGTACTGATTCCATCCGAGGATGAAGAGGATCACGAACAGCGCCGCTATGTTGGTGCGCGACAGCGGCAGCAAAGTATCCCAGAAGAAGCGGAACGGTCCCGCTCCGTCGATACGGGAGGCTTCGAGCAATTCGTCCGGGACGGTCATGAAGAACTGGCGAAACAGCAAGGTCGCGGTGGCGGATGCGATCAGTGGCAGCGACAGGCCCGCATAACTGTCGAGCAGGTGCAGGTCGGAGACTACCTTGTAGGTCGGATAGATTCGCACCTCCACCGGCAGCATCAACGTGATGAAGATGAGCCAGAAGATCGTCATCCGGAACGGGAAGCGGAAATAGACGACAGCGTAGGCCGAGATGATCGAGATCGCGATCTTGCCGACCGCGATCAACATCGCCATCACCAGCGAGTTGAGCAGCATGGTGCTGACAGGCTCGCGGGTCGAGCCGCTCGTGCCGACAAAGATCGTCTGGTAGTAGGTTTCCAGGAAATGGGAGCCGGGCAACAGCGACATCTGTCCGTTGGCGATCGACGCGTTGTCCTGGGTGGAGGCGACAAACGCGAGGTAGACGGGAAAGGCGACGATCGCGATTCCGATCCACAGGATAACGTGCGCGAGATAGCGCCGGAAGCCCTCTGGCTCGACCATCAGTACGTGACCCTGCGTTCGACAAAGCGGAACTGGATCGCCGTCAGCGCAATGACGATGACCATGAGGATAACCGATTGCGCCGCCGAGCTGCCGAGATTGCCGCCGAGCAGGCCGTCCAAATAGACCTTGTAAACCAGGGTCACAGTCGCGTTTGCCGGCCCCCCGCGGGTCATGGTGTCGATGATGCCGAACGTTTCGAAGAAGGCATAGACGATGTTGACGACCAGCAGGAAGAAGATCGTCGGCGAAAGCAGCGGAAAGGTCACGGTCCAGAAGCGCCGCATCGGCCGCGCGCCGTCGATCGCGGCTGCCTCCAGCACGCTTCTCGGAATGCTCTGCAAGCCGGCCAGGAAGAACAGGAAGTTGTACGAGATCTGCTTCCAGGCGGCGGCCAGGATGATCAATAGCGCCGCCTGGTTGCCGTCAAGCAACGGATTCCAATCGATTCCCATGCCTCGAAGCCCACGCGCCAGAACCCCAAGCGAGGGGTTCAGCATGAAGATCCACAGCACGCCGACGACTGGCGGCGCTACCGCATAAGGCCAAATCAGAAGTGTGCGATAGAGCGTGCCGCCACGCAACGGCTTGTCCGCCATCACGGCGAGGAGCAGGGCGAAGGAGAGCGAGGAGAAGGCTATCGCAAAGGAGAAAACGAACGTTCTGACGATTGCGGCGAAATAGTCGGGCTGACTCAACAGCTCCTGGTAGTTTTCGAACCAGACAAACGTGGTCGAGAGGCCGAAGGCGTCCTGCTGCAGGAACGACTGCAACACCGCCTGCGCTGCAGGCCAGTAGAAGAAGACCAGGACGATCGCAAGCTGTGGCGCAACCAGCGCATACGGCAACAGCTCAGATCGGAAAATCGCTTGCTTCTGCATGGCATCGGAAAGCGGCAGGTCGCGGGTCCGGCCTGCCGGGTGATTGATTCTAGCGCATCATCTCAGTGCACGGCGGTTTTTTCAAACTGCCTGAGCATCTGGTTGCCACGCTCGACGGCTGTATCCAGAGCCTGCTTGGCGGTCTTCTTGCCGGCCAGCGCCTGCTCGATCTCTTCGGCCCAGACTTCGCGCAGCTGCACCATGTTACCGAGCCGCAGGCCGCGGGAATTCTCAGTGGGCTCCTTGTTGGTCAATTCCTTCAGCGGCGTCTCGAGATAAGGCTGATCCTTGTAGAAGCCTTCCGCCTTTGCCTTCTCGTAGGCCGCCTTGGTGATCGGCAGATAGCCCGACGCCTTGTGGATCTCGACTTGACGGTCGGTGTCCGACAGGAATGCGAGGAATTTGGCGACGCCCTTGTATTCCTCGGGCTTCTTGCCGCCCATCACCCAGAGCGAGGCGCCGCCGATAATCGAGTTCTGTGGCGCGCCCTTCACATCCGGATAATAGGGCATCGGCGCGTTGGTGAAGTTGAACTTGGCTTGCGACTTGACGTTGCCGAAGAAGGCCGAGGACGTCAGGTAGATCGCGCACTCGCCCGAGGTGAAGCGACCCTCGCCAGTGTTGGTGCGGCCAGAATAGTCGTAAGTCTTGTCTTTCTGCAGTCCGACCAGGTTTTCAAGGTGCCTGATCTGCAGAGGCCCGTTGAACTCCAGTACAGTGTCAAAACCGTCAAGACCGTTGGCCTTGCTCGCAAGCGGCACGTTATGCCAAGCGGAGAGCTGCTCGAGATTGATCCAGGTGACCCAGGAGTCGGAGAACCCACAGCTCGCGTGGCCGGCAGCCTTCAGCTTTTTGGCATCCTCGAACACTTCCGGCCAGGTCTTCGGGATTTCGGCGATGTTGGCCTTTTTCAGCGCGTCGAGATTGATCCACATGACGGCTGACGACGAATTGAAGGGGAACGACAGCATCTCGCCCTTCGAGGTCGAGTAGTAGCCGGTGATCGCAGGGAGGTAGGCATTCGGATCGAACTTCTCGCCCGTCTCCTGCATCAGCTTGTAGACCGGCTTTACGGCACCGGTCGCCGCCATCATGGTCGCGGTGCCGACCTCGAACACCTGCAGGATGTGCGGCGCATTGCCGGCGCGGAACGCTGCGATGCCGGCGTTCATCGTGTCCGCGTAGCTGCCCTTGTAGGTGGGTACGACCTTGTACTCGCTTTCCGAGGCGTTGAAGTCGTTGGCAAGCTTGACCACGACGTCATTGTTGCCGCCGGTCATGGCGTGCCACCACTGAATCTCGGTCACCGCATGAGCCGGTGAAGCCCCGAACGCCATTGTCGCCGCGGTCGCGGCAATCGCACCGAATTGTCGAAAAGCCATTAAAGAACCTCCGCTGGGACCGTCATCATGTTGCGCTAACAGCGGCAGATGACGCGCGCGTGACTGTGTGAGCAGGGCGGATGGTAGGGGGCAATCGCCGCGGAAGGGAACCGGTACAATAGGCGAAGAACGATTATTCCTGCAGACGACGCTTGCAGGTTGGTTACCCCAATGGAGGCTTCCGCGATCCTTCACGACCAGCAGCGCGACGACTTTCAGAGATTGTCATCGCGCTGTGGCTTGTCGCATGAATTAGAGCGTCGGGCGTGATTTCAGAATCTGGATTTTGCTGATTTCATATTTGTGATTCATTTGGCCATTGGGGGTGTCTGATGGCCA
>JGI24705J35276_12238355_pt1 | contig 19870 bp, 12 predicted proteins | sample TergutNt197P4_FD_35276 | JGI IMG/M metagenome (IMG submission 35276) | reverse complement strand
GTTGAATATTCAACGTGCGATACTGCAATTGTTACAATCTTCGTATCGTCTCTTCTTCCCTGCGATTCCGACGCTTTCGCTACCTGATCGTACGATATATATTCGGCCAATCCTTTATCGCCCAATACTTTTGTTATTGCTGCAGTCAATGTTGTTTTGCCGTGGTCTACGTGTCCTATTGTTCCTATGTTTACGTGCGGTTTGCTTCTGTCAAATTTTGCTTTTGCCATTTTAAGCTCCTTACCCTTTTACTTTGTACCTATTATCTTTTGCCGGCCGTTATGCTTTTGCCGTTTTTTCTAATATTTTATCAGCTATCTGTTTAGGAACTTCTTCATAGTGCGAAGGTTCCATACTGTAATTTCCCCTGCCCTGCGTTAACGAACGCAAAGTTGTCGAATAACCGAACATTTCCGCAAGAGGAACATTAGCTTTGATATGCTGTACTTTATTTCTTGAATCCATGCTGGAAATTTTACCGCGCCTTGAATTCAAGTCGCCGATAACGTCACCCATATAATCTTCCGGAACTATAACTTCGCATTTCATTATAGGCTCAAGTATAACGGGATTTCCTTTTTTGCATGCGTCTTTAAAAGCTATGGAACCTGCTATCTTAAACGCCATTTCCGAGGAGTCAACTTCGTGGAACGATCCGTCCGTAAGCGTTACTTTAACATCCACAACGGGATATCCCGCAAGAGTTCCTGACGTCAGAGCTTCTTTTATACCTTTATCAACCGCCGGAATATATTCTCTCGGGATTACGCCGCCGACAATTTTATTTACAAATTCATAGCCTTTTCCCGGCTCCTGAGGCTCAACGGTAAGTACAACGTGCCCGTACTGACCGCGCCCGCCGGTCTGTCTGATATATTTTGATTCTGCTTCGGATGCTTTTTTTATTGTTTCGCGGTATGCTACCTGAGGTCTTCCTACGTTTGCCTGAACATTAAACTCTCTTTTCATTCTGTCAACCAAAACCTCAAGATGAAGCTCGCCCATGCCGGCAATAATAGTCTGATTTGTTTCTTCGTTTGTTCTTACTCTGAATGTAGGATCTTCTTCGGCAAGCCTGCTCAAAGCAACTCCGAGCTTTTCTTCGTCGGCTTTTGATTTCGGTTCAATTGCAACGTCGATAACAGGGTCCGGGAATGTCATGGATTCCAAAGCTATCGGGTTTGCTTCATCGCAAAGAGTGTCGCCGGTGCCGGTATTTTTAAGCCCTACCGCAGCGGCGATATCTCCCGCGTAAACAGCTTTAACTTCTTCTCTGTTGTTTGAATGCATGCGCACTATACGCGAAATTCTCTCTCTGTTATTTTTTCCGGGATTAAAAACATATGAACCGCTTTCAAGTGTTCCGGAATAAACTCTGAAATATGTAAGTTTGCCGATATAAGGATCTGCCTGAATTTTAAACGCCAACGCGCTGAAAGGCGCTTTATCGTCAACAGCTCTTTCCGCGGGCTCATCGGTGCCCGGGACAACGCCTTTAAAAGCTTTTCTGTCAAGCGGAGAAGGAAGATAATCGCAAACCGCGTCAAGCATAGGCTGCACGCCTTTGTTTTTAAACGAAGTTCCGCAAAATACGGGAATCAGCTTTATCTGAAGCGTGGCATTTCTTATAGCCTGTTTAATCTGCGCTACGGTAGATTCTTTTCCTTCCATAAAGTTATTCATAACTTCATCGCTATAATCGGCAATAAGCTCTATCATCTGCGTTCTCATTTCTTCGGCTTTGGCTTTATATTCCGCGGGAACGTCAACGACATCAAATTTCGCGCCAAGCTCTTCGCCGTGCCATATATAAGCTTTCATTTGAACGATATCCACAACGCCTTGAAAGTTCGATTCCGCGCCTATGGGAATCTGCAGAGGAAGAGGCGTCGCGCCGAGTTTTTCTTTTATGTCGTTTATGACCATAAAATAATCCGCGCCGACTTTATCCATTTTATTTGAATAAACTATTCTGGGAACGCCGTACTTGTCCGCCTGCCTCCATACGGTTTCCGACTGAGGCTCAACTCCGTTACCCGAATCGAACACAACAACAGCTCCGTCGAGAACTCTTAAAGATCTTTCAACTTCCGCCGTAAAATCAACGTGGCCGGGAGTATCAATAATATTAAACTGCATATCCTGCCATTTGGCATATGTGGCGGCAGAAGTAATAGTTATTCCTCTTTCTCTTTCCTGTTCCATCCAGTCCATAGTAGCGGCGCCTTCATGCACTTCGCCGATTTTATGAGTTCTGCCGGTATAATAAAGTATTCTTTCTGTAGTTGTTGTTTTACCCGCGTCAATATGAGCGGCAATACCGAAGTTTCTGATTTTGTTTAACGGAAATTCTCTAGCCATTTTTCTTCCCTTTGCTTTTAATTTATTTTCTTATCAAACATTTTTAAGACTAAAAAAACACACAGCGTCGCAAGGTATATCACGAATTGCGACCCTGGCGTTTAAAAATTATAATGAGGTTAGTTTATAGCAAATATTGTATTTATTTGTCAAATGAAAATTTGAAAGTTCGGGAAACGACAACAAATGCGGAAGCCGAGAAGTTTGGCAAAGACGGAAAAAACATCAAAGACAAAACTACCACAACTCCTCGTTATTCCCCCATACTGCGATCTCGCAAGAGCCTGTCATTAGCCTATGGCAATGATATTTTATCAGCTTTTATGCGTTTTAGATGCGCTTTTACATCCGTTAAAAATTCAAATAAATTTTTCATTTATTCATTTACAAATACCCGTAAAAAAAACTATAATAGTTTAATTTTATAAAAGAGGAGGTGAAAGAGAATGAGAAAATTAGCGTTTTTTTTGTTTTTTGCGGTTGCCGTCGCAAGTTTTTCAGGGTGTATGGCTCCTATGTCGCCGGTAAGCGGACTGATTTTTATGGATGTTAAAGCTCCTCTGACTGCAACTTCAAATACGAAAGGCAAAAAAGTAGGTAAAGCCGAAGCTAAATCGTACTTTGGCTTGGTTGCCATGGGCGATGCAAGCATAGAGGCTGCGGCAAAAGCGGGAGGGATTACAAAAATTTCTTCTATAGATTATGAATCCAAGACAATTTTAGGAATCATATCAACATTTACAACCGTTGTTTACGGTGACTAATAAACATAAATAAAAAAAGCGCGCAAGATTTTTGCGCGCTTTTTATTTATATTTTAAAAGGGAATTTTCAATTCTTTTTTGCCGGTTTCCAGCGTTTTAAGCCGGGAATAAATCTTGAGAACAGCCATGCTTTAAAACTTGACATTCCCATTTCTTTCATCTTATTTTTACAAAATTCCTGCATTTCTTTTGCGCTGCAGTCTCTTGTAAACTTACCGTTTTCATAACAATAAGAACAATACATCTCGCTTTTGCTGCCGTCGGCATTTGTGCCTGAACCTTTTGGATCGTTAGCTAACGGCATCCCGCAGCTTTGACAAAACTTTTCCATTGTTCTATTCCTATCATTTGTAGTTTGTAATTGCCGTTCCGTCTTTTGCCTTTGATTCGTAATTCGTAATTAGTAATTTGTAATTGCCCTTAAAATTACCAGCGGTAATGCGCAAACGCCTTATTCGCTTCAGCCATTTTGTGCGTATCTTCTCTTTTTTTCATCGCGGCGCCTTCTTTTTTGCTGCCGTCGATTATTTCCTGCGCCAGTTTTTCGCACATAGGCTTGCCTGTTTTACTTCTTGATATTTCTATAAGCCAGTTAAAAGCAAGAGTCGTTGACCTTACGGCCGGAACTTCCATAGGAACCTGATATGTCGCTCCGCCGACTCTGCGCGGCCTTACTTCAAGAAGAGGCCTGATATTTTCTATCGCTCTGTTAAATACAGAAACGGGATCTTCGCCGGTCTTCTCTTTTATTATGTCGAAAGAATCATACATGATTGATTCCGCGGTGCTCTTTTTTCCTTCAAAGTTAAGTTTGTTAATGAATCTTGCAATCAAAACGGAATTATATTTTGAATCTCCGTTAGGCAAGCCTCTTTTTTCTCTTGGTTTTAACGCTTTGCGTGGCATACATACCTCTTTATTTTATTTCTGACAACTAATGTTTCTTCCTTAAAGTCCTTAATGACCTTAAAGACTTTAAGGTCATTAGCCTTTATGGTTAATTATTTTGCCGCAGGTGCCTTGGCTTTTTTCGCGCCGTATTTGCTTCTTGACTGTTTGCGCCCGTCAACTCCGGTCGCGTCAAGAGTGCCTCTGACAATATGATAACGTACTCCCGGCAAATCTTTTACGCGGCCGCCGCGGATAAGGACAAGCGAATGCTCCTGCAAATTATGTCCTACTCCCGGGATGTATGAAGATACTTCATATTGGGACGTAAGCCTTACTCTCGCGACTTTTCTTAAAGCGGAGTTAGGTTTTTTAGGCGTTGTCGTGTAAACTCTCGTGCATACGCCTCTTCTCTGAGGGCAGTTTTTCAGCGCGGGAGATTTTGTTTTTTTGATTACGTCCTGTCTTCCGTTTGCAATCAACTGATTAATCGTTGGCATTGTTTTTGTTCCTCTACTCTAATAAATTTATTTATCTTTACCCGTAACTATCGGTTTAAGCCCGGTTCCCGCAGGTATCAGGTGCCCTATGGACACATTTTCTTTCAGTCCTCTGAGAGTGTCAATCTGTCCGGAAACAGCAGCTTCCGTCAAGATTCTCGTTGTTTCCTGGAAAGATGCGGCGGAAATAAACGAGTCCGAAGACAATGACGCTTTCGTTATACCCAAAAGAATAGGATGCGCTACCGGCGCTTTTCCGCCTTTAGCCTTCACTTCCTTTCTGTCAACTTCATATTTATATCTTGAAACGATTTCTCCGTTAAGAAATTTGCTGTCGCCCGAATCCATAATTCTTACGTTAGACAGCATCTGTCTTACTATTATTTCAATGTGTTTATCGTTTATCGTAACGCCCTGAAGTCTGTAAACCTGCTGAATTTCATTAACAAGATATTCCTGCACTTCTTTAGGCCCTTTAACTTTGAGGATATCATGCGGATTTACCGCTCCGTCCGAAAGCGCTTCGCCTTCTTTTACCCTGTCGCCTTCATAAACAACCAAATGTCTTCCGGCTGGAATCAGGTAATCTTTTTTCATTTTTGTTTCAGGGTTTTCAATCTCGACTTTCACGCTGCCTTTCGCTGTCGGCCCGCCCAAATGTACGACGCCGTCAATTTCCGAAACAACGGCCGCGTTTCTCGGTCTGCGCCCTTCAAACAATTCCGCAACTCTCGGAAGACCGCCCGTAATGTCCCTTGATTTAGCGACTTCCTGAGGAATTTTTGCCAAAACATCGCCGACTTTTATCTTATCGCCGTCATGCGCGACAAGAGTAGTGTCAACAGGCAGCGGATATTCCGCGATAATTTTTCCGTCTTTTTTTATGACGATTTTCGGGCTCTTTCTGTCCGAAGGATGCTCAATAATAACTCTTTCAATTTGCCCTGTAATCTTTGATTTTTCTTTCTGCAGCGTAACGCCGTCTTTAACGTCCGCGAACTGAACGGTTCCTTCAAACTCCGAAATAATCGGCTTTGAATGAGGATCCCATTTGGCTATAAGAACAAGCTTTTTCATTCCCGTCGCGGCGTCAACTTTAACTTCAACTTTTTGCCCGTCCTGAACTTCAATTACGGCGCCGTAAGGAATCTGGTAAACCTGTCTGCGGTGCACCGGAAATTCCGTATACGCAAGTTCCGTATTTCTGCTCAAAACTATAGTTTCGCCGTCTCTGTTTTTAATCGTTTTTAAATTGTAATAATCCGCGGTTCCGTTATTTTCGGCATAAATTTCCGAACGCTGAACAACGCGGCTCGCTGCTCCGCCGATATGGAACGTACGAAGCGTAAGCTGCGTGCCCGGTTCGCCGATTGACTGCGCGGCAATAATACCGACCGCTTCGCCTACTTCAACCATTTTACCGGTCGCGGGGTTTATACCGTAACATTTTGCGCAAACGCCGTGTTCCGATTCGCAGGTTAAAACGCTTCTGATACCGATTTTATCGATGCCGGCTTCAACAAGTTTCTGCGCTTTTTCGGGAGTAATCAGCTCTCCTCTTTTCACTATCAGCTCGTCGTGAACAATATCCACGACGTTATCAAGCGCTATTCTTCCGACTACGCGCTCGTCTATTTTTTCAACTATTTCGTCGCCGCTCTGCAATGTGCCGATAAATACTCCGTTAACGGTTTTGCAGTCGGGATCTCTTACGACAACATCGTGGGCTACGTCAACAAGCCTTCTTGTAAGATAACCCGCGTCCGCCGTTTTAAGAGCAGTATCAGCCAAACCTTTACGTCCGCCGTGAGTGGAAATAAAGTATTCCAAAACCGTCAGACCTTCTCTGAAGTTTGAGATAATCGGAGTTTCGATAATTTCGCCGACTCCGCCGGTAAGCTTTTTCTGGGGTTTGGCCATAAGCCCGCGCATGCCCGCAAGCTGTCTTACCTGCTGTCTTGATCCCCTTGCTCCGGAATCCGCCATCATAAATATTGAATTAAAACGGTTTTCGCCTTTTTTCAAAGGTTCCGTTTCTTCTTTTCTCATTTCGTCAAACATAATATCGGCGACTTCGTCGGTAACTCTGGTCCAAATGTCGATAATCTTATTGTATCTTTCAGACTCTGTTATTAAACCGAGCTTCGCTTGCTTTTCAATTTCTTTAATTTTGGCTTTCGCTTCTTTTACCAATTTTTCTTTTTTAGGCGGAATTTTCATTTCATCTATAGAAATGGAAACGCCCGCAAGGGTCGCGTATCTGTAACCCATCTTTTTTATTTCATCCAAAAGAACTACCGTTCTGTATTGTCCGAGCTCTTTATAGCATCTGTCAACAAGAGCGCCGAGTTCTTTTTTAGTCATGCTTTTGTTCTGGTATCCCAAAGCGTAAGAACCGTCTTCGTTTTTAGGAAGATTTTCATTAAAAATAACTCTTCCCACGGTCGTATAGTTCATTACTTCTTTTCCGTCATCGGATTTATAGTTTTTCCACTTTGCAACGTCAGACTGCTCGTTATCTTTAAGTTTTCCGTCTCTGATATTTGTAATTCCGACAACTTTAATTTTAGCGTTTAAATCTACTTTCTTCGACTGATACGCGGTGACAACTTCTCCGACCGAAGAAAATACCTTTCCTTCCCCGGGAACGCCAGGTTTTTCTTTTGTCAAAAAGCAGCTTCCCAAAACCATATCCTGCGAAGGAACCGCGATAGGTTTTCCCGACGCAGGCGACAAAATATTTCTTGTCGCCATCATCAAAACTTTCGCTTCAAGCTGCGCTTCCATTGATATGGGCAAATGCACAGCCATCTGGTCTCCGTCGAAGTCGGCGTTAAACGCCGCGCATGTTAACGGATGAAGCTGTATTGATTTTCCTTCGACCAAAACAGGTTCAAAAGCCTGAATTCCGAGCCTGTGAAGTGTAGGGGCTCTGTTCAAAAGAACAGGATGGTTCTTTGTCACTTTTTCAAGAATATTCCAAACTTTCGCGTCGCCTCTTTCAAGCATTCTTCTTGCTGATTTAAGCGTTGCGTTTTCCTGTTTAATTAGTTCTTTTATAATAAAAGGCTTAAAAAGTTCCAAAGCCATTTCTTTAGGCAGTCCGCACTGGTTAAGTTTCAGATTAGGTCCTACGACAATAACGCTTCTTCCCGAGTAGTCAACTCTTTTTCCGAGAAGATTTTGTCTGAAGCGTCCCTGCTTTCCTTTCAATGTGTCCGACAAGGATTTCAAAGGTCTGTTTCCCGCGCCCGTTACAGGCCTTGTTCTTGAATCATTATCTATCAAAGCGTCAACCGCTTCCTGAAGAAGTCTCTTCTCATTATTGATCATAACCGCGGGAGCTTTTAACTGCTCTATATGGCGCAGTCTGTTATTTCTGTTGATAATTCTTCTGTAAAGGTCGTTCAAATCCGACGTCGCGAAACGTCCGCCGTCCAAAGCGACCAAAGGTCTTAAATCGGGCGGGATCACCGGAAGAGTCGTAAGAATCATCCACTCGGGTCTTGTTTCCGATTTCAAGAAACCTTCAACGACTCTGAGTTTTCTGATAAGTCTGGCTCTTTCCGCGTCTGATTTGGTTTTCTTTATTTCAACGTGAATATTTTTCGCTTCTTCTTCAAGCTTAATTTCTTCAAGAAGTTTTCTTACGGCAGCGGCGCCGATATCAACTTTTAAATTATCGCCGAAACCGTTCTGAAGATTTTTTATGTCGCTTTCTTCAAGAAGAACGCAGTTGTCCGGTTTTGAAAAATTCTTCATAAAAGGGACATCGTTTCTTGATATTTCAATTCTTAAACGGCCTTCATATTTTTTAAGGCCTTCGGGATTTTTCCTGAGTTCGTTAAAAGCTTTGTCTTTTTCAATGTCAAAAAATTCAATTCTGATTTTTTTGTCCGGCTCGCCTATTGAAACAGTGTCGCCTTTTTCAAAAGACTCCGAAAGAATCTTTTTTACTTCGCTGCGCTGGGACGAATCCAAATCGCTGTAATAATACACGCTGTGCGATTTGAAATAACATTTATAGTACGTGTCGCCTTTTTCTATATTGGCGGCAATTTTCTTCGCGGCTTCATCGGCGGATATTCCGCACTGGTCTGCCTGATATTTAACCAAAGATTTAAGCTGTTTTAATGCTTTTGACGAGTCCGCGTCCAAAACTATTTCTTCGGAAACTATTCCGTCAAAAATATTTTTGAACTCTTCTTTGACTACCGGGCTGTCAATGCCGTATTTAAAGAGGTCAAACTCCTCTTCTTTCAAAAGCATGCCTTTTTCCACAAAAGAGCATACCTGCGCGCGGTCTTTGAGGTTATCGGTAACAACATATTTCGTATAATAAATAACCTTTTCCAAATCAGAAATTTTCATATTTAAAAGAATTCCGATTCTTGACGGCGGCTTTCTCAAAAACCATAAATGCGCGACGGGAACAGCCAAGTCTATATGGCCGAATCTTTCTCTTCTTACTTTGGATTCGGTAACTTCAACTCCGCATCTGTCGCAGACCGTGCCTTTGTGTTTAATGTATTTATATTTTCCGCAATGGCATTCCCAGTCCTTTGTAGGACCGAAAGTTCTGTCGCAGAACAAACCGTCTCTTTCGGGTTTAAACGTTCTGTAATTTATGGTTTCCGGTTTTTTAACTTCGCCGAATGACCACGTTTTTATCTGTTCGGGACTTGCAACCGTAACCTTAACCGCGTCGAAATTCGAATAGTTAAGATTACTTATTTTTTTCTTTTGATTTTGAAAATTTATTTTAGTCATTTCTTGCTCGCACCCTTAGTTTTTTCTTGTTTTTCCGCGGCAGCGGCATTCTTGCTGTCCAAAAGCTCTACGTTTAAACCTAAAGCTTTCAGTTCGCTTACCAAAACCTTAAACGATTCCGGAACGCCGGGCTCGGATATCGACTCGCCTCTTATAATAGAGTCGTACATTTTAACCCTGCCGTCCACATCGTCGGATTTAACAGTTAAAAACTCCTGTAAAATATGCGCTGCTCCGTACCCTTCCACAGCCCAGACTTCCATTTCTCCGAATCTCTGCCCGCCGAACTGCGCTTTTCCGCCTAAAGGCTGGCGCGTAATCAGCGAATATGGTCCGGTAGATCTTGCGTGCATCTTGTCTTCAACCAAGTGGTTAAGCTTTAAAACGTACATTACGCCGACCGTAACTTTTTCCATAAACGGTTCGCCGGTTCTGCCGTCATAAAGCGTGATTTTGCAGTCATTTGTAGGCAGCGCTTCTTTCGCGTATTTGTCAAGAGCGTCTTCAAGCTCTTTGCCTTTTAATCCTCTTGCCGCCAAATCTTTCTTTTTATTGTTTAAAATCTGACTTTTAGCTTTTTCAACATACTCTTTTATTTCTTCTTCGCTTGCTCCGTCAAAAACAGGAGTTATCATCTGATTTCCGAGAGTTTTCCCGGCCCAGCCCAACATAACTTCCAAAAGCTGTCCCACGTTCATACGTGAAGGAATGGCTAAAGGAGAAAGAACACAGTCAACAGGCGTTCCGTCCGGAAGTCTCGGCATATCTTCAACCGGAAGAATTCTTGCGACAATACCTTTGTTTCCGTGTCTGCCGGCAAGCTTATCGCCGACCTGAACTTTCGTTTTTGAAGCTATATAAACTTTTACTATTTTATTTACGGAAACAGGCAGCTCATCGCCTTTTTTAAATCTTTCTTTTTCGTTTTCGTAATTTTCTTTAAGCACTTCTTCTTTCTTTTTGTAGATAGCTTCTATTTTTACGGATTCTGATTTGTTTGCTTTTGCAAGAAGTTCTTTCTTATCTTTACGAAGCTTGCTTTTGGCGGCATCGTAAATGTCATACATATCTTCCTGTCTTTTCTTTTTCTCTTTATCCGTAAGCTTTTCAAGCCTTACAAATGTTCTTACAGATATAATTTTTCCTGATATTCCGGGCGGAACTCTGAGAGATGCATCCTGAACGTCTTCGGCTTTTTTGCCGAACAATACTCTCAGAAGCCTTTCTTCAGGAGTTGTCTGCTGCTCGCCTTTCGGGGCGGTTTTTCCTACGAGAATGTCGCCTCTCTGAACCATTGAGCCGACTTTAATAACTCCGTCTTCGTCAAGATTCAACAAATCTTCGGAACCAACGTTTGGAATATCTTTTGTTATTTCTTCCGGACGGCCTTTTGTCTCTCTGGCTTCCGTCTGAAATTCTCTTATATGAATAGAAGTAAATTTGTCATCCTGAACAAGCCTTTCCGAAAGAAGTATGGCGTCTTCGAAGTTGTATCCGTCCCAAGGCATGAAAGCCAAAAGAAGGTTTTGTCCGAGAGCAAGCTGCCCGTCTTTCGTAGCAGGGCCGTCGGCAATAATCTGGCCTTTTTTCACCGTATCGCCAAGCATGACCAAAGGTCTCTGATTAATGCATGTGTCCTGATTTGACCGCGCGTATTTTCTTAAATTATATACTTCAGTATCTCCGCTTTTGGAGTAAACCATTATTTCGTCCGATGAAACCGAGACTACTTCTCCTTCGGATTTTGAAACAATGACAACGCCTGAGTCTCTTGCTACTTTTTCTTCAATACCTGTTCCGACTAAAGGAACTTCTGTAACAAGCAAAGGAACGCCTTGGCGCTGCATGTTGCAGCCCATCAAAGCTCTGTTCGCGTCGTCATGTTCCAAAAACGGTATCAAAGCAGCGGAAATGGATATAACCTGCATAGGCGAAATATCCATATAGTCAACTTTTGCCGGAGGCTGGAACAAAAAGTCATCCCATTTTCTTCCCTGCACCGTATCGGAAGTCAATTTGCCTTTTCCGTCTACAGGGGTATTTGCCTGCGCTACAAAAAATTCGTCTTCTTTATCTGCCGTCAAATATTCAATTTTATCCGTAGCAACGCCGTTTTCAACTTTTTTATAAGGCGTTTCTATTAAACCGTACGGATTTACTCTTGCAAATGTTGAAAGAGAAGTTATCAAACCGATGTTCGGACCTTCAGGAGTTTCGATAGGGCAAACTCTTCCGTAATGGGTATGATGAACGTCTCTGACTTCAAAGCCGGCTCTTTTTCTGTTCAAGCCGCCGGGCCCCAAAGCTGACAAACGCCGTTTGTGAGTAAGTTCCGCCAGAGGATTTATCTGATCCATAAACTGAGAAAGCTGTGAAGTTCCGAAAAACTTTCTTATCTGCGCGACAAACTGCGTGATATTTGTAAGAGAACGGGGCGTAACATTAGATTTATCCTGATTATTCATATGCTCTTTTACAAGCCTTGCCATCTGAACCAGACCTATTCTTATCTGATTTTCAAGCAATTCGCCCACTGAACGCACGCGTCTGTTTCCGAGATGGTCTATATCGTCAAGACCTATCTTTATGGTTTTTTTATTTTCCGTAAATTCCGTTTCGCCGTTATAAAGCATCAAAAGATATTTAAGAGTCGCGACTACGTCTTCCCTGGTCAATGTTCTTTTATTGTCCGCAGGAGTAATAAGCTTAAAATGCTTCGCGTAATATTCAAAAATAGGAGCAAGTTTCTTAAGAATTTTATATCTTCCTACCGTCGTCAAATCGTATCTTCTTACGGATTTGAAAAGTAGCTCTTCCAAAAATCCCTGAGCTCTTTCCTGCATTATGAATTCCTGGGTTTTCAGCACTCTGTATATATGATTAACCGCTTCTTTTTGGCTCTTTATCGTATCTTTTTTCAATGTTAAAAGAATCGTCGCGTCTTTAAACACATTAACCGAAGCAAAACCTTTTGTCTGAAGCTTTTTTATCAGGTCTTCTTTAAGCTCTTTGCCTGCATCGGCAATAATTTCGCCGGTCGCTTTATCATAAATATCTTCAGAAAGATATTCGTTCGCAAGCGTTGTCAAAGGAGCGTCAAGCTGAACTTCTTTTGATTCTCTGAAAAGGCTCAAAATTTCTTCGTCGGTTTCAAAACCTAAAGCGCGCAAGAATGTCGTCGCAAATATTTTTCTTTTTCTGTCTATTCTTACGAACAATATGCCGTTTTGGTCAAATTCAAACTCTACCCACGCGCCTCTGTAAGGTATCATTCTTGCAAAATACAAAGGCTTGCCTAATACGGTAACCCTTTTTTCTTCGTCTTCTTCAAAAATAACGCCGGGCGAACGGTGAATCTGGCTGACAACAACGCGTTCTGCGCCGTTTATAATAAATGTCGCGGTATCCGTCATTAACGGAACATCGCCGAAATACACTTCCTGCTCTGATAATTCTTTTTCTTTGCCGTCTTCCTTTTTGTGCATAAGCCTGAGCTTAACTTTTAAAGGAAGCGCATATGTCGCGTCTCTGGCGATAGATTCTTCAACCGAATATTTGGGTTCGCCAAAAGAATAAGAGACATACTCCAAAATCAAACTCCCGTCGGAATTTGTTAAAGGAAATATGTCTTTAAAAGCACCTTCAAGCCCCTGAAATTTTCTTTTTTCAGGAGAGGTATCCTTTTGCAGAAATTCCGCAAAAGAATCTTTTTGCATCTTCAAAAGAAGAGGCGGATCTATCGGCGCGCCGATCTGTCCAAAGTTTACTTTATTCATTATTTTCAACCTGCTATAGAGTATTGTACATAAATGACAAATAAATATTTATTATACTTAATAAATATTATTTGTCAACTGATATTTTGATGCAAAGCGCATCATCCCCGATTGCGAAAACCGGGGATTTATGGTTTTTAGAATATTCTCAGGTTTACTTAAGCTCAACTGTTGCACCCGCTTCGGCAAGTTTCTTCTTCATTTCTTCCGCTTCGGCTTTTGCAACGTTTTCTTTTACTGTTTTAGGAGCGCCGTCAACCAAGTCTTTCGCTTCTTTCAAGCCAAGACCCGTAAGCTCTCTTACAACTTTAATAACATTTATTTTGTTTGCGCCCGCATTGGTAAGCACAACATTGAACTCAGTTTTTTCTTCAGCTGCCGCGCCGCCTGCCGTTGCGCCCGCTGCCGGAGCTGCCGCAACCGCTACAGGAGCTGCTGCCGACACGCCGAACTTTTCTTCCAAAGCTTTTACAAGTTCTGAAAGTTCCAAAACCGACATTCCCGAAATCGCTTCAATCAACTGATCTTTTGTTAATGCTGACATTTTACTATCCTCCGTTTCAACTACAATTAATAATTAACAATTAATAATTAATAGTTTTTGAGCGGCTTCGCCGCATATTTTTTAGTTTTTGCTTTACTACTCACTACTCATTACTAACTACTAACTGCCGTTAGGCTGTTTGCTTTTTGCTGATTGCGTCTAAAACTGTTACTAAACCTCTGATATTTGCGGCTAACACGTTTACAAAACCCGTTATCGGCGAGTTCATGCTGCCAAGCATCTTCGCGATAAGCACTTCTTTGGAAGGAAGCGATGAAAGCTGTTCAACCATAGCGGCATTTATAAACTTTCCTTCCATAAATCCGGCTTTTACTTTGAGTTTTTCATGCGTTTTCGCAAACTCCATGATAACTTTCGCGGGCGATACTATATCACCGTTCTGAATTACCAAAGCCGTAGGCCCTGAAAAATTATCGCCGGCGTCAATACCCGCTTCTTTCAAAGCGATTTCGCTGAGCGTGTTCTTCACAACAGTATATTCACTGTTTAAAGGACGAAGCTTTGCGCGAAGCTCGGAAATTTCTTCTACGCTAAGACCGTGATACTCGGTAAGTATCATGCCTTTCATAGCTTTAAATTTCCCGGCTAAGCTTTTTACCTCTTCTTGATTTTTTAAATTTGGCATTTTCGACTCCCTTATAACTGCAATTATTAATTATAAATAAAATAAAAAAACTTCCCGCGAGAGAAGTTTAAAATTAAAAAAAATAATTCATTCTTCGCCTCGGTAAGATAGGAGCAAAGCTCCATTTTCATGCCTTCGGCATCTTACTGTCTTTGACTTTTTTACTGCTTCAAAACATCTTAAAAGAACTAAATGCTTGGTGATTATACCACAAACAAAAAAAGATGTCAAGCGGGAAACGTTCCCTTTTTATTTTCCGCTTAACTTGCAGAAATCATATCATACCTAAAAGCTTTTGTCAAATTTATTTTAACTTATACATTAGTTTTAATAAAATTTTATTTTTTGTAGAATATGGTTATGAAAAAAAATGCCAAGACTAAAAAAAACGTCAGGGAAAAGTGCGCGCGGAAATTTAACGCGCAGGAACAGTTTGAAACGATTTGGAACTTTGTCGAAAGCGGCATTGCCATTGTCGACGCTGAAACCCGTGAAATATTGGATATAAACCCTGCCGCACTGCGTCTTTTTAACGGCACAAAGGAAATGGTCATCGGAAAGCGGTGCCAAAACGTTTTTTGTCCGGCGCAGAAATGCCCGATATTGGAATTGAATCAGGTTGTTGACCGTTCCGAGCGAAAATTTGTTAAATCGGACGGCACCGTTATTCCCATTATAAAATCCGTGGCAAAAATTACCTATGACGGCCGTCCTGCGTTATTGGAAAACTTTACCGATTTATCCCCGATGAAAGAGGCTGAAGAAAAAAACCGCATGCTTGAGATAGCGGAGCAGGCAAATAAAGCCAAATCCGCGTTTTTGTCAAACATGAGTCATGAAATACGAACGCCGATGAACGCCATAATCGGCATGACATCCATCGGAATGTCCGCAGCCGACACGGATAAGAAAAATTATTGTTTTGAAAGAATTGATGACGCGTCAAAGCATCTTCTCGGCATAATCAACGATATTTTGGACATGTCAAAAATTGAGGCAAATAAATTTGAACTCTCTCCGGTAGAATTCGATTTTGAAAAAATGCTGCGGAGGGTCGTGAGAATAAGCCAAAAGAAACAAAATTTAAAAGTACACATTGACAGCGCCATCCCCAAAATCCTGTATGGCGATGAACAGCACCTGGCGCAAGTCGTTACCAACCTGGTAGGAAATGCGGTAAAATTCACGCCGGAAACAGGTTCCATCAGCATCGACACTAAATTTCTGAAGGAAGAAAACAATATTTGTTCCATACAAATTTCCGTCAGCGATACCGGTATCGGCCTCAGCCATGAACAGCAAGAGCACCTGTTCCATTCTTTCCAGCAGGCGGAAAACAGCACATCCAGAAAATTCGGCGGCACGGGACTTGGGCTTGCGATATCAAAAAATATCGTGGAAATGATGGGCGGCAGAATTTGGATTGAGTCCGAACTTGGGAAGGGCGCTACTTTTGCCTTTACATTTCAGGCAAAACGTATTGAAGGAAAAGAAAAGAAACTTAGGGATTGGAGTAATATCCGCGCTCTGGCGATAGATGATGATCCGGTAAATTTGGAATACCTCCGTAAAACAATGCTTGGATTCAGCGCGTCCTGCGATACCGTATCAAGCGCCGAAGAAGCGCTCCGGCTTATCGCGAGGAACGGCAATTACGATATTTACTTTGTTGACTTGAGCCTGCCTGGTATTGACAGCGTGAAATTAACCAATACGCTAAAAACACAAAAAAAAGACACTGATAAAGTTTTTGTGATAATGATGTCGTCCGTTAACTGGAGTCTTATTGATGAAGACGCAAAAAGTGCCGGTATTGACAAATTCCTTTCCAAACCTTTATCCCCGTCCGCAATTGAAGATGCCGTAAACGACTGTCTTGGCGTGGAACAGCAGCAGAATGAAGATGCGGCACAGCACGAAGTCATCAGCTTTGAGGGACGGCATATTCTTCTAGCTGAAGATATCGAGATCAACCGCGAAATCGTGAAGGCCTTGCTTGAGCCCGCGCATTTGACTATAGACTGCGCTAAAAACGGAGAGGAAGCCGTACAAATGTTCAGTAAAGCGCCGGACAAGTACGACATGATTTTTATGGACGTGCAGATGCCTGAAATGGACGGGTATGAAGCGACGCGGCGTATCCGCGCGCTCCAAACGCCTAAAGCCGTAAATATTCCTATAATAGCAATGACTGCGAATGTTTTCCGCGAGGATATTGAAAAATGTCTCGCAGCCGGAATGAACAACCATGTCGGCAAACCGCTTAATTTTAATGAGATTTTAGATAAACTAAAAACATATTTACCGCAAAAAAATAATTCTCCTCATGACCAAAAATAACGCCCTGTTTTGCCGGACTTCTTTTTTTGTGTCCGCCTTGTTGCGTCCGAAACAAAATCATATTATTTTTTGGACCACGAACGGTCCGTATCTATGCTTCTACAACAGAAGCAGCAGCCGTCAGCCAAACTATAATGGTATTCTTTAGCCGATATTAATGCCGCCTTTTCTGTTGGATAATACCCTAAGAGTGTTGCTCCGCCGCGCCACCGCATTCCCATTTCGGTAGATTCAGATCTATTTTTCGGAAAAAACTTGCAGTCGGGAGTATGAATTTGACGGCTTTTATCTTTCTGTTGACGATTTGCCAAATAGTATGCTTTTGGTTTTGTCTGCATAAAATAATCTTGTTTGTCATAGTCCTTCGTCCATTCTGAAAATAATGTAATATTTTTATTTACAGGGTTATTAAAATTAAACTTTTTTGTTAACTCTTTATCCGTAAACCATTGATCTATACTAAAGCAGAAGTTTTCTGTATATGCCCGGCAGGCGGTATGCGTGTCGTAATTTACTTTTTCGGCTTTTGCGCCTTTTTTGATATACCTTTGAAAAGAAAATTCTTTGCAGCCCGCATTAGAAGACGCAGACGTATTATGAACAACGTGGGTTATGGCTACTTTCTCCGATTGTTCTGCCGGCGCTTTGCCTGAATAGTTAAATCCCCACATTTTTATGAGACCTCCGCCGTGCGTCTGCATAGCGGCACAGTATATTGTAAAATCTCCGTCAACGCTTCCGTCTTCGTGAATTTTCCTAGGGATAAAATCCAGACAGGCCGCATTGGCAAAACGCGGATCTCCAGCGCCGCCGCCAAATAAACTAGATGCCCGGCTAACATCTCTAAAAGTTATTTTCAGTAACCGCTCCATAGTCGTTTTGGCAAGAGAGATGCCTGTTTTGGAAACATTAACAGGCAATTTGTAAATATATAAATTATCATCGAAAGACACGGAAACATCAAAACCTGTAATCTTTTCCTTATTTGCAAAACCGACAAGATATACCTCATTCTTATCGCTTACAAATAAATTAATATTTTGATGTTCTATAACATTCTTAATAATACCGATAAGTTTTAAACCGGTATTATTGAGACAAGGCTGTCCATATAAGAATATATCAACATTTCTATTTCCGTTATAGCTGCCTCCTGACATTCTTGCGGAAATCGCAAATAAATAATGGTTTGCAACTCTTGTAATAGCCGCCGAAGGGACGCTGCCACATGAGCTTGAGATGCTAATATAATCCTTTATATTAATTTTCGCATCTGCCAGACTAATGCGTTCTATCCCAAAATCTGAAAAAGGAGCGACAAGCAAATCTTCCGCTATTTGTATTCCCCCCGGGTGAGCATGCTTCTTGACTCCGACTTTGACGGTTATATCAACATATTGCGCAATTTTATCTTTTGCCGTAATCAAAAGATAACCCTGCCCGTTTTTGCCGTTGCCGGAAATTATAAAATCATGAGGTTTATTTCCAACCCACCCTACTTTTGCCATTCCTTGATGATGGTATTTGTTAGAATGGTCATCTGTATTTCCATAATCATAAATCTTATTGCCGTCCTCAACACTAGGCACTTTAAATTCAAACTTTTTTCCTTTAAAATTCTTCAGAGCGAACAGCTTGTTTTCTAAATTTTTTATTCTATATACCGGAACGAACATAGAAAACCTCCCATTATTTGGTTTTTGTTATGCCTTTTACTAATTATTTAAATATTGAAACATCAGCATATTGATTTATTCTATTACTGCCGATGTACGAAAACATCCGTTTTCATTATAATATAATTCAAATCATTTTTCAAACTTATAATAAAAAAAAGCCGATGTGTTAAAATAACACATCGGCTTTTTTATAATAAATCCGGCACTGACCTACTCTTGCGGTCCCCTGCGGGACAACTACCATCGGCCCTGATGGGCTTAACTTCCGTGTTCGGAATGAGAACGGGTGTGACACCATCGGAATAAGCACCGGAAAAAATTTCTTGACGACAATTAATAATTAAAAATGAATAATTAACAATTGCGGTGTCGCTTTCAGCGACAATAATTAGTTAACGTGGATTCCCGTTTTCACGGGAATGACAAAACTAACTGATTAAAAGAACTAACTCAATAAGGTAAATTTTGCGTTTTTACGCATTATTTTCGCAAAGTATTTTGCTTTTTCGCGACGCTTGCGCCGGCGATGCTTGGTTAACCCAAGTGAGCCGGTGCATAAGGAAGCGAAAATGCAAAAGACGTAGCGAAAAAAGATTAGAAAATGTGACCAAGCCGAACGGGCAATTAGTAATAGTTAGCTGAATACATTACTGTACTTACACTTCTATCCTATCAAACTCATAGTCTATGAGTGCCCTTCAGGGAAATCTTATCTTGGGGTGAGTTTCACACTTATATGCTTTCAGTGTTTATCTCGTCCATACTTGGCTACTCGGCAATGCTCCTGGCGGAACAACCGAAACACCAGAGGTATGTTCATTCCGGTCCTCTCGTACTAAGAACGAGTCCCCTCAAATTTCCTGCGCCCACGGTAGATAGAGACCGTACTGTCTCACGACGTACTGAACCCAGCTCACGTACCTCTTTAATTGGCGAACAGCCAAACCCTTGGGACCTACTCCAGCCCCAGGATGAGATGAGCCGACATCGAGGTGCCAAACTCTTTCGTCGATATGGACTCTTGGAAAGAATAAGCCTGTTATCCCCGGGGTAGCTTTTATCCGTTGAGCGACGGCAATTCCACACTGAACCGCCGGATCACTAGTTCCTGCTTTCGCATCTGCTTGACTTGTAGGTCTCGCAGTTAAGCACCCTTCTGCACTTGCGCTCTATAGACCATTTCTATTGGTCCTGAGGGTACCTTTGAACGCCTCCGTTACTATTTAGGAGGCAACCGCCCCAGTTAAACTGCCCACCTAACCATGTCCTCCCTGTTGATTCAAACATGGGAGTTAGAACCACAGACCTAAAAGGGTGGTATTTCACATTGCCCCTCCACACAGCCCAAAAGCCATGCTTCAAAGGGTCCCACCTATTCTACGCATTTAACTCCATAATTCAAGGCTAAGATACAGTAAAGCTCCACGGGGTCTTTTCGTCTAGCCGCAGGCAACCCGCGTCTTCACGGGTACCACAATTTCGCCGAGTCTTTCGTTGAGACAGTGCCCTCTTTGTTACGCCATTCGTGCAGGTCGGAACTTACCCGACAAGGAATTTCGCTACCTTAGGACCGTTATAGTTACGGCCGCCGTTTACTGGGGC
>JGI24705J35276_12238356_pt1 | contig 19907 bp, 18 predicted proteins | sample TergutNt197P4_FD_35276 | JGI IMG/M metagenome (IMG submission 35276) | reverse complement strand
TCTTCGTAGATCTCGCGGGGGAAGCGCTGTTCTTTTTCTGCCTTCTCGGCGATCGGACAGAGCCGCTTTTCAACAAAGCGCCTGAACTGCTCCCGGAAGTGCTCGTGTTCAAGATCCAGGCCGAAATCCCGATATTCAGACATAGCACTACCTCTCGCTTGATCATTGGCGAGATCGGTAATATCTAAAATTGCGTTCCGCAAGATAAAATTTACGTCTTGGTGAGGCGCTAATGGAACCGCGATTCTTGTCACTGGGCACGCCAGCGCCCCGCTGGCCCACGGCTTGTCGCGGTATGGAGTATCCGTCTAAAACTCACTGACCCCGAAGGGCAGGCAATCGGGGAGCGGGCTCTCTTCAGTTACGAAGGCAACATGCAGAACCAGGAAAACCAGAACGCGATCATTTCTCTAGAGAGAGGAATTGAGATCTTGCGCGTATTCCGCGCGGAGGAGACAGCGCTTGGCATACACGATCTCGTCCGGCGAACGGGCTTGCCAAAGACGACCGTCGCGCGGCTGGCGCATACGCTGGTCTCTCTCGGCTATCTCGGCCAGACCCATTATCAGGGACGCTACCATCTGGCCGACAGAGTGATCGACCTCGGCAATGCCGCACTTTCCAATCTGCCTGTCTGCCGCGTTGCCGTCCCTGTGCTTCAGGAGGTGGCCGATCGCTTCAACATGTCAACGGCACTCGGCATCGGCGACCGCGCAGACATGATCTATCTTGCCTATTGCAGGAGCCGAGACACGGTAACGCTGCGCATGCGCACAGGAGCCCTCATCCCCATGTACCCGTCGGCTATGGGAAGAGCCTGGCTATGGGCTGTCGATCCGGAACGGCGCGCCCATCACCTGCGCTGCATCGAGGAAACGGGCGCCGATATGACCGACGTCTCGCATCGCATCGCGGCCGCCTTCGAGCAAATCGAAGAGGCTGGCTTCTGCGCATCATTTGGCGACTGGCGCACTGACATGTACTCCGCCGCTGCGCCAGTGGTCATCGACAACGGAAATACCGTACTGGCATTAAATTGCGGGGCATCACGCCACGGGCTGAGTGCGTCGACATTCCGCAGCGAGATCGGTCCAGCGCTGAAGAGGGCGGCAGGCGAAATCTCGAACATGATCGGTCAGCTTGGACTGAACTTTTGGGACGAGTGAAGACGCAGGCACTTGGCGGGCATCCCGGAAAACCGATCCGGGTTGTCGAACAATTCAACTGGAGGAGCGCCGATCTTCTCTGTCGTTTCGCGATGTTGGGTGCGTCGATCCGGATTCCGTTTGAGCAAAGTCGCCCCGATGCCGCGCCATCGCGTCCATCACCTTGGCCGCCACAGACACAAGGCGTTCACCAACGATGGCGAGCTTGTCAAGCGGCAGATGATGGCTCGGCGCACCGCAGGAAATCGCAAGCACGGGGGAGCCGCCCATCGGGACAATGGGAACCGCAACACCATTGATGTCGGTCAGCCAGCCATCGCGGGATGTCGCATAGCCCTTGGCTTCGACTTCAGCGATGCCGGCACGAATCATCGTGGCGAGGTTGCTCCAATGTCTCTCATGGCGCTTCTTGAGATAACCGAAGAGGTAATTTCGTTCCTCTGAAGGAATGCGCGAGAGGAGCGCATAGCCGCTCGCGGTGCCAGCCAAGGGGATGCGCGAGCCTGTCTCGAGCCGCAGCGTCATAAACGTATTTGCGCTGTGAGAGACCTCGAGATGCACAACGTTGGTTCCATCCCGTCCGACCAGGGCGGCATGGAGGTTAAACTCATCAGCCAGGCTCTGAAGATGGGGGCGCACCACCTCAGATATACCGTTTCCCGAGTGGCCGGCGTAGCCGAGTGCCAGCACGCGGTAGCCGAGACGATACTGGCGCCGACTGGTCGAATAATACAGGTAGCCCATCGCTGTCAGGGCTTTTGTGAAGCGCGAAACGGTGGGTTTGGGAATGCTGGCTCGCTCGGAAAGCTCGGCATTGCCGAGCCATTTCACTTCGGGGGTGAAGGCTTCGAGGATGTGCATGCCCTTGCTGAGCGCCACCACGAAGGCTCTGTCCGCCTTCGCGCCAGCGGCCTCAGGCAAACCTTCCCTCTCGTCGTCGGCAGCAAGACTCATTCATCGCTCCAGTTCGAACTCTTTCGCCGAAATCACCGCCAAAGAGGGCGCTTGTAGCCGACCGGATGCTTTCTTTACAATCGCCGTTCAAGCCGCCCCTGCAGTTTTGTTTCCAGTTCCTCCGAGATAGGCGCCGCGAACATGCTCGTCGTGCAGCAGATCGGCTGCCGGCCCCTTCAATACCAACCGTCCCGTTTCGAGAAGGTACCCGAAATTCGAAAGCTGAAGCGCCAGCCGCGCATTCTGCTCGACGATCAGCACCGTGATCCCTTCCGCATTGATCGTGCGAACGATTCGGGCGACCTCGGCAATCATGATCGGCGCGAGTCCGAGGGACGGCTCGTCGAGCAACAGCACCTGTGGATGGCTCATCATTGCTCTGCCGATGGCACACATCTGCTGTTCACCGCCGGACAAGCTTCCAGCACGCTGGTTCATTCGTTCGCGAAGGCGTGGAAAGTAGCCAAAGACCCGGTCCACATCGCGACGATAAGCAGAGCTGCCGCCTTTCAAGTATGCGCCGAGCCGCAGGTTCTCCATCACCGACATGTCGGGAAACAGTCTGCGTCCCTCAGGCGAGAGGCTGACGCCACGCCGGACCATCTTGTCGGGTGACAGGCCCGTGACATCATTGCCGTCCAGCATGATCCGGCCGCTGCTCGGCCGCACCAGTCCCGCAAATGCTCGCAATGCTGTCGATTTGCCCGCTCCGTTGGCGCCAAGAAGACAGACGACCGAGCCGCGCTCGACCTCGATATCGAGACTATCGACCGCCAGAACCGGGCCGTAACGGACGCTCAGCTTCTCAAACCTAATGAAGGTCAATGTCAGCTCCCAGATAGGCTTCGATGACGTCCGGGTGACGCTGGATGGCATCTGGCACGTCTATTGCGAGCACGTGGCGATTAAGAACAAGAATTCGATCGCAGATGCTGGTGACCATCGGCATGTCATGCTCAACGAGAACGACATCAATGTTCCGCTCGTCGCGGATGCGCCGGATCAGCTTCCCCATCATTTCTGTCTCGATGGGGTTAAGGCCCGCAGCCGGCTCGTCCATCAGCAACTGGGTCGGCCCGGCCGCGATTGCCATGGCAACACCGAGCGTCTTTTGCAGGCCGTAGGCCAATTCTCCCGCCAGGCGATTCTGTTCAGCCTCCAGTCCGCAGAAAGCCATCACCTCCTCGGTCAAGTCGATGGCCACCTGCCTGGACTTGCGGACAAAGGTCCGATTGAGGAAGCTGGAGGGATGCGACAGCCGTGCCAGGAGGTAGCCGAGACGGACATTCTCTCTCAAAGTCTTATTTTTGAACACGGTGGCGGACTGGAATGTGCGGATAATGCCGTGACCAGCCACCCCCTCTGGTCCGAGGTTGGTGATATCCTGGCCTCGGTAGCGTATGCGGCCATCGGTCAGTGGAAGGGTGCCGGTCACCAGATTGAAGAGCGTGCTCTTGCCGGCGCCGTTGGGCCCGATGATCCCAAATATCTCACCCTGTCGTGTGCTGAAGCTCACATTGTCAATGGCGCGCAAGCCACCGAAGACCTTGCTGACGCCAGCAACCTCCAAGCCAATTGCCTGATCAGACATGGCGCGTCCTCCACAACTTCTTCTTGAGCACGCCAAAGATTCCATAGATTCCATCTGGCATGAACTTCAGGAAAACGATGAGGGTGAGCCCATATGACAGAACCTGATACTGCTTCGCGTCCCTTAACATTTCGGGCAACGGAACCAGGATCAGCGCGCCAAAGATGACGCCGATGGGCGATGCGATGCCACCCAGAACATTGATGACGATCATATTCACAGCCGTCCAGAATTCGAATGCCTGTGGTGTCACGAAGGTGAAATAGCTGGCATAGAAGCCGCCGGCAAAGCCGGCTATCGCCCCGCTGATAGTAAAGACCAGCAGCCGATAGGCCATGGTGTTGACTCCGAGCGATCGCGCCAGATCTTCATCGTCGTGCAGAGTGTCCATGACCGCTCCGATCTCGCTACGATAGAGTCCGCGCAGGAGAAAGTAACCTCCAGTCGCCATGGCGAGAGCGATCAGGTAATACGTGGCCCTGTCGCGGATGACATAGCCGAAGAACTGCGCACGCGGCACGCTGAAGATGCCATTGATGCCACCGAAGACATCAACCCATTCGGTGAATGTGAGAATAACGAGCTCGCCGAAGGCGAAGGTCAGAAGAACAAAATAAACCCCGCGGATGCGCAGCAAGATCGGTCCGATAACGAGCGCCACAAGGCCTCCCGCCACACCCGACAACAGAAAAGCCAGGAGGAAGGGGAGCTTTAGCGACATCATCATTAGCGCCGATGTGTAGGCTCCGATGCCCATGAGTGCGCCATGAGCGAGCGACAACTGGCCGATACGCAGCATGAGGTTCATGCTGAATGCCAGCAGCGTGAACATGCAGATCAACGTGCCGATATGGGTGAGGAACCGGTTCTCGATAACAAACGGCCAGCCCGCAAGAACCACTACCAACACAACCGCGAGAATTACTTTCCAGAACTTCATCGTGAATGCCCCAGAATGCCAGCCGGTTTGAAGATGAGAATGACGACAACAAGTGCGAAGGAAACCATCGTGGCGACGGTTTGGTTGAATAAGGTCGAGAAGCCCGATTCGACCACGCCGAGGAGAAGGCCACCCACCACCGCACCGGGTAAACTGCCGAGACCGCCCAGGATCACGACGATGAAGGCCTTAAGCATGGGGACTTCGCCGATATAGGGGCTGATGTTGTAGATAGGCGCCATCAGAGCTCCCGCGAGGCCGGCAAACATGCTGCCGATGCCAAACGAGAGCAGGTAGATGCGCTGAGGGCGGATACCCTGGAGCGCAGCAGCTTCCCAGTCCTGGGCGACCGCCCGCACCGCGAGACCGGAGGGGGTGAAGCGCAAGAACAGATAGAAGAAGATCAGGATGGTGATTGCGATCGCGCCGACCAGCATTCTATCGTTCGGAATGAGGATGCCACCGACATTCGTCATGCCGGAGACCGGGCGCGCAATCGACACTCCCTCGGGGCCGAAAATAATAACGGCGGCAGCCTGGAGGGTTATCGCGATCGCCAGTGTCATGATCATGCCGTTGAGCTCGCGTCCGACGAACTGGCGCAGAAGAACTCTTTCGATCAGCGCGCCAAGCAAGGCGACCAGAATCGCAGCTGCGACGACGGCGACGTAGTAGTTGAGGCCCAGGTGCGAGAACAGGACCATGACGGCCAGAGCGCCCAGCATATAGAGATTGCCGTGGGCAAAGTTGACGATACGCATGATCCCAAAAATCAGCGTGAAGCCGAGCGCCATCAGGATGTAGACCATGCCGGTGATGAGGCCATTTGCGCCGACCTGGCCGACCTGGTTGAGAAACTGCAACATGGGATTTCCCGTTGTGCCGAGAGCGGTGATGCGGCGGCGGGATGCATGTCATCCCGCCGCCGCAGTATTCTAGTTCGCGACTACTCGGCCTCGATCTTGCCGACGATTTTTTCCTTTCCGTCGGTGATCGTGGCAATGAAGGTCGGGACTTGAAGCTGGTGATCATTCCCATAGAAGGCCTTGCCGCCCCAGACCAGCTTGCCTTGCATTCCTTGATAGGGCGCGATCTCCGTCAGTGCCTTGCGGATGGCATCGACATCTTTGACGGTTCCGGCCTTCTTCATGGCGGCGAAAAGCATGTTCGTTGCGTCGTAGAAGAAGACGTTGAATGTATTCATCGGCGGGTTGTAGAGCTTGGCGTACTGTTGCTCCATCCACTTGTATTTCTCCAGGCTGGTATCAGCAGCCGCATAACAGATCGTGCCCTCGGCGAATTCCTTGCCAGCGGCCTGAACGATAGCCTCCACGCCGGGACCGCCGCCTTTCACGAATTGACCCTTGAAGCCAAGCTCGCGAGCCTGACGGATGATGAGACCGGCCGTTCCAGGAGGCGTCGAATCGAGTTCTATGACGTCAGGCGAGGAGGCCATGATGCGGGTGATGACGGGCTGAAAATCGACAGCCGAACGCTCGAAGAGTTCCTTGCCGACGACCTTGAAACCCGCTCCCTCATAGGCAATGATCTGCAGCTTCTGGCTGTCCCACCCGGTCTGGTCGTTGGGGGAGATCACGACGACCTTTTTGTAGTCGGGATGGTTCTTTTTCACCCAATCTACCATCGGCTTGTTGAATTCAGCACCAGTCGGAAGCACGCGATAGATATACTTCGGATTTCCGGCAAGGGTTTCCGGCGAGTAGCTGTTGACGAGCGCGAGAACGCCGGCATCCTCCACTATCGGCTTGATCGCAAGAGCCGACGCAGAGCCCAGCGGGCCGACGATGAACTTCACGCCGTCCTGCTCGATCAGACGGGTAGCGGCAGCAACCGCTTCCGCCGCCTTGTAGCCATCGTCATAGGAGCGAACCTCGACCTTGTAGGTCTTGCCGCCGACAACCAGGCCTCCGGCTTCGTTGATCTCGGCCGCGGCAATTCGTGCTCCGCCGTCAACGCCGCGTCCCCATTCGGAGCCTGGGCCGTTCAAGGCGCTGACCGTTCCGATAACGAGCTTTTCCTGCGCAAAGGCAGTCGAGCAAGTGGCGCCCAACAGTGCGGCGCAGCCAATTGCCAAAGTGATGCGTCTCAACCTGTTCATTTGGTCCAAAACCTTCCATGAGGATGCCGTGCGACCCGGCGGTAACCAGGACGTCTCTTTCGAAACCATGACACGATTTCGGAAGAGCGTCCCGCAGGATGAACCATTTTCCGTTTACTTCCGCAAGCCATACCGCTAGAATCATTGTGCTGCAGCGCGTCATTCATGTGCTGCAGTGCGGCATTTGAGATATGCGCCCCGGAAGCTGGGGAATGAATGGCTCCGACCGGACGCGGAGTAGCGGGAATGCGTCTTTGGATCGTTACTGGAGAAATCAGGCATGGCCTGCAGCCACGAGAGAATCCATGTCGCAGGCTTTGCCGGCCGTGCCGCCGCGGCGGAGGGAGCCGAGCGACTTGAGGCGATCAAGCTGGCGGCGACCGGCGAAGTCGTCGAACTCAGTCATAGATTGCAGCCCCATGCCCCACATTATTCCGGCATCCACCCGCCATTCCTGATGAATTTGTGGACCGGTGCGCACAGCGTCATCCGGGCGCTGCGGCGCAAGGGCGTCGTCACCAACGACCCTGGCGTCAACCTTGAGCATGTCTCGATGACGCTCCACGTTGGTACGCATGTCGACGCGCTCGGGCATTTCTCCGCCGGACAGCGCATGTACGGCGACCGCACAATCGACAAGACAGTGGGAGATCTCGGCCTTTACGAACTTGGCGCAGACACAATTCCGGTCGTCATCGCGCGCGGGCTCCTCCTGGATGTGGCTCGCATGGAAGGCGGCGCGCATTTGGAGGCGGGCAGGGTGGTCACCCGCGATATGCTCACCAGGGCGGAGGCCGAAGGCGGCGTGAAGGTTGGTCGCGGCGATGTCGTCCTCATACGCACCGGCTGGGGACGTTATTATGGTTCGGATCCGGCCCGTTACATCAAGAGCGAACCTGGAATCGACCTTGACGCGGCTCACTACCTCACCGAGGCAGGCGTTACGGTCATCGGCAGCGACAACATGGCGGTCGAAGTCATGCCGGGTGTCGATCCCACAGTGTCGATGCCCGTCCATCAGCATACGCTCGTCGATTGCGGCGTCTATCTCGTCGAGAACATGGCCCTGGACGAACTTGCCGAAAAAGGGCGTTCGACCTTCTGCTTCATCATGCTGGCGACGCGCTTCAAAGGCGCAACCGCCAGCCCCGCGCGGCCTATCGCAATATTGTAGTCGCTGTTTTGCAAGCACACACTTTGTTTCATTCATCCAACAACCCGTCTTTAGAATCTCGTTGCGCGTTAGCGCCACGAACCTTCAAGACAATAACCGCAAGGTGCTGGAACTCATGTTGAAGACAGAACTGAACGACGGAATCTTCACCATCACCATCGACCGCCCCGAACGCCGCAATGCGCTCTCGGTCGGCATGTCGAACGGGCTTGGCGATCTATGGGACGAGGTCGATCGGAACGACGACATCAAGGTCGTGATCCTGACCTCGACCGATTGCGGAACCTTCTGTGCCGGCATGGACCTCAAGGAGGCGGCCGAGATCAAGGAGCAGAAGGGTATCGACGTCCTGACGCAGATCCGCGACCCCCACCACACGCGCATGCTGCATGTGAAGAAGCCGATGATCGCTGCAATGACCGGTCATTTCGCCGCTGGCGGCATGATGTTGAGTTTGAACTGCGACATGCGGGTGGGGCTCGCCGGCACCCGTGGTGGAATCACGGAATGCAAGATCGGACGCGGCTCGCCCTGGGCGATGCCGCTCTTGTGGAAGCTGCCCGAAGCTATCTTGAAAGAGCTCACCCTGTGCGCCGACATGATGGCGGTGGAGCGTTTCCACGCGCTCGGCTTTGTCAACTATGTCGAGCCGACGCCTGATGAGGTGCGCGCACGCGCCCTGTCATTGGCCGGCAAGATCCGCGACAACGCGCCGCTTTCCGTGTTTGCCGCAAAGGCGAGCATCAACGCAACCATGTCGCTTGGTCTTGTCGCTGGCCTCGATGAGGCAAAGCGCATTCACCAGGTCGTTTATGCCAGTGAAGACGCCCAGGAAGGGCCGCGGGCCTTTCGTGAAGGTCGCAAGCCACAATGGAAAGGTCGCTGAAAGAGGCAACTCTGGATGCGGCACACTGGCAAATGGCGGCAGCCTTGTCGGCATGACGACTTGTCGAGGCGCATCGAATCCTGGAAAACGACGGTGTTCTGCATCGTCTGATCCGTCACGGTCGCCTCCTCCATGAGCGAATACCAGTACTACGAATTCCAGGCGATTGACCGCCCGCTTAACGGAGCGGATCGGAACGCCCTGCGGGCTTTGTCGACCCGAGCACAGATCACGGCCACCAGCTTTACGAACTCGTATGAATGGGGCGACTTCAAGGGCGATCCGGCCAGACTGATGGAGAATTGGTTTGATCTGCATCTCTATCTCGCCAATTGGGGTTCACGCCGGCTGATGATCCGTTGGCCAGCACGTCAGGTCGATCGCCGTCTACTCGGCGCCTTTCTCGACGAGGTCGATTGCGCCACGCTCCATAGTGCTGGCCAGTACCTGATCCTGGATGTCGGTGTTGACGAAGTGGAATCCGAGGACTGGGATGATGGCTCGGGTTGGCTGGCGGCGCTGGCGCCGCTACGCGCCGACGTGCTCGGCGGCGACCTGCGGCTGTTCTACCTCCTCTGGCTGAGCGCGGTCGAGGCGAACGCGTTCGAGCCGGACGAACCGGAGCCCATGCCAGGAATCGGGCCGATGACCGGCGCCCTGGAAGCTTTTGCCAATTTTTTCCGCATCGATCGCGACCTCGTCGCCGCGGCAACCGAGCGCTCCGTCGATCCGTTCGCAGTACAGCCCGCGTCATCAAAGGCGGTCAGGCCGATCATCGCCGCGATGACCAACGGCGAAAAGACCGACCTGCTCACACGGCTGTTCGGCGGCGATGCACACGTTGCAAACGAACTGCGCTCGTTCGTCCGTCAGCGTCTGCCGTCTGAAATCAGCAGCCCAGCCGTCGCCACGCGCACGGTCGGTCAATTGCGTGCTCGCGCCGAAACGATCCGGCACGCACGCGAGCGGGCCCAGGTTGAAAAGGCCGCCGCCGAGCAGAGAAAGCGCGAGAAGGAGGCCGAGCGGACGCGCCGCACTCGCGTCGAAGCCATCCGCCGGCGCGGCAAGAGCGTATGGCGAGAGATCGAGGCTGAAATCGAACGCCGCAACCCGACTGGATATGACAGGGCTGCGAATCTGCTCATCGATCTGCGAACCATCGCTGAAGAAAATGGCTCCGAAGACTTCGTACGTCGCCTGCGGGAGATACGCGAGCGCCATGCCCGCAAGAAGCAGTTCATCGATCGGCTGGCGAAATTGGGATTCCCCACCGTTTGACGTGCTGCATGAAAGGCCTACTTGTGGCTCTTTTCGAGTTGTTGGGCCATTTGCAGATGATGCTGGAGTTTAGGCAGCGTCTTGCCGGCCCAGTCCTTCAACCGTGGATCGTCGCCGCCCTTGGCGTATCGTTCGAACAGTAAAACAGCTCCCTGGTGAGCATCGACCTGCATTTGATCATAGTCATTGGCAAAATCCTCCGCCTTGGCATCGCGGAGCTTGTCGAGGTCTTTTTGAGAATCGCCATCGAGTGATGTCGGGAGTGCAGATTTAAAGCCGGGCGGCACCAACTGTTTCAGTTCGGAGTTCGTCTCTCCGTGATCCCTTATCATTTGCTCCGCGAACTTCTTTTCGTCCGCATTGCCTTTCTCTTGCGCAATCTTTGCAGCCGCAATTTCGAGCATATCGCTTATGGCCGCTTCCTTGATGAAGTCCTCTGTTTTCGGCGTAATTCCAAGCAAGGGGTTCACGCCGGTCTTCTCACCCAGAGATTGCGCGATTGCTGCCGAGCTGAGCCCGGCAGCAATGACGGCTACGAGAAACGTGGTCCTCATCGAAATCTCCCATCGGGGTTCAGGCTGAACTCGGCGATTTGCTGAAGGTTCCAGATGCGGAAACCGGGCTCATGAGAGGAACTCTGGGCGCACATCCCTGTCTAAAGAGCGACGCAATACCAAAATACCTCCATCACGTACCGGCCGTTGTTTCATGGCCACGCAGCAACCTCATTTAGAAAGCCGCTGTTGCGCCGCGGTCACACCATATTTCTCGCACGCGTGCTAATGACGTCAGTTGGGGGTTGGCCAGAGCGGCTGGGGACGTTAGTAGGCGTAAGAGTTAGTAGGGCGTAAGAGTATGAGTAAGAAATTGTTGTTTGCCACCGCCAGCCTTGTGGCGGTCACTGTTGCTTCTGGGGCGATGGCTGCGGATCTTGCTGCGATGCCCTATACCAAGGCGCCACCTGCCATGGTCGCGATTTACGACTGGAGCGGGTTCTACATTGGACTCAACGGGGGCGGCGGCTCCGCACATAATTGTTGGACTTTGATTGAAGAGGCAGAACGGGAAGACCTGCCGATGCATGAAGGTTGCAACAACGCAACTGGCGGCACCTTTGGTGGTCAGATCGGTTATCGCTGGCAGGCAGCGAACTGGGTATTCGGCCTCGAAGGTCAAGGCAACTGGGCCGACTTCTCTGGACGCAATATCAATTTGGCGTTCAAGGATTTTGCGGTTGGCACACGCATCAGTTCCTTTGGTCTGATCACAGGTCAGGTTGGTTATGCCGTGAATAACGCGCTGCTTTATGTGAAGGGCGGTGCGGCTGTGGTTGATGTTCGGTATGACAACATCCGGGTCTCTGACGATAGCGTGTACTCTCGCGCCAACGAAACCCGCTGGGGCGGGACGCTTGGTGCCGGCGTTGAATTTGGCTTTGCGCCCAACTGGTCGGTTGGCATCGAGTATGACCACATCTTCCTCGGTGATAGCGATGTGATGGCGAGAGCTGTTAGTGCCGGTGACTTTAATTCGACGGCGCGTATCAGCCAGGATGTCGACTTGGGCCTGGTCCGCTTGAACTATAAGTTTGGCGGCCCAGTCGTCGCAAGATACTGATTAAACGAAAGCGTGACATCCCAGCCACACGTCGATGGGAAGGTTACCAGTTACGCTGCTGTGCCGCATGCGGCATAGCAGCGTTTCCATGAAACCGACAATTTGTGATTTGCGCTGGATTCGCGCCTCGCGGTGGACGCAGGCCTCTCATGGTGATCGATTAGCCACTATGCCGATGAACGGCATTCGGGTCCAAATGACGCTTAGGAAAAAATCCCGGGAAGCTTGTTAACCTCTCCGCTGGCGGCATCCCGCTCCATCCCACGGATAGAGACGTGCATCGAGATTAGTGAGATCGTTGCCAGGACAAACAGCAGCATGAAGCAGCTTGTCCAAAGCTCGGTCTTATCAACCAGCACGCCGAATGCCACCGGCAACACAGCGCCACCAAGGCCGCCGAACATGCTCACCAATCCACCAGCAGCGCCGACGCCACTCGGATAGTATGTCGGAATGTGCTTGAAGACTGCAGCCATGCCCAGCGCCATGAAGAAGCCAAGCATAAACACTGTCACCATGAAAGGAACCAAGCCGACTTCAAGGCCGAAGCCGGCAGGCCCATTGGCCGTTTTGGTCGAAGAAAAAGCCAGCACAAACGTTGCCGCCATACCCGCGAGGAAGGTCCAGTACATGAGACCCCGGGCGCCATATTGGTCTGCAAGATAACCGCCAACGACACGAAAAAAGATTGCAGAAATCGAGAATAGGGCAGCAATCTGCCCGCCGGTCAAGAGATCGACTTGGTAGACAACCATCAGATATTTCGGCAGCCACAGCGAAAGTGCGACAAAAGCACCGTACGCATAGAAATAGTACAGCGAGAAGCGCCAGACGCGGATATTCTTCAGCGGCGATTGTCTCTTTCTGCCTCCTTCTGGCCACCTGGGTTCATCCTTCGAGAAGGTCCAGAAGATGACGCCCATCACAATGATGGCAAATGCGCAGACATGCCCCACTGTTTGCCAGCCATATTCCACCATTACCCGCGGCGCTTCCCACTTGAGCAAGACGGCGCCTATGACGCTGCCAGCCGCAAAAATTCCGAGCACCGTGCCTTGCGCGCCTTGCCCGTAGAACCGAGACACGTAGGCGGCGCCGACCGCGAAAGAGCCACCCGCGATGCCCACAAAGGTCGCCGCAACGAGGAACTGCTGATAGGTCTCAGCCCAGGTCAGCGAAAAAGTCGCAACTCCCGCAGTAAACATGACGACGGCAAAAACCCGTCGCCCCCCATACCGATCGGTCAAGATACCCAATAAGAGGCGGGCTACTGATCCGCTCAGAACGGGCAGGCCCAGCAACGACGCTAGCTGGAAATTACTTAACCCGAGTTTCTTATGTATCGTGATTCCGATTATCGCGAAGATCGACCATACGGCGGAGCAAACTATGAAGGCCACGGTCGAGAGCAAAAGAGCCAGCCCTCTCCCTTCGTGCGCTGTATCTGAACTCACTACGCCCATAACAATTCCCCAGAAACATTTCTGTTGGATCCTTCAATTGCGTCGGATCCTGATTTTCGCGAAGTCGTTCGAACGACACTCCGAAATTGGCCACAACGCAAGTCACCCAGCGAAATAGAAGGATCGTCATTAGTTTGATGACGACCTGGCCGCAATCTCGCAGCCAAAGGTACACGCCCTGTCCGATTGTGTGAAGTGCACCTTCGGTTTTATAATATCTCGTCACACGAGAGGCTTTCTGATGAAAAATATTGCTCCTGCCCTGGTCCTCGCTCTTTGTCTGGCGTCACCGGCTTTCGCCCAAAACACCGCGGCACCTGCGCCGGCAAACCAGGAACAGCTTGCGGCGACCTTCCGCGACACGCGCACCGCCGCCGAGCGGGGAGATGCTGGTGCTCAATTCAGTCTCGGCGTGATGTACAAAGATGGCCGAGGCGTTCTGCAAGACGATGCGCAAGCTGTCGCGTGGCTTCGCAAAGCTGCCGACCAGGGGACGGCTCGGGCCCAAGGCATTCTCGGCTACATGTACATGATGGGTCGAGGTGTTACGAAAGACGATGCGCAGGCTGCTGCCTGGACCCGCAAGGCAGCCGAGCAGGGAGACGCTCTCGCCCAAGGCAGTCTCGGCGCAATGTACGCGATGGGCCGAGGCGTTGCACAGGACTATGGGGAGGCCGTTGGGTGGTTCCGCAAGGCAGCCGAGCTGGGAAACGCTCTCGCCCAATTCAATCTCGGCATGATGTATGCGAAAGGTCGCGGCGTTGCACAAGACGATGCGGAGGCTGTCACTTGGGTTCGCAAGGCTGCCGATCAAGGAAATGCTCTTGCGCAAAACCGTCTCGGCGAGATGTACATGATGGGTCATGGCGTTACGAAAGACGAAGCGCAGGCTGTTGCTTGGGTTCGCAAGGCCGCCGAGCAGGGAGACGATCTTGCCCAAGGAAATCTCGGCAACGCTTACGAGAAAGGCTTGGGCGTTGCGCGGGACGATGCACAGGCTGTTGCGTGGTACCGCAAGGCAGCCGAGCACGGAAACGCTCTCGCCCAAGAAGCGCTGCGCAAGATGGAAGCGAGCGGTCGCGGCAATTCAAAACAGGTGCAGTGACTCCGGGTCTGCAACAGTGCTCTGCATAAACCGTCTACCGCTCCATCTCTGACAGCCTTGCCGACACACTTACGCTGCAACCAGCGGCACGCGCCTACGCCGCCGTGGCCGGGCTTGTAACACTGCTACGCATAAGGCGTCCATCGCTCGCGTTTTGGGTGGCTTCGCCAATGTGTGCTCGCGCTGCAGCGCGGCCAAATTGAACTCGTACTTGCTGCCAGGGTGCAGCCACGAAGCAATCGCCCCGATCAATAGCCGCTCTTTCCGGACGCCATTCTGGCGAAGTATTGCAAAGGAGTGGTGGCGATTGGGAAAGCGCAGAGGATACGATTGCCCGCCGGTCAGGCTGGAAATCTCCTCGTTGTTCAATTCGGCGTCGCTCGCGATGCCCAACGCCAGAGCTCACTGGTGGGGATATGGCGCAGCAGAGTGCCCATGTACCCCGATGAGTATCCAGCCCAAGACAGCAAAACCAACGATAGTCGCACCTCCCGTCAGGTAGTCGCCAAAGACCGGCGAGATATACCGCAAAACCAACCCTCGGGTCACCGCCAAGTCGAATGCAATCCATAAAAGGATTGCAGCTGCCATAACGCCTGATCCACTGAGGAGCACAATGCCAGTGTCTCGCTTCCAGTTGCGGAAGCTCGTCAATGCCAAGCCACCACACAAAATAATAGTGGCAAGGATTGAAAAGAAAATCATGAGGATCACTTTCTCGCCCGTTTCCATGTAGGTCATGAACCCCGTCATGCTGGCCGAGCAATAGAGGAAGCCCGCGGTGAGCAAGAGCATGATGCTAAATATCCGTAGCATGGTCACGAGTATCCGTTTCTGAGAAGTACTCATTGGTTGGGATTCCCGGCAGCGACATCTACAACAATTTGGTCATGGCCAGAATAGGCTTCCTCACAGACACGGTTCTGCCCGGCTACATTGGCCTTTATGTGGCAGGTCTCAATCATGCTCTCATGAGCAGCGGTGCGGAAATTCGCGCCGATGTCGAACACATCCCGGCCATGATCCGGGCGCGGCAAGACATGACCGACACGGCGTCCCGGGCGACGATGCTTTCGGTTAACGAACAGCGTGCGTTGCTAGGGTATGCGCGCTACGAGGATGTCGAAACCGCTGATGTGCCCGTTCTCCTGGAAGAAATGCGGTTGAAGCGCCTCGCGATCGAGGTCCAGAGCGGCAACGTTTTGAACATCCTGAGCCCGGAGGTGCGCGGGCCGCCGAGCGGTCGGGACTGAGCTTTGCCAGAGATGACAAAAAATCATGCGACTTGTCGCGCGCTGGCGGAAGCCCATGCAATCGATGATGTTTGAATTAACCGAGAATCATTACATCTTGGTGCAGTCCCGGGCCGGGCGCTCGCCCATGCCACCCCCAGCCCTTTTGCGGGAAATCATATGTTCTTCGCTCATTCGCTTGATGGTCGCGATCAGAATGTATGGCAACCGTTGTCGGAACATCTCGAAAAGGTGGCGCGGCTCGCTTCGCAGCGGGCTGAAAAATTTGGAGCTGGACGGCTGGGGGCGATTGTCGGTTTGCTCCACGATCTCGGGAAATATGCGCCCGAGTTTCAAGACTACATTAAAGGCAACGGAAAGAGCCCGGACCATGCGACGGCGGGTGCCAAGCAAATCCTGGAAATGGCTGGCGCTACCGGCGCCGATCGCTTTGTCGCGCTGATCGGAGCCTATTGCATCGCAGGCCATCACGCGGGCCTTCCTAATTGGCTCGGCGAGCGGGCGCTGTCGGAACGCCTTAAGAAGGATCTGCCTCGGCTCGATCCCGCATGGCAACACGATCTCGCAGTCGATGGGACCGGACTTTTCCCGGCCGGATTCAAGCCGCATCAAGACATAAAGCTCAGGGGATTCCAACTCGCGATGCTCGGCAGGATGGTCTTTTCCTGCCTTGTAGATGCGGACTACCGCGATACCGAGAAATTCTATGTCGAGGCGGAAGGACGCAGTGTCGAACGCGACTGGCCCCAGCTCACCGCCATCGTCGAGAGCCTCCAGGACTGCTTCAACAAATGCATGGCGGGGATTACCGCAAACGCGGCCGGTAGTCCGCTTAACCGTCTCCGCACGGATATTCTGGCCCATGTGCGGGTCAGGGCGCGTTCGCCGCGTGGCGTATTCACGCTCAACGTGCCAACTGGCGGCGGCAAGACTCTCGCCTCGCTCGGCTTTGCGCTCGATCACGCCCGCACGCATGGCATGGATCGGATCATCTATGGTATTCCGTTCACCTCAATCATTGATCAGACCGCAACGATCTTCAAGGATGTGCTCGGAGAAGAGCACGTTCTGGAGCACCACTCGGCGATTGAAGATGAGCGTCAGGAAAGCAGATCGTCCGAAAAGGAGGGACAGCGTGATCTGCGCGAGAAGATGCGGCTCGCGATGGAGGATTGGGCCGCACCGATCGTTGTCACCACCAACGTTCAGTTGTTCGAGAGCCTGTTTGCCAACCGTTCCTCGCGCTGCCGCAAGCTGCACAACCTCGCAAACGCCATCATCATTCTTGATGAGGCGCAAACCATCCCGCTACCCGTGCTACGGCCTTGCGTCGCTGCTCTTGATGAGCTTGTGCGCAACTACGGATGCAGCATTGTACTCTGTACAGCGACCCAACCGGCACTTGCCGCGCCGCGCTTCAAGGGTGGCTTCGTGCTATCGAAGGAGTCCGAGCTTGCACCAGACCCCGCAACTCTTGCGCAAGCGTTGAAGCGCGTTACGCTCGCAATCAAAAACGAGCCGTTGGCTGATACCGAGCTTGTCAAAGAAATCGCCGCAGTCGATCAGGCCCTCGTCATCGTCAACAGCCGCAAACACGCCCTCGATTTGTACAAGGCGGCCAAAAGTGCTAGCCTCGCTGGGGTCGTGCACCTGACCACGCGGCAGACGGCGGCGGACCGCCGCCGCATCCTCGCAGCGATCCGAAACAGTCTGAAAACAGATCGCCCCTGTCACGTCATCGCGACATCACTGGTCGAGGCCGGCGTCGATCTCGATTTTCCGCGTGTGTGGCGCGCGCAGACCGGGCTCGACCAGATTGCGCAGGCGGCGGGGCGCTGTAATCGGGAAGGTCGCCGCCCGGTTGCCGACAGTGTCGTTACCGTTTTCAAGCCAGCAGAGGCCAACCCGCCAAAAGAGATGTTGCCGTTTGTTGAAGCGATGCAGCGCGTCATTCCGCGTCACAAAGACGATCTATTTTCGCCGGACGCAATTCAGGACTATTTCAATGAGGTCTATTGGCAAAAGGGACCAAAACAACTTGACCGTATCACGGTACGCAACGGTGCCGGAATGCCAGAAAATATCGAGGTCCTTGAAGCATTTCTGGTCGGAAGGAGCGGTTTGGATTTTCCTTACCGCTCGGTGGCTGAGGGCTTTCGCCTGATCGAGAGCGGCATGGAGCCGGTCATCATACCCGTGGAAGATGAACCGCGCGCTATCATCGCTCGGCTGCGAGCCGGCAACATCTCGACGGGGCAGGCCGCGAGAAAACTGCAAACCTTCCTCGTCCAAGTGCCGCCAGCCTGGCGGCGCAAGTTGATTGATAACGGCCACGCGGAATTCATCCCCGGTTATGGCGATCAGTTTGTCGAACTCAAGAGCCCGAAGCTCTACTCGTCTGAATTGGGACTCGTTTGGGAAGACGCGGACACGCTCAACGAATGTATAATTTGATTCGTCCGCTCAGCTTGCCAAATGACGTGTTCAGTCGTTTAATCGAATCAAGTGACTTTGATCGCCTTTGGGGGGCGAACGATCATGGGGTTTGGCGTCAGGCTTCGTGTTTCCGGTCATTATGCCTGCTTTACTCGGCCAGAAATGAAGGTCGAGCGCGTTTCCTATGACGTGATGACGCCGTCTGCCGCGCGCGGGATTTTGGAGGCGATCCATTGGAAGCCGGCGATTACATGGATCATTGAGGAAATTCATGTTCTCAAGCCGATCCGTTTCCAGTCGATTCGCCGTAATGAGGTGGGCGGCAAGGCGCCGGTCGCTGCAATTCGCAAAGCCATGAAGAGTGGCGCGCTCGGCGACTTGACGTTGATCGTCGAGGACAACCGACAACAGCGCGCCGCCACTGTGCTTGCAGACGTGGATTACGTGATTTTCGCACGCTTTGAACTGACGCGGAAGGCTGGTGATGATGACAATCCTGGCAAGCACCTCGACATCTTCAACCGCCGGGCCCGCAAGGGGCAGTGTTTCCATCAACCGTGCCTGGGCACCCGCGAATTTCCGGCCCGCTTCGAACTCATTGAGGCGGATGAACCGCTACCGACACGAGAGAAAGAACACGAGATGCCCGATCTCGGTTTTGGTAGTCCGCGCGATCTCGGTTTTATGCTGTATGACATCGACCATGCGGGAGATAAATCCTCGCTGTTTTTTCGGGCTGCTCTGGATCGCGGCGTTATGAAGGTACCATCGACTGAATCGCCGGAGATTCACCGATGAGCATGCTCACGTCATTGGCGCGCGCCTATGATCGCATGGCTTCACGAAACGACGTGCCGACATTCGGATATTCGTCGGAAAAGATCGGCTTTGCGATCTCCTTGAACCCCGACGGCAGTGTGGCCGGTTTGCCGATCGACCTTCGCGTACTTGAGGGCAAGAAGTTGCTCCCAAGACTAAGGGCCGTGCCAGCATCATTTAAGCGACCGGGCGTCACACCAAAAGCGTTTTTCCTTTGGGACAATAGCGCGTTCGCACTCGGTGTTACGGCATCCGAGACAAAAGATGCCGTTGCTCGTTTTCGAGCCTTTCGGGACCGGCACCTTCGCGATCTGGCAGAAAACGACGATGAAGGTCTGTTGGCCTTACGGCGTTTTATTGAGGCTTGGCATCCCGACGATTTCGCCGAGCTCCGCTGGTCCGACGATATGAAGGATCAGAATATCGTCTTCTGCCTTGAGCACGAGCGCCTGAACGATATCTATATCCATGATCGACCTGCAGCTCGCGAGTTATGGGCAAGGCTCTTGGCCAGTAGCGACAAAGGCCGGGAGGCGGTCTGTCTTGTCCGCGGCGAGAGGGCACCAGTGGCGCGACTGCACCCAGCCATCAAGGGCGTATGGGGTGCACAAGTTGCTGGGGCCTCTATCGTTTCCTTCAACCTTGATGCTTTTACCTCGTATGGACATGAACAAGGCGACAACGCGCCCGTTTCCGAGCTTGCAGCATTCGCCTACACGACGGCGCTGAACCATTTTTTGAAGCGCGACAGTGGCCACCGCGTCCAGGTCGGCGACGCCTCGACGGTGTTCTGGGCCGAAGCGGCCGATCCCGATGAGGCCGGCGTCGCGGAGGGCTTCTTCGCCGGCATGCTGGGTATCGATGACGAAAAAATCGTCAGCCGGAGCGTCAAGGACAAGCTTGAGCAGATTCACGCCGGCCGCGCGACAGCCGAGATCCTCAAAGACCTGCCCACCGAGGCGCGGTTCTATATCCTCGGGCTTGCGCCGAACGCCGCGCGCCTGTCGATACGCTTCTATATCGAGGATGGATTTGGCGCGATCGCGCGGCGCTACCTTGAGCATATCGAGCGCCTGCGCATTGAGCCGCCGCCACAGCACGGCGGG
>JGI24705J35276_12238357_pt1 | contig 19944 bp, 14 predicted proteins | sample TergutNt197P4_FD_35276 | JGI IMG/M metagenome (IMG submission 35276) | reverse complement strand
CCGCCAGCTTGTCCGCCGCCACCGCCGAGGGTCGCACCTCCCGCACCACCGCCGCCGCCGCCGTAGTTGGTCGTTCCCTGGGGACCGTTCGAACCAGCCTGTCCGCCACTGCCACCGTTCGCGCCAGTCATGGGAACGCTGTTGAAGGGAATATCGGAGCCGCCGCCGCCACCACCGCCCGATCCACCGACACCAGCGCCGCCAGTTCCTCCGGCTCCAGAACCGGTGCTAAACGCAACAGCACCACCACCACCGCCGCCGCCAAGGCCCCCCTGAATGGTTCCCGCATTGGTCAGTGTGACGCCGCCAGTCACATCGACGCCGTCCCCCCCCTCGGCCGCCCGGGCCGCCAAGGCCGCCAAAGGTCGCGCCGCTGCCCGCACCACCACCGCCGCCGCCGCCGCCACCACCGCCAATAATGGTCCCAGTGATGGGGTTGGTGTAGGATGTCGCTGCAATCACGCCTGCACCACCTTGCGTGCCGTCCCCGCCGTTTCCCCCGTTGGCGGCTCCTCCTGCCCCGGGTGTCCCGGCCGCCCCAGTAATCGTCTAACCATATGCGGGGGCGATCAGAACCAGCGGAACGGGGAGCAGCGCCACCATCGAAGCCGTGGAAATTGGTTGTTTGCAGTCAACGCACCGATGCACTGAGCATGGAAAAAAGCTGACGCGGCCGATGTGGAATGAACGGTGTAGTCAACCGCCTTGCATGCCATTGAAGTCCGAATGGTCTTCATTCCGCACCTCCAAATGGATGGCACGCAGCAACCTAGGCTCGCCCGAAACGCAGAAACCTCAACCGCACGCGAATTAGCTCCCGCAAGATCTGTCGGAGGCAGGTCTTTCGTGCGCCATCAAATCGGCTACGAGATTAACCAGGAAGCAGGGTTAATGGGTGACGCACAAATGCGACCGAACATGGTAGACGAAATGGTGATTTTAAGAATTACCTCTGAGGGGCGGCGCCCCTTTTCAGGGAGATTTTCACCCAAGGCCGCACTATCCGGAAAGTGCTCTACCGTTTTCCGAGGAAATCCAACAATAAAACAAGACGGAAACAATGCGCCTGTAGGCAGGACCGACGACGGCTAAGGGGCGCTAGCTGAGTGTCCCGGCGTTGACCCACCAGCCAGGGTGTTCGCGCCTGATCTTCTCCGCTGCGGCCCGCGCCTCCGCTGCATCTTCGAAAATCGCAAAACAGGTCGCACCCGATCCCGACATGCGCGCCAATCGCGCGCGTCCAGAGGACCGCAGCGCTTGCAGCACGTCCGATATCACCGGCTCGATCCGGATCGCGGGCGCTTCGAGATCGTTGGAGACGGCGGAAAGCACCTTCACCCAGTCGCCGATCGAAGAGCCTTCATCCGGCCAGCGCGGCGCCTTGATGACGTCCGTGACGCCAACGAGCAGTTCGCCATGGCGCAAACCCAGCACCTGGAAGACATCCTTGGTGGCGACCGGAATTCGCGGGTTGACCAACACGCTGGGCATACGCGGCAGGTTCAGCGGCAACAGCGTCTCGCCGACACCGGTCATGTCGCAGGCCCGCGAGAGCAGGCACACCGGCACGTCGGCACCGGTCTTCAGCGCAACCTCCTGCAGGCGTGGATCGTCAAGCTCCAGCCCGTTCAGACGAGCAAGCAGCCGCAGCGCGGCCGCGGCATCGGCCGATCCACCACCGATTCCTGCCGCTACCGGCAGCACTTTTTCCAGCGTGAAGGCGCCCAATTTCAAACCCGGGATGCGCTCGGAAAGAAGCTGCGCGGCCCTGAATACGAGATTGTCCGACGTCTCGCCGCAAGCGCTGGCGAGCGGCCCGGTGGCCTTGAGAGTGAGTTGTGGTCCGGGGTCGAGGGTCAGGCGGTCGGCGCAGTCCGCGAACGCAACAACGCTTTCCAATTCATGGTAGCCGTCCACGCGACGACCAACCACGCGAAGGCTCAGATTGACCTTCGCCCGCCCTTCCTCAACTAGCATCGGCATCTATCGACGACTCCCAGCCTCTTTGATCTGAGCCGCCTCGATCAGCCGCCCTTGTCCTCTTCCTTCTTCTTCTCGGCAGACGCCGCTGCCGGCGAAGGATCATCCGGTAAGCCGTTCTCGATCTTGGCTTCGATCTTCGGCAGCTCTTCCGGTTCGGGTTTCAGGTCACGGGCGTGCGACCATTGAAACTTTGCCTCAAGCGTGCGGCCAGCACGCCAATAAGCGTCGCCGAGATGGTCGTTGATCGTGGGATCCTCGGGCTTCAGATCGACCGCACGTTCGAGATTCTTCACCGCTTCGTCGAAATTGCCGATCCGGAAATAGGCCCAGCCGAGGGAATCCACGATGTAGCCGTCATCCGGGCGCTGCTCGACGGCACGCTTGATCATCTTCATGCCCTCGTCGAGATTAGTGCCCTGGTCGATCCAGGAATAACCCAGGTAGTTGAGCACGTGTGGCTGCTCGGGCTGCAGCTCCAACGCCTTCTTCAGGTCGGCTTCCGCCTTGGGCCACTGCTTGGAGCGCTCTTCGCAGATGCCACGATAATAGTACCAGACGCTGTTGGCCTTGTCGTTGTTGGGCGGCAGCACGTCGACGCCAGCCGAATAGGTCTGGGCACAATCGGCAAACTTCTTGCGGCCACGCTCGATATTGCCCAGCGCCATGATGGCTTCGAGATCCTTGGAATCTGCCGCAATCACACCCTTCAGGATGTTGATTGCCTCGTCGGTGCGATCGGCCGCGTCGAGATTGGTCGCGAGCTGGATCTGAGCGTTGCGCTTCAGAGGCGAGCTTGCAGGCACACGCTCATAGACGTTGATCGCCATCGACGGCCGCTTCACGCTTTCGTAGAGATCGGCGAGCGACAACAGCGCCATAGGATGGCTAGGCGAGAGGTAGAGGGCGAGCTGAAAGTAGACCAGCGCCAGATCCTCGCCGCCGCGGCTGGTGAGGGTCGCACCAATGCCGTAGAGCGCTTCGGCCGCGCCGTTCTGCACCGAGTCGATCAGCGGCGGCATCTTCTTGCCGGCCCGGGTCTCGCGCAGGCCTTCCTGAATCAGGGGATGACGCGGCAGCTTCTTGTCGAACGCTTCATAAACGGCGACAGCGGCAGCACTGTCCTTGTTGCGCGACAGCCAGCGTCCATACGCCTCGCTGAGGCGCAGCATGGAGTCGTTAAGCTTGTAGGCGCGCTCGAAACGAACGCCGGCATCCTTTTCCTTGCCCGCAAGCTCAAGGATCAGACCGGCGTGAAGGTCTTTGAAGATCGGATACCATTCAGGACCTGTCAGCTTATCGATATTGGCAATGGCCGCTTTAGTGTCGCCCGCGCCATAGGCGGCCCAGGCCGACAACAGCGTCGCAACCAGATCGGTGATCGGTCCGCGAACCGACTGGTTGATGTTGGTCTGGGCGGCGGCGTACTTCTTCTGCTTCAGATCGTGCACACCGATGACGAGCCGTGCCACGCGGTTCGATTTGTCGACCGCGAGGATACGGTCGGCAAGCTTGACCGCCTCTTCGATGTCGCCGTCGGCAACCGAGGAGATGAAGGCGCGATCGAGCAGTTCATTGTTCTTCGGGTCGGTGCGCAGCGCCGAACGATAGAATGCCGCCGCGGACGCGGCATCGCGCTCCACGCTGGCGTGGCGGGCAGCTAGATAGCTGCCGTAGGTAGTCAGCGACTTCAGGTCGTTCTTGGTCGGAAACTGCGCGGCATTATCGGACGGATGGTCCGGCGTCTGCGCCACGGCAGTGCCGTGAACTGCAAGCGCGACAAACGCAGCGATAGCAACAGTCCAGCGATGGGAACGATTGGAAAACATCACGGCTCGCCTTGGTTTTAAGGAATTGGGATGGCCTCAAACACGAACACCACCGATGGCATCGGGGCCCGGAACCATTGCCGAAGGAGACAATGCCGCTTTTGCCCCATAATCGCAAGGACACGGACTGCTGGTTCCAGATCGCCCCAAGACGCTTCTACTGTGGCCTTATCGTGGCCGCGCGCTCACATCGCCTCATAATTGGGCCCGCCGCCACCCTCCGGTGGAACCCAGGTGATGTTGCCGTTGGGGTCCTTCACGTCGCAGGTCTTGCAGTGAACGCAGTTCTGGGCGTTGATGACGAAACGCGGAGTCGCCTCCTCCTCCACCCATTCATAGACGCCCGCCGGGCAATAGCGGTTTGAGGGACCAGCGAAGACGTCGTGCTCCGAGGTCTTCTGCAGATTCATATCCGCAACCTTCAGATGGACCGGCTGATCCTCTTCGTGATTGGTGTTTGACAGGAAGACCGACGACAATCGGTCAAAGGAGACCTTGCCGTCCGGCTTCGGATACGCAATCGGCTTGTGTTGCTTCGCCGGATCGAGCGCCTTCCGATCGGGCTTGCTGTGCGACAAGGTTCCAAACAGCGAGAAGCCCAGCGTGTTGCACCACATGTCGAAGCCGCTGAGGCCCATGCCAAGCATGGTGCCGAGCTTCGAAAGCAGCGGCTTGGCATTGCGCACCGGGAACAGGTCCTTGCCCACCGAGGAGGAGCGCCAAGCGTTTTCGTACTCGACAAGTTCGTCATTGGCCCGGCCCGCACCGAGCGCCGCATTGACATGCTCGGCGGCCAACATGCCGCTGCCCATCGCGTTGTGCACGCCCTTGATGCGCGGCACATTCACAAAACCCGCTGCGCAGCCGATCAGCGCGCCGCCAGGGAAGCTCAGGCGCGGCACCGATTGGTAGCCGCCCTCAGTAATGGCGCGCGCGCCATAGGCAAGCCGCTTGCCGCCCTCCAAAATCGTGCGAATCGCAGGATGCGTCTTGAAGCGCTGGAACTCCTCGAACGGTGACAGATAGGGATCGTCGTAGTTGAGGTGCACAACGAAACCGACCGAGACCAGATTGTCGTCGTAGTGATAGAGGAACGAGCCGCCGCCGGTCTTGTCCTTGAGTGGCCAGCCGAGAGAATGCTGCACTTGGCCCTTATGGTGCTTGGCCGGATCGATCTGCCAGACTTCCTTTAGCCCGATGCCGAATTTTGTCGGCTGGCTCTTGGCGTCCAGCCCGAATTTCGCGATCAGCTGCTTGGAGAGGCTGCCGCGCGCGCCCTCGGCGAACAGCGTGTACTTGCCGAGCAATTCCATACCACGGGTAAAGGACGATTTCATTGAACCGTCCTTGGCGATACCCATATCGCCGGTCGCAATCCCGCGCACCGCGCCCTTGTCGTCGTAGAGCACTTCGGTTGCGGCAAAGCCTGGATAGACCTCGATGCCGAGCGCCTCCGCTTTCCGCCCGAGCCAGCGACAGACATTGCCGAGCGAACCAATATAGCAGTGATGATTGTTCATCAGCGGCGGCATGATGAAATTAGGCAGCTTGATCGCGCCGCTTGCGGTCAGCCAGAAGAACCGGTCATCCTTGACCTTGGTCGTGAGCGGGCAATCGGCATCCTCACGCCAATCGGGAATGAGACGATCGAGCCCCGCCGGATCAATCACCGCCCCCGAAAGAATGTGGGCGCCGACTTCGGACCCCTTCTCCACCACAACAACGTTGAGATCGGCGTTGAGCTCCTTGAGCCGGATCGCGGCCGACAGCCCCGATGGGCCTGCGCCGACAATTACGACATCGAATTCCATGGATTCGCGCGGGGGAAGCTCTTCGTTGCTCATGCTCGGATCTCAGCCCTTGAGACGTTTTCCAGTCGCCGCCTCTCTTGTTTCCGATTTTTCGGGGGAGGACAACAACGGAAATGCGTTTCGCTGGGATGCAAGGGTGCCTAAATTGAGCTAAATGTCACAGATATCCCCTGCCATGATGCCGGAACCCGCACTTACCGTCGAACAATTGCTCGCCTTCTACCTGGAAACGGGGGTCGATTGCGCGCTGTCGGAGGAACCGGCCAACCGCCTTGCGGAGCCGGAAACCGTACCGGCGCCGCGCGAGCCGGCGCCAGTCGAGGTGGCAAGAGGCATCACAGCACCGACGGTGATCCGCAACTCGGCCGCCCCGCCGCCGGACGAGGCGATCGCCTCGGCGCGCGAAGCCGCGCGCACAGCGCCGACGCTGGAGGCGCTGCGCGAGCTCATGGACAAGTTCGAGGGCTGTGCGCTGAAGCAGACGGCGACCCGGCTGGTATTCGCTGACGGTAACCCTGAGGCGCGCATCATGTTCGTCGGTGAAGCACCGGGGCGCGATGAAGATCTCGAGGGCCTGCCCTTCGTCGGGCGATCCGGCAAGCTGCTGGACCGCATGATCGGCGCCATTGGCCTTAACCGCTCGACCGCCTACATCGCCAATGTGATTCCGTGGCGCCCCCCGGGCAACCGCACGCCGACCCCGCAGGAGACCCAGATTTGCCTGCCGTTCATCCAGCGTCAGATCGAGCTGGTCGATCCCGATCTCCTGGTGACGCTCGGCAACCCCTCCACCCAAACGCTACTTGGAACGCGCGAAGGTATCATGCGCACGCGCGGACGCTGGTTCGACTATGATACCGGCACGCGGGTCATCCGCGCGCTGCCGACATTCCATCCGGCCTATCTGTTACGCTCGCCCGCCTACAAGCGGCTGGCCTGGCAGGATTTGCGCGCCATCGCGAAGGCGCTGGCCGGCTGAGTCCCCAAAGCTACGACGGCTTTGGCCGCACGATGGCCCAGCCGATGCGCAACAAAGGCTGGCGGCCGGTCACGAACCACTCGAAGGCGTGCGGCACCTCAGGCGTCAGCCCGGGAAAGCGTCGCGCGATGTCAGGCGGCGGCGTGCCTGATGTATCGGAGGCACGCCAGACCACCACGCCGCCGGTCTCGTTGAATCTTTCCGACGGCACCCACGGCGTGCGCTCCGCGACCATGAGATGCGGGCGCCCCGAATGCAGGGCGATCAGGGCGGCCAATTGCGTCTCGCCGGTCACCGCCCACAGCGGCTGGTTGGTCCGGCGGACGAAGCTTTCGCCAAAGAAATCCGCGATCGCCCGTGCCGGCATCGAGGTGGCGACTTCTTGCGTGCCAATCCACGGCAGAAATACCGCCGGTACGAGCACGGCCATCGTCGGCGCGGCAAAGGCTGCAGCCCAGACCGTGCGCAGCAGGCGCTGGCGTCGAACCTGGATCAGATCGCCCGCGGCAACGACGATCGCCAGTCCCGTCATCATCAACGCAACGGCAGGACCGCCGACCACGCCCTCGCGTGCAAACAGGCCTGAGATCACGATCCCCAGAAGCGCCGGCGCAAGGGCAAAGAAGTAGACGTAGTTGCGCGCGAGCGGATCGACCATCGGCCGATAAATGACAGGCGCATCCTCGCCCCTGCGGGCGAACCAGCGGCTGTTGAGCACCGCCAGCAACGGAACCGCGGCCAGGCTGAGCAAGAGTCCGCCAAGCAGCCAGGCGCCGTGCTGCACCCGCCCCAGCAGATCCGCAAGCGCCGGAAAGGGCGGCATCCCCAGCGCACCGGCGCGGACCAGCCAGATCGCATAGGGAAGCACCAGCACCACGATCACGAGCAGCGCAATTAGCGGATCGACCGTTCTAAACATCTGCCGGCCCTGAACAGTCACGAGCGCGAACACCACGAGCAGCAGCAACAGGCCGATCGCCGCCGAAGTGGTCAACAGCAAGAGCCCGGCTTCGATCGACCAGGCGAACCAGGCATTACCCCGGCGCTGACCGATCAACTGCCATGAATGCAGCAGCAGCAGCGCCCAGAGCGGGCGCGACGCCACTTCCGGGCCGAATTCAAGCGCGGGCAAACCGAAGGCCACGATCGTCATCGTCAGCAGCACGGCGAGTACCGAGTGCTGTCCGCCGACCAGCACACGCCCGAGGATGTAAAGCGTCACGAGGGTGACGATCTCGCAGGCCTGCGCCAGCAGATAGACACCAAACATGTGATCGCCGGCTGCACGATAGGCGATGTCGGCAAGCCAGAAGGCTAGCGGCGGCCCAAGGTCGGTTCCAACCTGGTATTCGCGGCCGAAGGCCAGCGTGACGGCAAGGTTACCGGGCGGGCTCCGATAAAATACGAGGGCGACGAAGAGCCAAAGCGCCGCCTGCAGCAGCGCCACAACCCAGACGACCAGCCGCGGCCGGGCGCGAATGAGCTCAATGACCAGCGAGGTAAACCGCATGCCCCCTTCCATACCGGTAGTCTGATAAAGCGCGGAAGGCGCCGAGGCAACCGGACTACACGCCGGAAGCATCAACTTCCGCTTGAGCGGTCGCTGAGAACAGATCGCGTTCGACAGTCCACGGCATGTGCTTCGCGCGCGCCGCAACGACCGGCGCGAACAAGCTGCGGTGGTGCACCGATGGTCCCAGGCGATCCAACGCTTCCAGGTGGTCGGGCACGCCATAGCCTTTGTGCTGTTCGAAACCGTAGCCTGGGCAGTCCTGCGCCAGTGCACACATCAGGCGGTCGCGCGTCACCTTGGCGATGATAGAGGCCGCCGCAATCGACATCACGAGACCGTCGCCGCCGATGACAGCCTCGCACTCGCAAGCGGTATCAAGCTTGTCGCGGCCATCAACGAAGACATGGCTGGGCGCTTCCGGCAGTGCCTGCACGGCGCGCTTCAGCGCCCAAAGCGAGGCACGCAGAATGTTGTCGCGATCGATCCGCGCCGGCGAGGCGAAGGCCACGGCGACGGAGGACGTCGCGCAGATCTTCTCGAACAGCTCCTCGCGCTTTTCCGCCGACAACCGCTTGGAGTCGTCGATGCCTTTCGGGATGCGTTTTGGATCGAGGATCACGGCGGCAGCCACCACTGGTCCCGCCAGCGGCCCGCGGCCCGCCTCGTCACAGCCCGCAACCGGCCAGACGCCGCGCTTGATCAGCGCGCGCTCGCGCCGAAAGCTCGGCGGCGCCACGACGATCACGCCTTTGGCTGCTTTGGCCGCCTTCTTTGGCTCTTTCCTGGCGAGGTCCTTGGCCTTTTTGGCGGATTTGTCCCGAATCATGTCGGGGATCGTGCGCTGGTGGGCAACACTGTGCAACCCGAACACCTAGCAATCCCCGTTATTAAGCTCTTGATAAACGCTACGCCACGGACCCCGGCTGTGATCGACTATCCGCGCAGACCGCAATCGCGACGATCGGTTTCCTCCAACAGCGATCCAGCTAATCGGCGCGCCCGGTACACAATTGACGCAGTTTCGACTATACCATGGGTTGAGCTTGGCAGAGACATCACGCATGGCAAAAAAACGCAATATGAGCAGTCCGCAACTAGACACTCTTTCAAGAGCGATTTTGGGAGAATTGAAGGCACATTTCCTCGCAGCGGGGCTCACTGCCCAGGATCTTTTTGAAGGCTACATCGGCGTTCCGATCAAGCAGCTTAGTGAAAAACTCAACGAGACAGATCGCGTGTCTCAGGTCGATTTTGATCTGTCTCTTAAGGCATTAGAGGATGGGAAATTTGTCGAGACAGGCCCCATGGTGCCCTATGAAAACAACCCAGGCAGCGGGGTTTTTGTTGTCGCCATCTACAGCAAGCGTGAATATGCATATCTCACCGAAGCAGGATACCGTGTCCAAACACAGCCGGAGAAAATCGCGCCGCACCGTGGCAGCGCTACTCAAATTCACATTTCTGGAGGCAATTTTCACCAATCCCCAATCGCCGTTGGTGAACAGGTCACGTTACAACAGCGAAATGAGAATCTGAATGACGCAGAAATTGTTGCGGATTTAGCGCGATTACTTTCTGACAGCGGCGTGCAGGTGGACAACGCATCAAGAGAGGACCTGAAGCGCCTCGTTGCAACGGCTCAACAAGGGAACCTCACAGAAACTAGGCCAATTTTTCAGAAGATATTTGGTCTGGCAACGGAAACAGTAAAGCAGGCCGCATGGGGTATACTGACCGCAGTGATCACGAAGCAGATGGGGTTGTGAGGCGACCATCGGGACGCCGTGCTCTTTATTTTGCCTAGGCGGCGCCAACTAGCACGCTCGCATAAGGGACGCCGACCAGTCCCCTTGTGCTCGCTGATTGAACCCGATGCTCCGCCGCAAATGCGGAGCCTGTTACGCCGATGGCATGCGTGCCCAAGCGGCGACTTAGATGAAGCTTGATTACCTTCTCCTTACGACGAGCGCCAGCAATAGCGCTGCTGCAATCGCGGCTGCGACATTGTAGGTCATCGCGCCGCAAAACGCCGCGACATAGGCTTCGCCTGAGCTTCGAACGCCGTCCTGGTGACTGGCAAGAATGGTCACGAAAAACATGCTGACGATTGAAACGCCGATGGCGGCGCCCATCTGCTGCATTGTGGAAATGATACCGGCTGCCATTCCGGCATGGCGCTCTTCGACAAAACCGACGACCAGATTAAGCAGTGGCGTCATCGAAAACCCTTGGCCGAAGCCAAAAAAGACGAGAGCCGGAAGAAGGTGCGCAGCATCCTGCTTTCCGGAAAGACCCGAAACGCCGGCGATCAGCCACGCAATGCCAAACGCATAGATGATTGAGCCACCGACGATGGCGCGATTACCGAGCCACCCCACAAGCTTTGGCGCGAGAAGAGACGCCGCGACGAAGCCAACGCTTGCGGGCGCAAAGAGAGAGCCCGACTCGAAAGGAGTAAGGCCGAGCCCCGACTGCATCAGCAGCGCAAAGCACAAGAACAGGGAACTCGCTGTCGAATAGACAAGGAGAACGGCCGGCGCGCCGATCGAGAAGCCGACGCTTGCGAACAGCGTCAGGTCGATGGCCGGACTCGCGCCGATCCGCGCGGCTCTGCGCTCCCAGGCGACGAACGCTGTGAAGGCGATCACCGACCCGGCAAGGGCGGTCCAAGTCCACAAAGGCCAGCCGGCATTGGGACCTTCCAGAAGCGGCGTCTGCAAAAGCAGCAGTGCCAGCATCGCAAGAGCGATACCCGGCCAGTCGACACTGGCCGCGTGCTCGATCTTCGATTCCGGGATTGTCCTGGAGAGAAGCGCCGCGAGGGCGCCTATCGGCAGGTTGATGAGGAAAACGATGCGCCACCCCAATCGGAACAGGTTGGCCTCGACGAGCAAGCCGCCAAGGACCTGGCCGGCGATGGCGGCAAGGCCAAGCGTCATGCCGAGCAGGCCGAAGGCGCGACGGCGGCCGACGTCATCGTAGAGCACGCGAAGCAGCGCATAGACTTGCGGGAAAAGCAGTGCTCCTGCGGCGCCCTGGAGGAAGCGCGCAACGATCAGCATGGCAGCGCTCGGGGCGACACCGCACAGTAGCGAAGCGCCAGCGAAGGCCAGCATTCCCAGCATGAACAGGCGGCGCCTGCCATAGGCGTCACCGAGGCGCCCGCCGGCAATCAGCACGACGCCGAAAGCCAGTTGGTAGCCGGCGATGACGAAGCCAATCTCCGCGAAGTTCGCTCCGAGATCGGACTGCATGGCAGGGACCGCGACATTGACCACGAAGAGATCAAAAACGGTGATGAAGCCACCCAGCAGCAGCGCAGAAAGGTTGCTGAGCGATGGTTTCAAGAGGCGGCGCGGGTTGCGGGCGCAGGAATGCATTGTTTGCTCACGGCAGACTCCAAGTTCTTGAAACAGCCGAATATGCACATCATAATCATGTTACTATAGAAGAAGTTATGCTGTTACTATGAGCAACATGCTGGATACGCGCCTCGATCGCACGCGCATTGAACTTGCAGATTTCCTGCGCCACCGCCGGGAGGCGCTGTCGCCGCTGGATGTTGGACTTCCGATCGGCAAGCGGCGGCGCACGCCCGGCTTGCGCCGCGAAGAAGTTGCGGCACTGGCTGGCGTCGGCCTCACCTGGTACACGTGGCTGGAGCAGGGTCGCGAGATCAAGGTTTCGACGGCCTTCCTCGATAATATCGCTCGCGTGCTCAAGCTTGATGAGATCGAGCGCCCATCACCGGCCGCCAGTCATGCACGGTCGGGCCTTCTGCGAGATGCCGCCGCTCGTGCGCCGCATCATCGATGATCTGGAGACGAAGCCCGCCTATGTGATGAACCTGCGCTGGGACGTCATCGGCTGGAACGCAGCCGCGGAGGCTCTCTTCCGATTCAGCCAGCAAGGTCCCGGCGAGCGTAACATGCTCTGGATGCTGTTTTCAGATGAGCAACTCTCATCGCGCATCGCCGAATGGGATCGTCAAGCGCCGCAGATCCTGGCGAGCTTCCGGCGTGATTTCGCAAAAGCTCCCAACGACGAAGAAATGATGGGATTGGTCAAAACTCTTGAGCTGGCAGCACCTGCGTTCCGCTTGTTATGGAATCGCCACGATGTCCACGGGCACTGCGAGGGGCGGCGCAGTTTCCTGATCGAAGGCCAAGGCCATGTTGTCTTTGACCACTCGACGTTCATCGTGGACGAAGAGAGGAATTTGCGGCTCGTTGTCTATGCTATCGCCACCGATGTCGGTCCGTGACCGCTTGCATACCTTTGTAGATACGGCAGCCACGGAAGAAAATCGTAATTGCTTAAAGCGATAGCTTCAGGATGAATCATCCTCACGCTTAAGATCAGCTCGTTGGATTAGCTCATTGTTTAGGCATGGTTTCCGCGCAGCCACCGAAAACTGGGCGGCTCCTTCTCAGCGAGATCCTTGACCTTGTTGGCGGCGCAGTGCCCGAACTCCCAGCAATTCCCGTTATTCGATCAAGCTCCGTCAATCTGGCAGATGCATTTGCCGGTCATCGGCTTACCTCGATACCGGGCGCAGCAACTACTTCCCTCGAAAAAACAGGTCGGCAATTTTTGCATTGCGCGAGAATTTGCGGCAAACGTCTGTCTGCGACTGGCGGGAATTGCTGCCGCCCTCAAGAACGGGGGCAAGCCGCGGGGATTTTGATGAGTTGGTTTCGATGAGTTGGTTTCGATGAGTTGGTTTCTTGGGGTAGTCGGCTTTATTGCTGGCCTGATCATCGGCGTGTTGAACAACGCCCTCATGAGCAGCGCCATGCTGGGGGGCCTTTTTGGCGTAGTGATCGGACGGCTGCTGCAAAGCAACCCACTCGACGAGCGAGTAAGGCTACTCGAACAGAAAGTTGCGGCGCTCAAGCAGGGACTCGAACAGTTGCGAGGCAAGGCCGGCATGGCCGCCGCAGCCGCTGCATTCACAACAACTGAGCAAGAGGAACAGCAACAAGCTTCCCCGCCGCCGCTTGACGCAGGACTGCGTTGGACCCCGACGGCTTCGATTGCGGTCGCATTTCCGGAGCCTGTTGAACCAGCGGCTCCGGAGTCTGTTGAACCGGCGACTCCAGAGTCTGTTGAACCGGCGGCAGCAAGCGCCGTCGAGATGGACAGCACGGAGCCTGAAGCAGCGGATGCAGTCGAGGTGGACAGGCCCGCGGCAGCAGTGGCGCCGTCTATGCCCGACGGCGGTGAACGCCTTGATCTGCCGCCGCCTATGCCCCCTATGCCGCGCGAGCCGAGCGTTTTCGATCGCCTGTTCAAGGCAGCGCGCGACTGGCTGCTCGGCGGCAATACGGTCGTGCGGGTCGGAATCGTGGTGCTGTTCTTCGGTGTCGCGTTCCTGCTCAAATACGCCGCCGACAACAGCATGTTTCCGATTGAACTGCGCCTGGCCGGTGTCGCGCTGGGTGCAACCGCCCTGCTCGTCATCGGCTGGCGCATCGGTGATGCCCGTGGAGCCTACGGTCTGGTCCTGCAGGGCGGCGGTGTCGGTGTGCTCTACCTCACCGTGTTTGCCGCCACCAAGCTCTACGACCTGTTGCCCAGCAGCACCGCCTTTCCGTTGATGGTCGCCATTTGCGCATTGAGCGCATTCCTCGCGGTGCGTCAGAACGCATCGTCGCTGGCGTTCATGGGCAGCGCCGGCGGATTCCTGGCGCCGATCCTGTTGGCAAGCGGCGGCGGCAGTCATGTGGCGCTGTTCAGCTATTACGCGCTGCTTAACGCCGGCATCCTGGCGATCGCCTGGTTCAAGGCATGGCGACCGTTGAACCTGCTCGGCTTCGTTTTCACGTTCACCATCGGGGCAGCCTGGGGCGCAACCGCCTACCGCCCGGAATTTCTCGTCAGCGTCGAACCGTTCCTGATTCTGTTTTTCCTGATGTATGTCGGCATTGCGCTGCTTTACGCGCTACGCCGCGAGATTGCGCTGAAAAACTATGTCGACGGGACGCTGGTGTTCGGCACTCCGATCGTCACCATCGGCCTGCAGGCAGCGCTCATGAAGAACATCGAGTTCGGCCTGGCGTGGAGTGCGGTGGCGCTGGCGGCTTTCTATCTGGGAATCGCCACGCTGCTCGTCCGTCACCGCAAGCGGCTCGGCCTGATGTTCGACGCGATGCTGGCGCTTGCCGTGATCTTCGCGACGCTGGCCGTGCCGTTTGCCTTCACCGGCCTGACCACGAGCGCGGCATGGGCAGTGGAAGGCGCGGCGATCGTGTGGCTTGGCATCCGCCAGCGCAGACTGGTGTCGCTTGGCTTCGGCCTCCTGATGCAAGTCGCTGCCGCCGTTGCTTTCGTCACGGGAATTTGGATCCATCCTGAAACATCCCATTTGCCGGTGCTCAACAGCACCCACATCGCGACGCTGATGCTTGCGGTCGCCGGCCTGTTCACCGGCTGGTGGCTGCATGGCCGCGAGCAAGCGCGCGCCTGGCATCCCCTATTGCCGCGGGCCGGCCTCGTGATGGCGGCATGGGGATTGCTGTGGTGGATCGACGGCGGCTTCCGCCAGATCCTCCTCTTCAGCCAACAGTATGATTGGGGGCTTCGTTTGCGTTTTGTCTTGAACGCAGTGACGCTGTTCGCTGTCCTCACTGCGGTGCTGGCCCATCTGGCACGCAGACGGCTCGCATGGCCCCTCGCCGAGTGGCCTGCGCTCGCGTTGCCACCGACGATCGCGCTGCTTGCGACGTTCTCACTCGCGCTAGGCGAGGCACCGTTGACCGGTCTCGGATGGGTGGCTTGGCCTGTCGCGGCAATGCTCGGCTATGTGCTGCTGCTGCGCCAGCAAGACAACACCCGCCAGAAGGTGCTGGCGCCGCTGCATACGCTGATGTTCTGGACCATCTGCGGATTGTTGACGCTAGAGGGATGCTGGCGCCTGAACGCTTACGTTTCCGGCTGGGGCTGGAACGCGTGGGCCTACGGTTTTGGCCTGCAGCTTCTGCTGGTGTCCGGACCGGGCGCACGCCTGCGCTGGCCGATCGCGCGCTTTTCCCACGCCTATCTGGTGTGGGGCGCCGCGCCACTCGCCGCGCTGCTGTGGGCGTGGAGCATCGCAAGCCTGCAGCAGCGAGGCGATGCCTGGCCGCTGATCTGGCTGCCGGTGATTAATCCGCTCGATGTCGCGCAGTTGCTGGTGTTCATGGCATTTGCGATCTGGCTGCGCCAGCTCAGTGCGCTTGGCGTCCAGTGGCGCCGGGCAGCATTCGACTACATCGCACTGGCAACCGTGTTCCTCTGGTTCAACGCCCTGTTGCTGCGCACATTGCACCATCACTTCCACGCCGATTACGACATCGCCGCGGTGTTGACTTCATTCAGCTTCCAGCAGGTGTTTCTAGTGGGCTGGAGCACGTTCGCGTTCGGGGCCATGTGGCTTGTGCGGCGGGAAGGAATCGCACGAATGTGCGCCATCGCTTCGACGCCATTGATTTTGATGATGTGGGTCTGGACGCTTTACGCCAACTTCACGCAGGATGGTGGCAGTTGGGCCCGCCTGCCCGTTTTCAACCCGCTGGATCTCGTACAGATCGTGATCTATGCGGTCGCCGCGCTCTGGCTGGTGCGCGTCAATCGTCTCGGCATCCCTCTTGCTCGCTATCTTGCCGACTGTCGCATGCCACTGCAAATCGCCGCAGGCGCCACTGGGTTTCTGTGGCTCAATGCGATGTTGCTGCGCACGCTTCATCATTGGACGAACGTGCCGTACACGTTCGACGCCCTCAGCCGATCGACGCTGGCGCAGGCGTCCGTTTCGGTGTTCTGGACCGCGTGCGCGTTTGCCGCGATGGGCTGGGCAACGCGCCGCGCCATACGACCCTACTGGCTGATCGGTGCGGGACTGCTGGCGCTGACGGTCGTGAAGCTTTTTGTGTTCGATCTCTCGCACGTCACTGGCGTCGAACGCATCGTATCCTTCATCGGCATCGGCATCATGTTGCTGTTGATCGGCTACTTCTCGCCACTACCGCCGAAAGCCAAAGAAATCGCGGAAGGCAATCCATGAGGCGTTTTTGTGCACTTCTCGGCCTGTGCCTGTTGCCGTCACTTGCGGCGACGTCTGCGGCGCAGAGCGCGGAGCCATTCGCGAAAGAATTCGCCCTCGATCTTGAGGGGCAAGCCGCCTACTACGCGGTTATCCTGCCGCAGGAAGTATATGGGGCGAGTCTGCGCAATGATCTCGGCGACCTGCGCATCTTGAATGGCGCGCGTGAACCGGTACCCTACTCGCTCGAGGCGCCGAGCGCCTCCGTGCAACCACCACCGCCTCCGGTGCTACGGTCTGCCAAATGGTTTCCTGTACCGAACTCCGAAACAGAAACTCAGGGCGCACCGCTTGGCGTGACGATTGCGCCTGACGGATCGCTGCGCGCAGCGACTACAACTGTGCCACAGCGCTCCGGGCGCGATGCGGACCTGGTTGATGTCGGACACCTCAGTGCGGTCGGCGCGCTGTTTGTTCACCTTGGTAAGGACAACTACCAGGGTGGTGTAAGCGTTGATTCAAGCGACGATTTGCGAAGTTGGCAGCGGGTGACCGACGCACAACTGCTCAAGATCACCTACGGCGGTGACACGCTGACCCAGGAACGGATCGAGCTCGGCAACCTACGTGCACGATACCTGCGCCTGCGCTGGCTCGATGCCGCACCCGACATCGCATCCATGGATGTCGAAGAGCAGACCGTCAACACCAGTGCGCCCAAAAGCCCCGCCCCGCCAATGCAATGGCGCGAGGGCATAAGCGCACGGCCAGGCAACACACCCGGTGAGTATCTGTTCGAAACCGACGGCGCTTATCCGGTCGGGCTTCTGCGCTTGAGTCTGCCACAATCGAACACGGTCGCCCGGGTGACGATCTCCTCGCGCGCTGATACGCAAGCGCCGTGGCGGACACTCACCAGCAGCATAGTGTATCGGCTGCAAGGCAAGGCGGGTGAGCAGGAGAGTTCGCCTCTCGAAATCGCAGCGAACACGGCCCGCGAATGGCGCATCACCGTTGATATGCGCGGCGGCGGTCTCGGCGCCGGACCGCTGACCGTCGCGGCAGGCTGGCACCCGGCATTGCTGACTTTTGTGGCGCGGGGCGCACCACCGTTTGCGCTTGCGGTGGGCAACGCTTCGCTCATGTCGACCGCCGTCAGCCGCTCCGAACTGATGATCGGCGCAACTTCCAACCTGGCAACAGCGCGTGTCGGCGCGGCGCTGTCGGTTCCGCCTCCTGAACCGCCAGTAGTGACGAAGGACACCGACGCCAAACGCCGCTACATCCTTTGGGGAGCCCTGCTGCTTGCAGTGGGGGCGCTGGGCACAATGGCCTGGCGTCTGTCCCGGACGACGGCCTCAGGTGACGCATGATGCCGATCAGTCGGATGCTGCCTAGAACAGGCTGAGTTGTTCGCCGCCGCCCTTGGGCCTGACGAAATGATCGGTGGTCAATTTCGAGCGTCCCGGATCGTGCTCTGGCGGGCGGGCGCAGCGCAACCCGAGCAATTCCCGTTATTCAATCCCGTCAATCCGGAAGATGAACTTGCCGGTCATCGCCTACTTCGATACCGGGCGCGACAACAACTTCCCAGGGATGACCATCGGGATCGGCAAAATAGCCTGAATAGCCGCCATAGTCGGTCGGATGCGCTGCTTTCAGCAGGGATGCTCCCTTCGAAACGGCAAATCCCAACACCTCGTCGACCTCCTCGCGCGCTCGGCAATTCCAGGCGAGTGTGACCCCGCGAAAGCCGACGGGCCTCGGCCTGTCCGGCAAGGCGGCATCGGCCGCAAGTTGATCCCACGGGAACAACCCGAGCACAGAACTGCCGGTGTCGAAGAAGGCGACAGCCTCCTCGGTTACCCTCAATTTCCGTGTGAAGCCCAGCGCCTCGTAGAAAGCGATGCTGACACGCATGTCGCTGACGCCGAGCGTGATGACGGTGAGGCGCGGCACTGGCTTCGGCAACTTCTTACTCATAAGGTACCTCGCACTAAAACAGGCTGAGTTGCTCGCCACCGCCCTTGGGCTTGACGAAATGATCGGTGGTCAATTTCGAGCGCCGCTTGTTCAGGCCGAGCTTGTCGCAGGCGATTTCGAAGCGCCGCCCGATGGTCCACGCCATTGGGCCGGTGCCCTTCATTCGCGTTCCCCATTGCGAGTCGTAGTCGCGCCCGCCGCGCATGTCGCGGATCAGCGTGAAAACATGGCGATAGCGATCCGGATAATTCGCCAACAGCCATTCGCGGAACAGGTCGCGCACTTCCAGCGGCAGCCGCAACAGAACGTAGGCCGCTTCCTTCACCCCGGCGTGCGCCGCGGCGTCGAGAATGCGCTCGATCTCGGAATCGTTGAGCGCCGGAATCACAGGCGCAACCATGACGGTAGTCGGTATTCCGGCCTCCGCCAGCCGACGCAGCGCCTCGAGCCGCTTCGGCGGCGTGGAAGCCCGCGGCTCCATGGCGCGAGCGAGCTTGGGATCGAGTGTGGTCACCGACATGGCAACCTTGGCGAGGCTGCGCCTGGCCATCCGCGACAGAATGTCGATATCGCGCGTGACCAGTGCCGACTTGGTGACGATGCCGACGGGGTGACCGGCGCGTTCCAGCACCTCAAGGAGGCCGCGCATAATTTTCCGATCGCGCTCGATCGGCTGATATGGATCGGTATTGGTACCGATAGCGATCATCCGCGGCTCATAACCTGACGCCGCAAGCTCCTTTTCAAGCAGCGCAGGCGCATCCGGCTTGGCGAACAGCTTCGACTCGAAATCAAGCCCAGGCGACAAACCGAGATAGGCGTGGGTCGGCCGCGCGAAGCAATAGACACAGCCATGCTCGCAGCCCCGATAGGGATTGATCGAGCGATCGAAGCCGATGTCGGGCGAGTCGTTGCGCGTGATCACCTTGCGCGAGGTATCGAGTGCGACCGTTGTCTGGAACGGCGGCAGGTCGTCGAGACTCTGCCAGCCGTCATCAAAAGCGATGCGCGCTTCGGCTTCGTAGCGGCCACTGGCGTTGGATTGCGCACCGCGGCCGCGCCGCCGCTCGCGGTCGATCGCGACCGCAAGCTCCGGAAAGGCAGGAGCACCCACCGGCTCGGAGGGCGCCGTGACCGGCGGGTGCTTGAGGGCATGGGAAGATGCTCGACTCATGAACCCAGTCTAGCGCCAAACGAGAACATATCAAGAACAAAATAGGGAGGGATGTATCGAAGCTGTGCGCCTTGCCATCAGGGCATTCCAGACGTTGACATCGTAACTTAAACCAATGTCACAACGGCCCAAAGGAATAGCCACGATGAAAGCCGCGATCCTTCATAGCCTTGGCGCTGCGCCGCGTTATGGCGACTTCGAGTTGCCGGAGCCGCGCACGGGCGAAAACCGCGTCAAGGTATTGGCCGCCGGCATCAAACAGCTCGACCGCGCGATCGCCAATGGCACGCATTATGCGAGCCCGAAGGAACTGCCTGTGGTGTGCGGCACCGACGGCATCGGCCTCCTCGAAAATGGCCAGCGCGTTTATTTCGGAGCCCAGCGGGTGCCTTTCGGCGGCATAGGGCAATACTCCATCGCGTCCTGGCACGTGCCGGTGCCCGATGCCCTGGACAGCGGCATTGCTGCCGCGCTCGTCAATCCGGCGCTTGGAGCATGGCTGCCCTTCTCATGGCGGGCGAAGATGGAGCCGGGCGAAAGCGTGCTGGTGATCGGCGCCACCGGCGCGACGGGCCGGCTGGCCGTGCGGATTGCCCGCATCCTGGGCGCAAGCCGCGTGGTGGCGGCAGGCCGCTTCAAAAGCGGCTTGGCT
>JGI24705J35276_12238358_pt1 | contig 19987 bp, 14 predicted proteins | sample TergutNt197P4_FD_35276 | JGI IMG/M metagenome (IMG submission 35276) | reverse complement strand
CGAGGCCGGGGCGAGCCGGTGTCGCTTGACCTGCTGCGGCAGCGGTTGCTGGAGGTGAATGATATGGATTGCCCGGTGACGGCGCAGGCGAAACACAAAAATAAAAAAATTGTTTTCACCTGGCGAGTTAAAGAGTTGCGCTGGTGCGAGCTGTTCAGCCGTCTGGGCAAGAATAAGCTTGACGAGTTGCACTGCCGCATCGACGCCGACACCTGGACCGTCTATTTGAGCGACCGGGTGCGGGTGGCTGATTTTATCATCTGCCCGGACCGGGTCAAAACCAGCCGGCGGCGCATCCCCCTGCCGCTGCTGTGGGCTTCGAGCAAGCGCCTTGATGCCATTGAGCAATACGCTGCTCAGGCTGCACACGATTATGCTTTCCACCTCCGCGAAATCAAGTCACCGGTCCAAGGCACCATTCTCGCCAGCGGCTGGCACGTCCGCTACACTTTGTTCTGATTGCGGCCAGCGCCAAATAGCCACGCGACCGGCAGGAGGGATATCATTTTCTGTTTTTAATGCAAAAAATATTTTTATTTTTTTAATTAAAATTCAATATGTTCCTATCGTGACCTACCGCATTGGCAAGAGGAAATGGTATGAATCGGTTGCCGGTTGCCGGTTGCGCGGCGGAAGCGGGCGGGATATTGTCTGTTGCGGAAAGAAGAGGGGGAAGGCGGGGCGGCGATTGCTTGTCAGCAAGCTGTTTGCCGGGATGGAGCAAGAGGGGGGAAATCCGGGCGGGGCATCGCAATTGGTCCCGCCCGGATTGTCTGAAGCCGCGCAAGAGGGCTACAGGCTGCCGTCCACCGCATCGCGGGGCAGGATGTTTTTCACGTCGTAAATGACCGAGGCAGGCTTGCACATCCGGCGGAGGCGCTCGACGGTCAGTTCGGCGAATTCGCGGTGGGCTACGGCGAGAATGACGGCATCGTAGCGATCGTCGGCCAGGGTGTCCACCATGGCGCATCCATAGAGACGGCTGGCCTCTTCCTGATCGACCCAGGGATCATGAACTTCCACCCTGGCGCCGAAGGTGTTCAGTTCCGCAATGATGTCGATCACCCTGGTGTTTCGCAAATCCGGGCAGTTTTCCTTGAAGGTGAGGCCGAGGACGAGGATATGGGCGTCGGCGACATGGATGCGGCGCTTGAGCATCAGCTTGACCGTTTCTGAGGCGATATAGCGGCCCATATCGTCATTGAGGCGGCGGCCGGCCAGGATCATCTCCGGGTGGTAGCCGACCTCCTGGGCCTTGTGGGTGAGATAGTAGGGGTCGACTCCGATGCAGTGACCGCCCACCAGGCCGGGACGGAAGGGCAGAAAGTTCCACTTGGTGCCAGCCGCCTGCAGCACCTCCATGGTGTTGATGTCCAGCCGGTTGAAGATCAGGGCCAACTCGTTGATCAGGGCGATGTTGACATCGCGCTGGGTGTTCTCGATCACTTTGGCCGCCTCGGCCACCTTGATCGAACTGGCCTTGAAGGTGCCGGCGGTGATGATCAGGCCGTACAGGTTGTCGACAAAATCGGCAATGGCCGGGGTCGAACCCGAGGTGACTTTGACGATGGTCGGCAGACGGTGCTGGTGGTCGCCTGGATTGATCCGTTCCGGGCTGTAGCCGCAGAAGAAGTCGCGGTTGAACGCCAGCCCTGAATCGCGCTCCAGAATGGGCACGCAGACCTCTTCGGTGGCCCCTGGGTAGACTGTCGATTCGTAAATCACCACATCGTCCTTTTTCAGGACCTTGGCCACGATCTTCGAGGCCCCGATCAAGGGGCTGAAATCAGGTCGCTTGTTGTTGTCGATAGGGGTGGGGACCGCGACCACATAGACGGTGCATGGCCGCAGATCTTCGATCAGATTGGTGTAGTGGAGGTTTCCCGCCTGGCGGAGTTCCTCGGTGCTGACCTCACGGGTGACATCGATATGGCGGCGGAGTTCCTCGATCCGGCCGGCCTTGAGATCAAATCCGACGGTCGGAAGTTTTTTGCTGAATTCCACGGCCAGGGGCAGGCCGACGTATCCCAGGCCGATGACCCCGACGCGGGTATTGGGCAATGAAGGCATGCTGTCTCTCCTTGTATCTATAAATGGGTTGGGCTAAAGGATCCAAATCACCCTTGGGTATATGCGCCCTGGAGGAATATTTCGGAGTATAGGCCGCAGATGCGTCAACTGAAAGGGTTTTTTGGGGAAAATCAAGCACCCCTCGTCTTCTCCGGCCAGAGCAGGGTATGGAGTTGGAGCTGCAGGCGCACCGGCAGTTGGTGTTCCAGCAGCAATCCGGCCAGGGTGGCCGGATCGAGCAGGGGACGGACCGGCGAAAACAGGACCGGATGTCTGGCGGCCAACCCTGTCCGGGCGAGCAGCTCTCTCGCCCAATGAAAGTCGGCGGCCGAGCTGAGCACGAACTTGATTTCGTCCCGGCTGCCACGCTCCTGCCGCTGGCGGAGGAGTCCAAAATTATCCGGCAGATGGTGGTCGGCCATGCCGGAATCCGGACATTTGATGTCCATGATGATCCGGACCGCGTCTGGAACCCGGTCGAGCACCAGGCTGCCGTTGGTTTCCAGCAGCACCTCGCGTTCCTGGCGGACCAAGGCCCGCATCAGGGGATACACCGCCGCCTGCAGCAGGGGTTCGCCGCCGGTGATCTCCACCGGCACGTTGGGCACCCGTGCGGCCCAGGCGAGGATCTCATCTTTGGCCATCTCCGTGCCCGGCTCCTGCCAGGTATAGCTGGCATCGCAATAGGCGCAGCGCAGGTTGCAGCCCGACAGACGGACGAACAGACAGGGCAGTCCGGCCCAGGTCGATTCGCCCTGGATAGAATAAAACAGTTCCGAGACCTGTAGCCGTTCAGTCACCGTAGTAAACCACCCCACTGGATTCGGTTTCCCGTACCTCGACGCTATACAGCCGGTAGCGATCGGTGCGCAGGGGTTGGTCGAGTTCGCCAAAGAGGTACATGGCGATGTGTTCGGACGAGGGATTGATCTGGTGGAAGGCCGGGTGCTGGTTGAGGTCGCGGTGATCGAGCTCGTCGACCACCGTGTTGACCACCTGCTTCAACTGCTTGAAATCAATGCCCATGCCGAGGTGATCAAGTGTCACAGCCCGCACGGTCACCTTGATCTGCCAGTTGTGGCCATGGGGATTTTCACAGTTGCCCGGATAGGCCCGCAGATGGTGGCCACCGGAAAAATGGGTGAGGATGAAAACGTCCATCGTTCTTCCTTGTGCTTGATTGGGTTTTGTTTATTCTTTTTCGGTTGTCCAAAGGATGGCAAAATGCGGGTTGCGCATTCTCGCCCAAATGGTAAACAGTTTTTTGTACTGTCGGAAGCCCGGAGGCGGACAAGCCACTGTAGCAGGAACGAGACCGTCTTGCCAGTCCGTTGTCAACCCATCCATGGTGAAGAGCCGTGTCGGAACCGCACCTTCTTTGCAAGCCCGTGACCGCTGATACCCTGTTCAACGGTCAACTGATCTGTCGCCAGCCCCGTGACGGTTACCGATTTTCGGTGGATGCGGTTCTGGCCGCCCATTTCGTGCATCCCGGGTCGGGCTGGCGGGTGCTTGATCTCGGCTGCGGTTGCGGCGTTATCGGCTTGATCCTGTGTTTCCGCTATCCGGATATCGTGGTTGCTGGTCTGGAAGTGCAGGAAGAACTGGCCGATCTGGCCGAGGCCAACGGCTTAAGCAACGGGATCGGCAACCGTTTCTCGGTACTGCGCGGCGATGTCCGGGCCATTGCCGCATCAGTGCCGCCGGAGTCCGTTGATCTGGTGGTGTGTAATCCTCCCTACGGCGGCAGAAAAACAGGCCGGCTGAACCAGGACCGCCAGGCGGCCAGCGCCCGCCATGAGGTACGGGGCGGGATCGAGGATTTTGTCCGGGCAGCGGCATTTGCGGTCAAAAACCGGGGGCGGGTGGTGTTTGTCTACCCGGCCCGGCGCTGCAACGCCCTGTTTGCCGCCTTGCAGGCCCATCGGCTGACGCCCAAACGGCTGCTGCCCGTCTATTCTTCGGCCGAAGCAACGCAGGCCTGCCTGGTCCTGGTCGAGGCGCGGAAAAACGGCGGCGAGCAGATTGACATCCTGGCGCCGTTTTTCATTTACCAGCATGACGGCGAATACAGCCCGGCCATGCGTGCCCTCTACGAGGTCTCTCCGTGCTTGCCAAGGTAATCGGTTGCTCGGTGACCGGGGTCGAGGGACTGTTGGTCCAGGTGGAGGTGGACCTGGCCCAGGGGCTTCCCTCCTTTTCCACAGTGGGGCTGGCCGAGGGAGCGGTGCGCGAGGCCAAGGACCGGGTCCGGGCGGCGATCAAAAACGCCGGCTACAGTTTTCCCCAACATCGCATCACGGTCAACCTGGCGCCGGCGGCGGTTAAGAAGGAAGGCACCGGCTATGATTTGCCCATGGCCTTGGGGATCCTGGCGGCGGCAGGCCTGGTGGACAGCAGCCAGCTCGAACGGACCGCCATGGTCGGCGAGCTTTCCCTGGACGGATCAATACGGCCGGTGCCGGGCGTCTTGCCCATGGCCCTGGCGGCCTGCCGGGAGGGGATGGATCGTTTCCTGGTGCCGGCGGGCAATAGTGCCGAGGCGGCCATTGTCCAGGGGATCGAGGTCTACCCGATCGAACGGCTCGACCAGGCGGTGGAGTTTCTGGTCGGCCGGATTACCCTGGCGCCGGAGGTGCTTGATCCGGCCAAACTCTTTGCCCGCGATCGTGACCGCTATTCGGTTGATTTCGCTGATATCAAGGGACAGGAGTATGCCAAGCGGGCCATGGAAATCGCTGCGGCTGGCGGCCACAATGTGCTGCTGACCGGGGTGCCTGGAACCGGCAAGACCATGATGGCCCGCCGGTTGGCTACCATCCTGCCGGATTTGACCTTGGAGGAGGCCATCGAGACCACCAAGGTCTTTTCCTCGGCCGGCCTGTTGGCCGAACGGGAGTCGCTGTTGGTGACCCGTCCCTTCCGCGCTCCGCATCACACCGTGTCAGATGCCGGCCTGATCGGCGGCGGTCAGGTGCCGCGTCCCGGTGAGGTTTCGCTGGCCCACAACGGCGTGCTCTTTCTCGACGAGTTGCCGGAATTCAAGAAACATGTGCTGGAGGTGTTGCGCCAGCCCCTGGAGGACGGCACAGTGGTCATCGCCCGGGCTTCGTCCAGCCTCCGGTTTCCGGCCCGGTTCATGATGGTGGCGGCCATGAATCCGTGTCCATGCGGTTTCCTGGGTGATCGTCTTAAGTCCTGCACATGCACGCCGCCGCAGGTGCAACGCTACCGCAGCCGCCTGTCCGGGCCGCTGCTGGACCGCATCGACATGCATGTCGAGGTGCCGCCGGTTGCGGTCCAGGATATGCTCAGCCAGCCCGAAGGGGAGACTTCGGCCCAAATCCGGGAGCGGGTCAACCGGGCCCGGAGCCGCCAGCGCCAGCGGTTTGCCAAGATGGCCGACATTCATTGCAACGCCCAGATGAGCGCCAGGGAAGTCAAAAAATTCTGCCGCCTTGATCCCGCCTCGGCCGATCTGCTCGGCCAATCGATCACCCGGCTCGGCCTTTCCGCCCGGGCCTACCACCGCATTCTCAAAATTGCCCTGACCATCGCCGATCTCGCTGGCGCAGCACAGCCATCCCAAAGCCATGTGGCCGAGGCGGTTCAATACCGCCGCCTCCAGTTCGACGTCTAATACCATTTCCTCTTGCCAATGCAGCAAGTCATGATAGGAACATGTTGAATTTTAATGAAAAAAATAAAAATATTTTTTTCATTAAAAATAGAAAATGATATAAGGACCAAGCCGAAGAGGGTGCGGCACCCTTAAGCGTTGAGCGTTGCCCTGATTTTTTCCGCCAGTTTCACGGTGGAAAAGGGCTTTTGGATGAATTGGAGATCTTCGTCCAGCACACCGTGGGGGGCGATGACATCGGCGGTATAGCCCGACATAAAGATAACGCGGAGATTCGGGAAGATGGCGGTAAGGTGGTCGGCCAGTTCTTTGCCGTTCATACCCGGCATGATGACATCGGTGAGGAGAAGATCGACCCGGCCGGGATGCTGTTCGATCAGTGCCAGTGCCTCCTCGGGCGACGAGGCGGTCAGGGGTTTGTACCCTAGGGTTTTCAGCATGGTTTGTCCCAGTGCCAGCAAGCTCGGATCGTCTTCGACCACCAGGATGGTCTCCCCTTGGCCCGAGGCGAGCTTTGGTTCGCTTTGTTTTCTGAGGGTGGCGCTGGCAACGGAAACGGGCAGATAGATGAAAAAGGTCGTGCCTTGGGCTGGCTTGCTCTCGACCTCGATGATGCCGGCGTTCTGCTGGACAATGCCGTAGACAGTGGCCAACCCGAGTCCGGTGCCGAACAGGTCCTTGGTGGTGAAGAACGGTTCGTAGATCTTGTCCAGCAGTTCCGGCGCAATGCCGCAGCCGTTGTCGGCGACCGTGAGCACGATGTAGTCGCCCGGCTCGGCCCCGTGATGTCCGGCGCAAAAGTCCTTGTCAAGCATGGCGCGGCCGGTGCGGATGGTGATGGTGCCATTATTCTCGATGGCGTCGCGGGCATTGACGCAGAGATTGGTCAGAATCTGGTCGATCTGGGCGGGGTCCATCTTAATCGGCGGCAGGTCAGGATCGGGTACCCAGATCAATTCGATGTCTTCGCCGATCAACCGGTGCAGCATGGTCAGGATGCTGTTCACGGCCCGGTTGAGGTCAATGGTTTGGGGGGCGATGTGCTGCTTGCGGGAATAGGCTAAAAGCTGGCGGACAATGCCGACGGAGCGCTGGGCTGCCTCATGGATTTTTTTCAGATCGTCGTGGAGCATCTGGTTGGGATCGGTTTTTTCCAACGCCATTTCGGCATAACCGATGATCACCGCCAGGATGTTGTTGAAATCATGGGCCACTCCGCCGGTGAGCCGGCCGATCGATTCCATCTTTTGCGCCTGATGATATTGCGCTTCCAGCTTGAGCTGGGTGGTGATGTCGCGTTTGATCGCCACGAAATTGACAATCAGGCCCCGCTGGTCGAACACCGGTGAGATGGAGGCCTCCTCGGTGTAAAGGGAGCCGTCTTTTTTCCGGTTGGCCAGGCGGCCGCTCCAGACGTGTCCCGAAGTGATGGTCTGCCATAGATTGTCGTAAAAGGCCTGGTCGTGCTCGCCGCTCTTGAGGATGCTCGGGTTATGCTGAATGACCTCATCGATGGTGTACCCGGTGACCCGGGTAAAGGCCGGGTTGGTATATTGAATCCTGCCGTCCGCATCGGTGATGACGATGATGTCGCCGGTCTGTTCGATCGCCACTCTGAGCAGCTCCAAGTCGGCATCGGTCTGCTTGCGCTGGCTGATGTCGCGGATGATGGAGATGATGTGGGGTTCGCCGTTTAGGACCAGGGCCCGCGCCGATAGCAGACCGGTCGCGAAGGTGCCGTCCTTGCGGCGGAGCACAGCCTCGAGATTGTCGCAACGCCCCTGGGTGCGCAGGGATGTAAGCAAGCGCTGCCGGTCGGCTGGATCGTGCCAGATGTTCAGTTCCAGTGAGGTCTTGCCGATAGCTTCCTCGCGGGTGAAACCGATGAGGTCGGTGAACCCCTGGTTGATTTCCACATACATGCCATCTTCCATCCGGTTGATGATGACGGCATTCGAACTCTGGTTAAAGGCCTGGGCGAATGTCTCCCGGCTTTCCCGCAACTCCTGTTCGATACGCTTGCGCTCGCTGATGTCGCAGAAGATGGCCTGGAAGGAGCCATCCTCAATTATCTTGCTGCGCATTTCAACGGAAATCAGTGAACCGTCCGGCCGGAGCAGGCTGCGTTCGCTCACCATGGTCTGGCCCTGTTGCATCAGATCGAAGCGGAATGGAGCCTTTTCCATGCTTTCCTGGATAAAGGCCAGCTCGCTTACGTGTTTGCCGATGATGGCATCGCGCTTCTCGCCCAGCATGGCGCACATCGTGCTGTTGATTTCAATGATTATGCCTTGGCCGGTTGCCAGCATGATGCCGTTGACGGCCAGTTCGATCAGGCCCCGGCACTGTTCCTTACCGGCCTGGACCGCTATCTTTGCCTGTTTCAGGGTAGTGATGTCGATGGCGGTGAAGGTGATGCCGGCGTCCGGGTTGTCGGCGTCGACCAGGGCCGAACTCAGGAACACATCAAAGACCGGGCCGTCTTTTCGTTGCCATCTGGTTGCGATCATGGCCGTGCCGGGTTGGCTGATCTGGCGGTCGATGCCGGCCATGACCGCCTGGTACTCGTCGTCGCTGGTATAAAGAATCCGGGAATTGAAGCCGACCAGTTCTTTGGCTTGGTAGCCGGTCATGGAACACAGTTGGGTGTTCACCGCCAAAATGACTCGATTGCGGGCAACGCCCATCCCGGCGGGAGCGGCCTGAAAGGCATTGGTCAGAAACTGTGCATTGTCCCGCAGGAGATTTCGTTTTTGTTTGTAACGGCGGTTGAACTCTCTACAGGAGACGAAGAAAAGGAACAAGGCGGCGATGGCGACAAACAACCATAATATCTTGACGGTCTGGCTGTAGGGAAGGGTGCCGCTGGTGTTGATCAGGGCATATGCGGCGTGATCCGAGAACCCAATCAACAGCGCGGCAACAACGAGAGAGATGAATGCCACTCTGGCGATTTTATTGGCAATGGACAAAAGACGCATGACATTCTTTGGTGAAGAAAGGTGCACAGGAACAGTGCGGCTGGAATCAATTCTCACTCCTTATTTTTATACTCGAGGCAAGGGTATAAGTATAGGGTTACAAGGATAAAAGTATAGATTTTCAGCTATAAGCGTGCAAGGTGTCGTATTTTTCTGTGTATTCCACCGGTTATCGGTCTTGACCGTGGCAGGAGAAAGGCAACGATGATCGATTGATCTGTCCGTGCGGTGGCGGTTCATCGCCGGCCGCAAGCCTGGACAGAACACATGCGCCGGGAAAGGACCAGGTCGCCACGCCTGTCCAACGCCTCATACCATTTTCTTTTGCCAATGCAGCTTGTCATGTTGTTAACAATCTGAATTTTAACAAAAAGATAAATATATTCTTTGTGAAAAAATATAAAATAGTATCAGTCATCCGCATGCAGGATGACCGCAAAACCGTTGAAGATTGCCCACACCTGTTCACCGACAGCAAAGCCGGCGTTCTCGCTTTCGTTGGTGGAGATGAGGGCGCACAGCTCGGTGTGGGTATCGAGGCGGACCACGCACTCCGAATTCACCGTGCCTCGGTTGATGCGTGCGATTTCCCCCTGCAGGCGGTTGTCGGCACTGCAGCCGCTGAGGGTGCGCCCGCGCTGCAGCATGATCCAGGGCGCCTTGACCTCGGCGGTGATCAGTTGCCCTAACCGCAATCCCAGTCGGTTCAGACTCTCGATGGTGATGATCGAGGTCACCTGGTGGCCATCGAGATTGATCAGGGTGATCCGGGCTTGGACGTCGCCCCGCTCGATGGCGATGATCTTGCCGAAAAAGGAGTTTCTGGCGCTGGTCTTCCGTGACGATTCCCTTTTGATGAACTGCTGCGTGGCCTGAAGCAGCTCTTCCTCGGAAAACGAGGCATGGACCGCGGTCTGGCTGGGCGCAAGGCCCAATAATTTCTGCACGGCCGGCAAGGGCATGTTGCCACGCATCAGTTCCACTGCACGCGCCCGCCGGATCATCTCTGGACCTCCCAGGTTCTTGGCAAAGCCGCATGATTCGGCGCGTTCGTAGAATTTACGGCGGACAAAGGCCGGGTCCACGGCAAAGCCATTGGTCAATATCCGGCGGAATTCGGGGTCGAGCAGGGCGGTCTCGATTTCCCGGCCCAGCGGTTCGGCGATGACGATGGTGCGTGCGTCGGGCTCCTCGGTTTCGCAGGCGCGGATGCAGACGGTCTGACCGTTGATGTCGGCAAAGGGATTGAGCTGAAGGATTTCGTTGAGTTTGGCGCCGGTATAGCGGATCAGGAGAAAAATCAGCAGGATGCGGCGTCGGGACAGACGGATGTCTCGCCGTGGGGTGCCGTCGGTCCAGTTCCGGAAGGATCGTTCCAGCCGGGCGAGCTGGACAGTGTCGAGACACGGTCCATCCTCGGACAAAGGAAGTTGGGTGGCCTGTACAGGGTCGTTTGCCGCCGGATCAAAGGCAGCGTCAATGGCAAGCTTGGTCATTGAGCAAGCTCCGAGAAAGGGTGCCATGCGGGCTGGTTCCAGGTCCGCTTTGCCATCGGTCGGAGAAGGCGGCTCTGGAAGGGTTCATGCTGTTGTCGACAGTAGTTTGGTCGCCGCTGTCTGGACCGTTATACTAACCTCTATCAAAATTTTGGGGTCCATTTTTTTCAACCTGCTTCGGCCCAATCGCCATTTTTGCTGCCAAAACCACCAAAGGGGCCATGAAGCCATTCGGATCGGCGCGAATACAAAAAAATAACCGCAGGTGTATCAAACCGACTGAAGCTGCAAGCCGTTGTCCGGTCTGCGGGCGGGTCAGGATCAGTAAAAGCGGAAAAAATGGTGCACCGGGCCGTGACCATGGCCGATGGCATAGGAAGCCCCGGCCCTGAGGGCGCCGGAGATATATTCCTTGGCCGAGCGGACCGCCTGCTCGATGGGCTCTCCCTTGGCGATAAACGAGGCGATGGCTGAAGAGAGGGTGCAGCCGGTGCCGTGGTTGTTGCGGGTGACAATCCGTTCACCCGGCAGGATCACCATGCGACGCTCGGCAGCCAGATAAAGGCAGTCGTCGCTGTTGCCGTTTTCGAGATGGCCGCCTTTGATCAACACGTTGGCGCACCCTAGTCCAGCCAGTTCGACCGCTGCCTGGGCGATATCCTCAGCTTCAGCCAGCTCGCGGCCCAGCAGGATTGAGGCCTCTGGCAGGTTGGGAGTAAGCAGGTGGGCCATGGGGATGAGGTGGTACTTGAGGGCGTCGACCGCCTCGTCCCGCAGCAGTTTGTCGCCGCTTTGGGCGACCATGACTGGATCAAGCACGATGAAGTCAGGTTTAAATTTCTGCAAACAAGCCGCGACCGAACAAATCAAGTCAGCAGAAAAGAGCATGCCGATTTTGATCGCGTCCACCCCGATGTCGGTCAAGACCGCTTCCAGTTGGGCGGCAACAAACTCGACCGGGACCGCATGGATACCGGTGACGCCAAGGGTATTCTGCGCGGTGAGCGCGGTGATGACGCTCATGCCGTAACAGCCGTTGGCAGCGATGGTTTTCAGGTCCGCTTGGATGCCGGCTCCGCCGCCGCTGTCTGATCCGGCGATGGTCAAAACCCGATGATATGTTTTCATCACGCTCCGTGATTTTTGTATTCTTTTGTAATTTGAATGGTCACCTTGTGCTCTAGCCAAGGGCGGAGACGTCATTCATCCCGGCGTGATCCGGCAGCAAACCTCCAGCTCGTCCGGTTGCAGGGAGTAAAGGGCGTCGAGCAGGTGAATGGCAAAGGTGCCGGGCCCGGTGGCCTTGGCGCCGGCAATCTCTCCGGCGACGCCTAAATAGGCCAAGGCCGTGGCTGCGGCGGTGAGCGGGTCATGATCCACGCTCAAAAAGGCGCCAACTAGGGCGGAGGCCGAGCAGCCAATGCCGGTGACATAGGGCATGAGTTGATGGCCGCCCTCGATCATCAAAGTCCGGCGGCCATCGGTCACCAGATCGGTAGCACCGGTGATGGCCAGGGTAGTCCCCAATTCGCGGGCCAGCCGGCACGCCTGTTCGGCGGCATCGGCGACTGTATGGGTCGCATCGACCCCCTTGGTCACCCCGTCCTGCCCGGCCAGCGATAGGATTTCCGAGGCATTGCCGCGAACGACGCTCACCCAGGTCTGGAACAAGATTGCCTTGGCTCCATTGGTGCGCAGGGCGGTGGCCCCCGCACCCACTGGATCGAGCACGATTGGTTTGCCCAGGGTGGAAGCCCGGCGTCCGGCCTTGATCATCGTGATCAGCCAGTCATCGGTGAGGGTGCCGATGTTGAGCACCAGAGCACCGGCCAGATCGACCATCTCCTCGACCTCGTTCTCGGCATGGGCCATCACCGGCGAGGCACCGCAGGCCAGGAGCACGTTGGCGCTGGTGGCCATGGCCACGAAGTTGGTGATACTGTGGACCAGAGGTTTACTGCTCCGTATTTTTTTCAGGTTTTCTGCGGCTTTCCCGGCAAGTGCGGACATGGACGACCTCGGTTGCTAACAAGACGAATCAAGCCAGTGCCAAAAGGGAGAACCGGCGCGGCGCCGGCCCGTGGCATCAATATTTTGTTTTGGAGGAAAGGCCGGGTTGTCCCGTTTGTCGCCTTGAAGAAAATTTGTCTATAGAGGATGCGACTGCGGGTGTCAAGGCGAAGATGGTGCCGAGCCGGGGGGTGGCGGTGGTCGCCAATCCTTCACCAGTCGAGGATGACGCGGGAAGCTGTGGGGATATGGGCCGGAAAAATTGAGGGTTTGCCGGTGGGCACGATCCCGAGAAAGTGCAGGTTATGGGCGCAGGCAGCCCGATAATCGGCCATGGCATCACCGATGAACAGGCAATGGTCAGGGGAGAAGGTATGGTGGGCAAGGATGTCGGCGATGATGGTCGGTTTGGCCCGGGGTGAACCATGGACTTCGGTGAAAAAGGGGGAGAGGGCCTTGCGGGTGACGATCAGCCGCATCTCGTCTTCAGGTGTGCCGGAAACAATGAAAGTCGGGATCTTGTCCTGTTTGAGCCGCTCCAAGGTCGTGCGGGCCCCGGCGATCAGGGGGGCGGCCACCACCTCCTCCAGAACCAGGTCGGAAAAGGTGCGGCCGGCCTGTTCAAGTTCCGCTGCGCTCAAGGATTGCCCGGCCAGGACGGTAAAGCAGTGGCGAAGTTTCTGTTGCCGGGGCAGGCCGCCGTTGTCCAGATGATAGCGGACCACCGCCTCCTGAACCTCGGCACGAAAAGAGGCGAACAAGGTGGCAAAGGCGCGGACCTTGACCTGGGTGGAATCGGCGATCACCCCGTCAAAATCAAAAAAAACCGCCTGCCAGGAAGAAGAATCAGGACGCATGATCGTTACCCGAAAAAAAGAGGGACAGGCAATCGACCGCCGAAGAATGGCCGCTTCCTTGCCGCGCATTGCACAACATCTCTTTCGTTGTGCGGCAACATGGTGTTTGCTCCGACTGAGGGTTGATATACAATTCCCCTTGCCCAGTTTGTTGGTCAGGGTGCTGGGGCGGCTCTCCGGCAATGGCCTGAAACCGACCGGTTAGAATTCGATCCCCTTCTGCGCCTTGATGCCGCTTTCCAGGGGATGTTTGATGACCTGCATCTCGGTGACCAGGTCGGCCGTCGCCAGCAGTTGCTCCGGCGCATATCGGCCGGTCACCACCACATGCTGCCCTGCGGGACGACCATTCAAAAATTCCAGGCAGGGCTCGCAGGCCAGCATCTGGTAATGGAGCAGGTAGGTGAATTCGTCGAGCACCACGGTATGATAGACCCCGGAGGCGATCATACGGCGGGCGAAATCCCAAGCCTCGCGGGCCAGACGGGCGTCTTCCTCGATATTGTCCGATTTCCAGGTAAATCCCTTGCCCATCACATGGAAATCGATCAATCCCTCAAACCGCTTGACCGCATCGATCTCGCCGTAGTGCCAGCCGCCCTTGATGAACTGAATGAAGCACACCTTAAGCCCATGTCCGGCCGTCCGCATGGCCATGCCGAGGGCGGCGGTGGTCTTGCCCTTGCCGTTGCCGGTGAACACGATCAACAATCCTTTGGACATCAGGTCTCCTTATTCCGTACTTGAGCAAGACATCGCCGACAGCCCTATTATGGGTTGCTCAAGAAAACTGATATCATCTTCTATTTTTAATGCAAAAAATATTTTTATTTTTTCATTAAAATTCAACATGTTCCTATCGTGACCTACTGCATTGGCAAAAGGAAATGGTATGAGACGATGAGAGCGAAGCTGAGAAGATAGCACAATGTCCGAGTCTCCATTGGTGTGGATATTCGGCACCTGCCTCTGATTACGGAACAAGCTCGATCGGGTTGGAAATAGTTTGCGAGGGCATCTGCTCGAACGGTTTTTCGCAGAACCTCATTTTGAAGACGTACTTCCCCGGGGAGAGATAGGCCGGCATCAAGGCGGTCAGCGCGCGGGAGGCCTTGCGGTCGCCGATTCGGAGGCAATCGTTTTCATCGGCATGGTCGAGGCGGATACCGCTGACCGGATTGGTGAGGTCGTCGGCGTGAAAGATCTGGATAAGCGGCTGGACGCCAAAGTCGAAATCGCTCAGGCTGGACAAGGCCAGTTTGACCTTCTCGTTGGGATGATAGCGGTCAAACTCGGTGGAAAGATAGAGGTGGCGGTTATAATCCGGTTCTTGGGAGCGGGTACCGGAAGTGGCTGCTTCCCAGAAGCGGGGCTTGCCGGCGTCGAGATGCACGACCTTGCCGCCGTAATGGCCGACCCCGCCGCAATTCTTGGCCTTGATCGTTTGCCAGAGCCGCTTGCCGTTTATCCCCGGCAGCCAGAAGTCGAGGGCAATGCCGTCCTGGTGGGTGCTGGTGCGGGCGACATTGTTGCCCTTTTCGCGAATCTGCTGGTTGTATTCCGGGCTGCGGTAGGCGGATTCGATATTGATGACCTTGCCGGGGGCCAGCCGGTCAACGAAATAACTGAGCATGAACAGCAGGCGAGAGGAAATGTGCTCGCCCTTTTCCTTGGTGGGAAAATCAAAGACCCAGTCCACCTTGGTGAAGGCCTCTTGGTTGAACGAGCCGTCCTTGTTGAGCAGGTTGACTTGGGCCTCGCGGTTGTTGCGCAGATTTTTCAGATGCAGGGAGCCACTGCCCATGAAAAAGAAGCGGTTCGGCTGCTGGGCGGCATGCAGGGAACCGGCGAGCAACAGAGCACAGTACCCCATAATGCATGCGGATTTGAGAAAGCGGGAGAAGATGGGCATGGCGCTTCGCTGGTTTTTTGTGTTTGTGGGCAATAAACAGGATAAGGGCTGGTTGGCTTCGGTGCCTATTCGGGTAGATGTTCGACCACTATATTTCTGGCGCGGAGGGCCGCGACCAGGTCGTCGCGGCTTTGCAGTCTGCTCTTGATTTGCAGTTGCAGCCATAAGCGCCACTCATTCCGCCGCGACGCACCCGGTGCGTCGGGTTCCAGGGGCGGACTGTTCTCAAGTTGTACCCTGGCTTGTTGGATTTCTCCATTCAGTTGGTCATACTGTTCCCGAAACGCCGCCAAATCGCTGATGACGGCGTAGTCAACGGTGAGGCTGGGATTGTTTGTTTGTGCCATGTTTGCCCCGGTTTTGTTGACCAATTGTTTCAATGCTATGAAAAGTAGGGCATGGGGAGAAAAAAAGCAACTGGCAAGGTGGATGAGCCGCTGTTTACGCGGGTATTTCTCTCAATTATTGCCAACCGATTTCCAACAGAAATTCAAAGGATTATTCCACCTGCCGGCACCTGCTCTCCACCTCCTGCCATTTTTGCAGCAGCCGTTGTTCAGAGACCGGCTGGGCCGTCCCCAGTTCCGGGGCAAAAAGCGAAACCTTAAATTCCGCCAGTAACTCGCGATATGCCTCCTGGCTGGCCAGGCAGGCCGGGGAGGGATTGCTGAATCGGGCCATCTGGGCCAACCTGGATTCGGGCCCCCGCAGCCGTTCAGCCTTTTTGTCATCCTTTGCCGGCGCATGCTCCGCCCGTTCGACCCGGAGGGCCAGGGCCTGAAGGTAACGGAGTTTATGGCGCAGACACCCGGCGTGCCATCTTCGGAGAAAGTCGGCTGGCACGATCTGTTCCAGAGAGGCCAGATAGTCATCGTGCCGCGCTTGCTGATAATTTTTGGCCGCTTGGGCCCTGGTACGAAAGGCATTGATCCGAATGCTCACCGCCCGCCGTTGCTGCAGAATCTCGATCACCTGGGCGAGCAGCGCGGCCGCGGTGCGGAGCAACCCCTGTTCGCTGACCCGGCGCACGGTCTCGGCAAAATGGGCACAGGTGGGCACGTCGCCGGTGGCGGTGGCAAAGAGGTGATCAAGCAGGAAGGCATCAAGATTGGCCCGCAGTTCGGTGGATGAACCGGTGCAACCCAGGCTGAGCCACGAGGCGGAATGGTTGATGATTGCCTCCTTGCACAGCTTGCGAAGGGCGGTCATTTCCTTGGCAAAATGGCGGGTGTAGAGGGCGTTCATGCCCAAAGTGTTCTGTCGCTTGGCCCGGGATGCGTCGTCCAGATAGTTAAGGCTCACGGTTTGGCGCTGGGGATCGGGAGACAGGGCTGCGAACACCAGCCCGGCGGTCCGGCCATCCGGATCGGTCAGGGTCAGTTGGCGGGGAAACGAGTCGAGATCGTCCTCGGTGATCTCCCGCACTGGCGGCAAGGATGATGAGGCGGCGGTCCCGCGGTGAGGCGCTTCGACCCGGCAATTCTCTTGCAGCCCGGTAAACGATCGTCCGAAGGCCAGGGTTTTCCCCTGATCGTCAAGCACCAGAAACCGCATCTTAAGATGAGGGGGCAGGGTGTCGGCCTGCCAGTCTCCGCGCTGCGCGACTACCTGATAGATCCGCAAAATAGCCCGTTCCAGCTCCTGATAGAGGGAGCCTCTGTACAGGGACAAGCCATCCATGATCCGGTCGACCGCGTCGGGCAGGGGCACCAGTCGGCGGCGGATCTGTTTGGGCAGACGGCGGCATAAGAACAACAACTTTTCCGGCAACAAACCGGGCACCAGCCACTCGAAGACCTGGGGATTGAGGTGGGGCAGGAGCTGGCTGGGCAGGCGGACCGTGACCCCATCCGCTTCGTCGCCGGGGGCAAAGAGATAGCTCAGCTCCAGTTCTAATTCGCCGGCCCGAAGCGTGGCCGGGAACCGGTACAACTCCTCGGTATCGGGCACGGCCAGGCAGATATCCTCCTCGGCCATGCGCAAAAACGAGTCGTTTTTCTTGTTCCGCAGCAGGCGGTTCAAGGTAAAGCGGTCATACACCTTGCCCAGGCGGGCGTCATAGAATTGATAGAGGACCTCTGGATCGACCACGATGCCGCGGCGGCGGAACCGCTCCTCCATCTCCTCGAACCGGGCAATCAGCGCCGTGTTGTGCTCAAGGAAGGGATACCTGCCACCCAACTGGTTGTCGACTAAGGCGGTGCGGATGAAGATATCCCGGGCCTCCTGCATGGTTTTGTCGTTGATGCGGCCGTATTCGACCTTGCGGCCGGCCACGATCGCTAGACCGAACAGGCTGACCCGCTCCAGGGCGAGCACTTTGCCGCTGCGCTTTTCCCAGTGCGGCTCGGACCAGGATCGTTTGCACAGCGGGCCGCCCAGCCGTTCCAGCCAGTCGGCTTGAATGGCGGCCACGGTACGGGCAAACAACTGGCTGGTCTCGACAAACTCGGCCGCCACCGCCCATTGCGGCCCCTTATGGTAGAGGCCTGAGCCAGGAAATAAAACAACCTCACGGTTGCCGGCGGCCAGGTAGGTGTTTTTTTCTTTTTTCAGGCAGATGTTGCGCAAAAAACCGCTGACCAGGGCCATGTGGATGGCATCGTAGCCGGCAGGCTGGTCAGCCTGGTTGGCTTTCAATCTTTTCTGCGTCTGGAGTAGCCGGTTGATCTGTTCATGCACGTCCATCCACTCGCGCATCCGTTGCCAGGAGAGAAAATTGCTCTTGCAGAAGCGGGCGAGTCGCGATTTCGACGGGGGCTCGCCGTTGGGGACAAAAAATGCGTTCCAGATGTTGAGCAGGGTCAGAAAATCCGAACTCTTGTCGACAAACTGACGGTGGGCCTCATCGGCCTTGAATTCCTTGTCCGGCGGGCGCAGGCGCGGATCCTGGATCGAAAGCGCCGCGGCCAGGATGGTGATTTCGCGGCTGGCGTTCAAGGCCATGGATTCGATGATGATCCGTGAAATGCGGGGATCAAGCGGCAGGCCGGCCATCAGGCGGCCGTTGGCGGTCAGGTGGTTTTCGGAAGTAGTGGCGCCGAGTTCCCTGAGCAGCCGAAAACCTTCGCGGATGGCCGCCTCAGGTGGCGGGTTGAGGAAAGGAAAACGGGCCGGATCGCCCAGTTTCAGGTCAATCATCTGCAGGATGACTTCCGCCAGGTTGGCCCGCCGGATTTCCGGCAGGGTAAAGAGGTCGCGGCTTAAGAAATCCTCCTCGCTGTACAGGCGGATGCAGGTGCCTGGCCCGGTCCGGCCGCATCTTCCACGCCGCTGTTCGCAACTGGCCTGGGAGATGCGGCCCACCTTGAGGCTGGTGGTGCCGGTCCGGGGATTGTAGCGGGAGATCCTGGCCAGACCGGTATCGACCACGAAACCGATGCCCGGAACCGTGAGAGAGGTTTCGGCCACGTTGGTGGCGACAATGATCTTGCGTCGAGCAGCGGGATGGAAAACCCGACGCTGATCGGAGGCGGGCAGGCGGCCAAACAATGGCAGCAGCAGATGGCTGTCGGCCAGATGGTGCAGGCCGTCGAGGGTATCGGCGATGTCGCGCTCGGTGGGCATGAACACCAAAATGTCGCCCCCGAGCGGCTGTTGGGCGAGTTCTTCGACCGCGGCGATGGCTTGATCGACGTAGGATTGATCGGGTTCGTCCTCGTCGGCCGCATCAAAGTAGAGGGTGGTGATCGGGTAGCTGCGGCCCGAGACCGAGATGACCGGCGCCTGGTCGAAATGGCTGCTGAAGCGCTCGACATCGATGGTGGCCGAGCTGATGACCAGGTGGAGATCGGGCCGGATTGGCAGCAGGTTTTTGAGGTAGCCGAGCAAAAAGTCGATATTGAGGCTGCGCTCGTGGGCCTCGTCGACAATCAAGGTGTCGTAGTGGTGCAGGTGAGGGTCTTGGCGGGTTTCGGCCAGCAGCACCCCATCGGTCATGAATTTGATCAGGGTCGACTCGGTGGTGCGGTCGTGAAAGCGGATCTTGACCCCGACCTTTTCCGGGGCTTTAACCTCTTGGGCCACCCGGTCGGCCACGGACAGGGCGGCGATGCGGCGCGGCTGGGTGCAGCCGATCATACCGGTTGCGCCCCGGCCCGCCTCGATGCACATCTTGGGCAGTTGGGTGGTTTTGCCGCTGCCGGTGTCGCCGACCACTATCAGCACCCGGTGTTGGCGGATGGCGGTAACCAGGGCTTCTTTTTGTTCGCTGATCGGCAGTTCGGGGGGATAAGAAAGCTGCATGAACTATATGGGAATTTTCTTGAGGATGCCGCAACGTTCAGGGTACAATCATAAATCCGCCGTTGGTTCAGGCCTCTATACTTGAATTTTGCGGCCAACACATCCGAAAACATCCATCGCATGCGAGGGCACATGAAAGCGATCAGAAAGGCCGTCATTCCGGTGGCGGGATTGGGGACGCGATTTTTGCCGGCCACCAAGTCCATCCCCAAGGAAATGCTCACCATTGTTGACCGGCCCACCATCCAGTACATCGTCGAGGAGGCGGTGGCCTCGGGCATCGAGGAGATCATCCTGGTCACCAGCGCCGGCAAGTCGGCCATTGAAAACCATTTCGATTACGATTTCCAACTGGATACCGTACTGCGCGACCGCAACAAGGTCCAGATGCGGGAGGAGTTGACCAACATCTCCAACCTGATCGACATCATCTCGGTGCGGCAGAAGGAGCCGCTCGGCCTGGGCCATGCGATCTGGATGGCGCGTAGCGTCGTGGGCGACGAGCCGTTCATGGTGCTGTTGGGTGACGACCTGGTGATGAGCAAGGTGGCCTGCTGCAAGCAGATGATCCAACTGTACGAGCAGGTGGGGGAATCGATCGTGGCCGTGCAGCGCGTACCCATGGAGGAGACCCATCAGTACGGCATCGTCGAGGGGGCAGCCACCGAATTTGAACGGACATACAAAGTTGACCGCATGGTGGAGAAACCGGCGCCCGGCACCTGCAGTTCGGACATGGCCATCATTGGCCGTTACCTGTTGATGCCAGAAATTTT
>JGI24705J35276_12238361_pt1 | contig 19992 bp, 21 predicted proteins | sample TergutNt197P4_FD_35276 | JGI IMG/M metagenome (IMG submission 35276) | reverse complement strand
CGCCGCCGCCTTCCAGCCCGCCGCCGCCGCCACCACCGCCACCCCCGCCGCCGCAGCCTGCACCTCCGTCGCCGCCGTTACCAACCCAGCCGCCGCCTCCATTGCCTCCGTCATATCCTGCATAATAAGTCATATCGACTGGCGCCTGGTTGTTCCGGTAAGACTGTCCCGGCCCAATCACTACCCCTCTCGCAGCATACACTGCGTTACCATTGCCTCTAAATCCCCCTTGCATAGCGGAGGCTTCATAAAATCCACTTGCGTTCCAATAATAGCCGCCGCCTGTCCCAGCGGCACTGCTTGGATAGAGATTCGGTTGAACCCCCCATGTGCCTGGATAATAATCATCACCCCAAGGCTGAGTCCCGGCACCCCAGCTTGGACCATATCCCGCTCCACCAGTGGCGTTGGCACCACCACCGCCGCCGCCGCCGCCCGCAATCGCAAGAACGCCGCCGTTCACATCCCCCAATACAGTTGCCCCGCCGCCGTTACCGCCCCAGTTTCCGTTTTGTCCGCCGTAACCGCCGCGAAAATTAGAATAATAAGGGGACCATGAGTACGCGCCCACCGTAATAGTAAACGTTACGCCGGCGACATACCTTGCGTCATACCAACCATTAAGATAAGTACCGATAGAGCCTGTCCCGGGAGAACCACCGCCGTCACCGCCGGGGGCACCGTTCATTTCAATTTTATAAATTCTGTTGCCGGGTAAAGATATAACTCCCGACGCACCGTCACCCCAACTATGTACATCTACAAGCTTCCAATAACCATCATCGACATTGACATCAAGGGTACCCCATTGAGCATGTCCCGGCACTTTAACAACGATTCCCATAATGGCAACAATACCCGTTATGGTAAGCGCGACAAACATAAACGTGGAAATCACAAACCCAAGCAACATCCTTTTATTCCGTTTATGCATCTCTGTGCTTGTCCGCACCCTTTTCCCCGACATCTTTTGTAAATCTCCCTTTTGTGAAATCCTAACTCTCTGCTATCCTAGTTTACATTCTATACATTAAAACTATACCCTGTATCAACTAATTGTCAACTGAATTTTCCAAGGAAAATTCAGCTGAGCCCGCTTTGCTAGTCAACTGATTTTCTAACGAAAAAGCCCTTGCCCGCTGCGCAATCTGTTTCGCAAAGACCCAGTCAACCAATCTAAAGTAAAAAAAATCAAAATGCGCCTAAATTAAGTGGATGCTGGGGCTCTTGTCAGATTTCACAGTGGTTAAAAAAGGTTTTTGCGCTTGCACTGGCGTAAAATCTTTCCCACGAGCATTATTAAATTTTGCTATAGCGTTATCAACGCTTGCACGGGCGAACCCAAGACTTTCATAGAAAGCACAAACAATCTATCAATTGCGTTATCCCCTGCACGGGCAACACAACATTTTTCAGAAGCCTGTAAAATCTAACAAGAGCGTAACCCCTCACTTTGCTCACTTCGGCAAAAGGGTTGACAAACAAAAGTTTTTGGCATATATATCTCTTATGAAAAGACAAGTAATTAAAATAGACCAAGATAAATGCAACGGCTGCGGACTGTGCGCAGCTGCGTGCCACGAAGGCGCTATCGGAATGGTGGACGGAAAAGCAAAGCTTTTGCGCGATGATTATTGTGACGGGCTTGGCGACTGCCTCCCCGCCTGCCCTACAGGAGCAATTTCGTTCGAGCAGCGCGAGGCGGCGGCTTATGACGAAGCGGCTGTCAAAGCGGCTCAGGCTCTTAAAACTGCTCATTCAAAACCTCAAAAAGCAGGCAAACAGCCGAATGTGCCTTGCGCCTGTCCGGGCTCGGAAAGCAAATCGATTAACCGCGGCAAACAGCCGGATACTTTACCGTGCGGCTGCCCCGGTTCGGAAAGTAAATCACTTAAAGGCGGCAAAAAGCCAATACAATCCGAGCCGGTGCGGGAACAGCAAAGCCAACTTAACCAATGGCCGGTGCAAATAAAACTTGTTCCGGTAAACGCGCCGTATTTCAATAATTCTCATGTACTTGTTGCCGCAAGCTGTACAGCCTATGCATACGGAAACTTCCATTCAAATTTCATGGAGAATAAAATAACGATTATCGGATGCCCGAAACTTGATGACATCAATTATGCCGACAAGCTGACCGAGATTTTCCGTACCAACAGTATCAAATCCGTTACCGTTGCCCGCATGGAAGTTCCCTGCTGCGGCGGTTTGGAAATAGCGGTAAAGAATGCAATAAAGAACAGCAAAAAGAACATCCCCTTAAGCGTTATCACAATTTCCACCGACGGGCAGATACTTTAACTTTGCACGGGCAGCAAAAAAATTTACCAAGTTAACTTGGAAAATCTAGCCTTAGCGTAACTCCCTATTTTATCCCCACCGTTGTATTGTCTTTTTTGCGGTCGTCCAAGTCTTTAATCGGGTGCGCAGTTTCCTGATACCTATAATCTTTCCCTTTGAACGCTTCTATTGATTCGTTAATTATAAGATGGCTTGCAACATTTGCGGGACTTACATTTACCGTCGCGTTATATTTGAAAAAGTCCGCATCCTTGGGAAGTTTACGCACGTCTATGTATTTTTCGCGGTCGGAAGTCATGTTGACTGTTTCCGCGATAACTTTGCGAATGTATTCTTTGTTGGCTCCGAACTTAAGCAACTTCGGGAAAGCCTGCACCGGAATAACGTCTTTGATTTCCTTTTTCTCGTACTGTTTAAGCAATGCCGCTACACGTTTAAGGTGCGCCGCTTCGATTTTGAAGTGTTCCTCCCAAACCTTTTTGATGTTTTTATCGGTTTCGTCTTCCATCAGACTAAAATACAGATAACATTCGGTATATTCAAGGAAAAGCCATTTTTCCAGCCATGTGCAAGTTGGGTCGGAAAGCGATTCATACTGTCCGACGTGCATTTCTTCCACCATCGCAATCTCGGAAAACAGTTTGCGGCCCAAATCGTTATGGTAGTTCGCCGCCATGTTCATATAGAAATTCATGGTTTGCTGCTCCGCTGCTGTAATAATATTTGCAGCAAGTTTGGAAAACGGAGCCGCCGTTTTGGAAGAAGCCGAGAACTTCACATGGTCATATGGATGGCGGTGCTCGTTAATTGTGGGCCGTCCGGGCATGACTTCGGTGAGATTACCAAGCAATGTTTCCGCCTGGATGCCGAAATCTTTTTTCAGCAGATTGGCGAAGCGGTATAAGTGGTCAAAGTCCTCCAAAAGCGCAAGGTTCAGTGCCGCTATGTTGTTTGCATCGGTTTCGCCTTGCGCCAGAATTGCAGTCAGTTCGATTGCAAGCTGTTCGTAACTTATTGTCGTTTCCAAAAAGTGTTCGTCCAAGGGTTTAAGCGAACCCAGTCTTTTTTGCAGCTGCTGTTCCTGATTGCGGACAAGCGCTATTTCACGGCGCAAGTTGTTATCGTTGCAATGCCTTGCGAACTGATGTAAAAACCATTGCGCTTCAAACTCAGCACCTTCGGCAAGAATAATACGCAGTTTAGTGAACGGATGCACCGTTTTCTTGTCATAAGGCTTAAGGTACAACTGTTTCCAGTTCATGATGTTTGCCTGGATTTCTTTGGTCTCGGTTTCAAATGGATTCATTTTATTTCTCCCTTAGGGCGTACTTATGCCCATGATTTAAGTATTAACTTTTAAGGCAATAATTAAACATTGATGGAAACCCAATTAGGCAAAAATATTATAAGAAAGGAAGCCCGCGACAAAGTTACCGGCATGGCGAAATACACTAACGATTTAAGTGACTCGCCGATGCTGGAAGCCAAAGTTTTAACAAGCCCTCATGCCCACGCAGAGATTATAAAACTTGACACGACTGCCGCCTCGAATATGCCCGGCGTTAAAGCTATCCTTACGGCGGAGAATAATCCGCTTTATAAGGGAAACTTAAATCCTGAAGTTTTGCTTTGCGGTTCTGTACTTCGTGACCGCCCTTGGATTGCTTATAAACGGGTGCGTTATTTCGGTGAGCCGGTTGCCGTGATAATCGCAGACACAGGACAGCAAGCCCGTGCGGCGGCACTGGCTATAGTTGCCGAATATAAGCCTTTGCCGGTTGTGAACTCGGTTAAAGATGCGCTTTCGTCTAAAACCTTGTTGCACCCAGACTTGATGACTTATAAAACAATGATAGACGAAGTCTACCCGCAACCAAAAACCAATATTTGCCATCACCAAAAAATACGCAAAAATGCTTGGCAAGGCGGATTTAAAGGCTGTGACGTTATCGCCGAAGGTAAATTTGAACTGCCCCAGTCCGATCATGCGGCAATGGAAACAAGGGTCGCCAGAGCCAAAATTATGCCCGACGGAAATGTAATTATAAAGGCAAGTTCCCAGGCTCCTTATGGAATAAAAGAACTTATTGCCAAATATTTCGGCATTCCTGAGGGGAAAATTGTTGTCGAAGTGCCTTTTATCGGCGGCGGTTTCGGCGGAAAAGCAAGCGTGCATTTGGAAATTATTGCAGTTATGTGTTCGCTTGCCATGGGCGGCAAGTGTGTTAATATTTCAAACTCGCGCGAGGAAGACCTTGCATCTTCCCCTTGTCATCTGGGTTTGGAAGGCTCGGTTAAACTGGGTGCCTCTAAGGACGGAAAACTTATAAGTGCCGAGATGACATTTTATGTTGATTCGGGAGCATACTCTGATATCTCCCCTAAGATGGCAAAAGCTTTGGCTGCGGAATGTACCGGAGTTTACTATATCCCAAATGTTAAGTGTGATTCTTATAGTGTCTATACAAACCACACCTATGTTACATCATACCGCGGCTTCGGACACGAGGAAGTAACTTTTTGCATCGAGCGTACTATGGATAAATTAGCGGTGGCACTTAAAATGGACACACTTGAACTGCGGCTTCTGAACGCATCTCGCGAAGGAGATACAAAACCGACAGGAGTGGTTGTAACACTAAATAATACAGGCGATGCCGTTCTGTGTCTTAAAAAACTGCGCGATTTAATGAAGTGGGATGAAGGCTCGTACCGGCAAAACGGTAATTTTATAACAGCAAAAGGACTAAGCTGTTTTATAAAGACATCGGACAGTCCGACAGATGCCGGCAGCGGCGCGGTAATCACATTCAACTCTGACGGAAGTATAAACCTTAATGTCGGAGCAGTCGAAATGGGTCCGGGGATGAAAACTACCGCGGCACAGATATTGGCGGAAAGAATGAAAATGGATATCGATGATATTCATATTTTCTTGGGAGTAAACACTCAGACAACCCCCATATTATGGAAGACAGTGGCAAGCATGACCACGTTAATGCTTGGAAAAGCCGTGCTTTCTGCGGCAGAGGATGCAATCAAACAATTAACAGATGCCGCTTCGGCAGCTCTAAAATGTCCACCGGAAGATTTAGACATTGAAAACAAAAAAGTCTTTTTGAAATCAGACCCGACCGTGCATATCGGTTTCACGGATCTTGTAAACGGCTATAAATACGAAAGCGGCAACACCGTAAAGGGTCCGGTAATAGGGCGCGGCAGTTTTGTAATGAATCACCTTACTCCGCTTGACCCCGAAACAGGCACGGGCAGAAACGGACAAAGCTGGACCGTGGGCGCGCAAGGCATAGAAGTCGAATACGACAAACGCCGGCATACATACAGGATTTTAAAAGCGGCTACTGTAATTGACGCGGGGAAAGTTCTTAATCCAAAAACCGCAAAAGGGCTGGTTATGGGCGGCATGTGTATGGGACTGGGGCTTGCGACGTGTGAAGAATTTGTCTACGACAAAAATGCGGTCTTATCAAATACAAGTTTCCGGACCTATAAAATGCTGCGTTACGGTGAAACTCCGGAATACTTGGTCGAATTCGTGGAGACTCCGCAAATTGATGCACCATTCGGAGCACGCGGTCTTGGCGAACACGGAATACTGGGAATTCCGGCAGCGGTTGCCAATGCTCTTTATCTGGCATCCGGTGTTGATATAACAAGTATACCTATTACCCCCGAGTATCTATGGAGACACAAGAGATGAGCATACCTTTTGATTTTGAGTTTTATCAGCCCGAAACATTGACGGAAGCCAAAGCCCTTTGGCATGATCTAGCCGCCGAATGCAAAGAGCCGCTTTCTGTGAATGGTTTCAAGAAAAAGCCACTTTATTACGCCGGCGGTACGGAAATAATAAGCAAAGCGCGCGTACAAACCCTTAAATTTGATGCCTTGATTGATTTAAAGAAAATACCCGAGTGCAATATTCTTGGAATCAACGGAGATAACTTGATAATCGGAAGCTGCAAAACCCTTGCCAAAATAGCGGAAAGCGGTCTGTTTCCCCTGCTTGGCAAAACAGTCAAGCGTATAGCCGACCACACAATACAAGGGAAAATAACTTTGGGCGGGAATTTGTTCGGCTCGATAAAATACCGAGAAGCGTGTTTACCCCTTTTAATAACAGACTGTACGGCGGTCATCATGACGGAGAAAGGACCGGAAGAAGTTTCATTCCGCAAAATATTCGACGGAAAGATGAAACTTTCGGACGGTGACTTTTTGGTACAAATCAAAATAAACAAAAGATACTTGAATCTACCCTATGCTCATGTAAAGAAGACCAAAATAGATAAAATAGATTATCCTTTAATAACCATGGTAAGTCATAAAGACGGACAGATTATACGCGCCGCCATCACCGGTTACGGAAGCGAACCGACCATCTTACCCGAGAATCTGCTTAACGAGCCGGCTTCGCCCGATGAACGAATCAAAAGCATAATTAAAAATCTTGACAAGCAAGTTGAAAATGATTTGGCGGGCAGTTCCGACTATAAAAAATTTGTACTTGGAAACATACTGGAAGAACTATTTGCCAAATTTAGCGGAAAGAAGAAAAAAGAAACTACAATTTAAAGTAGTACAAATTGTGTTGCTGTTGGAAACAAAAAAGGAGAATCATGCAAAAATATACCGGCGAATCAATTATTGAACTGGATATCAACGGAGAAAAGAAAACAGTGACGGTCAAGCCCTCGGATACACTGCTTCACATTTTGCGCGACCGCCTTTACCTTACCGGAGCCAAAAGCGGCTGTAACAACGGCGACTGCGGTACTTGCACCGTTTTGGTTGACGATATGCCCATTAAATCGTGCCTTATGCTGGTAATAGAAGCCGTCGGCAAGAAAATAACGACTGTCGAAGGTCTTGTCAACGCTCCGATACAGGAAGCCTTTATTAAAAATTTCGCCTTTCAATGCGGATATTGCACGTCAGGGTTTTTGATGGTATGCCATTCGCTAAGTTTGCATCATCCGGATGCTGACGACATTATTATACAGGAGTGGCTTTCGTCGAACTTATGCAGGTGTACAGGTTATGCGGAAATAAAAGACGCAATAAAATCCGTGGTTATAGGAAAGATTGTTAAACCATAAGAATTTAATATGTTATCAAGTATCATAATCGGATGCGCTTGGGGAATTTTTGAAGCCACGGTGGGTTATCTTTTGCACTTATTTGCTTTTGGTATTGGTGCTTATGTCTGGTTTCCTGCTGCTTTTTTCTTTTTATATTTAAGTTACAATTTCACAAGAAAGTATAAGTTTGTTATGCTTTCCGCTTTCATTGCCGCCGCTTTCAAATTTTTGAATTTATTGCTTTCGGCAAGAGTTGACACGATAACAAATCCTGCCGTGTCGATAATATTGGAAGCCACCGCTTTCATTTCCATATCAAAGTTGATAAGTTATAAAAAATACACAGCGCTCCCTTTTCTTGTAACAAATATTGTTTGGAGGGCGTTTTATCTGCTAATTTTCCCGGCAAAAGATACCGCAGCGTTATTTCATTTTCTTATAACAGAGAATCTGGTAACTTCTGTAATTATCTATCTGGATTATTTGGCAATAATTTGGTTATGCCGTCTGTTTGGAAACAATACATACACCCGCTTGACAAAAGCAAACTGTCAAATACAACCCAGCTCGACAGCGTCATTATCGGCGGCGGAATAGCTGGCGTAACCCTTGCCTATTTGCTTTCACAAAACGGGCATAATGTCACACTTATTGAAGCCGATAAAGTTCTCTCCGGCGTGACGGGTCATACAACAGCCCATGTAGTTTCTCTGCAAGGGATTTATAAGGATATCCATTCAAATAAAAAACGAAAGACATATTTTGACTCACAAACAGATGCAATCGACGGCATAGAACGCATAATTAACGAGCACAAAATAGACTGCGATTTTCGCCGCGTACCGGGATTTGTTTTCGCAGGAGAACATGATAAAACCGACCTATTAAAAGAATATAAAGTAATGCGAAAGTTTGGCGCACCCGTTCAATACATTTCAAATTATAAAACCCCATTCGGCATATACGATGTGATTAGCATGGAAAACCAGGCAGTCTTTAATCCGATTAAGTATTGTGAAGTGCTTATTAACAATTCATCTTTCAAAATTATTGAAAATTGCAGGATAAAAAAAGTAAAACTGTCCGCCAAAAAATTGAAAACCGAGAAACAAACCTTTAAATACAAACGCATTATCTTTGCCACCGGCTTTCCCATTGTAAATATCCGAGGGTTGTATGCATTCAAGATGTACAAATCCTCATCTTACGCTGTCTGTGTGCCTACTGATAAAAAACTGGATGCAGTTTATAATTCGATGACTACGGATAAATTCACTTACAGAGACAGTCCCGACGGAATAATAATCGGCGGCATGGACCACCGCACTGGACGGCATAAATGTACAACTTACTTTGACAAATTAAAAGAAGAAAGCAGGAAGTTTGAGGAGAACATTTCTCACACATGGTCGGCAAATGACTCTATGACTTTCGACCATGTTCCTTACGCGGGTCGTATGTTCCGATTCTTACATAAACAGACCTATGTTATGACAGGCTTCGGCAAAAGGGGAATGACCAATTCATACGCTTGCGCTCAAATTGTCAGTGACGCCATAGCCAAGAAAAAAAACCCATACCGCAAAGCATTCAAGCCAACCCGCATTCTTAATATTAAAGTTTGGACGAAATTGTTTTGGAATTTTATTTTGGACGGTTTGGGTCTGATTGCAGGAGGACTAAGCACCCGAAAACGCCGCTGCCCGCATATGGGATGCAGATTAAAATTCAACCCAAACTTAAAAAGTTACGACTGTCCATGCCACGGTTCACGCTTCACCGAAAAAGGCGACATCATCGTTTCTCCTGCCGTAGACGCAAACGATACATTAATGGAAGCAAAATGAAAGCGGTTTAATCCAATACATTATCTTTATAATCCATATTGTAAACAAATACTATTGAGAGTCTTTTTAGCAAAGAACATTCATCTTAAAAACCACTAGTTTTTGGAACACACTTTTGTCCGCTCCCGAAATCGGTTGCATATTTTTATCGCTGTTTCAAATAATATTTTTATGGCAACACCGCACAAAGATGAAACCTGTCTTTCTGTCGCATCTGAACGCAGAGTCACGCAGTGCAAATCTTCTCGAAATACAAGTTCCCCTGTTATGCGGTTTTGCCCTATGAAAAAATCTGCCGTATTGCTGTTTGCTCTGATTCTAACTGCATTTGCTGTTTCCGGTCAGTTTTTGCTGACACCAAGCAGCAACGCGGTAAACGCAGCCGCATCTCGACCGGACTCAAAGATTGTTTACTTGACGTTTGATGACGGTCCGGCTGTGCATACACCGAAAATTTTGGATATTCTTTGGAAATACGATGTTCCTGCAACTTTTTTCGTTGTGGGAAATACAAAGTACACACATTATATGAAAGACATTATCGAAAAAGGTCACGCCATTGGACTGCACAGTTACAGCCATAAAATGAAAAAAATCTACAGTTCCCAGGAAGCATTCTTTGATGACCTTAAAAAAATTGACGACATTGTTTTCAATGAAACAGGAGTCCGAAGTCAAATCATACGCTTCCCTGGCGGCAGCAGCGTTAAGCGCGGTACAAATCGGAAATTTATGGACCGGTTAGGGGCCGAAGTCCAAAAGCGAGGTTACCAGTATTTCGACTGGAACTGTGACAGCAAAGACACAAAAGGCATAAGGTCAATTTCCAAAATTCTTTCCAATATAAAGTCCGGCATCAAAACCGCAAACAGCAATCACATAGTTGTACTTATGCACGACACGAAAAAGGCAACCGTTAAGTACCTGCCCAGCGTTATTGAGTTTTTCAAAGAGCAAGGTTTCGAGTTTAAAACTTTAACAAAATCTTCACCGCCCATTCACCACGATTGGTAAAGCCACACCCTCGTATTATCCGCCCTCTTTTTGCACATACTGATAAAATGTTAATACACAAGAATCTTAACAAATTCAGACCGCTTGCAGTGCTTGTTGCTATTTTCCTTTCATGGATACTTTTAAGCGGTTTTGCAAGTGCGCCGGTAATCAATTGGGGGCTTAAACCTAACGAGCGCGAACTCACTCCAACCGTATCTACCGCTGGCAGAGAACTTTTGGAAAAATACAACGGCTTATATGTTGCACGGGGTGCGGCGAATGGCGACAAAAAGTATTACCTTACTTTTGATTTGGGCTATGAATCCGGCAATACCGCGGCAGTTCTAGACATTCTAAAAGAGCACAACCTTAAAGCTATCTTCTTTTTATGCGGAAACTATTTAAAAGAAACCGAACTTGTCAACCGTATGCTCGCCGAAGGGCATACTCTTGGCAATCACACGAACAGGCATAAGAATTTACCCAAACTTTCCGAGGAAGGAATCCGCAAAGACATATCCGTTTTGGCGGAGGATTTCGCGGAAAAATACCTGGATGCGAAACCAATGGCGTTCTTCCGCCCGCCGGAAGGCAGTTTTGACGAACGCACCCTTAAAATAGCTCAAGAGTACGGTCTGCGCACCATGATGTGGAGCATAGCCATAGTCGATTGGGGCAAGAAGCCGATCAACGCGGGAAACAGCTCCGACAAAATCGCCAAGCGCATTCATCCCGGCGCAATAATTCTGTCTCACATAGCGAATTCCGGAACACCCGAGATGCTTAAACTCCTTATCCCTGCCCTAGCCGAAAAGGGCTACACCTGTGGAACCCCTGACGAATTGTAGGTTCTGCTGCATTTCGCATTGAGAGAATAAAACATCATATTACCAAGCACACGAACGCTGCCAAAATCGCCGCAGCAAACACACATAAAAGCGCGACCGGGATTGCATAGGACAAGTGCTTTATTTTTGTTCTGGAAAAGTAAACCGCAGATATATAGAATACGGTTTCGCTGCTGCCCGCTATTACACTTGCCACCCTTGTTATATAACTGTCCGGACCGTACTTTGTAACAATCTCGTTAAACAAGGTTATACTGCCGCTGCCGGAAAACGGTTTCAGTATAATGAAAGCACTGAGTTCCGTGGGAACTCCAAGTAGCGTAAACACCGGATTAAGCGCGGCGCACAGTAAATCCAAAAGCCCCGAACGCGAAAATAACTGGATTGCTATCAAGATAGTTGCAACAAAAGGAAGTATATCGATGCTTAACTTAATCGCAGCTTTAGCACCGTTTACAAAAGACTGGTAGGTATTTACGCGCCGGAAAAATCCCGCATAAACAAAAATTGCGATGATGAAAATCGGGATGATATAATCGCTCACTTGCTCGCCTCAGCAGGCTTTTTTCCAAAAACTTTGACCAGTATCACTCCCATTATTGTGGTAATTGTACTTGTAACAAATGTAGGAAGAATAACATTTGATGCGTTTGCAGCTCCGTGAGATTCCAGGATACCTATTACAGTGGTCGGTAATATTTGCATACTTGTCGCGCTTAGTATAAAAAGCATTATCATGGGCGTTGTTGCGTGCGTCATTTCCGGGGTACTCATCTTTTCAATTGCCGAAATTGCGGCGGGGGTTGCCGCATTGCCCGCCCCTATCATATTCGCGCTTATATTCGCCGCCAGCAGTGCATTTACTTCATCATTTTGCTTCCCGAATAAAAACCGTATCGCAGGCTCCATAAGCCGTGCAAGCGCATCTATTATTCCGGCATCAATTGCAACCTGAATTATCCCCATCCAGACCATATAAATGGCAGCTAAAGTTAACGCCAACTGTACGCCGCTGTTGCTTGCCGCGATTGCAGTGGAAAGCACACTGTCCGGTGCGGTTATTGTAATCCGGAAAAGGCTTGCCACAACCATAACAAAAAAAAGCGCTGCCATATCCTATTTAATTAAAGTCCGACAGCGAATAATGAATAATTATTGAAACTGGTTTGTTACAAGTATTTCAAAGCTTCTTTTGTCATAAAGGAAATGTTCATTTTTCATTTTGCGGGTTCACAGTTCCGCAGCAGCATTAAAATTCGCCTTTGTTATTTTTTAATAACAGCAACAACTCCGACTTTTATTTTTGTTTCTGCCATTGTTTGCCGTCTTGTAAATCTTATCTCTTCGGCAAAAACGGCTTGACAACTTTCTTAACCATTTCGTGAATTTCGTCGATGGTTTTAAGTTCGCCGACTTCCGCAGCGCAATTAATAATGTCCCAGCCGTATTTTTGCGCAACATATTTGCCCGAGATATAACTTTCCAGCAAATGCTTCTTGTCCCTTTCATGTATATCATAAGTCCACGCTTCGCCGATTTTCATTTGTTCACGCATTTTGGCAATCTTGTAACTTATCTCTACCGGAACATCCAAAAAGATTACTTTATCCGCGCGCGGGTTTTTAAGTGTTTCAAACTCGAACTTATCCAGCCATTCAAGGTACTCGTCAACTTCATGTTCGTCTTTGATTTTACTTGCCTGATGTATCATATTGGACTGGACATACCGGTCAAACAGAATGATTGTATCTTCTTTTAAGGTTTTATATAACTGCTGCATAGTGCACATACGGTCAACCGCGTACATAGACGATGCCTGATAAGCGTCAAAACAGTCTGCGGTTTCGCCGAATTCTCCCCCCAAGTACATTCGCACCGGACCGCTTGACAGGCTTTCATAGTTCGGGAAAGAAACAACAATTACATTATATTTTTTGCTTTTAAGGTAATCGTATAATTTTCTGACCTGAGTTTTTTTGCCGCTTCCGTCTGTGCCTTCGATAGTGATTAGCGTATGTTTAAACTGTTCCATTGGACAATTATAACAAAACGTGTTAACATAGTCAAATGGATAGAATTGTTAAGAACGAATGCGGCGCTGTGTATTCTCCCGTACTCACCAAGCATATCGAAAACAATAAGGTTGCCGCAAGCTATCTTGTACTGCACAAGGATATTGCAAAGCTTCGCGCGCTCGCGGATTGTTTCGCCGAATACTTCAATAAAGCCGATATATTTCGTTTAGAAAGCAACCCCAGTATCCAAGTAAAAGAAACCGAGGCATTCATTGACAAGGTACTTCTTGCATCTATCGGAAATAAAAAACTTTTCATTATATCGGACTTCTCCGCAATGACAATTGCCGCACAAAACAAAATGCTTAAGACAATAGAAGATTTAGCAAACGATATTTTTTTACTTCTTGCAACAAATGCAGAGTCCGTCCTTAATACCATCAAAAGCCGTTGTGTGATTGTTTATCCGAATTTTCCGCCTGCGGCAGACTCCGCCGGCAAAATCGATGAGTTTGTCAGCAAATTAATCTTTGACTGTAAAAGCATTGATGATGCACTGCCTTATATACCTTTTCTTTCCGCAAAAGAAAATATTGCGGGAACACTTGTGGCACTGTCCGCACAAATGTCGAAAATCTTAAAAGTGTTGGCAGGACTTATCCTTCCGCCAAAACCAATCCCGCCTCGCTTTACAATCAGGAAAGTTAATGATATATTAAACCGTTCGGCAATAATTGAAAGGAATATCGCAAGCAACTGCAACGCACAGAACGCATTTGACAGTTTGCTTATAGAAATGTTTTTAAAGGAATGTAAGTGAAAACAGTACAAATACTAATCGGCGGCAATAACCCTGCACAAAAGTTCGACACTGAAATCGATTTGGCGGCGGGCGATAAAGTCATCGTGGAAACTTCTGTAGGAGCGGAATGGGGCGTGGCTGCAAGCCCCCCCACAGTTTCAAAGCGGAAACAAAACAATAACCTTGTGCTGCGCATCGCGGACAAAAGCGACGAAAAAATCATCTCTGACCTGAAAGCCGCGGCTGTGCGGGCAATCAAAACCGCTTCTGAAAAAATCGCCAAGTACAAGTTGGACATGAAAATACTAAGCGGTCACTATACACTTGACGGCAACAAAGTTATCTTAAATTTTTTCAGCGAAAACCGCGTTGACTTCCGCGAACTTGTCAAAGACCTTGCCTATTCTTTGCGGGCGCGTATTGAGCTGCGTCAAATCAGCGCGCGCGACGAAGCGAAAATAATAGGCGCACTGGGTCAATGCGGTATGCAGTGCTGCTGTGGGCGGTTCCTTAATGACTTCGATAATGTATCGATTAAAATGGCAAAGACCCAAAATATTTCGCTTAACCCCCAAAAGATTAACGGTATGTGCAGAAGGCTTTTGTGCTGTCTGGCTTATGAAAACGACCACTATGCGGAAGTTCAGGATAAAATGCCGCGCTACGGAAGCGAAGTTATTACTCCGGACGGAAAAGGCATTGCCCAGGACAACAATATATTAAAAGAAACCGTTAATGTAAAGTTCTATAACGGCGATATCGCTAATTTCAAGACCTATAAACTAAGTGATTTAAAATGCAAACAATGCGGACGCGCCGACGATAGTGAAAACGATACACACCGCCGCCGGGGGAAGAAGTATTGACAAGACGCATGATTTATGGTATTTAGGTAATATTTAAGTAAAAGGATTTGAAAAAATGAACAAATTAGAAAAAAAAATACAATTACAATATAGAGGGATTAGTTCTGAACTTGACCCATCAAAACTTTCACGTACGATTATTCCCGGCATGGTTCATTTGTGCGATGAATTAAGACGGTATGCGAGCATACCCAATGTCGACCCTGATGTTGCTAAAGAGATTGTGAAACAAAGAAAATCACCCGTTATATTTTCCGAAAACTATCTTTCCGGACTTCCCGAAAGTAAACTGCGAGAGGTATTGGCTGAACAAGCGACTGGTGTAGCAGAAAAAGCCAGGGGGTTCGTTGAGTTTTACAAACAAGTAGAACAAGTAGAACAAATAAATACAAAACGCAGTGCTGAACGAAAAAATGACAAAGACAAACCAACAGCATTAGAAGAAAAGACAAACGGAAACAAAAGAAGAACACAATATAGAGGAATTAATCCTCTACTTGACCCACGTGAAATTATTCCAGGCATATTTCGTCTGTGCAATGAAATACAACGGTATGCGAGCGAACCCGATGTCGACCCTGAGGTTGCTAAAGTGATTGTGGAAACAAGAAAATCAGGTGATAAATTTTCCACAAATCATCTTTCCGGACTTCCCGAAAGTAAACTGCGAGAGGTATTGGCTGAAAAAGCGACTGCCATGGCAGAAAATGCCGGGAAGTTCGTTGATATTTACAAACTAATAGGAAAAATAAATAAAAAACGCAGTGCTGAACAAAAAAATGACCCAAACAAAGACAAATCAACAGCAAAAGACAGATTTTGATTTCCTGACCCCAAGCGGCGTAAAAATTGTACAATCACCCGACGGCTATCATTTCACTTCCGACTCGGTACAGCTTGCGGAGTTTGTGCAGTGCAAAGCCGGCGAAATAGTAATTGATGTCGGATGCGGCAACGGAGTTATTTCGCTTATAATAAACGACCGCTTCCGCCCCAAAAAAATAGCTGCGGTCGATATCTCCGCGAAAGCGGCGGCCCTTGCGGAACAAAACTTCCGCTTAAATCAAATGACAAATGTTGAAACTTATTGCGCGGATGTAACCGAATTTCATAAAACTTTCGGGGCGAATCTCGCAGATGTAATAGTTTGCAACCCCCCGTACTTTTCAAACGGGCAAAAAAGCAAAAACACCGGCAAAGCCTTTGCCCGCCATGATACTGCTTTGACATTACAAGCCCTCGCCGGTGCGGCTACAAAACTGCTTAAATACGGGGGTCTCTTATATATGTGCTATCCGTCAGCGATGACCGGTAAAGCCGTTTATGTTCTGGAGAGCAGCAACTTTCGCGTCAAGCAGCTGAAATTTATAAGCAACACAAAGGGAGTGTACCTGGTGCTTATAAAAGCCAAAAAAGGCGGAGGTCATTCCACCAAAATTTTGTGTTCCGCTGCTTCCGCACCTGCGGCTGGTTTTGCTTCCGCAGTCACAACGCCAAAATTAAAAAAGTGATCGCGGTAAGGGCATGTTTCGCACTGTCCCTTGCCGTCCGCATCTATTGTACATACTTTGCGCAGAACTTCATCTATTTCCTTGATTGCCGCCGGTTTAGCGGTCGCTGCAGCCGGTTTATTTTTAGCGGTTACAACCGGTTCAATTATATTCAGTTCAAAAGATTGCTCATCGGTCAAGCCACTTGGGAAATTTGTGGCATATTCAATATTGTCATCTTTGATTCGCTCAGAGATATTTTCAGAGATGTCATTGTTGACTTCTGACTGAACATCAGTCCGAGAGCGCAACGATTGATCCATTTGATTTATTATCCCGCTTGCTAAGGTCTGAGTTTGCCAGCCAGATGCCGCTGTGCTGTCTTTTATGTGATTAAATAAACAAACAAAAATTTCACGGTTGGGATTGATGCGGTTTTTGACTTCCGCCAAAGTCTGCACCCCGGTAAGCGGGAACACGTACGATTTTGTTCCTTCCGCGACTATTGATAACAGCATTTCCCCCTTCACGGCATTAAGGTTATGACGGACTTTAACATTGGTGCGGTCAGAGCGAATTTTAAATTCGGCAAAACCGCTGACGTTTTGCGCAGAATCATAAAGGATAACATTTTTAAGTACAAAGTCCACGCTATATTGTCGGCTATAACCGATGCGCATTAATTGACAAATTTTACCGAATCCTGTCTTATCAAGTCAAAAACGGGACAAGTTCCGACACCAGCTTCACAAACTTATCGACAGAAAGCTGCTCGGGCCTGGCGGTTTCCGGAATACCTGCCTTGTCCAAAATCTCGCGTGCAACTGTTTTCTCAAATCCAAATGTTTGACTTAAGCCGTTAAGCACGGTCTTGCGGCGCGCTGCAAACAGCCCTTTCAACAGTTTCTCTAATGTATCATTGTTTTGGGACCAAGAGTCCGAACCTTGCCGTTTTGTAAGAACTACAAAAGCCGAATCTACTTGCGGGCGCGGGATAAACAATCCGCGCGGCACAAGGCGCAGAATTTTACAGTCAGCCTGAACTTGGCAGGCTACAGATAACGCTCCGAACTCTTTTGTGCCGGGTTTTGCCGTAATGCGTTTTGCAACATCCGCTTGTACAAGCACGCAAATACGCACGCACCTTTGGTCTTTCAGAAATTTCATAATAAGCGGCGTAGTTATATAGTAAGGGATATTGGCGGCAATGGTATATTCTTCCAAACTTATATCTGCGCTCATCGCGTCCTTAAAAAGCAGCTCAACATTGCTGAAGCCAATCAGTTTTTCTTTAAGTATAGTTTCCAGCCGCCTGTCAATTTCATAAGCAACTACATTTGCTCCGGTCTGCGCAAGCACCTGCGTCAAAGTCCCTGCTCCCGCGCCGACCTCGACAACACAATCGCCCCTTGAAATTTTCAGCTCGCTTACAATGCTCTCAAGGAAACCCTCATCCGCGATGAAGTTTTGACCAAGGCGTTTATTAAATCTAAAGCCGCCGGACTGCAGTTGATTGATTATGCCCACCGGTTAAATAATAGCACAGTGTTGTAAAATAACAAGCCATTATATCTCATGACAAAGTGAGAGTTACGCTCTTGATAGATTTTTTATTTACTAGCAATATTTCTGTTGCCCGTGTAAGTTTAATCGCAATCACGAAGTGAACAAAAATGTGTCCATAGCATTTTGTGCCTGTTCGTTTATATATTAACTTTCATCTATGGCGCGTTGGGTCGATTAGTCTTTTTTCAAAGAGTTCCTTGAATTCCTTTCTTGCTTCCTTTAATTTTTTCCTGTTTGCCCTGACTTTTTTTAATTCCAACATACTGATAATAAGCATTCATGCGGCATAAACAACTCCACTAATTGCGGTATGTATAGCTTGTTTATTCTGCCAATAAAATTCGCTTGCTTCTTCTTTTTCTTCTTTATCGTTAAGCAACAGCTTTTCTTGCTGCCTCATAACAACCGCCGAGTAACCGGCTCCCAATCGAGGATTATCCTTGGCAAAGGCTGATACAACGCCGACAATGCCTGCAGGTGACCCTAAGATTTCCCTGAATTTTTTCATTATTTTATATCTTCAATACTATCATTTTTCCCAAGTCTTTGCAATGATTTTTGTTTCGGCTGCCGGAAATATCGCATTCCTACAGAAAAAGCCAAATAATTCGCTTATTACAAAAAAGGTTGTAAGAATTTTTAATAGTTGACAAAATTCGGCAGAAAGGTTAGAATAATACAGCGTTAATTACAAATGCTAACAAAGTACGTAAGAAAAACGACTTGAGAAGCACTTCCTACAAAAGACTAAAAAACCCGCCGACAATGCCGTCCTGCGGGTTTTTATAATAGAAAAAACAGTTAATTAATAGTTTTTCTCCCAACAATCACATCAAAACTTTCATGAAAATAATCCGCGATTTTTATTAAAATTTCAAGCCCCAAATATTCGCTTTGAGCCAACAAATACCGCGACAAAGTCCTTTGATTGATGCCGATTTCTTTCGCAACTTGTGACGGAACTCTGGAACCGATTAATTCTTTCAAATTCGTTGCAATGATTTCCTTTAACTAAATTAACTATAGACAATTCTGTCTAATACAATTGCAGTAACTTATTTTGGATTACTCTGTAATTAGGAGGAAGCAATGAACGAAAAACAAAACTCATCTGTTAAAGAATTAAGTTTATCAAGCCGCATTGTGGATGTCTTGACAAAGCTAGCATTAAAACTGTTGAGCAGCTTGGCGAATTACCGATTGATACTATATACGAAATATGCAATCAAGAAAAAACCGCATTAATAGAAATCATTGAAAAGCTTGAAAGATTTTTCCATTTAAAAAAACCCTCTGTTACAAGAGAGTTCTTTTATTCTTTTAATAACTTAATACAAAGCACAAATCTATAAGGATATAGGAATACACTTTTGAAATCTATTCCGTTTGTTCCTGTTTTACACAGCGGGAGTACAATGTACAATGTACATTGTATTCCGCCTCGACCTTTTCGTGTATGGATTTTCATTCCTGAAAATCGTTTACTCTTAAAAGGAGGTGATCCAGCCGCTCGTTCTCGAACGGCTACCTTGTTACGCCTTAACTCTAGTCATTGGTTTAATCTTAGACGCCTGTCTCCTTGCGGTTAACTCCGGCGGCTTTGGATTCACCCAACTCCCGTAGCTTGGCGGGCGGTGTGTACAAGACCCGGGAACGCATTCACCCCAACATGCTGATTTGGGATTACTAGCAACTCCGACTTCATGAGGGCGGGTTGCAGCCCTCAATCCGAATTGAGACCGCTTTTTTCAGATTGCCTCCCCGTTACCGGTTCGGAACTGTTTGTAGCGGCCATTGTAGCACGTGTGTAGCCCAAGACGTAAGAGGCATGATGATTTGACGTCATCCCCACCTTCCTCCGTATTATCTACGGCAGTCCCTCCAGAGTGCCCAACTTAATGCTGGCAACTAAAGGCAAGGGTTGCGCTCGTTATCGGACTTAACCGAACATCTCACGACACGAGCTGACGACAACCATGCACCATCTGTCACCACGGGATTTTTGAGGTCCTTTCGCCGATTTCGCGGCTATGCGTGGGATGTCAAGTCTTGGTAAGGTTTTTCGCGTAGCTTCGAATTAAACCACATGCTCCGCTGCTTGTGCGGGTCCCCGTCAATTTCTTTGTGTTTCAACCTTGCGGCCGTACTACACAGGCGGA